>Ga0116226_10000606_pt1 | contig 30634 bp, 23 predicted proteins | sample S1TSphfallax_FD_89692 | JGI IMG/M metagenome (GOLD analysis project Ga0116226, IMG submission 89692) | Host-associated microbial communities from peat moss isolated from Minnesota, USA - S1T2_Fa - Sphagnum fallax MG | ecosystem: Host-associated > Plants > Peat moss > Unclassified | place: USA...
GCGCTTTGCCAGGAAAATTATGTCAAATGTGAGTTGCGTCACGCCCGAGGAGCACATTATTTTTGCACCACGGGAGCTTGCAACGACGGCAACCGGCCCAGTTTTAAAGAGGTACTCGATGAATACGAACCTGCTCAAGTTGATCGCGATCGGCGCATTGGCATCCCCCGTGGCGGCGTTTGCATCGTCCGAAACGCTGACCTATACCGGGTCCGATTTCACCAGTTCCTACTCCACCGGCAATTTCGCGGGTGAGGTGGGAATTGGCAGCTATTTCACGGCTGAACTGACGCTGAATGCTCCTCTCGGTGCCAATTTGTCGGATGCGAACGTCTCCTCGGAGGTTACCTCGGTGGTCTTCACGACCGTCGATCCCACCGCACCGAGCGCGGATCGAACGGACGTATTCGATTTGACGGGTCTCCAGGCGGAGGGATCTAAGTTCAGTTTCTCGACCAACGCCGCGGGTGCGATCACGGGCTGGAATTTCACGTCTGGAATTACCACGCCGGGATTGAGTTCAACGTCCAATGTATTGTTCCATTCCTGCTACGGCGAGTCCTGCACGGCCGGTAGCTATAATGGTCAAAGCTACGGCGGCATCGGCGACTGGTATGATTTTCTGCCGGGATCCTCGACCGCCTCGGACGGCTGCACGTACAGTCCCGCTGGCGGGTGCGGTAGCACCGGCGGCGCTGGGACCGTTGGTCACTGGAGCGTGTCCGCGCCGGAGCTGAATCCGATGAACGCCGGCAGCGGCTTGGTCCTGCTCATCGGCGGCATCGCGGTGCTCGGCGGACGTCGCCGAGTCAGCGGGTTGATGCCAGAGTCCCAGCCTGTCGCCTGAACGTAGTCTGTGGCGACCCCGCTGCTCACCTCCGGGTGGCTCTATCGGCTACCTGATGCATAGTCGCTAGTTCCGCCGCGGCGAATAGCGTTAGAGTTCGGGGTTTCCTCGATCGATAGGGACGTTCCGCGGTGGATCTTTCAGCGACGGCCATGAACCCGACGCGGTGGCGCTTGGGCCTGCTCGCCCGATCCGCCGTCATCTTTTTGCTCCTTGGCGCCGAAACTGTGCTGCTGTCCTATGTGATCCAGCAGACCACGGGTGAAGCGTCGCGCAGCATGACGCAGCTAGTCGTCCAGGAAGCGCAGCACTGGTTGTTCCGCTTCGTGATCGCCTACACGGTCACTTTCGGCATATTGATGTACCTGCGAGGACCGGAGAAACTCTCGATGATCGCCACCGAGAGTGCGGGTTCATCCGTGCGCGTCTCTTGGTTGTTCACGCACGTGGCCTTGCTCGGCTTGATCGCGGGCCTCGCGAGTATCCTCTACGGGACCGAGGTCGGGATTCCTCTCTGGGTGCGGCTACTGGCCTGGTACGGTGGTGGATTTGCAGCCGTCGTGGCGCTGATCGCTGGCATGGCGCCCGCGGATGCGTGGCTTCGAGCCTTACGGCATACCACGCCAGTGCCGCTGCTGGCCCTGTTTCCCGCGGCTGCCGCGCTCTTGGTATTTCACTACAGCCAGAGATTCTGGGAACCGGCGGCTAACTTGACGTTTGAGTTGGTTCAAGTGCTGTTGCGCCCGGTCTTTCCGCTGTTGCATGTCGACCCGACGACACTAACTCTCTCCACCGAGCATTTTTCCGTGACCGTGGCCAAAGCCTGCTCCGGCCTGGAGGGGGTCGGCTTGATGCTGGTGTTCTGTACCGGCTGGCTATGGTACTTCCGGCGGGATTTTCGTTTTCCCCAGGCGTTCCTGATCGTTCCGGCAGCGCTCTTGATCGTGTTCATCTTCAATGCCATACGGATCGGCGCTCTGTTATCGATCGGCGACGCCGGCTATCCTCGGGTCGCGGCGGTCGGCTTCCATTCGCAGGCGGGCTGGATCGCATTCAATATGTCGGCGTTCGGTGTCGCGATCATTGCACGCCGCACCACCTGGCTCAATCGCTTGGCCGGCCCGTCCGAGCAGTCATCGACCAACCCCACCGCTGCGTATCTCGTACCGCTCCTGGCGATCATCGCCGCGGGGATGGTGGCGCATGCTCTATCGTCAGGTTTCGATGTGCTCTACCCGCTACGCTTGATCGCGGCCATCGCAGCGCTCTGGTTCTTCCGTAAGTCATACCGCGATATCGACTGGCGAGCGAGTTGGCGTGGCGCACTGGTGGGTGGGTTGGTGTTTCTGATCTGGATGGCCTTCGCCCATGTCCTGTTGCCGGTCGAGGCGATGCCCGTCCCCTTGGCGGAAATGTCGCCGGCCGAGCGTCTCGCGTGGATCGTATGCCGGGTGGCGGCGACGACGTTGACCGTGCCGCTCGCCGAAGAATTGGCGTTTCGCGGCTATCTGCTCCGCCGCTTGGTCAGCACGGACTTCGAGTCCGTGCCCTGGAAGTCGCCAAGCGGGTTCGCGCTGGCGTTGAGCTCGATTGCCTTCGGCCTCACGCACGGCAGTCTGTGGTTGGCCGGTATTCTGACCGGCCTTGCCTATGGACAGCTATTAAAGCGTACGGGAAAGCTCGGTGAATGTGTGCTTGCCCATGCCACGACGAACGCCTTACTGACGGGCTGCGTGTTGTTGGCAGATCAGTGGCAGCTGTGGTGAGTCGAGAATCGTTCGTCGTGCAGACGGTGTGTGCGCAGCGCCTCGTAGTGCGGCAGCGCCTCATCCGCCAAGGCTTGTAGGTGGGTCGGCAGAGGCGTGTCGAGCAGCGGCGTCGGCGGCCCAAAACCGCTTGACCGCTCCACCGATGCATACCACGCGGGCGCCCACACGCCGTCCGTCGCGCGCCTTCCGACCGGCCACCGCAGCATCGACGGCGTGTAGGCGATACCGAGAGCGGTGCACAAGCGCTCGAGCGTCGCGCCCGGGTTTTCGAGCACGTCGGCAGCATCGATGACGGGAGGCGCAACACCGAGTCGCTCCGCCTCGCGCTCGAACAAGCCGCGCTGCTGCTCGAATCCGAGGTCCGCCGCGGTAACCGTGCTGCGCTTCTGTGCATAGGAGGCGAGCACGGCGCGCGGATGGCGAATCAGAAAAGCATTGCGCATCTGCGCCATCCAATCGAGCGCGAAGTCCGGAAGAATATGCAAGGTCATATGTTTTTGGAACCATACGGGCCTGGCCGCAGGCACCGGTCCCAACAGCATCGCAGCGACCTCTTGGGGGTCGATCGACTGGGATGCGATGACCCGGTGGCGCATGGGATGGTCGAGACCGGTCCGATGCAGGTAGGCTGCGTAGTAGGGTTCGTCGAGGACGGCGGTATCGCCGCGGGCCTCGAAGGATCGCATGAGCGCGGTCGATATATTGCGCGGTCCGGACCACATCGCGATGCGGATGGGTGCTTCGTTCATGCCGGCGCCGCTGCCTCGGTGTCCTTGAGGTGGTCATACAGAACGCGCAGCCGCTGGGTCACGGGCCCGGGTAACGGGTCGCCGGCAAGTTTCCGGCCATCAATCTCGCGCACCGGGGTGAGTCCTCCGAAGGTGCCGGTGACGAATGCCTCCTCCGCCGCCTGTGCATCATCGGGCAGGAAGTTTCCGAGCGCCAGAGGAATACCGTGTCGTTCGCAAAGCCCGATGACCTTCGCTCGCGTGACGCCATTGAAACAAAACTCGCCGCGTGAGGTTCTGACCTCACCCTGGCGCACCCAGAAGAAGTTGGTGGCGTTGCAGCTCGACAGGAAGCCTGAGGGATCCAGCATCAGCGCTTCGTCGGCCCCCGCGTCGATCGCTTCGAGCAGAGCCGTGATGAGGTTGAGCCGGCTATGCGAATTCAACCGCATGTCGAACATATGAGCCGGCGTGCATCGAATGCTGACCGTCCGCAAACTCAGTCCCTGTTTGACGAGCGAGGGACTGGGTGCTTTGTAATCCGCCACGATGGCGAGTGTCGCCGGACCGAGGGCGTTGCGCGGGTCTTGGTTGGGGGCGGACTTCCGGCCGCGGGTTACCATCACCCGCAGGTGGACGCCGTCGCGCATGGCGTTGGCGTCGAGGAGGCGATGGATTTCAGCGACCAACGCGCCGCGCTCAAAGCCGATGTCGAGGTGTATCGTCGCCGCGCCCCAGTAGAGGCGATCGAGATGTTGCTCGAGAAACAACAACGCACCCTTGTGCAGCCGCAAGCCCTCCCACACGCCGTCGCCGACGAGGAATCCGCCGTCGAAGATGGAGACTTTTGCATCCTCCCGCCGCACGAAGTGACCGTCCAGATAGACGAGCGCGCTGGCGTTACGAGGATCGTCGGCAAAATCTTGACTACCGGCCATGCGAGTGGCGCTGTTACGGCGGCTCGTCCGCTCCTTGAGTGTCTGGAGGGTATAGATACGCGAAAGATGCCAGTGTGGCAACAACGCCCGCGAATGATAGAGTGCGTTTGAAATCGTCACGGATGGACCCCATGACTCGCCGACATACCATTCATCGCCATCATTTTGGGTGGGACAACCGCATCGAGCCGGTCATGCACATCGCCCCCGGTGAAACGGTGGAGTTCGAGGTGGCCGATTCCTCGGGGGGTCAGCTCCGCCCCACCTCCACGATCGATGACTTGCGACGATTGGATTTCGGCAAAATCAATCCGGTGACGGGGCCCGTGTTCATCGATGGCGCTCGGGCGGGCGATGTGCTCAAGGTGACGCTGGTGTCGTTCACGCCGTCCGGCTGGGGATGGACCGCCAACATTCCAGGCTTCGGACTACTGGCGGATGAATTCAGGGAACCCGCGTTGCATCTGTGGAAATACGATGCGGCAACGCTTGCGCCCGCTGTATTCGGGAACTGGGGCAAGGTGCCGCTCAAACCGTTCACCGGCACGATCGGCCTCGCGCCGGCTGAGCCTGGCCTGCACAGCATCGTGCCGCCGCGGCGCGTGGGCGGCAATATGGATGTGCGCGATCTGTCGGTTGGCGTCGAGCTATTTCTGCCGGTGGAGGTTGAAGGCGCATTGTTTTCAGTCGGCGACACCCATGCGGCCCAGGGCGACGGGGAAGTCTGTGGAACCGCCATCGAGAGTCCCATGCGCGTCGCGCTTCAATTCGATCTGATCGCGCAACAGCCGCTCGCCTATCCGCGGTTCAGGACCGCGGGACCCGTCACCCGGCACCTCGACGCGAAGGGCTACGACGTGACGACCGGCATCGGTCCGGATCTGATGCACGCCGCCCGGGCCTCGGTGCGATCCATGATCGATCTACTCACCCGCCGTCACGGCATGGCCGCCGTCGATGCTTACCTGTTATGCAGCGTGTGCGGCGATTTGAGGATCAGTGAGATCGTCGATCTGCCGAACTGGACGGTGTCATTTTATTTCCCGCGCGTGGTGCTCGAGTGACGACGCTGGCAGTGGTCGATAGCGGAGAACGAGTCATGCAAAATTCTGCGGCTGACCCAGCCGGTGTGGTCGATGCTGCCAAACCCGTCGTCGCCAGCGAGGTCAATCGGCTGATCGACTCCGCGCTCGCGCGGCGGCGCGATATGTCCTGGCACGACTATCTGATCGATCTGTTGCACTTGGGTTCCGCCTTGGAGCATGCGCTGCTGGTTCAGTATCTGTATGCGGCTTACACGCTCGGCGGCCAACAGGTTCCAGCCGACCGGCGCGACATGGTGCGCGGATGGCAGGAAACGCTGCTGTCCGTGGCGCGTGAGGAGATGGGACACCTGTTGACGGTGCAGAATGTGCTGACGCTGTTGGGCGCCGGTCTCACGTTGACCAAGGAGAGGCTGCCTTGGAAGATTCAATGGTTCAATCTGGAGCCTCTGACCTTGGGCTCGCTGGCCTGCTACGTATTTGCCGAGATGCCCGAGAGCGAGGACTTCCCGGAAAAGTCCGAGGTGAGGAAACTCGCGTTCGCGCATCTCGGACTCACCGACGCCGGCACCGACACGCCGCTACGCACGGTCGGCGAAGTCTACAGCATCATCATGGACGTCTTGCGCGATCCCGCGAAAATTCCGGACACCGCGTTCAACGAGGACTCCTACCTGATGCAGGCGAGCTGGGATGATTGGGGTCGCGGCTACAAGCCGGACCCGCGGCCTCTCGATCCGGACGGCAATGTCGAGAAAATTTCCGAGCGCGCTGAGGTGGCGGCGCAGTTTCGACCCTATGTGATGATCGACCGCGTGGCCACCCGCACGCAGGCGGTGCAGGCGCTCGAGCGCTTGAGCATTCAGGGGGAGGGCATGCAGGGGCCTGAGGCCGAGGGCGAATGGTCGCACTTCAAACGCTTCAAGAAGGTCTTCATCGAACTTCAGGGCATTCAGCACGAGCCTTGGCAACCGACGCTCCCGGTGCCGACGAATCCGACCACGGTACCGAACCCACACGGGTCGAATGCGGCCGGTTACATCGCCTCCGATCGGGCCCGCAACTGGGCCGATCTGTTCAACCTGAGGTATCGGATGTTATTGACGTTCCTGATGCACACCTTTCAAGTCGCGCCGTTGGCGCGCGCGGATGAGCCGAATGTACGCGCGATGCTCATGCACAAAGTCTTTGGGGAGATGTATCAGCTGAAGACCCTCGCGGGTATCCTGACCCAGCTCCCGCTGCGCGACGATGTCGATCCCGGCACGCCCGATCATGAGGTCCCGCGGGCCGGCCCACCGTTCGAGTTACCGGCCAATATTCGGCTGCCACCCCGGGATGTCGATTGCTGGTGCCTGCACCTCGACATTCTGGGTAGCGTCGCGCGGACCTACGAGGCGATCCTCGGCTGTGATCCGCGACCCGAGGATTTTGCCTATGTCGCGCTGCTGCGCAATCTCGATGCGCAAACCAAAGACTGGGTCGAGCGCATCTTGAGCGGACTCGGCGCGACCATGAGGTATTCGAAATGACGCTTCGCTCACTGAAGATTCTGCCGCCGTTCGCGATCGGCCGCCTGGGTTCTGCGTCGCAGCCGCTCGATAATTACAGCATCGATGACAACCCGGACCAGCCACTCGGCTTCCGCCGCATCCGCGGTGAGCCGACCCTCATCGTGGACGAGGCCAGTGGTGCGATCCGCGAGCAGCGCACTCCGGAGCACGTGAGTTTCAAGGAGGGCGACGCCCACATCCGGCCGGTGGCCCCGTTCCTCGAGGTGTTTGCGGTCACCGATGCAGGCGACTCACTGGTGCCGCTCGATCTCGGTTTGCTGCGCCGCTTGGATCCCGCGCCGCTCAAGATCGAGTGGCGGGTGTCGGTGGCCAATCGCAAGGTGGCGCGGCGCACCGGAGATGAGCAGGATGCGGTCCACGCGGATACCGGCTGGTTCTCCGATCACGGGTCCCACTCCCTGAAGGGCCACAGCGAGCATTTCGTGGCCGGCACCTGCATCGATTTTGGACACGTGCGGTTCATCGCCCCCAACGACGCGTTCCCGGGTATTCGGCTGCGGTTCACGCCGGCGCGCGGCTTGATCTATGGGCCCGCCGGCGATCCACTGATCCCGCCCGAGCGCGCGGTCTACGACGCCGCGAAGGGTAAATGGCTGGGCTTCAGCGACGCGGACGCCGAGAATCAAACCGTGCCTCCCTCGTTGTACGCGATCAAACCGCCGGCTCCCTCGTGGCTGCATCACAACAAGGCCATCAGCCGTGGCTACCTCGACGACACCTGTGATGGCTTCGTGGAGGTGCGGTTGACCCGTGACGGCGATCAGCCATTGATCGCGCGGGCACGGATCTGCGCCGGTCCGCCCGCGCTCGTACCCGATTCGCTGTTCGTGCGCAGTCTCGCCGATGACCTTGAACAGGTGATCCATGGACCCACTCTGGATCCCGACGAACCGTATGCCGTCACGCGGGATCGGGCCACCGATATCGTCCGCCGAGCCTATGAGACGGTGCGCTTCATGAACGTGACCGTGATGAACGGTAACAACATCAAAGGCCGTTCGGCGCTGCTGCTCGACTCGATGCCCGAGGAAGAGGCGGCCGACACGCAGCGCGCGATCCGTCCGATCATGTCGGCGCAGGCCGTCGATACGCTCGCCATCCTGGCCTTACATGAGCATGTGTATGCGGCGTTGCGCGGTGGGGCCGCGCCGTGGTTCAAAGACTTGTTGCGGCAGCCTGACGAGGTCGCCGATTTCACCGATCGCGGGCGCCGCAAAATGCCCGCACTGATGTGCGGAGCGGACAACAATTATCTGGCGCTCACCCATCGGCAGATTGACACGATTCGCAAGGCGGCCGATCAGGGCTTGTTCCAGCCGACGGGCCTCCTCGATAGGAACGAACCCGAGGCGCTGAGGCCGCGCAATCTGACCGCGCAGATGAGTTACAAGGCGGCCGGCAATCCGTTGAGCTCGCGGCCCGAGACTTCCGTCGCCAATTGCTGCCCCGGACTGGAGGTCGACTTCCGCGCCGTGTGGCGCCGCATGTTCAAGGGGATCGTGCTGCGCGAATACGATAATCGGGTGGTGGACCACGACCCGGATCTCACAGCCTCCGATCCGCGACGGGCGCTCGTCGGACAACGCTTGTTGCGGGTGCGCTTGCCGGACTCCGGACGCGCGGTCCTCATGATGACGGGTATCAAGGGACCGGCAGCCTCCGATCCGGATGGCGAGATCATGCTTTCGACCCAGTTCAACCCGCATGGGCAAGCGGCCCTCGAGTGGTCCAACGCGCTGGCACACGTGCTCAACGAGAGTCAGGGCAAGACGGTGATCTGTGATTTTACGAAGAATCTGACCCCGCAAGAGGCCGAGGTGCAACAACGCTGGAATGACGATCCCGACAGCTACGTGAGCGTCGAATTCGAAGTGCGGCGTTTCTTCGAAGACGACACGGCCGTGATTTCGCAGGCACTGGCGGATGCCGGGGAATTGACCCAGGGGCTGTGTTCCCCATGGCAAAACGACTATCGCGAGTGTTCCTGTTACTACTGGGCCTCGGCCCGCCCGGATTACATCAACGTGGAACCCGCGGGTACTGGGCTGAGCCAAGGCGACAACTGGCTCCAGAAAGAACGGACGGGCAACTACGTGCCCGATGACTACGTCGACTCGCGCTTGATCCTGTACGACGATCTGTTCGCCGAGTGGGAGCGTTGGTTGCGATTCCAGATCGGCGGGCGCGACGCGCCCGAGGGGAGCACCTCCGCATGAGCGGCGCCGACGCTGCGCGCTGCGTACGCGCGTCGATGCCCCGGCTGGCGCGCGTGCATCGGCTCGATTCCGAGCGCGGCTCTCATCTGTTCGTGGTCGATGGGAGCCGTTTGTTCGATATCGAACCCGGTCTGGTCGAGCGGTTCGAAGCGGCCGCCGTGGACGGCGGCGATGCGGCGATCGCGGCGCTGCTGGAAAACGTCGGACTGGGCGGCGCTCCGCGCATCGACGATGAGCCGCTCGCCTCGCCACCGCTGCACGCCCTCTCGCTCGCGGTGGCGCAGAAATGCAATCTCGGTTGCACCTATTGCTATGCCCAGCAAGGCGAGTTTGGCGGTGTGGCGAAGAACATGTCGCACGAGATCGCCGCACAGGCGGTGGACTTGCTGGTGGATGGCGCCGCGCCCGGCGCCCGCGTGAATCTGGCGTTTCTCGGCGGCGAACCGCTGGTGAATCGTGCGGTGCTCCAGGCAGCAACCCGTCGTGCCGCCGAACGGGCCGGGCGCCGTGGTGTGGCGATCACGTTCTCGATCACCACCAATGGCACTCTGCTCAATGAGCAGGATGCGGCCTTCTTCGAGGAGCATGGTTTCGCGGTCACGATCAGTCTGGATGGGCCGCGCGAGGCCCACGACGCGCTGCGGCCCTACAAGAACGGCCGCGGTAGCTTCGAGCCGATCATGCGTCGGGTCAGGGTACTGTTGGCCAAGCAGCGACGGATGCAGGTGTCCGCCCGTGTCTCGGTGACCCCCGGCAATCTCGAGTTGCGGCGCGCGCTCGATCAGTTCATCGACGCGGGGTTTCACAGCGTCGGCTTCTCCCCGGTGCTGCGCGCTCCGAACGGCAACGGTGAAATGGGTCCCGCCGAGCTCGAACGGATGCTCGCCGGCATGATCGAGTGCGGACACGAGTTCGAGCGTCATGCGGCCGCCGGCCGGCGCTACCCGTTCGCCAACATGGTCAATGCGATGCGCGAGATTGGTCGTGGCACGCATCGGCCGTACCCGTGTGGCGCGGGCGCGGGCTATCTCGGTGTCTCTGCCGAAGGCGAGTTGGCGGCCTGCCACCGCTTCGTCGGTGACGAGGAAGGTTCTTTCGGAACCCTGACGGGCGCGGTCGATCGCGAGCGCCAGAGCCGCTGGCTCGCCGAGCGCCATGTTCACCGTCAGCACCCCTGCAACACCTGTTGGGCGCGCTACCTCTGTGGCGGCGGGTGTCATCACGAAGTGATTCGACGCGGCCGCCCTGCCTGCGACTACATCCGCGGTTGGCTGCATTATTGCCTGGAGGCGTATTTGCGCTTGTCGGCCGTGAATCCGCAAACTCACGCCGGCTGAGCTCACCGTATCATGTCCGACATCTGCGTCATCGGCGCCGGACCGGCCGGCAGTACGTTCGCCGCGCGCATGGCCCAGTTGGGTCATAGGGTGTGCCTGATCGAACGCGCGCGTTTTCCGCGACCGCACTTGGGCGAATCCTTGAGCCCCGGCGTGCTGCCGCTGCTGCAAAGCGTCGGCGTCCGTGAGCGGATCGAGGCGGCCGGGTTCCCGCGCATTCGCCGAGTTCGCGTGGCCTGGGATGGGCCGGTTCAGCTGCGCGACGATGCGCGTCAGCAAGGGCGGCTGGTCGACCGGGGGACCTTCGATCAATTATTGTTGGAGCATGCCGCGGCGCTGGGCGTGCGAGTGCTGCAACCCGCCCAGGCCCGCGCGTCGCCGTGCGCGCACGGTGGCTGGGTGATCGACGCGGACTCGGCCGAGGGGCCGGTGCGTCTGCATGCCGATTTCCTCGCCCGTGCGAACGGCCGGTGCGGCAGATTCGGCGCTGATAAACAGCGGATCGGCGCACGAACCGTGGCTCTCTACGCCTATTGGCGCGAGCATGCGTTTCCCGAAGAACCGTGCATCGAGGCCGGTCGCGACGCCTGGTTCTGGGGAGTGCCGCTGCCCGATGGCAGCACCAACACACTCGCGTTCGTCGACGCCGAGTACTTTCACTCATCGCTCGAGGGAACGCTCGAGAGTCGGTTCATGGCGCTGCTCAGCCAATCGAGTCTCGCTGCCGGATGCCGCCATGCGCGACGCGTGGGCTCGGTGCGCGCGACGGATGCGACGGCCTATCTCGACCGCGCTTGCGTGACGCCGTCGAGCATCACGGTGGGTGACGCGGCGCTCGCGCTCGATCCGATCTCCTCGAGCGGCGTCCAAAAAGCCATCCAGAGTGCGCTCGCCGCGGCCATCGTCGCCAACACGCTGCTGCGCCGACCCGAGCATGGCGCGGCGGCGCAAAGTTTCTATCGGGATAATCTGGGCGAAGCGGCCGAGCGTCATGCGCGCTGGGCGGCCATTCACTACGGCAGCGTGGCCGCACGGCAGGGCGGTGCGTTCTGGAAACATCGCGCCACCTCGCCGCCGCCGCGTGCAGCCGCGGTGACGCCGCGCCCGCGCGATGCCGCAAGCCTCGCCCAGCTGCGCGTCGAGGTGTCGCCGGAACTCGACATCGTGGACCAGCCCTGTATCGACGGAAATTTCATCACGGTGCGACCGGCGCTGCGGCATCCGAATCTCGAGCGTCCGGTCGCCTACCTCGGCGGCTGGGATCTCGCGCCGCTGATCCGGCAAGCGCAGCCGGGGGCGACAGCGATCGAGCTCGCCCGTGCCTGGTCGACACGGATCCCCTGGTCCCAGGGTCTGGCGGTCGCCACGTGGCTCATCAACGAGGGACTCTTGGTCGAGAGTCGGTTGCACGGGTCGGGCGGTCCAATCGCGTCGGGCGGTTCGATCGCGTGAGTCCGATCAATGAATGGCTCAAGAGCCTCGATCTCGAGCGCTATACCGCGCTCTTTGCCGAGAATGATGTCGATTTCAATACCTTGAAGGTCCTGACCGACGAGGATTTGAAAGAGCTGGGCTTGCCGTTCGGGCCCCGTAAGCGTGTCTTGAAGGCCTTGGCCGACAACCGCGACGCGCAATCACCCTCTGGGGCCGCCGTGATGTCCGGCGAGCGCCGCCAGGTCACGGTGATGTTCTGCGACATGGTGGGCTTCACCGAAATCGCGCACCGAGTGGATCCAGAAATATTGCAAGGGATCATTCAGCACTACGAAGACGCCTGCGCCGTGTGTATCACGCGCTACGACGGCTACGTTTATCAACGTCTCGGCGATGGCATCGTGGCCTTCTTCGGCTTTCCGCTCGCGCACGAGGGCGAGGCCGAACGGGCCATTCGCGCCGGGTTGAAGATTCTCGAGACGATGGTGAAACTCGAGGTCCCGGAGGTGGATCGGCTGCAAGTGCGCATTGGCATTGCCAACGGCGTCGTGGTCGTCGAATCCCTCGAACGAGGGGCGGTCGGTGAGACGATGAACCTGGCCGCTCGCCTTCAGAGCACCGCCGAGCCCGGCAGCCTCGTGGTCAGTGACCGGGTACGCCGGTTGGCGGGTGGCATCTTCGACTATGAGGATCTGGGTGAACTCGAACTCAAAGGCATCGCACGCGCAGTCCGCGCCTACCGGGTGACGGGAGCCGCACCCGCGGTGAGCCGGTTCGATGCGGCGACTCGCGGAGGCTTGACGCCGCTCGTGAATCGCGAGCACGAGATCAAGGTGCTGCTCGATCGCTGGCAATCCGCCCGTGCCGGCGCGGGACAGGTCGTCCTGTTGTCAGGCGAGCCGGGCATCGGCAAGAGTCGGTTGCTGAGTGCGCTGTGCGAACGAGCCGATCGGGAGGGTATCCGCCCGCTGCGTTTTCAGTGCTCGCCCTTTCACGTCAACAGCGCCTACTACCCGGTGACCAGCGCGCTCGAAACCGAGCTTGAATTCGCTCGCGAGGAGTCGGTCCCCTCCCGCCTGGATAAGCTCGAGGCTCTGGTCGTGGGCCGTTTCGCCCGGCCGCTCGCGGATGTGCGCTTCATTGCCACCATGCTGGCGGTGCCCTGCGACGAACGCTACGGGGCGTTGGACATGAGCCCACGACTCGTCAAACTCGAGACCAACCGCGTACTGCTCGAGATCGTGCGGGCAGCGGCGCGCGCGCAGCAAAGTCTGTTGCTGTTCGAGGATCTGCATTGGGCGGATCCCACCTCGCTCGAGCTGCTCGATCTGCTGATCGCCGATCTCGACACGGTGCCGATGCTGGCCGTGTTCACCGGTCGACCCCAGTTCCAGTCAACCTGGGGTAAGTACGCGCATTTCACCGCGCTGCATCTGCCGCGGCTGACCCAGGCGCAAAGCGGCTTGCTGATCGAACGGGTCGTCATGCGCAAGATGCTGCCGGCGAGCCTCGCCGAGCAAATCATCGCCCGCAGCGATGGCGTGCCGCTCTATGTGGAGGAATTGACCAAGGCGATCCTCGAATCCAGCCAACTGACGGAGGAGGGGGGTCGCGTCCAGATTCCCGAGACGTTGCGCGACTCGCTGACGGCGCGCCTCGACCGCGTCGCGACCGTCAAGCAGGTGGCCCAAGTCGGTGCGGTCATCGGACGCGAATTCAGCTACGAACTGCTCGCGGCGCTCGATCTGATGCCGGAGGCGGCGCTGCGCCGCGCACTCGCACAGCTCATTGAATCCGAGTTGGCGTTCAGTCGCGGGATCATTCCGAATGCCACGTATACGTTCAAGCATGCTCTCGTTCAGGACACCGCGTACGACTCGCTGCTGCGGAGCCAGCGTCAGCCTTTGCATGCTCGCATCGCGCAATTGCTGGTCGAGCGCTGGCCCGAAACGGCCGAGACCCAGCCCGAACTGCTCGCGCACCATTTCACCGAAGCGGGACTTGCCGACCGGGCGGTCGACTATTGGCGCAGTGCCGGTGAATTGGCCATGCATGCCTTCGCGGTGCCCGAGGCCGTCACGCATCTGAACAAGGGCATGACGCTGCTCGCCCTGCTGCCGGCGACGCCCGAGCGTGACGTGAAAGAGCTCGCGCTGCGCACGGCGCTGGCACCGGCGGTGGTCGTCCAGCGCGGCTGGGGACATGCCGACGTCGTCCGCACCCTCGAGCCCGCCTGGGTGCTCGCCGAGTCCCTCGAACAACGCCGCTCTTACCTGCCGATCTTGAATGCGGTGTGGGTTCATTACATGACGACGGACCAGCTGGCCATCTCCCTGCAATGGGCCGAGAAGCTGCTGACCATCGGTGCCGCCGCCGGCGACGACAGTCTGGAGATCGTCGGACATCGCGCCGCGGCTGCGAGCTATTATTGGCAGGGCGACTTCACGGCCGCCCGCCGCCACGGGGATTGCGTCAACGCCATGTACGATCCGGAGCGACATTGGCACATCGCCCAGCTGACCAACTCGGACCCACTGACCGGAGAGGGGATTTACCGCCCGCAATACCTGTGGATGCTGGGCTATCCCGATCAGGCGATGGCGGCGAGCAATGCCAAGGATGAGCATGCCCGGCGTCGCAACCATCCGTTCGATCTCGCCTTCGCGCTGACGCTGGGGGCTCAGGTCTTCGATTTTCGCTGCGAGCCCGACCAACTGCTGCGGCTCACCGAGGAAGGCGAGCGCGTGGGCCGGCGCCATGGCGTTGCGCTCATGTGGGAGGTCATGGCGGAAATCAGCTGGGGCATCGGCTGGCTGCGCAGCGGTCGCATCGAGGAGGGACGGCGGCGCCTCGATCGTGCGATCGAACGGCTGGCGGCGACCGGCCATCGCGTCTGGCTCTGCTATTTGAGAGCGTTACAGGCGCAGAGCCTCGCCTTGAGCGGCGACTTGACCGCGGCTCGAATCCTGATCGACGATAGCGTGCGTCGGGTCCGTCTGGGCGAGGATCGGGCCCACTATGCCGAGATCCTGCGACTCCAGGGCTGGGTGCTGTTCCAGCAGCGCCAGGTCGACGACGCCGAGCGCACGCTACGTTCCGCCATCGCCGTGGCCCGCGCCCAGCAGGCCAAGTCCTGGGAGCTGCGCAGCGCGACCACGCTCGCGCGCGTGCTGGTCGAGCGCGGCGAGCGTGCCCTCGCCCGCGAATGGCTGGCACCCGTGTATTCCTGGTTCACCGAAGGTTTCGACACGAGCGATCTCCAAGAGGCCAAAGCCTTATTGGAGGCGCTCTGATGCCCGCCCCAGGTACCTGACCATCATCACCCTTCAACCGAGGACGAGAGCAATGGCGAAAAAAAAGCAAAGCGCCGACCAGAAGGCAATCGAAAAGCTCGATGTGGCCTGGGGCAAGGCCGCGAGCAGTGGTGATCTCGATGCGGTGGTCGCCTTCTATGCGCGCGACGGATCCGTGGTCTGGCCCGATGCGCCCGCGGCCCATGGGATCGTCAAGATCCGCGCCGCCTGGAAACAGGTATTCGCCGCCTACGACAAGCTCCGGCTCAAGTTCACGGCCGAGCGCATCACCGTCGCCGAGTCGGGCGATTTGGCCGTGGACTTCGGCAAGGTGCGCTTCGAATACGACCTTCCCACGGGCCATGTCGTCAATATCGGCAAATATGTCGTCGGCTGGAAAAAGGTCGATGAGCGTTGGCAGGTGCTGTATGACTGTTACAACCTGAACCGGGCCGGTTGAGGTCTCGGCGCCTACAGGGGCGCCGCGGGCTGGCCTAACGACAACATCAGGCGGTTGGCCCAGTTGAAGAACGCTGCACCGTGAATGACGTCGGCAATCGCGAGATCATCGAGTCCGGCCTCGCGCAAGCGTTCGATATGCCGAGGGCCGAAGGAAACCGGTGTCGTCGTCAACGCGACCGAGGCCGCGACGATGGCATTCCACGGCTCGCCAACGTCGGCGCTTACACCGTCGTCGAGCAGCCTTTGCACATCGGCGGAACGCTTCGAGTGCGCCGTCGCAAATCGGGCATGCACCGATGCGCAAAAGATGCAGCCATTGAGGCGCGAGGCCGCGACCGCCGCCAACTCACGTTCGGGCCGTGGCAAACCGGCATTGGTGTTGTAAAAGATGTCTTTATCCGTCCGCGTTCGTGCATCCAAGATTGCCGGATCGCGGGCGAGCACCCGAAAGTAGGGCGAGGCGATTCGGAACGATTCGTTTTGGAGCGCCGCGCGCTGCCGGTCATCGAGTGCGTCGATGGCGAGCGGTTCCAGCCACGGCTCCCAACCGAGTTCCGCTTGGGTGAAGCGGGTGGGAGGCGTGCGATCGGGATAGGAGATGATGTGTTCCGTCATGGGAGTGAGCTCTGGGTTAAGCGGCGAACGAGCGCAGGCCGGCAACGACTCGGATCTGGAAGGCCAGGAAAGCGACCAGTTGCGATACGGTGACGACGGCATTGGCGGTCAATCCGGCATCCAACAGCGACTGAAGTGCCGCAGCGCTGGAATCACGCGGATGGAACACGAGCAGATGGGCATGTTCGAGCGCGGCACTCAACGGCTCACCGAGGTGTGGCCGATTGGCCGGACTGACCCGATAGTGCGGTCCCGCGACATTTTCGGCTGTCAGTGGTCCCGCCGCATAGTCGCCGTACGGTCCCTCGGCGAGACCCCGCTTCGTTTCGGCCGCGATGATTTCGGCGATCTCGCCGGCGCCTGACGTTGAGTGAAGGCGGTTCGCATAAAAGTCCGCCGTCGTCGAGTCTTGGTGCAAGCCCGCGACGAAGGCAGCGAGCGCATGGCGATCGAGCATGGAGAAGTCGACTGCGTCGGCAGGTGCGAACAAGGCCTCGAAGCTCTTTTGGGCATGCACGCGGGCGTCGGGTCGGGCCGTCCGCACGACATCCAGGCGGGAGCCCGGCACAATGCCGGTCAAATGATCGATGACGTCAAGATGTGGGGTGCTCATGCGACGGCCCGCTCATTGTCGTATGCCACGGGCGGGCGTCGTTCGGGCCCATGCCAGCCGAGCACCGGCGCAACCTCGGCGGCGATCAGGTCGATGGATCGCAGGATCAACGGATGCGGTGGGTCGACCGAGTGAACTTGAAAGGCGATATCGGTGGCCCGTGCAAGAGCGGTGTCGGCTTGCAGTGTTTCGAGCACGTCCTCGGGCCTACCGACGTGAACATCGAGTGCCTTGATGATGTCACCCAGCGTATTGCCAGGCACTTTGAAGCCGCTGGCGGCAAAATGACTGACGGCCCGGCGTAAGCCCAACTCGGCATAACGTAGCGCTTCGTCGCGCGAATCGGCGACAAAGAGTGATCGCGAGGCCAGGATGCGCGGTTGCCGGCCCGCGGGCAACGCCGACAGGTAGGCATCGATGATCGGGTCTTGAAGTTCGGAAAGTGTGGCTGACGGCGTGTCAGCAGGACGCGGTTGGGTTCGCGATAACATCAGGCCATCGCCGGCGAGACCCGCCCGTTGGCCACCGGCGGCCGAGAACGTCGCTTGCCAGACGCGTTCGTTGAGGTGCGGGGCCGCTGGATAAATGCGGTTGGTCCCCGGGCTCAACGGCGAACCGCTCCAGGCATCGCGGAGGATCTTGATGTGCCTCGCGAACACCTCGGTGCGCTCGCTGCTTTGAAAGCCGAATGCCTCGAACACCGTCGGAGTCAATCCGGAGCCGAGACCGACTTCCAGGCGACCGTCCGACAAGAGATCGAGCACCGCCGCGTCTTCCGCCACCCTGACCGGATTTTCCATCGGCAGCGTGATGACGCCCGTACCCAATCGGATCCTATCGGTGCGGGCCGCGACAAACGCCAGAAACGGCAGGGGTGACGGTAGACCGCCTTCCTCACCGCGAAAATGATGTTGAGCCACCCAGGCACTGTCGAAGCCCGCTCGTTCCGCGTGCACGATTTGTTCCGTGCCGAGACGGTAGCGCTCCGCCGCCGTCGTATCATCGAGAAGACGTGTGAAGAATCCGAGATTTTTGGTAGTCATGACGGCACTTTCCTTGCAAGCTTCAGTGGATGGGGGTGTCGAGGGCCGGGGACCGCGTCGAGCAACTCGCGCGTGTAGTCTTGCGCGGGATGACTGAATACGGTCGCGGTGGGACCGGACTCGATGATCCGACCCTGGCGTAACACGGACACGGTATCGGCGATCTGTCGCACCACGGCCAGGTCGTGCGACACGAACACATAGGTGAGGCCGAGCTCGCGCTGTAAATCTTCGATCAGCGTCAGGATCTGCGCCTGCACCGTGACATCGAGCGCTGAGACCGCCTCGTCGAGCAACACGATCTTTGGCTCGATGATGAGTGCGCGCGCGATCGCAACGCGCTGGCGCTGGCCCCCCGACAACGATCGGGGTTGCCGTTCCAGCGCAGTCGTCGGCAACCCCACCCGGTCCAGAATCGCTCGCACCCGGCGTTTCCGTTCGCGCCGTTCGATCGGTTCGAAATTCAACAATGGCTCGTTGAGAATCTCGGCAATGGTTTGCCGCGGATCGAGCGAGGCGAACGGATTTTGATAGACGAGTTGAATCGTCCGTCGAAATTGACGGAAGGACTCCCCGTCGAGCGAGGCGACATCGAGGCCGTCGACCAGAATGCGTCCGCTGGTGGGCTTTAGAAAACCGACCAGGGTCCTGACCGCCGTGGTCTTGCCGGAACCCGACTCACCGACCAGTGCATGGGTGGTTCCCTTCGGCACGGTGAAGGAAATTCCATCGACGGCACGGAAGCAGGCGGCCGAGCGTCCGTCACGGTACTCCCGCACCAGATCTTCTACGATGATGGCGGGTTGCGCGTCGCTCGTGGGAGGGGCTGGACGGTGCAGGATCGTCGTTGCCAGCGACGGTGCATCGGCGAGCAGGGTCGCCGTGTAGCCGCTGCGCGGGTTGCTGAGGATATCAGCGGTAGTCCCCTGTTCTTGGACGCGGCCCGACTTCAGAATGACCAGGCGGTCGGCTCGGTCGGCGGCCACACCGAGATCGTGGGTGACGAGCAGCACCGCGGTCCCATACTCGCGCCGCAAATCGTCGATCAAATCCAGGATGCGTTTTTGCACGGTGACGTCGAGCGCCGTGGTGGGCTCATCGGCAATCAGGAGCTGGGGTCGCAGCGCAATGGCGATGGCAATCAAGACGCGTTGCTTCAACCCGCCGGAGAGTTCATGGGGATATTGACTGAACCGCAATGTCGGATCGGATACGCCGACACGGGCCAGCAGATCGAGCACCCGTTCATCCCGTTCGTGGCGATCGCGCAAGCCATGGAGTTGAAAGATCTCACCCACTTGCGCGCCGATGGTGCGCACCGGATTCAAAGAGACGCCAGGGTCCTGGGGCACGAGGCTGATCTTCGACCCACGGATCGTGTCGAAGCGTCTTTGGTTCCAAGCGGCGATATTGATGCCGTTGAAGCGAATGGCGCCGCTGTCGATCCGACCATTATCCGGCAGTAAACCGATGAGCGACTGGGCGAGAGTGCTCTTACCGGACCCCGACTCACCAACCAACGCCACGACCTGTCCCGCCGTGATTGACAGAGAGACTTCGTGTACCACGGAGTGCCGGTGACCACGCTGCTCATAGGATATCGTGAGCGCGTCGATCGAGAGCAGCGATTGAACCGCTTGGGCCACTGTGCCGTTCATGCCGACCTGCCGCGCAGGGACTGGCTGATTCGATTGGTCGCGAGCACCACCAGCACGATGGCTAAGCCGGGAAAGAACGTGATCCACCACGCCGTGGAAATATAGCGCCGCCCCTCGGCGATCAGCAGACCCCATTCCGGAGTCGGCGGCGGTGCTCCGTAGCCGAGAAAGCCGAGTGTGGCGATGGCGAGGATCGCCGTACCAAATTGGAGTGCCGCCAGCGCGATCACCGAGGACAGAGAGTTCGGCAGTACATGCCGCCATAGCACGGAGAGGTAGCGTCCACCGCTGCCCGATGCCGCCTCGACATAATCGCTGTGGCGTACCCGGATCACTTCGGCCCGTGCCAGTCGGGCGAAGCGAGCGACCGACGCAACCCCGACGGCAATCGCGGCATTGATCGTTCCGAAGCCGAGTACGATGATGATACTGAGCGCCAGCAGTAACGGCGGAATCGACAAGAGAATGTCGACGAACCGCATCAGTAGATCGTCGATCCACGGCCTCGACGAGCCGGCGATCAAGCCGAGCAAGGTTCCCGCGAGCAAGCCCAGGCTCACCGCCACGAAAGCGCCGCTCAGCGAGTGGACGGACCCGTAGATGATGCGGGCGAGCATGTCACGGCCGAGCTCATCGGTGCCGAAGAAATGCGTCGCGCTAGGAGGCAGGCGCTGCTGCCCGCTCAAACCGATGGTGCCGCTGTAGTCGGTGAACCAATGCGGAGCCATGGCCCACGAGACAGCAATGGCGATCACCACCCACGACAGGACGAGGCCGGGCGGCATGAGACGGCGCTCCGCCCATCGCCGACCGGGTCGCGGGGATGACGCCTCGGTCGACACGAGGGTCTCGGTCATGATCCACCCGCCGTATTTCGCAAGCGCGGATCGAGAAGCGGGTAGAGCAAATCGACCCCGAGGTTGACGATGACGAAGCCGGCAGCGGAAATCATCACCGACGCCTGAAGAATCGCGGCGTCCTGATTGTCGACCGCTTCGTGGATCAAACGACCAATGCCATTCAGACCGAAAACTGTCTCGGTCACGACCGCTCCCCCCAGAAGTTCCCCAAACAACACTCCCGCGATGGTGAGCGTGGGCGGGAAGGCATTGCGCAGCACATGACGGCTCAAGACCCAACGCCGCGATGCGCCCTTGGCGCGCGCCACCGCGACGAAGGGCTGCGTCTGCACATCGTCGATACTGCGCACCAGAACCTGTGACAGCGGTGCGGAAATCGGGATCGCAACCGCCAAGACCGGCAATATCAAGGCTCTCCATCCGTCCGCGCCGATCACGGGCACCCAACGCAAGTGAAACGAGAAAACCTGAATCAATTCGATGCCCAGCCAAAACGTTGGAATCGAGATGAACAGCGACGGCAGGCCACGGATCACAGATCGAAGCCCCGCCAGCGGCGTCAGTATCGACGCAAACGTAACGGCGATCGCCACGCACACCGCCGCCAGGAAGCCGAAACCGGTCAAGTACAGGGTGGGCGTCAGGTTCGCCGAGATTTCCTCGCTGACGGGCACCCCCGACATGATGGAGTAGCCAAAATTTCCAGTGAGCGCGCGCTCCAGCGCATGCGCGTATTGAATCACCCTCGGCTGGTCAGCACCGTAGGCGGAGCGAATGTCGGCGATCTGTTGACGGCTGAGGCCCAAGTCCGGATTTTGGAACTTGATGAGCAGCGCGTCGCCTGGCAGCGCTTGCAGCAAGATGAACGTGATGGTGAACGCCGCCCAGAGCACGAGCACCGACTGAGCAATTCGACTCGCGATATAGCGAAAAAGCTTCACGGTATCAGTGCTTCGCAATCCAGGTGTTGTAGAAACTGGGCCGGCCAACCGCTTCGAACTCGAGTTGCTTCACATAGGGAGCCGCCGCGAAAGCCTGGGGTTCCTCGAAAGTCGGAATGGCGTAGGCTTGATCTATCACGTAATTTTGCGCCTGTCCAACCAAGGCGAGCCGTTTGCTTTCATCGCCCTCGGAGGCGATATCCACCAGGAGTGCATTTAATTTGTCATCGACGAAGCGGTGGATCTGGGTGCTGCCGCCGCCTTTTTGTCGTAATGAATCCCGGTTGAGCGGGTAGTACTCGCTCTTCAGCACGTCGGGATCCGCGCGACCGACCATCGCCGGTGCGACCGGTGTCTTTAACGGGTCCAAGTCATCCACCATATGGCTGCCGGCGTCGCCGGCCAGAACATTCAAGCGGACGCCCACTCGGGCCCATTGCTGCGCGATCAATTGCATCATCGCCCGGTTTTGTGGCTGAGGCAGAGACGGATAGACCGACAGAATCAATTCCTGTCCATCCTTTTGACGAAGTCCATCCGCCCCGATCTTCCACCCCGCGGCATCGAGCAACGCCTTCGCTCGATTCAGATCGAAGGTAAGTTTCGCGGAAAGATTGACATAGCCGGCCGCGGTGGAGGCGAGGATCGAGGTCGCTCGAGGATAGTTCGGCGAATACAGAGTCTGCACGATCTCTTGGGTGTCGGTGGCATGCAGCAAGGCTTGTCGGACTCGAATATCGGCCACCAGCGGGTTGTCCGGGCGGAACACCACGCTGTTGTTCACACCACGGGTGGGCGGTGCATAGACGAGATAGCCCTGATCCAACACCTGCTTCTCGTCGTAGGCCTGCACCTGGCGCATGACATCCGCCTGTTCCGCCAACAACGCGCCGATCCGCACACTGTCTTCCGGTGCGACGATCAACTTGATCTGGTCGAGGTAGGCGCGGCCATGGTGGGCGAAGCCGGGTGGACCCCAGCTGTAATCCTTACGGGCGGTTAGAATGATCTCCTTTCCAAGGACTTCATGAGTTGCGATGAAGGGCCCTGAACCCACGATCGCGGTCGCCTTACCCAGATCATCGAAGTTGCGCGCGAGAGTGCCGGGCGAGACCAGCCCGGATCCGATCACCGACGTTCCCTGCAAGAAGCCGGGCGAGGGCTTGCTGAACACGAATTTGATGGTGTGGGGATCGACGATCTCGCTGCGCAGGTAATTGTTGATGACCTCGGAGGGGGGCTGCCGCAGACCGGGATTACCAAATCCGTAGGTATCGTAGTTCTTCGCGACCGCAGCGGCATCGAGCGGTGTGCCGTCTGAGAAGGTGATGCCCTGACGAATCTTGAACGTATATTCGGTCTTCGCGGCATTGACCTGCCAGGATTCGGCAACCCAAGGTTCAATCTTCAAGGTTTTCGGGTTCTGATAGGTCAGCCGGTCCGTCAGCTGATTCAGAATGCCGCCATTCGGATAAAACCCGCCCGCCGGCGGGTAGAGATTGGTATGCGCCTCGGCCTCCAGATAAATGAGCGTGCCCCCGGTCACCGGTGCTTCTGAGGTGCCCGCCACAGCGGCCGACCCAATCAGGGCGGCCAATGCGCCGAGTACGATGCTGCGAGGAGAAGTGCGGATCATGGCCATCAGAAGGTGAATTTCAAGCTGGCGTAATAGAAACCACCGTTGATGCCTAATTGAGACACGTAGCCATCATATTGCCATCCGAGATACTGGTCTTCCGGTGCGAATCGATTCGGGAAGTTATTGAATAGATTGTTCGCACCGACCGTCGCCACGAGATTGTCGACGATCGTATAGTCAACGGCCAGATCCGTCGTCACTTTCAGGCTCTCCTTGAAGTAGTCGAATACGGTGGTCGAGAACGTATTGGGGCCTTCGTAAATCGTTGCCTCATCGCTCGATGGTCCATAGATATTCTCATGAAGTGAGAGGCCCCATCGATCTTTCTCCCACTTTCCACCGAGCACGAATTTGTATTTGGGCGTTACGCTCGTGAGCCATGCATCCTGTTGTACGTTGGTCACCGGTAGGCCGTTCGCGCCCGTCGTCACGCTCACGAGTGTCGTGCTGTTGAGGTTCGCGGACACCGTCCAGTTGACCTTGCCGTAATCCCCTAAATTCGTCAGATAGCTGCTGTTGATGTCAGCGCCGCGCGTGCGTGTTTCCGCGGCGTTTTGCAGATAGTTGGTGGAAATGTAGCTCGCGGTGGACGGGATCACCACTCCACCCGCCTCGAGAGCCGCGATCGCTGCGGCACCGCTCGCATAACCGCTGTCGATGATGCGATTACGCACGACGACCTGGTAGGTGTCGACCGTGATACTGAGGTGGTCGATGGGATTGAGGATGAAGCCCAGGTTGACGTTGGTTGACTCCTCGGGTTTCAGCGGCGTCGCGCCCAAGCTCTTGGCAATCGGAGAAAGCGGGGAGAGTTGTCCGACCGCCTCGGTGGGACCCACGCCCAAACTGCTGAAGTATTCCTGAGCCAGGGACGGCGCTTGAAATCCCGTTCCGAAACTGCCGCGGATCGAAAACTCGCTGGAGAAGTCATACCGGGTGGCGAGCTTGCCGGTGACGGTGCTGCCGATGTCCGAGTAGTGCTCGAAACGGCCGGCGGTTTCGACCTGCCACTCGGGTGTGAATTTCGTCGCCACGTCGAGGTAAGCCGCGTCGATGCTGCGGGAATGATCACTGGCATTGGCCGGCGATATGCCCGCGAGTGCCTGGGGACCGCCGTCGTAGTAGGACGCGAAATCGCCCGCGGCAATGTTATAGGTTTCTCGCCGCTCTTCCGCGCCGAACGACACCGTCAACGGGGCCGGCAAATTCGGGATGTTGAAGGGCCGAGTCAGGTCGAGGCTGTTGGTCCACTGCGAACTCTTGATGCCGTAGATATGGAAGGAGGTCGGCGTGTAGCCAAACGTATCATAGAAGTCGGGATTGACCGAATTGATCAAGTCGACATTGATCGAATCCTGGCCGTAGGTGGAGCTCAAGTCCCATGTCCAACCGAACAGATTCTTGCCTTTGACGCCTGCGGTGATGCCAAAGTCATTTTCCAGGCGGGTATCCTGGGGCTCGAAGCCGTTGGGAAATACCGCCGGCAGGAACGACGGCAGCCGGTAAAGCTCCTTGCTCGACCCTTGGCGATGCGCATAGGTGCCGAAGCCATACAGATCGACTTCATCCGTCAGCGAATAACCCGTGTTGAAGCCGATGCTTTCGGTGTTGTCCGCCGGATTACCCTCGAACGTATTGGTATGCTCGCCGGTGCGGGGATCCGTGCCGTTCCGATCGGTATAGTTCTTGCCCGAGTACTCCGCGCCCAGATGCACGAAGCCTTTGTCATTCAAATTGAAGCCCTCGTCAACGGCGACTTCTCGCGAAAAGCCGTCTCCCGCGAAATACTGTCCCTCCGTGGTTCCCGCCGAACCTCCGTGGTCAGTGGATTTCAGGATGATGTTGATGACCCCGGCGATCGCATCGGCACCATATTGTGCGGAATCGCCGTCGAGCAGGATTTCGATATGGTCGATCGAGCTGACCGGAATCGTGTCGAGGTCCACACCGGTTTGTCCCTGTTCGGGGCCCGCGGTGATGACGCTCGCCGTCGTATGCCGTCGCTTGCCATCGATCAACACCAAGAGGTGGTTCGGGCTCAATCCATGCAGCGATACGATGTCAGTGAGAGCCGCCGCATCGGTGTTGAAAGTCTCGCGGGAAATCGCCGGCGACAGCTGCTCCAACGCATCACGTAAATCGACTTGCCCGGTATTTGTCAGGGCGGCACCCGAAATCACCGCGATCGGCGTCGCGCTGTCGCCCGCTTTATGTCCCGCTTCCCGCGTACCTGTCACGATGACGTCCTCGAGTCCAGCGGTCGACGACGTATCGCCATTGAGAGCCACGGTTTGCGCCACGATGGAGCGTGAACCTACCAACAGCAGCAATCCGGTCTGGATCATCGCGCTTGCGAACTTGTGCATACCAAAATCCTTGTTACTTCTTATGGTGTCTTTACCGTTGCTCAACGATCACGAGTGCTCGTTGGGAAGCGCAGAGATACTACAAGAGCGAAAAAGGTGTCCCGAGACCATGTAGTTATGACGTTATATCCGCGGCAGCGGGACGGGTGACCTGGGAGCGGCGGGCCTCGAGCGCATGAGAAAAGCCCGAGATCAAGTGGCGTGAGTTTCCGACGGACCAAGAGGCGCTACGCCTACGCAATGCCGGATACCCGAAGTTTTAGACTGCGCGCAGTTTCAAAACGTAGGACATCTCAATGGACATCGCTGTCGCTCCCGCTCCGCAAGTTCAAAGAACGCCCCGATCCGAACCTCAATCGCCGCGCACATTCACGCATACCTCCGGGGTCTCCTGGGGCGCGATCTTCGCTGGCGCGGCGGGGGCGGCCGTGCTCTCGATGGTGTTGATCCTGCTCGGCACGGGGTTGGGACTTTCCGCGGTTTCGCCATGGACCGGCGAGGGCGCGACGTCGACGACAATGGGCGCTTCCACCATCATCTGGATGACGCTCGTTCAACTGCTGGCCGCCGTGATGGGCGGCTATCTCGCCGGTCGGCTGCGCACGAAGTGGGACTCCATCCCGACACACGAAGCTTACTTTAGAGACACCGCTCACGGGTTTCTCGCATGGGCGCTGGCAACCCTGGTAACCGCCACCGTCCTCTCATCGGCGGTGGGCGCCATGCTGGGCGAGGGACTCAAAGCAGGCGCGTCCTTTGCCGGTGGCGTCGCGACCATCGCGGGTACTGGTGCGGCCGGCGCGGCGGGTACGGCTGGCGCGGCCGGTACGGCCGGTTCCACGTCGATTGGCGGTGATCCGCTGGGTTACTTCACCGATTTGATGTTTCGGCCTGGCGCGGGGCAAACATCGGGTATGGGGCAAACATCGGGTATGGGACAGACGGCGGGTATGGGGCAGACGGCGGTCACCGGCCAAACGCCGATGCTGTCTATGAGTGGGGCGGGTGGCGCCGAAGTCAGCCGAATCTTCATGACGAGCTTGCATGACGGTCGGCTGTCTTCCGCGGACTCTCAATACCTCGCGCAGCTCGTGGCACAACGCACCGGCCTGTCACTGCAAGACGCTCAGAAGCGCGTAACCGATACCTTCGCGCAAGCGCAGCAGGCAATCGGTCAGGCGCAAGCCGATGCAAGAGCCGCCGCCGATAAGGCGCGCAAGGCGTCGGCGGTCGTGGCGCTGTGGTTGGTGGTGTCGCTGTTGGTCGGTGCCTTCACCGCGAGTTGGGCCGCGACCTTCGGCGGCCGACTAAGAGATAGCCTCGATACGGTCAGTCCTTAATTTCAAGGAGTCAGTTATGCGTTCGTTGCTGCTGTGGTTTATCGGTGTTCCAATTCCGATCATTATTTTGATCGCTCTTTTCACCCACTAATGTCTCAGAACTCCTGCCACGCGTCGCCACCGCCGACGGCCGCAACCGGCGCGGGCACCGCGGCACTCGCCGAGACGGCACCCGTCGGGGTGGTGCGCTTGGGCTTGCTCCACGGGCGCTGCTCCGATCGTCGCTCGGTTAGAGCCGCCGTTGCGACGGGGTGCGACGCGGCCAAGGCCTCGGCGGCGCCCACTCGAAACTTGGCCATCAACCGGGTCAGATTGGCTGCCTGCTGGTTGAGCGACTGAGCCGCCGCCGTTGCCTGCTCCACCAGAGCCGCATTTTGTTGTGTGGCTTCGTCCATCGAGGTGACGGCCTTGTTCACCTGATCGATCCCGGAGGCCTGTTCCGCGCTCGATGCGGCAATCTCGGACACCACATCAGTCACGCGTTTGACGCTCGCGACGATTTCCTGCAGCACCTTGCCCGACTGGTCCACTAACTGGGTACCATCGTGCACTTTGCTGACCGACTCCTGAATGAGCGTCTTGATCTCCTTCGCGGCGGCGGCGCTGCGCGAGGCGAGGCTTCGGACCTCCGAGGCCACCACAGCGAATCCTCGACCCTGTTCGCCGGCCCGCGCGGCTTCCACGGCGGCGTTGAGCGCCAGTAGGTTGGTTTGAAAGGCAATCGCGTCAATGACGCCGATGATGTCGGCGATTCGTTTCGAGGAGGCATTGATGTCCCCCATGGCGGACACGGCGGACTGGACCACCGACCCGCCACGTTCCGCCAGATCCCGCGCCGATAGGGCCAGTTGGCTGGCCTGAGCCGCATTGTCGGCATTATTTTTCACCGTGGCGGTCATTTCCTCCATCGACGAGGCGGTTTCTTCGAGGCTCGAGGCCTGTTCCTCGGTACGCTGACTCAAGTCCGCATTGCCACGAGAAATCTCTTCGGCGCCGGAACCGACTTCACGGGCTGAAATGGATATCGAACGCAGCACGTCGGCCGTATTGCTGACCAAGCGGTTCATCCCGCTCGCGAGGCTCTTGAAGAATCCTTCCTTGCCGTGCTCGGTGATCCGGGCGGTCATGTCGCCATCGACGGCCGCCTCCACGGTCAACTGGATTTCCTCCTCGATGGCTTTCTCGGGCGTGCGGTCCACCCACTGAATCACGCTGCCTATCCGTTTGCCATCCTGGTCGAATACCGGGTTCAAGGTGGTGCGCAGCGTGGCGCGGCCGGCTTGGAATTCGGTCGTGTGCGCATTCGTCAGGCCGCCGAGCAGCCGGTGCTGATCGGCAGGCAGGCAGCTCGCCAGCGCGGCTCCGATCAGACCGGCGACGTCGAATTGCGGGACCGCCTGTCGAAGATCCGCTGCGCGACTGCGCAGAATATCCTGACAGGCCTCATTGGCATATATCACCTTGCCCTCGGTGTCCGCGAGCATCACGCCGGCCGATACCCGGTCGAGCGCGTTACGGATACGGGTATTCTCGGCGGCAATCGCGAGTTCCGCCTGCATGCGCGCACGCTCGGCCTCCGCCTGCATGAGTTCGCGCTCGGTGCGCTCTTTCAAATTGGCTTGCATGGCGGCAACACAGGCGAAAAGACTCGTGGTGTCGCCGGGTTTCAAGTCGATGACGGTGGAAAAGTCACCGTCGGCCACCTTGTTCGCGACCGCCGCCACTTGATCCGGTTCACCACCCAGTTGACCGGTGATGTTGCGAGTAATGAGGGTCGCGATCAGCATCACGATCACACTGATGCTGACACCGATGAGCGTTTCGATCCACTTGGCATTGCTCTTGGCGCTGGCGGCCTCGGTGGCACCGGCCTTGCCTGCATTGGTGTTGTAGAGGACATGCGCATCGAGCGCATCGCCCAACCTGTCGAGAACGGCCTGGTTATGCATCCAAGATTCGCGGGCGGCGTTGGCATTGTCTGCCTTCAGAAGTGCCATCGATTGATCGATCACCTGAGAGACATCAGTGGCTGCTCGCCGATCCTCGCCCAGCATCGCCCCATCTTTGGCGTCCCCGATCAAGCCTTCGGTGTCGTATTCAGTCAGCGCCTTACTGAGTGCCTCGCGACTGCCTTGGATCTTGTCGAACAGCGGTTTGCGACTGCTGGCGTCGGGTTGGCTGACGGCCATCCAAAAATTGAGTCTCTCGTTGGTGAAAGCTTCCTTGGCCGCATCCAACTTGATGATGGAGGGCACGGTATTGACTGTCGAGAATGACGCAGCGTCATACACATGCGCCATTTCCCACTGGGCACTGAAGGCTAAGATGGCGAGTCCGGTGAGCGCAGTGACGGCGAGAATAATTTGTTTTGTGGCTACGGTAAGACGCATGAGGAAATCACTCCCTGTGATGGAACGCGCATGCGGCCTTCAAGCTGCTGCGTTGCGTTTATCGGTCACTGGCTTGAAGTCTGCAGCGAACCGAACTGGGAAATGACCCAAAGTGGGACGCGGGCCTCAGAATGCTCTATTCCAAGCAGACCACCAACTTCGCGGAGTGCGTCCGCCAATTGATCGGAATGACATAGGAACGCGCATGCGGCGCGGTGACGCGCTCGGGTTCGCGAGCGATGACGAGGGGTACCGAGATCACGAAATTCTTGCCGAAGTCGCGTCGGGCATTGCCGGAAATGGTGTTTGCCACTTCACCCACCAGATCCCGGATATTCTCATCGCTGGAATCGGTTTCCTGCATGCGCATGAGCAGCACGGTCAGCATGCCTCGCGGCGCCGTGAAGTAGACGATGCCCTTGCGCGCTCCGGTGATGCCGATCACCCCGGTATACTCATAGGCACCCGGCTTGCCGTCGGTCACCAGATAAGGCGAACCCACGGTTGCCGCCTGTTGCGCCGACGTTTCGAAGTAGTGGGTGGTGCCTTCGATGAAGGTGCGAATCTCTTCTTCCTTCAACATGTTCATGCCTCCGACAACAGCTCTTCCAACGCCTCGTTGAGCTGGCGATCGTTAAAAGGTTTGCACAGGAATCCGTTCGCGCCCTTTTCGATGGCTTCTATCGCCGTCGCTTTGTCAGCGAGTGCCGACACCACCAAGATCAACACCTGCGGATTGATGGCAACCAGCTCCTGCACGCACTCGATACCGTCCATTTCCGGCATGGTCAAGTCCATGGTCACGACGTCCGGCTGGGTGCGACGGAACAGATCAACCGCTTCCCGGCCGTTGCACGCCGCGCCGACCACCTCCAGCCGTGCGATCTGCTGCGAACGCTCGATGCGACGGCGAATGATGTTAGAGTCATCGACAATCATGAGTTTCAGCGCTTTCAAACTGGTGTTCATCAAGCCACCGCCGACTCGTCCATGGTCTTGATCTGTCCGGGAAGACTCACCGTCAAGCGGGTGAAGCGGCCTCTCGTCGAGGCCAAGCCCACCTTGCCGCCGACCTGATTCATGAGGTCGGCAATCAGGTTCATCCCCACCCCGCGTCCGGCATCTTTGGTCGCGTTCGCCACCGTGGAAAATCCGGGCATGAACAACAATGAATAAACCTGCTTGGAATCGAGATTGGACGCCTGATCAGGCGTGACCAATCCCTTCTCCAAGGCGACTTCCTTGATCCTCTCCATGGCCAACCCCTGGCCATCGTCCTCGACGGTCATCCTGTATCCTCCCTCCTCCCGCGTCTGGAATATCAGCTGAATATGACCTTCATCGGACTTACCGGCGGCCCGGCGTATGCCAACCGCTTCGATGCCATGCACCATGGCGTTACGCACGGCTTGGATCGCGACATCCTTGATCGTCTTGCGATAGTGCTCCGGTACTGACTCGAGGCCGGCGCAGTGCAAGGCGACCCTTTTGCCGTTCTCGTTGGCGATGCGGGCGGCCAGTTGTTGCA
>Ga0116226_10000607_pt1 | contig 30608 bp, 31 predicted proteins | sample S1TSphfallax_FD_89692 | JGI IMG/M metagenome (GOLD analysis project Ga0116226, IMG submission 89692) | Host-associated microbial communities from peat moss isolated from Minnesota, USA - S1T2_Fa - Sphagnum fallax MG | ecosystem: Host-associated > Plants > Peat moss > Unclassified | place: USA...
GATCCACCCGCGCGCAAAGACGCAGCGACGCACCGCATTGACGCAGCTCGATACGTCCGCCCCGCTGCTCCAACGTGGAAATCCTGGCGGTCAATTCATCATGGCGCGCCTTCAGCGCGGCGACATCGGCGGCCGAGGGCAGCGTCAATTTCGCGACGATGACCGGAACGATCGCGCATGCCACGGCGAGCCCGACGCCGCCCAGGGTGGTTCGCACACCGGCGCTGCGCCGGATTTTTTCCAGCGCACCGATCGCTCGCGAGGTTTCCACGGTCAACATCTGCAATTCATCGACCATGGTTCTGCGGATTTCCTCGCGCACGACGCCGTCCAGATCCCGGGTGTGGTCGCGCAGTTTCTGCAGTTGACTCTCCGCGAGCTTCTGATGAGCCTGCGCACTTTCCATGAGCAGTCCGAACGCCATGGTCTTATCGTCGATGCTGGACACTCGGTCATTCACGGTCCATCACCGCCGCACCCGACCGGCCTCGCAAGCTTGCGGCGTCGTCGTGCCTTCGCGGCCGGTTCTGCTCCCACGCACGCTTCGCGTCCAGGCGTACGCTCAGCCACCGGGGATCAGATGCGAATTTGAGGTATCCGGACAAATCCGGCAGCTGCTCGACCTGCGACGGCAGCACCGCGGACTCGACGGCCAGTTGCTTGCTGTGCGTCACCGATCCCCAGATCTCGGTGGCGCGCCGGCTGGTCGACACCGCGGTACGCATGACTTCGCGCTCGCCGATCAACTGCGACGCGAATCGCGCGGTACCGCCGCCCTCGCTGGCGGAACAGCGCAAAATCAGCGTGTTGCCGCAATTCTCCACGATGGTGTGCGCTTCGCCATGGCCGTAGGTGCTGGAAACCTGCGCAATGGACTGAAAGCCCAGTACACAGCGGCCACCGAATTTGCGCAAACGCGCCAACGCGTCCTTCAGACCGTCGATCTGACCGAGCGCGTCGAGCTCATCCACCACGAACCAAAGTCTTTGCGGGTCGCTGCCCGCCTGCTTTTCCGAATCGCGATCCATGGTCTCGTAGATGGCGAGCCGCATCCATGCGGAGATGGTTGAATGCAGCGCGGCGATCTGCCCGGCTTTGTAGGGCATGAACAGAACCCCCTGCGATTCCTTGCTGACCCAGTCCCGGACCGAGAAACCCGGGGAGGTTTGTTTCGATATGTGTTCCAGTGCACCCACGGCCGAGCTGGTCACCGAGCGGATGGAATCGAACATCCTGCTGTTGTGTTCATCGAGGAATGGTTGTGCCGGCGTACCCTGCACCAAGCCCCGCAGTTCGGCGGTGTCCGCGACGACCAACAGCCTGTAGAGTTCGCCCACGTCGTCGATTCCTGCCGCGTGCGCCTGGCGGGTGACAGCCGTGAAAAAGGTACGCGCGTACGCGCGCCAGCTGCGATCCTGCCCGTCATGGTCGGGTATCAAAGATCGGGCCAGTTGCTCGACGTCGTATTCATTCTTCACCTCGGCGAACAGGTCCCATTTGACCGAACGCGAATCGAATGGATTGAGCACGACGTCACCGCGCTCGCGTTGATGAAACTCTTGCAGGTAACCGCCGTCGGGATCCGCAATGACCGCGCGGTCGCCGCGCGCCAACGCCTGGTCCAGTAGCTCGCGAATGGCGGTGCTCTTGCCCGTGCCCGTGGTGCCGATCAGCTTGAAATGCTTGGGTTCGTCCAGTGCGGGAACCGGAACACCGCCGAGCGTCAAGCCACGATCCAGGGAGACCGTCCTGGATCGCGGTTTCGCGGGTGCCGGCGGCTCCTCGATGACCGAGCCGCGCCGATGGGCATCGGCCTCCACAGATCCGCGTGCAAGGGACTTACCGCCCTCGTAGCCGAGGGCGGCACCCAGCGCGAGACCGACGACCAGTCCCGAGTGCGTCACCAGGGATTCGGAAGCGCTCGCTCCCAGACCCGCAATGAGGGTCAGGGGCACGGCCACGAGGGGCGACAGTGCGAATTGCTGCAACCGGGCGCGGGCCTGTACCAGTGCCGCGAACATCGGCGCTTGAATCGCAGTGTAGCCCAACAGCAACGCGTGAGGACCGTGCAGCCAGGCGCTCATCGAACGCGCTTCCGCTCAGGGTCGTACCAAATCTCCTTGATGAAGCGTTCGTGTCGTTCGACCCCGAACTGGATCACGACGTCGATCAACAGGTACAGCAGGCTTTTGATGTCGCCGCGCGCCAATTCGCGGCCGCCCTGATTCTGCTTGACCAACAAGACGAGTTGTTCGAACGCGAGCTCTGCGCTGGTTGCATGCACGCTGGTGATGGATCCTGGGTGTCCGGAGTTCACATTGCGCAGGTAGTCGAACGCCTCCTCGGCGCGCAGTTCAGCCAGCAAGATCCGGTCGGGCTTCATCCGCAGGCAGGATTCCAGCAGCTGTTTTGGTGTCACCCGTGCGACCCCCTGATCATCCTTCGAATAAAACAACCTCACGTGATTCGGGTGGCGATCCATCACCAGTTCTTTGGCGTCCTCAATGGTCACGAGGCGCTCCTCGCTTGGAATCTCGCGGATCAACGCCTTGGTCCAGGTCGTCTTGCCGGATCCGGTGGGTCCTGAAACCACGATGTTTTTGCGGCTGCGCACGGCCAGCCGCATGAATTCTTCGAATCTCGATGCGCCCAGCAGTCCGAGCAATTGCTGCTCGGTGTCATCGAGCGTCTGCGAAGCGCGCCTGGTGGTGCGGAAAATACCGCGGGCACCCAGTTCCTCGATGCTCCAGATCTCCTCCGCGGGGCGGCGAATCGCGATCGCCACGCACCCGGCGGTGGTCGCCGGCGGCATCACGATCTGGACTCGTTCGCCGGAAGGCAGCGATGCCGACAACAACGGTGAAGTCGCATCGATGCGCTGTTGCGTCGAGTTTGCGATCAGTTTTGCGAGCCGGGTGCACCAGTCGAAATCGGCGAACGGCAGATGTTCCCGCCGCCAGCCGGCGCGGGTCTCCACGAATGCCTCGTGGGGCCGGTTGATGCAGAGCTCCATGACCTCGCGGTCCGCGAGCAACGGCCGCAGCGCGCGTAGCGTCAGCCCGAGTGCCGACGCGTCGGCACCGTCAACGGCCGGCGGAACGCAGTTCATACACACTTCTGAAGTCCAGATCGCGCGCGACCAGCACCTGTATGCGGTCGCCCTGCTGTTTCCTGACGGTGGGCGCGATGCTGATGGTGCCTTTCAACACCTCGGTCATGACGTCCTGGGTCGCCGAAGGATTCACCACCACCGCTCCGCCACTGCCGCGGCTGGATTGCACGGCCGCCTGGATGCCGCCGTCGATGACCGAAACCAACATCGCCGCCCCGAATCTCTCCCAGAAATGCCGGTCGACGGTTCCAGGCATCCCGGAACGGCCCAACTCATCAGCTCCGGGCGAGGCCAGCGGCACGATGACGCCGGTGGGCGTACGCGCTTCGTTCCACAGCACGAACACCCGCGCGGATCCTTGTTGAACTTGACCGCGCGTTTCTCCCACCAATTTTGTGCCTCGCTCCAGCAGCACCACCTGTCCGTCGACTCCGAAGGTGTCGGTGGCCATGACGCAGGTCGTCATCCCCGGCAATGTCGAATCGATGGCGGTTTCCAGTGTGCAATCGAGAAACGCTCCCTTGGGCAGCAACAGGCGCTGGGTGGGGAGCACTTCAGCGCGAACTGTAGTCGTCACGGTGGGGTGCAGCAGCGTGCCCAAATCGCCGCTCGCAGGCGCCTCGCCCGGTGGCGAGGTGGGTACCATGGCCGCCGGTACCGCAGAGTTACCTGCACTCTGCGGTGAAAACACGACGCCCGACAGTTGCCGGTCGACAGCGAGTTCGGCGGCACTTTTGGGCGGCGGCGATCCGTAGACGGTGGCATTGGCCGCACTGGGCTGCAGCGGGATCTCCGCCAACTGAATCGGTGCCGGCGGTGGCACCGCTGCGGCGGGCGCTGCGGCGGGCATCGGCGGATCGATTCGTCCCAGGCTCGGCAAGGGTAGGTCACCTTGCGCACGCTTCGTCGACAGCGTCTGCGCCGCCTGCTGCGCGCGACCCTCACGGGTCAACGCGTGCGCGTAATACCACGCGAGCATGCCCAGGCCGAGCACGCTCATGAGGCCGAGCGCCAGGAAGTTGCTGACGCGCGACTGCATGGACACGGGTTGTTTCAAGGTGGACCCGTCGCGTTCCCCGGCGACGTTTGCTTCCGGGGCGTGATGATCGATCATGGCATGACTCCTTGCACGTGGCGCTGCACGCCGGGGGCGATCGTCCCGGAATCCAGCCTGGTTCCGCCGCCTGCGTAACCTTGATTGACGATGCACCCGGTCAGGCTGCCGCGGCGCAGAATGAAGCGCCGCGCAACGCGATGGACGACGACGTCGCCCGCGTCCACGTTGAAGTTCAGCAAAGACTCGCTGTCGTCGTCATTACGCACGAATATCGCCGGCAGATCCGCGTTTGCCGCGAATGTAAGATGCGTGTGCACGCCATCGTCCCAGGCAGCAATCGGTTTCAAGGTCGCGTGGCCGCAGTACGAATAATCCTCATTACGAGTCCGGGTGGTTGCCGCCTCCTGGAGCTCGGTTTCGACCCGCTTCGCTGCGGCGTCCGCCGCCACTTCTGCCGCCGCCGGCGAGTACGTGAATCGCAGCGCATAGATGACATCATCGTCCGCTGCCGGTCGCTGCGGCATGGCGGTGTAGTCGATTTGATAGTGCCGGCGATTGGTGAGCACGGTGATATTGGTCGCGACCTTGAGCGCTTTGGGCTTCAGGAACAGGTGGTTGTCTTTGCCGACGAACGACAGTCCCTCGATATCGCCGGACCCAAGTCCCGTGAATGATTCACCCTCCTCGAACTCCAGGTCGATTTGATAGCCGACGTAGCCGCGCAAGCGGTAGACCTCGTTCACGCTGTACGCCGCGACGCGAATGCGCGGGTCCGCCATTCCCTTGGCCGGCGCCACTTCGGCGCAGGCCTGCCGGGAGATCACGCAAATGAAGAAAGCCAGGATCAAGCTCAGAACCGTGATTCCCTTCATTGCGCGGCCCTCGTCGTGACCGTGGAAGCCAGGGGCTGTTCGGAAATCGCCTCGGGCTCCGAGTGCAGATCGAGGATCTTGAAACCGAGTGGATTCCACCGCCGTGTCTTCGGATCCTTCGCGGGCTCGGTGTATGCGTATTGGACATTGGCGAGCCAGTGCGTGATCGACTCTTCAGCGCCCGGACCTTGGCGCGCAGCCTTCAGGTAGCGCACCTGCGCAAGATCCGACAGGCCGCTGGCGCGCGTAAAGAAGCTCACCGAGGTGACCTGGACGCGCACGGTACTGCCATCCTTGTGCACGTTCAGAGGCGAGGCGGGATTGGTCGCGGTCCATAATGCATACCACGCTTGATTGCGTTGCGGCGAGTGAAATGCCCCGCACTCTTCATAGTCGCTCTCGGCAGTGGCGAAGTTGAATCTTTCGCAGGTATCGAGATAGTGGGTCAGAAAGTAGCGTGTCACGGATTCCTCGAAGGGGGCATGACCTTCGTACACCGGCACGACATCCACCACACCGGTGCTGTTGTCGACGCGAATCACGAAGGGGTCGACCCGCTTCAACGGCATCAACACCGAAAGCGCCACCGCGCAGGCAACGGTACCGCACCATCCCGCGCCCGCTGCCCACCACGCCACGCGCGCGCTGCGCCGGAGTTGTGCTGAACGATCCGTATCCCACGACCGGGCCTCCGCAAAATATCCGTCCAGATCGCCTGCCGTCATGATGCCCCCTTCACGGGCGGCGGATTGATGGGCTGCAGGTGCGACTCACAGCGCACTGCGTGCGATGCGCATCCCTGCAGAAGAATCGAGAAGCAAACGATCAGTCGAAACATGTCACCCTCCTTGGTGGAAAAAGAAGCCTTGTCTATCCGCGCAGATTCCGCCAGCTGCGGCTCAACGCCGCGCCGCCGGCCACGGCCCGTTGCGCCACGCCGGCGGCGCCCGCGACGCCTCTTGCGACGTGAGGCGTGGCATACCTGATCGCAGGGCCTACGCTCTTGCCCGCCAGGCTCAGGCCGCGCGCGAGATTTCTGCCGACGAAACCTTCTGAATGCAACGATGACCCGCCGACCAGCCCCGATGCAATCGGCATCACCTGCCGCAACACGAGGAAGACCAGCGTGGCGACCAGCAGCATGTTGAGTGCATCGACGGTCAGGATGGCGGTGCCGCGCGCGGCGGTTTGCGCGGCATAGGACTGTACGATGTGCAGCAACAGCGCGGCGATCATGACGGTCAGCACCGTGATCAGCGCGTAGTTCGCCAGCTGTGCGATCCATGCCGAGAAAAACCGCCGGGTGGCATCGAACAGCAGCAACGCGACGAACAGGGGACCCAGGGCCAACAGCACCGCGAGCGCAATGCTCGACAAGGCGATGAGGAACATTGCGTACACGCAAAGCATCCCAACCAGGCAGTAAATGATGACGCCGGCCAGAAAGAAGCCCCAGTTCGAAAACGCACCGCCCTTGTCCCACAGATTGCTGGCCACCGTACCGCCGCTATCCCAGATGGTGTCGATCGTGCCGACGGGGTCCCCGGCGCCGACCATGGCGGCGGCCAGTTGAGCCGGCGCCTTGTAGAAGGTGTCGACGATCACGGTGTTGTACAACCACAGTTGCAGGCCGACACCGAGCACCAAGGCGACGACGGCAATGCGTTTCAAACCGGCACCGATGGGCTCCTCGATCTTGCCCATGAGGTGCAGGTAACCCCAGCCCATCACATAGACCGTGGCCAGCGTCACCACCGTAGGCTCGAGCGTCGCCGCCAGCCGGGCCGTGTTGTCACCGATGTAGGTGGACAGTTGCGAGTTGAGCCAAGCCCAAAAGGTGGCGAAGAACCCCATTTCCATGACCTCCGCTGCAGGTTGCGATCAAGGGACCGGCTGAAAACGCGTACTGAACTGTCCCTGCGCCTCGATGGCCCGCTCTTGGCGCTGCTGATTCAGGGTGGATTCCTGGGCAAGCATTGCTTGATTCATGACCTGTAATTTCGTTTGTTCGTTCTGCAGCATTCCAAGTTCGGCATTGATTCGCGCCTGCAAATCCAATATGCCCTTCTGGTCCGTGGCTGACCCGATCGTGGATATCAGCGTCTGCAGGGAGGAGAAACGACTGCTCGAGTTCGCGAGAGCTTGATGCGCGATCGACTGCCGCGCCGCTCCCCACTGGCGCATCGCCTGGATCAGCTGCTGCGACTCGGGAGAAAGCGATGCCATACGCTGCGGCGACAGCACACTATTGGCAAGCACATTGCTTTGAATATCCCCCGCCAGTGCTCCGCCGCTGCCGCCCTGCACGGAGGCGACCACCTGCTGCCACCCGGACGGCAGGTAGTTGCGTACCGTGCCGCTCAGCAACATCTCCATGCCGCGGTCACCGGTCATGGTCTGCAGAGCTTGCTTTGCCTGGTTCAACTGGTTGCGCGCAGTCGAAATGACTTGTTCCAGGTCTTCCACCTCCTGAATCAACTGCACGATGGCAGGGGCATCGACGACGGCCCACTGCGCCCTGGCGGTCGAAACCGACGCCATGGAAACGATCAATATCGCGAGAATCGATGCAATGCGGATATTCATGAAGCTCTCCTTGCTTGAGTGTGGATCAGTGCACGTGAGTCGAGAGGAAACGGGGCAGCCATGACCGAGGATCGGCGCCGACCAGATCGATGATCTCTTGCATGCGCTTCAGCTCGCCGGTGCGTCCCGAAATGACCGACAATTCGGCCTTGAAGTCCTTGAGATCCAGCGCGCATACCACGCTGTGATGCGTCTGTTTCACCAGGAACATGCGCGAGCCCGGTTCCAGCTGATCCTTGATCAGTCGAAATTCTCGCTCCGTCAGGCCGAATCCCTCGGTGTATTCGCCGACGCTGGCGTCCGCGTTGGGAAAAAATATCTTGGTCGGCGTTTGTTCTATCAATGTGCGGCTGATGGCGCTGTCAAGCACATCGCTCGGGCTTTGCGTCGCGAGGCACATGACCGCGTTGAGTTTTCGCCAGGTTTTGGGGCCATCCTTGGCGAAGGTTTCGAAGGCGGGGTCGGCCAATAACCGCCAGAATTCATCCATCCAGCACACCAACCGGCGACCATCGAGAAGCTGGCGGACCAGGTGAAATAAATACAGCGTGATGGGCGCCCGGGTCAGCGGGTGATCCAGGAACTCGGTGACATCGAAGCCGATGATGGGTTTGCCGTCGAGCCGGGCGATCACGCTGTCAGCAGCGTTGTCGAATGCCCACGCGTAGTCGCCGCGGCAAGACGCGCACCACCTCGAAAGTCTTGCGTGCAGACCTTCGGGATCGGTGGGATCCAGAAACTCGATCAGCCGCGACAGCCGCCGGGCTTCCGGCGCCAGGGCCAGCGTTCCCCTCAGCGCCTGATCGAGATCGGATGATTCTCTGACCGCAGCGCCGTTGGCGCCGCACAGCAAGCGCAGCCAGGACTTGAGAAATTCGACGTTGGCCGGGGTATTTTGCAGCTGCAGTGGGTTGAAACCCGTCGGCGTGCCGTTCTTCAGCGGCAGGTATTCGCCGCCAAGCCCCCGCACCAGAATCTCCAGGCCGCGATCCTTGTCGAAGACGATCTGCGTCGCCCCCTGCCGGCTGAGCGCTGCAATCAGAAATCCAACGAATACCGTCTTGCCGGAACCCGTGGGCCCGCAGATAAGGGTGTGCCCGGTGTCCTTGCGGCTCCCGCCGTCGGGATCGGAAGGGTCGCTGGCATGAAGAGAGAAATAGTAAGGCGATCCCGCGCTGGAGACGAACATCGTGAGCGCATCACCCCAATGATTGCCGCGGGGGCGCCCGAGCGGAAAATTGTGGAACGGCGCCATGGCGGCAAAATTTCGCGAGGTGATCGGCGCCTTGCGCGCCCGCATGGCAAAATACCCCGGCAACTGCGCCCAGAACGCAGCCTCCAAGGCCAAGTCCTCGCGAGCCACCAGCATGCCCGTGTCGGCCAGGAGTGCGCGGGCGGTTGCCGTATGGTCATTCAGAGCCTTGAGCCGCAACGCAGGCTCGTCGTGCCCCTCATCCACATCGGCCATGATCTGCAGGGTGAAGTGATGGTCTCCCATCACGAATTCGTTGCTGGTCAGCGCATCGAGCGCATCCTTCAGTTCATTGGCTTGCGAGACGGCGAAGTCCCCGGCGTTGGTCATCCGGTTGAACTGACGCGTGAGGAGCGACTGGCCCGATGCCTTCGTCAAGAACGAAAACGACTGCGTCAGCACGAATGAGAACGGCGCGGACAGCAGCCGGTTGTACATGCCCACGGCGGTCGGCGTCGGATATTCCTTGATGCCCAGCATGGCGCCGACGCGAGTCGCGACCGGTGATCGGTATTCGATTGTTTCCGAGCCAAACAGGAGTCGCGACGTCGCGAGAGCATGGTTGACGGGGCCCCGCACCAAAGGCACGCGTTGCCATTCACCATTGATCAGCAGAGCCAGATATTCCAACAGCGAGGAATGACGCCGATCGGGCGGGCCGTACACGCCCAACAATTCAGGCTCGTACCTCGCCATGGAGGCCGCCAAGGTCTGCGCCAGTTTCCCGCAGGTATCGAGCGCCTCGAGCAAAGTTTGTTGAAAACCCCCGTGCTTGGATTTGGACAATATCTTCGAGACCAACCCGGTCGCGACGCCGCTGGTCGGACGGTGCACGATGGCGAGATAAATCTCGTTGATCATCAGCGTCTCGTCGGCCAGCCGCCGCTTGTACTTGTCGATGAGGGCGTTGGCGAACTCGCCGCCGGTCTCACCCGCCGCGTCTGCACCAGACATACGCAGCGCTTCCGCTCGGCGCCGGACGGTGCTGGTCCACAAGCTGACATTCGCACTCGCGATATTGCGCCACAGTACATTGAGGCGCTCGTGCCAGTTGTTCAGCTCCTCATCGTCGCTGGTCTCGAAGCTTGCGCCTCCCAGCCGAAACACCTGCACGTAGTCCCCGAATACCGTGCTGACCACGTGCGGCGACACGTGCGCGGCGTAGGGTATTTTTTCCGCCGCGCTCATCTCGCGGCGGATGGCGGAACCATTTCTCAACGACACCATTCAGATGCTTCCTCAGCGACGGCCCGGCAGCGGCGAGTTGCTCGACGCTTGCAGACAGTCTGAGCGATGCGGCGCGGAAGCTGAATCCGATTAAGTGCGCGCTTTGGGGAGAAACAACCGATCCTGGAAGTCGTCAGCTGAGCGTTCGAGCGTACAGCGCGAGCAGCTCGTTCCAACCTTTGTCCGCAGCCTTGGCATCGTAGACAGGCAGGTCCGGTTTCATCCATCCGTGTGCCTTGCCCGCGTACAGTTCGCTCTTGTGCTTGACACCTGCGGCCTGCAGCGCCGTCTCAAAGCGTGCAGCCATCTCGGGCGGATAACCATGGTCATTATCGGCGATGGCGATGTAGAGCTCGGCCTTAACTTTCGGGAGAAGCAAGTGAGGACTGGTCGGCAGATCGGTGGCGAGATTGCCGCCGTGGAAACTGACTGCCGCGGCAATTCGATCGGGATAGTAAGCTGCCGCCGTGAGGGCCATGCCGCCGCCCATGCAGAAGCCAACGGTTCCTATCTTTTTGCCGGCCACATCCGAGCGGGTGTCGAGATACGCGATGAAGGCTGACGTGTCTTCACCGGCTTTGTGGTTGTCGGTACTGGCCATCATCGGGCCCATCGTGGCACGTACGTCGCCTTTCAGGACTTCCCTGGGGTCGAGCGGCGCGTAGTCGCCCAAGCGATAATATAAGTCAGGCAGCAGCACGACATAGCCTTTGTCTGCCAGATACTTGGCCATCTGGATCATGCCTGGACGGATGCCAAAACCGTCCATATAGAAGATCACGGCGGGCCACCTGCCCGCGCCATGGGGTTTCAAGACCCACGCCCGGCAGGGGCCGTCCTTTTCCTGGATGGTGATCTGTATTTCGCTCATGGCACATTCTACCCCGCATTCTTCAGTCGGGAAGTGCCTGCGTTCCTTGATATTCTCGTGTTACACGACGCTGGTCGGCCTCTGCCGCCAGCCGCCGCGACCTGGCAGGTCGACGACCAAGGGGCTGTAGCTGCTCGCCTTCCAGAAACGCAAATTACCAAACAAGGCCGGCAGCCTGGTTCTCCCCCAGATCAGGATCAGATCGAAAAAACGCGCGTCGCGTGCGCAGAGCAAGGCGCATACGGCGTGAATCGGCAAGCACAACAGCAGCGTGGGCAGATTCTTGGTCAGCAAGAAGGCCTCCATCGTGAAAACCATGTTGAACAACAGCGCCGAGTAAGTGACGCCCCAACGCATGGATGGCCTGGTTGCGCCGACGAACAACGGATCGAGGGTGAGTCCGGGAGCTTTGCCTTCCGCACTCATGCCCTAGACTCCAAACATTCCGCGAACCCAGGTAACGATTTGCGGCGCGCCGAATCCGATGGCGATACCCAAAATCGCACCGATGCACCACCCCCAAGACATTCGATTTGCCATCGCCATGCCGCCCAATGCCATCACGAGGATGATGGCGACCGGGGTAAGCCAGGCCAGAATATTTGTCTGCAGTGCGGTCGCACCAGTCATGAAAGGTGAGGCCTGTGCCATGACCTCGCCGGGTGCGCACAGCACCGTGATCAGCAAGACGGCATATGGCACGGCGCACTTGACGCCAAATCGCGGGAAATGAGGGTGATGCACGGCGGAAATCCTTTTCCTTGGGTTGAGAAGAATCAATTGATGAAGAGGGACGCGGCTTAGATTTCCGTCTCCAGCGCGTTCAGCTCACTTTCGTCGCGTCTTCCCGCAAATTGTTCCCGCTTGGCCTTCCCCGGCGCACCGAAGCGGAAATTCTGCACGATGTAGGAGTAGTTGTAATGCTTCTCACCGTCCTTGTCGGTCCAATTGTCGGCGCGCATCTGCGCCTGCAAAATCAACTGATCGCCCTTGCGAGAGTTCTTCGCGATGGCCTCGCCGAGACTCTCGAAGGCCACGAACCACACGCTGGTGGCCTCCTCGCGCGGGTTTCCCTGCTTGTCCTTGCCCGCATAGTCATTACCCATCAGGCAAAACCGGGTGTAGCTGGTATCGCCCTTCGTCGCTAATTCCGGATCCTTGGCAAGATTGCCGACCGCGGTAACCGTGAAACTGTTCATGAATGCTCCTTGAATGGTTGTTACATCGCGCGGCGAGAGGCGCCGCGTGATGAACAGCTTGAATGGAGCAATGCCGGATTTGAACCGGCGTATGTGCGGCCTTTGTGCAGAAAGGAGCGGCTAGACGCCCGGTTTCGCGAGTTCCGTGTAAGCGCTCTTCAGCCATACCTTGACGCGCTGCCGCTCGAGCAGGCGCAGACCCGTGGTGTCCCCGTCGCTCTTGTTGACTGCGGCCCAGAAGCTCGAACTGCTCGCGTCGATTTTCGACATCGAGGCTTCATGCAGGCGTTTCAGCGTCACGACGCTCGCGCCCATCTCGAGCGCACGCTGCTTCTCGCCCGAGTTCTCCAGGATTCGAAAATCGTCCCCGCGCAGTTGATTGAGCACCAGCGTGTAGTGCAGACGGTTTCCATGCTTGTCGAGCAGACGCTTCAACAGGTCGACAGAATCACGGCCTGAATCCATCACGTGCCAGTAACGAACGTTGAGGCCGATCTCCGGCGCGACTTCCAGCAACTGCGAGTCGTCCATCCACTGCATCAGCTGTTCGTTGGTCTGCGCAGCCAGATCGACGAGGATTCGCCGGCCAGGCTTCTCCGTGGCGGCCTCGACGATGACGTCCAAGCTCTCGTACTTGTCTATGAGGATGGGAGAGGAGTAGCCGGCGTAAAAGCGCAGCAAGGCACCGTGCGAGCGGTCCGAATCGAATCCCAGGAACTCGATCGAATTATCGATCATGTACTGAGCCAGCAGGCGCGCCACCAAGGACTTGCCCACCCCGCCCTTCTCTCCCCCGACCAAATGAATATTCGTCATCATCGTTCCGCCTTGAATTTATTTGCGGCCGACAATCTATCACGGACATGCGAAGATGCCGTGAAACTGAATCCGGAGTTATGTCACCTGTCGCGCAGAGGGATGTTCTGATGGACCCTTGAGTCGTCCCGGGCGCGCGGCCTCAGCGCCCCAGATCGTTGAGCCTCCAGACGATGGGCACCGCTGCCGTGCTTTGTATGGTCTTGCCGTTCTGTGTCGCCGGCACCATGCGCTGTCCGCGCACCGCCGACAGGCATGCATCGTCGAGCAGCGCAAATCCGCTGCTCGACTGCAGCGAAGAATCGATGACCTTGCCGTCTGCCGCCACCGTGACCCGGACGATGCATCGTCCCTCTTGCCCACGGCGGATTGCGCCGGCGGGATAATAGTCAGGACCGATCTTCAACGGATGTCTCGGATCCATCTGCACCGAGGTCCCCGCAACCACCGCCTGGACAGGAGCTGTTTCCTTGGCCGGGGGCGCGCGCTCCGCGGGCCGAGGCTCCACGGTCACCGGGGAGTCCGGATCCGCAGGAATATTCCAGGACGTCTCCGGCGGATCGATATGCAACTTCGCATCGTCGAGTTTCGGGGGCTCCGGCCGTACGGTGACCTTCTCCCGCGGCCTCGGGATGTCACTCACGGTGATGGGTGCCGTGAAATGCCGCAGGATGGGCTGCGCCAATCCGACGTAGCATGCGCATATCACCATCACGTGCAGCAAGGCGACACCCGCCAAGGCGAGACCCTTCCTGCCCGAGAACATCGAATTACCCTCGTATATCATCATGTATCACCCTCCCCAACCCAGGTATCACCATGAACGCATCACGCATCGTCTGTATCGCCGCCGCCGTGGCTTTGGGGTTGACGCTGGCAGCATTTATTCTCCCCGCCTCGGCACAGGCGCCTTATCGTAAGCACTACACGCTTCCCGCCACGCCGGACAATGTTCAATGGGGCTGGTATGACCCGAACGAGAAGCCGAAGCTCACGATTCATTCAGGCGATACGGTCTCCATCGAAACGCTGTCGCACGGACTGGGACAGGTGAAACCGGGTTTGGATATGGATGGCATCGTAAAACTGCGGAAACAGAACGGTGGCGGCGGTCCGCATTCGATTACCGGTCCGATCTATGTCGAAGGGGCCGAGCCCGGCGACACGCTCGAGATCCGAATTCTCAAGATCGTGCCCAAGGCGGACGCCTTCAATTTCAACATTCCGGGCAAGGACTTTCCGACGGTGGGCATCCTCGCCTCGGAATTTCCCGAAGGCTTTGTGCGCTACTACAAATTGGATCTGAGCAGGATGCAGACCGAGTTCAAGCCCGGCATCATGGTGGACTTGAAGCCTTTTCCCGGCACTCTCACCGTCGGGGTCGATCCGAACGAACCGGAAGCGAAAGCCGGTCCTCCCATTCACGATGACAAGGGCCGCACCAGCACGCTGCGGCCCTGGAAGAATGGTTCGAATATGGACGTCAACGAACTCCAGGCGGGATCGACGCTGTATCTTCCCGTTTTTCAGAAGGGCGGTTTGATATGGACCGGCGATTCGCATTGCCGCCAAGGCAACGGCGAGGTCAATCTCACGGCACTGGAATGTGCATACCAGGAATTTGAAATCCAACCCATCGTCCGTAAGGATTTGAAAACCGAATGGCCGCGGGCGGAGACCAGGACCGATTGGATCTTCATGGGCTTTGACGAAGACTTGAACCAAGCGATGAAAATTGCCGTGGATCAGACCGTGAATTGGTTGTCCACGCAGACCATCGTGCCCATGAGCCGCGAGGAAGCCTACGCACTCACCTCGATCGTCGGCGATTGCCGGGTAAGCCAGGTCGTCGATATCCGCAAAGGCGTGCATTGCATGATTCCCAAGGCCATCTTCGTCAATTACAAGCCAGGGCGCCGTGTGACGGCCGCGCATTAGTCGCTCTGCCGGTCAATTCGGCAGCGACTTGTAGCCGCGCGGCTTGCGCAGCGGGACTGCGCGCAGACTGCATTGCTTCTTGCCGCACTTCGAACAACGCATGCGCTTGGCGACATCGTCGAGACGCGCGTCCCATCCGCATAGACGGCCCAACGTCGTCGGCTGCGTGACACGCTCGTGACTGCAGCGGCCGCACTTGATGATCAACGTGTATTGCCCGAATTCATCACTGAGTTTGTCGATCTGGAATTCGCGCGCCATGCGCGAATTGTTACGGGAGCAGACTGCGGCGTCCATCCAGTTCACCCACGCTTCGACTACTGTACGGCGCTAAGCAGGCGCGGCCCGATCCAGCAGGGCGTGTTTCCAGCGTCCGGACTTGAAACGCCAGATGAGCAAGGATCCCTTCAGGATGTAGTCGCCGATGATGGAGCTATACACCCAGACGACCGGCAAATGGCACAGCACGAATACAGTCGCGAGGCCGCAGCGCATCCCGATCAGTCCGAGGAACGACGTCATGAGCGGGAAACGGGTGTCGCCCGCGCCGCGCAATGAGCCACCAATCGCCATGTCCACACCCAGCAGCGGCAGCATGGCCGCCATGATGTAGGTGAATTCGATGGTATGCGACACCGCGGCGCGATCCGATCCGAGAAAAAAATGCGCCAGCGCCTGCGCATTGATCGCGGTCACCGTACCGATGGTGGTCATTGCCGCCACCGCAATGACGCACGCGCGCCAGCCGCTGCGCGCCGCTCCTTTCAGATCGCCCGCTCCCAGGTGCTGCCCCACCAAGGTGGAACCCGCAATCGAGAAACCGACACCGACCACCATGGCCGCATTCAGCATGTTGACGCCCACGTTGTAGGCCGCGAAAGCTTCGGTGCCGTAGAAGCGTCCGATGAGGCTCAAAAACACGAACAGTCCGGCTTGCATGACCATCTGTTCGAGTGCGACCGGATAACCGATGCGCAGCAGTCGCGCGTAACGTGCGTGCTGAAACAGATCGCCCGGCACGAACTTGATGCTCAGTTTTTGGCGCATCCACAACGACACCATTACCGCACCGCAGAGGACAAATGACAGCCCGGACGCAAAGGGCGCCCCGGCAGCCCCCATGCGCGGCGCACCGAACTTCCCGAAAATGAAGATATAGAGCAAGGGCAGGTTCACCAGGTTCACCGCCACGCCGAACAGCAACGGCGTAAATGCGTTTCCCGCCGCACGCAATGCGCTCGACAGAATGATGTCGACTGCAAAGCCGATGATGAAGGTCGCCAGCCAAAAAATGTTGCGGGCAGCCAACTGCGCGGTCGCCTCATCCAGCCCGAATAACTCAGCGATTTGGTGCGCAAACACCATGCCGAAGATCATGATGGCAAGGCCCACCAAGCCGCCGAACATGAGTGACGAGGATGTGATGCGGCTCGCCTCCTGCTGCTCTCCGGCGCCCCATGAGCGCGCCACCATCGCCGTCGTGCCCACACCGATGGCCATCAAAAGCGCCTGCAATGCGAAGAAAACGCGCTGACCCGCGCCGACGGCTGCGACGGCGGGCGCCCCCAGCCCGCCCACGAATTTCGTTTGGATCATGGCCACCGTCGAGAACATCAGGTTGGCCGCAATGGATGGCAGCGCCAGCTGCCAGATGGTCGGGCGCTTATGCTTCACCAGATGCGCCACCGCCACGTCCACGTTCGTCAATGTAGTCTAGATGTCACGACAGAGAGTATTCTGACACGATTGCCGAACTGCGCATGGGCAGCGGTCACACTCACCGCCGCGCGCGGCAAAGGGTAGAAGATGTCATCACCGTTTAAGCTGAATGCATCGCTGCGCATCGCGTTGCTTCTCGCCGGAGCAATCGCATCGTTGGCCCGCGGCGCAGCGCCCGGCGCCTCCAAACCTGATGGCGATGACGATGCCTACCTTAATCGATTGCGCGGCACCTGGAACATGTCCGGCACCTTCGGAGATACGCCGGTGCGCTACCACGCCAGCGCTGAGCGTGTGCTGCAGGGCGGCTTTCTTCGCCTGCACATGATCGATGCGGCACCGAATCCTCAGTACGAGGCGGACGTGTTCATCGGATTCGATGCACAGCGCCATGATTTCATCGCCCACTGGCTGGATCGATTCGGAGCCGCCGGTGCACGGGTGGTCGGAAGCGGCAAACGCGATGGGCAACAATTGGTCGTGATTTTTCCCTACGTCAGTGGCGCGTTTCGCGATACGTTCACGTTCCTATCCGACAAGGCCGCCTGGTCTCTGCTGCTGGAGGCGCAAAAGCCCGATGGCACATGGTCCACGTTCGCGACTTACACGCTCACGCGAGCCGAATAGACTCGGGCCTAGAGCGCATCCGCCGGAATGTGCAGCTGCAGCAGGCGCGCCGCGTTGCCGCCCAACACGGCATCCTGTTCCGCGGCGTCAAGGCCCGGCGTACCGCCCACCAGGGCATGGACGTCGTAATGGCCCATGTCGAAGGGATAGCCGGTGCCGACGACGACCTGGCTGACGCCCACTTGATCGATGAGGCGCCGCAAGGCGTCGGACGAATAGACCAAGGTGTCGAACCAGATGCGCCGCAGGTACCAACTCGGCGCTTCGCGCATGGTCCGCGCTTCAGGGCGGACCATGAAGGCGTGATCGGATCTACCGATGTTCATGGGTAGATACCCGCCACCGTGCGCCGCGCAAATCTTCAGCGACGGATGGCGATCGAGCACTCCGCCGAAGATCAGGTGCGAAAGCGCCACGGCGGTCTCCACGGGCTGGCCGACGCTCTTGGACAGATAGGCCGGCGCCAGCCGCTCGCCGAGCGAGCATCCCATGGGATGTATGAAAACCACGCACCCGAGCTCTTGTGCCTTTGCCCAGACCGGCTCCAGCGAAGGGTCCGATAGCTCGAGATTATTGACGGCGGTGGAGAGCTGGAAGCCACGCAGCCCCAGGCGACGCACGGCTACTTCAAGTTGCGCGACGGCCAGTTGCGGATGCTGCAGAGAGAGTGTGCCCAGGCCGACGAGGCGGCCGGGGTGCTGCGCACACGCTGCCGCGACATGCTCGTTTTGCAGGGTGACGATCTGTTCCGCAAGATCGGGCTCGGCCCAGTAGTAATACTGCGTCGGCATGGGGCTGATGACTTGGATGTCGACGCCCATCTGGTCCATGTCATCGAGCCTCACGGGAAAACTCGTCAGCGCCGGCATTGCGTGCGGCATCATGACCTTGATGTCGTGCTCCACGGACCGTGCGCCGGTGGTGAGCACGCGTGTTTCACGCTCTGCTTTTTTCTGCGGACACTCCGCCACCAGCTTCTCAACCAGCGGCGTGATGATATGCGCATGCATGTCGACCGTATGCAGCCGTTGGCCGTGCTGATCTTTCACCCACCTGCCGGTGTCGGTGTGAAAGCCCTTTCTGCCCGTTGTCATAGACTCGGATCCTGCCTGGCTGCCTCGATCTGAGTTTAGCGGATGCACCGGCCGGCGGCCTTTGTCCTACAATCCAAGCACTGGCAGCCCGGCCTCGCGGCGGCGATAATTACGGCTGCGGTTCTACTCACCGGGACATACATCATGATCAAGTTCTACTACCACCCATCGCCCAATCCGGCAAAAGTCGCATTATTTCTCGAGGAAGCCGGGCTTCAATATGAAGTCGTGCCGGTGGATACGCGCAAGGGTGAGCAATTCACGCCGTCATTTCTCGCCATCAATCCGAATGCCAAAACACCTGCGCTGGTCGACGGCGATGCGGTGATATTCGACAGCAGCGCAATCATGCTGTACCTGGCCGAGAAGACGGGCCGCTTCCTGCCGCAAAACACGCCCAAGGCGCGCGGCGAACTCTTATCGTGGCTGATGTTCATCGGCAGCGGTATCGGTCCCTACTCGGGCCAGGCCGTACACTTCAAGCATTTCGCCCCGGACCCCAAGGAATACGCCGTCAACCGCTATGCGTACGAGGCGGAGCGGCACTGGGGAATCCTCGATGCGCGGCTTGGGAAACAGCGCTACATGGTCGGCGATGCCTACACCATCATCGATATGTCGGTGTGGGGATGGGCGCGCGCGGTTCCCTTTATCTTGGGACCCGAGGCGTGGACGCAACTGCCGAACGTGAAGCGCCTGCTCGATGAGATCAACGCCCGGCCGGCCGCCGCACGTGCCGAAGCGCTGGCGACCCAGCATGAGTTCAAGAAGGAAATGGACGACGAGGCACGGAAAAACATGTTCCCGGGCAATGCGCGCTTGGCATAAGGCGCGCCTTGCAGGGCGCTAAATCGGCGCCTCGAGCAGACAGCCGAATTCCTTGGCAAACTCGACCGATACGCGGGCGTGCACCGCGCCCTGGCGATCGAAGAATCGATGCGTGCCACCGAGACTGAACACGCCTTCGTGCCAAACATTCGGATGGATGTACAAGCCCTGCCGCCCGTCGAAGCGAAAACACACGAATCGCTGCGGTGTGACATCGTCACCGGGCATCGCCAGCGGTACATAGAACGGCCGCCGATCGAGGGGGAAGAACAACTGCCCGCCGTCGGGGTGATAATTGGCATGCCACAGCAGGATGCGGCGCGGCGCGGCGGCGTGATCGGTACGCGCCAATTCCGGAGGCTCGGAATAACCCAGGATGTATTCGCCGCCGACGGCACCATTGCTTCCATAGAGGATATCGCCGCGCCATTCGCTCACGAATATTCCCTCGGTGGTGCCGCCCTGATCACCGCTGTCCTCATCGACCGGACGGGTGCCTTGCGCGGGCCAGCGTACGATTTCCAGCCGGCATTGGCTGGGGTCGTCGACGAGAAACCCATAACCTTCGAGCACCTGCGGGGTCGCGGGCACCACGCTCATTGGGACACGGTGCAAGCCAGGCGGCAGATTGGGATTCAAATAATCGATTGGCGGCACGATCGTCCCGTGTCAACGCGGCCGCGAGCGACGTAACAGCGCTTGCAAGTGTTCATGCGAGACCCATATGGGTTTATGCTGCAGACATAGCAGGTTGGTGTGGAGATTGCCATGGCCACAGGTTGGGCGGGCGAAGGCGCGGTACAGGAACAAATCGACGCCACGGTAAAAGACGGGATTCGCCGCGCCAAGAGCCAATTGCCGCAAGGCCCCGGTCTGTCGCACTGCGCCGAATGCGGCGCCGAAATCCCGGCGGCGCGGCGTGCCGCGATCGCGGGCGTCCGGCTCTGCCTGAGTTGTCAGGAAATTCACGATCAAGAGCAAGCCAACAACAGCGGCTACAACCGCCGCGGCAGCAAAGACAGCCAATTGCGATAAGCCCGTGCGCGATTGGTCAACCGTCATGCAACCATAACGCCTTTGTAAGCTTCGTTGGGAAGGGTGTTGTTATGCTACCGCGCCTTTTATCGGAAGGTTAAGAACTAAAAGGAGTTCACGATGCTTCACGGAACAAAATTCATTTCGGTGGTTGGCGGTGTCTTGGTGTCGGCTTTTGCGATGGCGCAGGCGACGCCGCCGGCCGGCGCTCCCGCCGGTGCCACGGGTTTGTGCAGAGACGGTACTTATTGGACGGGCGCCACGAAGAGAGGCGCATGCCACGGCCACAAGGGCGTGCAGGATTGGTATGCGGCAACGGATAGTTCCGGTGCAGCGGCCGCGCCTGCTGCCGCCGCACCACCGGCTGCCGCCACGACTCCCGCACCCGCGGCACCGGCTGCGACGGCAGCTCCCGCTCCCGCTGCGAAGTCCGGTGGTGGCCCTGCACCCACCGTTGCTCAGGCAGCGGGCGGTGGCCCCGGCCTGGTGTGGGTCAACACCAAGACCAACGTTTATCACTGCCCAACGGACAAGTGGTACGGCAAGACCAAGAGCGGCGAATACATGTCCGAGGCCGATGCAATCGCCAAGGGCGACCACGCTGATCACGGCAAGGCCTGCAGCAAGTAGCCGTCACGTATGCGGGCGGAGGATTTGTCCTTCGCCCGCATTCACTGCCTCGTCACCCGCCCGCCCCCGACCCCTTTCCTACGGGCTCTCCTACCCCCTGTAGGAGCACTCCTTCGCACCGCGCCGGACCCGTGTGCTTACATCCGACCGGCTGCTTCAATAGGCTGAACCTCTGTCATTCACTCGGAGACGCCCATGCTGGAGATTCTTCCCGAAAGCATTGGTCACGCACTCATCAACCAGCGCGCGGGCATGGAAAATGTGGTCTACAACCTGCTGTATCGTGAGCGCCGGGTGCTGCGTCTGCGTTTGGACAGCCCGGCTTTCGCCTTCAATGCCCGCATTCCACCCCGATTTACTGCGGATGGCGAGGGTATCTCGCCGCCGCTCTCGTGGGATGATGTTCCGGCGGAGGCCGATACACTGGCATTGATCGTCGAGGACGCCGACGCGCCGACACCGCGCCCCTTGGTGCATGCCATCGTCGTCGATCTCGAGGCCAAGAACGGCTCCCTCGAAGAAGGCGCGCTCAGCAGCGAGCATCATCGCGGCACCGGCCTGCAGACCGGCCGCAATTCCTTCTTCAAACACGCCTGGTTGCCGCCCGATCCGCCCCGCGGCCACGGCGAGCACCGATACGTATTTCAGCTTTTCGCGCTGCGTCCGGGACCGCTGCTGTCGCAGTTCTGCGGACGCGGCGAATTCATCGACGCGGTTCTCGAGCGGGCCATCGCGGTTGGTTGCGTCATCGGCACGTACGAAAGGTCGCCGAAGGACGTCGAGGACGAGGACGACGCTGAGGTGATCACAGACACCAGCGCGGTCGCAGCAGTTTGATCACGGCACCGCCGATCGTCATCCGTCGACGCGACGTGCACGCAGGAATCTGTCGATCTCCGGTCGGCTTGGCGCCGAGGGTTGAGCGCCCAGGCGTGTGACTGAAATCGCCGCAGCCGCGCTCGCAAATCGCACGGCCTCATCCAATACTTTGCCTTCGGTCAGCGCCACACTGAGCGCGCCGTTGAAGATGTCGCCGGCCGCGGTGGTATCGACCGCCTCGACTTTGAAGCCCGGGACCATTCTCGCACCGGCGGCATCACTGACGAAGGCCCCGCGCGAACCCATCGTCAACACCACCGTGCGCACGCCGCGTGCGCGCAGTGCTGCAGATGCCTTGGCCGCCGCCGCCGGGGTGCTCACCTTGATCCCGGTGAGCAATTCCGCTTCGGTTTCGTTCGGCGTGAGGATGTCGATGAGTTTGAGCAGGGTGTCCGGCAGTGCCTGCGCCGGCGCGGGATTCAGAATCACCGGTACTCCCGCCTTGACGGCCAGCCTCGCGGCCAGGTGCACGCTCGTCAGCGGTGTTTCCAACTGCATCACCAGGGATGCGCCGCCGGTGATGGCGGCGGCGGCGCGCTTCACGTCTGCAGTCGATAACTTGGCGTTCGCGCCGCCGGCCACCGCGATGCTGTTCTCGCCATGTTCTGCCACGAATATGAGCGCGGCACCCGAGGCCGCACGCGGGTCGCGCAGCACGTGTCGTACATCCACCCCGTCGCGTTTCAATGCCGCGACCGCGCGCTCGCCGAACATGTCGCTGCCGACGCGCGCGATGAACTTCACCCGGCCCCCGGCCCGGGCAGCGCCAACCGCCTGATTCGCGCCCTTGCCGCCGGCGGCGGTGAAGAATTCGCCACCGAGAATGGTCTCGCCCGGCGCTGGGATGCGCGGCACGCGGATGATCATGTCCGTGTTGGAACTGCCCATCACCGTGATGTATTTCGTTGCGCTCATGGCTCAAGACCTGGAAGCGATCAGGACGGCCAGCCCGATCAGATAGAAAATGAACATTGCTGCCAGCAGACGTCCGGTACCCGGGGCACCCTTGAATTCCTTCCAGATGAACACGCCCCACACCGCGCCCACCAAGGTCGCACCCTGACCCAAACCATACGAGAGCGCAGGTCCCGCCGCCGTACTCGCGATGATGCTGAAGCTCATGCCCGTATTCCAGATCGCACCGCCCAGGATGCCGATGAGGTGAAGACGCGTGGTGCCTTTTTGAAAATAGTCACGATACGTCACGGGCTCGCCGCTGAATGGCCTGGCCATGACGATGCTGTTCCAGATGAGGTTCGATGCCAGCAGACCGGCGCTGAACAAGACGATCGCGGTGTAGGGACTGAGCTTGCCGGATTCCAGCACCCGCGCAGCATCGATCGTACCCATCGACTGGGCCACGAAACTGTAGAAGAATCCCATGAGAACGCCCGCGATCACGGACAGCGCAATGCCCTTCGTGGAGGCGGTCTTACCCGCCGCGGCGAGGCGCTTGTAGGCCAGCGCATCGAGCACAATGGCCAGCGCAATGCAGCCCACACCGAGCGCCAGCAATGAAACGTTGCCCTCAGGTCTGGCCGCGTAGGTGGTTACGACGCCGATCACCAACGCCAAGCCGACTCCGACCGGAAAGGCGACGGCCATACCCGCGATGTCGATCGCCGCCACGAGCAGGATGTTGGATAGATTGAAGATCACGCCGCCGAGCACCGCCGAGCCCAACCATTTGCCCTCGGCCTGCGCCAGATCCGTCAGAAATCCTCGGCCGCCCTCGCCGCTGCTGCCCAAGGTAAAGGCGAGCAGCAATGCCAACAGGAACACGCCGATGGCATAGTCCCAGTAAAACAGCTGGAAGCGCCAAGATTTGCTCGCCAACTTCTGCGTATTGGCCCACGACCCCCAGCAGATCATCGTGACGACGCACATCGCGACCGCCAAGGGATAGCTTTCCACGGTAAACATGCTCGTTTTCCCCAACTTGTGGTGCCTGCAAACGGCCTTTTGGGCAGATTTCACTTGAAACCCCCCGATTTTGTTCCTAGGCTACCCCATAAAGCCCAATCAATCGAAGGGCTTGCGCGCACTAGTTCATAAGAATTGGCTGATTGACCGAAGAATTTCTTTCAGGGATGGTGTCATCATGGCTACCCAAGCTCGATCCATTGCTTCGCTCACCATTTCCTTCGGACTGGTGGCGATTCCCGTGAAGCTGTATTCGGCGACCGTGTCGTCCGAGCGCATCTCCTTCAATTTGCTGCGTCAAAAGGACGGCTCACGCGTCAAGCAGCAATACATCGCGGTCAACGATGGGAAGGTGGTCGAACGCTCCGAGATGGTCAAAGGATACGAGTTCGCCAAAGACCAGTACGTCATGTTCAGCCCCGAAGAATTGAAGGCGCTCGAAGACACCACCAGCCATGCGATCGATATCGGCCAATTCGTGCCGCTCGAGTCGGTCGATCCGGTGTATTTCGACGGCACTTATTATCTGGCCCCGGACAAGGGCGGCGCCAAGCCCTACACCTTGCTCGCCACGGCACTGCACAAAGCGCATCAGTGCGCGGTCGGCCGCTGGATTTCGCGCGGCAAGGAGCACATCGTCGTCATCAGGCCGATGCAAGACGGCCTCGCCATGCACCAATTGCACTTCAAGTCAGAGGTGCGTGAACTGAAGGACTTGGGACTGGAAGCCGCGCCGGTGTCGGACGCGGAATTGAAACTGGCACAGCAGCTCATAGAACACCTGGCAGCCAAGCGCTTCGACCCCAATGAGTATGCCGATGAGCATCGCACGCGGGTGCAGGCGGCCATCGAGAAGAAGGTCGAGGGCAAGGAAGTTTCCATCGCCGAAGGTCCCGTCGCCGCCAAGGGCGGCAACGTCATCGACCTGATGGAGGCGCTGCGCGCCAGCATCGATGCGCGCGGTTCGAAAGCGGCTCCCGAGCTCAAGGAACGCAAGGCACCGAAGCGGGCCGTCGCAGCAAGCTCATCGCGCAAGACCGCGCGCCGATGAAATGCATGCCTACGACGTCAAGGATCTAAAGCGCTTATTCGGCTTGCCGGCCTCGGCCGTCCGGGCACTCACGCGCGCCGGCAACATTCATCCCGTGCGCCGCGCCGGCAAATTGCATTACACATTCCAAGACCTGGTCGTGCTGCGCACCGCCGGCGCGCTGCGTGCCGCGAATATTTCCTCGCAGCGGATCAATCGAACGCTTCGGAAATTGCGCTCCGCCCTCCCCGCGGAGGCTTCGCTCAACCAGCTGTCTCTGACCGCGCTTGGCAATCGCATCGCCATTCGCGAGGGCCGCACGCTGCGCGAATCGGAATCCGGGCAATACGCGCTCGCGCTCGAAATCATCGAGGACAAGGGCCGGCTGCTGGTGATCACCCGGCATGATACTGCTCCGCCGCCGTCCAATCCGAGCTCGGCCGATGAACTCTTCGAGCAGGCGCTCGCGCTCGAGGATGGCGACCCCGGCAGCGCGCGCAAGGGCTACGAGGCTTGCCTGCAGGCGGACCCGAACCACCTCGAAGCGCGCATCAACTTGGGCCGGCTGTTGCACGCGGCAGGACACTTTCCTGAAGCAGAGCGCATCTATCGGTCGGCGGCACGCACCGAGCCCATGCTGGCATTCAATCTTGCCGTGCTGCTCGAGGATCTCGGCCGCGAACCGGACGCCATCCTCGCCTACCGCGAAACCCTGGCAATGGACCCGCTGTTTGCCGATGCACATTTCAATCTGGCGCGTCTGTATGAACGCGCCAAGGATCCCAAAGCCTCGTTGCGCCACTTGCTGGCATATCGACGCATGATGGATCGACAAGGTTCTTGATGTATGGCGAAGGGCGCGCTCAACCTCTACCGCAGCAAGCGCGATTTCACCAAGACCTCAGAGCCTGCAGGGGAGCAGCATGTGGTGCCCTCCTCACGCCTGCGCTTCGTCGTGCAACGGCATGCGGCACGGCATCTGCACTACGATCTTCGCCTGGAGTGGCATGGCGTGTTCAAATCCTGGGCGGTCGCGCGCGGCCCTTCGCTCGATCCCAAGGACAAGAGGCTCGCCGTCGAGGTCGAGGATCACCCGCTCGACTATGGCGATTTCGAAGGCACGATACCTGCCGGCGAATATGGCGGCGGCACCGTGCAGCTGTGGGACCGGGGCTATTGGACCCCGGAGGGTGCCTTGACCACGGAGCAGGCCTTGCAGAAGGGCGATCTCAAATTCACGCTGGAGGGGAAAAGACTGACGGGAAGTTGGGTGCTGGTACGCATGAAAGGCGACCGCTTCCGCGGCAAGAAAAATAATTGGCTGTTGATCAAGCATCGCGACGCCAGCGCCAGGCCCGACGATGCCGATGCCTTGCTGGCGGAGGATCGGTCGGTTGCCTCGGGACGTGCGATGGCGCAAATCACCAAAGGAACGGGAACCCGCCCCAAGCCCTTCATGCTCTCGAGCAGGAAGGCTGCGCCCGACAAACCCGCGAGCGCCAAGACCATGCCCGCCTTCGTGGAGCCGCAACTCAGCAAGCTCCTGCAACGGCCGCCGGATGCCGTCGGCTGGGCGCACGAGATCAAGTTCGACGGCTATCGCGCGCAGCTGCGCGTCGAACGCCACCGCGCCGTCATTCGCACGCGCAAGGGATTGGATTGGACGACGCGTTTCGCAGCGGTTGCCGCTGACGCCAAAGGCTTGCCCGATTGCCTCATTGACGGCGAGATCGTGGTGCTGGATGGGGAAAAATTGCCGAGTTTCTCTGCGCTGCAGGCCGCGCTGTCGGCCGAGGAATCCGGCTCGATGATATTTTTCGCGTTTGATCTATTGTTCGAAGACGGCGAGGATTTGCGTGCTTTGGCGCTGCGCGAGCGCAAATCGCGCCTCGAGAAGCTGCTGGGTGACCTTGGCGCCGGCAATCGCATCCGTTACGTCTCACATTTGGAATCGGACGCCGAAGCGGTGCTCGCCGGCGCCTGCAAATTGGGCCTCGAGGGCATCGTCTCGAAACGGCTCGATGCACCCTACCGTTCCGGCCGCAGCGAGATCTGGGCAAAGACGAAGTGCCGCGCCGGGCAGGAGGTCGTTCTTGGCGGTTGGACCATGGAGCACGGCAAATTTCGTTCGCTGCTCGCGGGCGTCTACCGCAATGGAGGTTTGGAATACGTCGGGCGCATCGGCACCGGGTATGGACAAGCCATTGTGGAAGCCCTGCTTCCCAAACTTGAAAAGCTCACCCGCACGACCAGCCCGTTCAGCGGCGCCGGTGCGCCTTTGAAGGAACGCGACGTCAGGTGGCTCGAGCCTGAACTCGTGGCCGAGATCGAATTCGCCGGGTGGACCGGGGGCGGGATGATCCGAGAATCGTCTTTTAAAGGCCTGCGCGAAGACAAGGACGCGACGGATGTCGTCGCCGAAACTTCCAAGGCGCCCGGGGAGAGAGATGAAATGCCGACGCCGCGTAAATCAGCCGCCCGCAAATCGCCTGCAAGAAAGCTGAAGTCCCGGGCGAAGATCGCGCCTGACGCCGCCGGCGGGACTTCGGTGATGGGTGTCGCCCTCTCGAAACCCGGCAAGGCGCTCTGGCCTGATGCGGGAGACGCCAAACCGGTCACCAAGCTCGATCTGGCCCGGTATTTCGAAAGCATCGGTGAGTGGCTCATGCCGCATCTCGCGGGCCGTCCATGCTCGTTGCTGCGCGCGCCCGACGGCATCGGCGGCCAGCAGTTCTTTCAGCGGCACGCCATGGCCGGCATGTCGCCCTTGTTCGACTCCACCCGGGTGCGCGGCGACAAGGAGGCGTATGTACAAATCGATCGCATCGAGGCGCTGGCTGCGGTGGCGCAAACAGGGGCGTTGGAGCTGCACCCCTGGAATTGCGTGCCGGATGATCCCGAGAGGGCCGGACGACTCGTGTTCGATCTGGATCCGGCGCCGGACGTGAAATTCGAGGCCGTGATCACGGCTGCGCTCGAGATCCGCGAACGCCTCGACCACGTGGGACTGGTTTCATTCTGCAAGACCACCGGCGGCAAGGGACTGCATGTCGTGACGCCATTGCTGTCCGGAAAACACGCGGTGCGCTGGCCGGAGGCGAAGAACTTCGCACATCTCGTTTGTGCGCAAATGGCCCAGGACTCACCCCGGAAGTATCTCGACAACATGTCGAAAAGCCAGCGTACCGGAAGGATTTTTCTCGATTACCTGCGCAACGACCGGACCGCCACCGCCGTGGCCGTGCTGTCGCCGCGCGCCCGCGAGGGCGCGACGGTGTCAATGCCGATTGCCTGGAGCGAGGTCAAGAAAGGACTCGCGCCGCAGCGATTCACCGTGAGAACCACGCCCGCATTGCTCGCCAAGTCGAAGCCCTGGAAGGATTACGCCAGGGGTGCCGCTTCCTTGGCCGCCGCCATCAAAAGGATCACATCTTGAATCCACTCGTCAGCAAGGTGCATGGCCAGGAACAGACCTGGCGCGCCGAATACGCCGCACTCCGCCGGCTCTGCCTCGAATCCGGTCTCAACGAAGAACTGAAATGGGGCCAGGCTTGCTACGATCTCAAGGGCGGCAAAGTGGTGTTGATCCACGGTTTCAAGAATTATTGTGCGTTGCTTTTCATGAAGGGCGCCTTGCTCAAGGATCCGAAGGGCATCCTCATTCAACAGACCCAGAACGTGCAAGCCGCGAGGCAGATCAGGTTCGCATCACTGGCGGACATCAACAAGCAACAGGCTGCGATCAAAGCCTACATCAGGGAAGCCATCGCCATCGAGAAATCCGGTGCCAAGGTGAAGATGAAGAGCGTGGCGCAATTCGCCGCGCCCGAGGAGTTTCAAAAGCGTTTGGATGATGATGTAGCACTGGCCGAAGCCTTCCATGCCCTCACTCCCGGAAGGCAGAAGGGCTATTTGCTGCATTTCGCCGCTGCGAAACGAGCGGCGACCCGTGCTGCACGGGTGGAAAAACATGCTCCCCGGATTTTGCGGGGGCTGGGACTCGATGATTGAGTCCACGACGCATCACTCTTCCCAGCGAAACCGCCAGATCGTGATGCCGAGACACAGCATCGCCGTCGCACCGAGCACGGCGATGGGACCGAGCGCCGCGCTCAATTCCTGACCTCGCCACGTGACTGCGTCCAGGCCGTCGACTGCCCAGCGCGTCGGCACCGCCAATGACGCTTGTTGCAGCCATTTCGGAAACACGAACGACGGCACCCAGGCGCCGCCGATCATCACCATCAGCAACGTCACCAACACCGCAATCCCGCGGGTCGCCGCCGCGCTGCGCCCGAGCGCTGCCAGCATCAGTCCGAATGCCGAGTTCATGAAGCACAGCACCAGTGCCAGACCCACGAAACCCACCATGCTGCCGTGGATGCGCACGCCGAAGACGGCGATGGCGATGACGTAGATCAATGTGAACTGAAACAGGCTGATGAGCATCGTGGCGCAGGTCCGCGCCACCAAAAATTGCGCCTTGCTGAGCGGTGCCGTTCGCATGCGCTGCCAGATGCCGCGTTCGCGCAGCAGCAGCAGCACGATGCCGGCGTCGATGCCTGCCAGTAAAATGAACTGCGTCGTCATGCCGGCAAATGAATGCGCGTAGGCGTTGTAGGAGATGTCGCTGCCGGAGGTGACCTTGCTGGTCGACACCGCGTAGGGCACGGAAAACTCGCGCGGCGCGTTCGCTCCTGAAGAGGAGCGCGCTGCCGAGCGGCTGATCTCTTGAATGGTGCGCCGCGCCAGCATGCCCTCGACGATACGACTGCCCAGGGTCTGGCTGGGATCGATCAGAAAATCCACATTTGGTTTCCCCTGATCGCCATACAGTGCGCCGGCGGCTTGCGCGGCGAAATTCGCCGGCAAGATCACGGCGACCTGCACCTTGCCGGCCCGCACCTGCTGTTCTGCCTGCGCCCGATCGAGGCTGCGCGAGGCAAACAACGGGTCAGCCGCGAGATCTGCAGCGATGGCGCGCGACACGGCGCTCTGGTCTTCATCAACCACCGCTATCGGCATCTTTGCAGTTTCGGCGGCGCCGTTGCCGCCGAACACGTAGCCGAAGAATGCGGCAATCAGTATCGGCACCAACACGCCGATCACCATGGCCCGGCGGTCCGTCGCATAAATGCGCAGGTCGTTTCTGATCAAGGCCCGGATGGCGAGCAGATTCACGATGCCGCGACCTCCGCCCCGGCCGCGGAGGGCCCGTCGCGCAAGCCATGGCCGGTCAACGTGATGAACACATCTTCCAAGGTGGTGCGCCCGGATTGCACCGACACCACGCACAGGCCGTGGCCTGCGATGAGTTCCAAGGCCCGCGCCAGGCTCGCCGTGAAGTCCAGCGTTTCGATTTTGAGCCCGCCCTCGATGCGCGACACACCGGTGATTCCCGGCAAGGCCCCCAGAGAGCCCAGCAATGCATCATCCGGCAGCCTACCCTCGCACTGCAATTCCACGCCATGCGAACCCGGCAGCAGCCTGTACAACCCCCGGATCGTGTCATTGGCGATCAATCGCCCGTGGTCGATGATCACGATGCGATCGCACAACCGTTCCGCCTCTTCCATGTAGTGCGTGGTGTAAACCAACGTCTTGCCGCGGCGCTTCAGCTCCTCGAGATTCCCGAAGATGGCATTGCGTGATTGCGGATCGACCCCCACCGTCGGCTCGTCGAGCAAAATCAATTCAGGATCATGCAAGAGCGCCGCGGCGATATTCAGCCGCCGTTTCATGCCGCCGCTGAAATTCTTGACGCGATCGCCGCGGCGGTCGGCGAGGCCGACCAGCGCAAGTGCCTCGCCGGCGCGCTCCGCGAGCTTGCGTCCCGCCAAACCGTACAAGCCACCGAACAACTCGAGATTGGCCCACGCCGACAATTCATCGTACAGGGCCAGATCCTGCGGC
>Ga0116226_10000608_pt1 | contig 30594 bp, 31 predicted proteins | sample S1TSphfallax_FD_89692 | JGI IMG/M metagenome (GOLD analysis project Ga0116226, IMG submission 89692) | Host-associated microbial communities from peat moss isolated from Minnesota, USA - S1T2_Fa - Sphagnum fallax MG | ecosystem: Host-associated > Plants > Peat moss > Unclassified | place: USA...
CACGCCGGAAACGGTCTGGACCTACGAGACCGGCGCCCGCTACGAATCGGCGGATCACCGGCTGCGCCTCAATGGCGATGTGTTTTATAACGATATCAAGAATTACCAGCTGGTGACGCTCGGGCCGGGCTCGGGAAATTTTGTGACCGAGAATGCCGCCGATCTGATCACCTATGGCGCCGAGTTGGATGCCAGCTACAAGCCGATCGATGCGCTGACCCTGTCCGGCACACTGGGGCTGCAGAACGGCTATTATGTCAATCCCAGCGCGACCACCCAGACTCAGCGATCCGCCTGTCAGTCCGGCGTCTCAGCGGACTGCGGACAGGGTATCATCAGTCCCGATGGCGGATTGGCGGCGCCCGAATATCTGCCGCCGGTTTCCGCCACACTCGCCGCGGTCTATGACTGGAAGATCGATAATTACGATATCTTACCGAGTGTCGGGGTCCAATTTCTCGGCCGCGACCATGTCGATACCAGCGGTGTCCATGACGGTGTCAGCGGCACCCACGCGCTGCTCGACCTCGGCACGACCCTCAAATTGCCCGACAGTCGACTCTCGATCACCGCCGAATGCCAGAATTGCCTGCAGACCAACTATGTGGCGGCATATCTGTTCGTCAAATATTACAATACCCCGGGAATCTGGGACGTGAAGCTGCGCTATGATTTCTAGAGCCTGATGCTAATAGATTGAATCGCTTTGCGATTAAATCTATTAGCTGAATCAGCCTCTAATTCAATGGTTTAGAGGGCGATTCAGACATTAGATTGACGCGGATTTGCGTCAATCTAATGTCACCTTTCCAACGACACCAGTTCGTACCACGTCATCATATAGCCGCCGACCCCGCCCTGCAGCATGATGGCGTCATCATCATCGGTGACCCAAACATCATAGGGCGGGTGCTGGCCGGCAAAACCGCTGGCGCCCTCATCGACGAAACGGTAATGGCGGGACTCGAAGCTTCCCGCCTGAACGGTGATGCTCTCCTTGCCGAGATAAATCGCATCGATCTTGGCATCGGCTATCAAGGGTGGCGTCGCTCCACGATGATCCGGCGAGGGGAGTTTGACATGCAGCGTACGGCGCTGCCCGGTCTCCCACGACAAGGTCGACAGGAAATATCCGTCGGCGACCACGGGATGGGTGCCGAACCCATCGAACGGGCCGTTCAGCTTCATTGTCTGCGAAATCCGGCCGATCGATGGTCCGTAGGATTCGCATTCTATCCTATCGTCGGTGAAGCGGAACCATCCCGACCCCATGAAGCGATCCCCCACCGTCAGCCTTACATGGCAGTCCATCGGCCGGCGATTTTCATCGAGGGAAAAAATGATGTCGCGCAGCACGGTGGGGTCGGGTTCCTCGATCTCGCATTGGGCGCGCATCGTCACCTTGCCGTCACGATGATGGGTGAAGGTGAAATATTCGATGCCGCGCTTTTGATCCATCCGCTCAGGTTTTTTCGAGGTATAAAGGATGGTTCCGCGGATGGTTCGATGCTGCACGGGTCAATCTCCTGTCGGTTGTCGGGTGATGGCGAAATCCTCGCGAAAAAGCTCGAGCGGCGCTGGACGGCCGTGATTGGCGATCAGCGCCTTGCGACGAAAGAACCGGGTGAAGCCTTCTTCTCCCATCCGCGACGGTCCCAGGCCCGACTGTTTAAAGGACTGTTTGGGCGCCTCGTAAAACAGCGCTGTCAAGGCGGCATCATTGAGACTGATCGCGCCGGCATCGATGCGGCGTCCGACCAGCTCGGCATCCGCGATTGAACCGGCGAACACCGCGGCTGAAAGACCATAAACCCCGGAATTGGCCAAGCCTACCGCCTCATCGACGCTATCGAACGCCATCACCGGCATGACCGGCCCAAACGTTTCCTCCCGCATCACGCTCATGTCCTGCACAACGTCGGTCAGCACCGTCGGCGCGAGCCAGCGACCTCCCCCATGATGTTCGATGACGCCGCCGCACTTGAGCTTGGCGCCCCTTCGGATGGCATCATCGATCTGCTCCGCGATGATGTCCGCCTGCCGCGCCCAGATGATCGGCCCCAGGTCACCTTTGGCGATGTCCGGCCAATTAAAAGTGACGGCTTTGGCCTTACGCACCAGCTTTGCGACGAATTCATCATGCAAGCTTCGGGCAACATAGATCCGCTCGATGGATTGGCAGGCCTGACCGGTGGCCACGACCGAACCGCGCAAAGCGGCATCGGTGGCGGCGTCAAGATCGGCACCCTGCATCACCAGCAGGGGATCCTTGCCACCCAATTCGAGAAAGGCCGGGATCAGGCGGGCCGCCGCGCGCCTTGCCACCAATCGCCCGGTCGCCAGCGAACCGGTGAAACAGACCAGATCGGCGTGATCGATCATGATTTCACCGGTCGACCCGTCCCCCTGTTTGACCTGCAAAAGATCCGTCAGCTCAGGGATCGCGGCAATCGCCGGCAAGAGCGCCGCGATGAAACGCGGCGTGACCTCGGACGGTTTCACCACCACCGCGCAGCCGGCCAACAAGGCCGGGATGGCGTCGATCATCGCCAGCAGCAGCGGAAAATTCCACGGACTGATGACTGCGCAGACGGGATAGGCGATCCATTGCGGCCGATGACGCAACAATTTATTGCTTCGTCCCTCGATCCAGTCCTCGGTTGACCGATTGGCGGCCAACGAGGTCCAGGCGGCAATACTGGCGATCACGCTGTCGATCTCCAGCGTGGTCGCCCGCCGCCGGCCTGTATCCGTCTCTAACGCAGCTTGTAAGGCGGGCCGCTGTTGTTCGATCGCCGCGGCAAATCGCCGCAGCACCGCGCCGCGAGCATGTACGCCGAGGGCTGCCCAGGCCGGCTGCGCGGCACGGGCTCTGGCCATGTCCTGCTTCAGGTCAGCCGGGCTTACAACCTCGAAGCGATAATCGATCGCCCCGCTTCGGGGATTACGCGCCTCCCGCATTTGCGGTGACTGAGCCTGTTCAAGCAACATGGGTGATACCCAAAATTGCCGCCGCCACCAGCAAAGCCCAAATCGCCAGCACCATCGGCTTGGCGCGCGACAAGGACCAGTGCAGACCCTCATCCACAGCGGGGCTGCCGCCATTTTTCTTCAGCTCGCCATAGGCGATGATGTAGGGGCCCAAGACGCCGCGCACACCCAACCCCAAGGCGATGGTGCCGGCAAGAATCAGAAGTTTCAAAGCGATGAACAGCGGCAAGGGGAGCACTCCGGTAATTGCTGCCAACCCCACGACAGGGAGCAGCAACAACAGAACCCAGCGGATGGACAGATCGATCCGCCGCAGCCACCGATCGCTGCCCTGCAACCGATGCTGGCGCCACACCAGCGCCAGCCAGACCAGACTGGCCAGGAGGATCATCCAGGCTGCGCCCATGCCAAGCGGCCACCAGCCCCGGCTGCTGGCCAACAGCGCACCGGTGGGCAGGGCCAACACCAGGCATGTCGAAGGCGCCATGTCGACCTCATTCAAGATTTTCGCTGCCGTCAGACGCGCGTCGGCGCTCAAACTTCTGTCGGTGACCAGCGAGGCCGCATAAAACGCGCCAAGATCGCCCCCCAGCCAATAGACGAACATCAGCAGATGCAGGAGTAAAAAAAGACTCGCGATCATGTCCCTCATCGCCGCTGTAAATGATATAAAGACATATCATTTGTCGAATCCGAGAGTGAGTCCAGCCTTGAAACTTCTGCGCGCCGCGACCTTGGTCGTCTCTGATCCTAAAGCCACTGCCGCCCGTTACGTCGAGTGGCTGGATTACCAGATCAAGGAAGAAGGAACGCTGCCTGCGGAATTGGCTTCTTCCTGGGGCGCGCCGAATTCCGCCGGACAGTCTTATGTCGTCCTGGAACCGGCGTCGGGCGCGCCCGTCTATTTGCGCTTTGTCGCAGGCGATCCGCCTGTCGACTATCGGCCGCTCCGCAGCTATGGCTGGGCGGCGATCGAGATCTGTGTGCAAGATGTGCTCGCGGTGAATGAGCGAATGGCCAAGTCGCCCTTCACCATCATCGGTCCGCCGCGCACCCTGGATGGGGTGCCGACGATCTTTCCCATGCAGGTGCAGGGCCCCGACCAGGAGATCGTCTATCTGACCGAAATCCGCGCCGATCCGCCCCATCATGATCTGGCGCGCGCCACGGTGTTGATCGACAGGCTGTTCATTCTGGTGCTGGCCTGCTCCGACCTGCCGGCGTCGCTCGACTGGTTCGAGCGGCAATTGGGGCTCCGGATCGGCGATCAGATGGATATCGTCTATACCATGTTGGCGCGGGCCTTCGATCTGCCGATGGAACAGAAACATCGTATCGCCACCCTGGTGCATGACCGCGACCTGTTTCTCGAACTCGATCAATATCCGCCGCAGGCGCAAAAACGGCCCGGTCGTCCGGGGCATTTGCCGCCCGGCATCGCGCTGGCGACACTCATGCATCCCAACCTCTCCGCGATTCCCGGACCCTGGTTCAGCGAACCGCAGCGGCGATCCGGAATTCTTTATGGCGATCGGCTTTCCGGCACACTCTGCGACCCCGACGGCACACTGGTCGAGATCGTCTCGATCGACTGAGGGAGCGAACCGAACTGGCGATAGCGTCCGAGGGTGAGCAGCAGAAGCGCGCTGCCCACCAAGATGATGCTGGCGAGCGACAACATCGCGCCATAGCCATGGGTACGGTCAAAGTCGCGGGCAAAAATCGCCGGTGCGATCCCGGCGCCGAAGGCAAAAAAGCCGTATAGCGCACCATAGATGGCGCTGTAACTGCGCATGCCGAAATAGCGGGCCACCAGAAACGCCATCAGATCATATTCGACACCGGCGGCCCCGCCGATCAGACAGATCGCCAGCGCGGCCTGTTGCATCGTCAAATCCCCGCTCGCCAGCAGATGACAGGAAAAGGCGGGCGCCGATAACAGCAGGACCGCCACCGCCGGCGCCCAGAAACGATCGATCAGCCATCCGCCGACCACCCGTCCGACGATCACCGACAGTCCGATCAGACTGACCAGCGGCACGATTTGCGACCGCTCGAACCCATGGACGCGCAAGATATTCTCCATATTGGGGATCGGCCCGCCGATGGCGAAGGAGATCGGCACGAAGACCGCGCCCAGCAGCCAGAAGCGCCACTCGCGCAGCGTTTCAGTGAAGGTCAGGCCGGGCGGCGCGTCCGGCCGGTCGGCGGGGCTTCCGCCGGTCGGTCGGGCCACATCATGAAAAGCGACAAAGGCCAGCGGCCAAGCCAACAAAAGTGGCAAGGCGCCCACCACCAGATAGACCGATCGCCAGCCGTAATGCGCGATCAGCCAGGCGGTCAAAGGCTTCACGGCGAAACCGAAAATGCCCGTGCCGAGCAGACAGAGCCCGAGCGCCAGTCCCTTGCGCTCCTCGAACCGATTATTGACGGCGCGGGTCCAGGTGATCGGCAAGGTACCGGCGCCGACAAAAGCCAGGACCGCCCAGGTGGCATAGAATTGCGCCAATGAGCCGGTCGACAGGGCAAAGCTCATGAAAGTGAGGCTGAACAAGGCGACCGACCCCAAGGCGACCCGCCGCACCCCAATCCGGTCAGCCAGAAAACCTGCCAAGGGACTGGCCACCAGCACCGTGACAGTCGTGATCAGCAAACTGATCTGGATCTGCGTGAAGCCCCACCCGAAGGCTTTGGCCAATTCCGGCGCCAGCATGCCGATCGTGTAGAAGGGCACCGGCGACAAGCCCAGCCCGACGCCGACCATCGCCGACAGCACCAACGGCCAGCCGGTGCGGAATTCTCGGTAGCCTCGCCGCGTGTGCATCATCGTCCCCCCTTTTGATATCAATCCCTCAACAAAGGATCGAGTTCGTCGCCGGGCTGCATCGCAACTGTCCGGCACCTCGACATTGTCCCCGTTGCTCAATGGACGGGCGCGAATAAGAATGAAGTACCCGATCACGGTCGAGGTTGTGGTGATTGAAAATTGTACTGACTGCATATACGCTGTCACAAATGATCCCTATCGTCATCGACACCAATGTTTTCGTGGCAGCACTGCGTTCAGATGGCGGAGCATCGCGGCAGATTATCAGGAAAGCTCTTGAAGGTGTCTATCGCCCGCTGTTTTCAAATGCGTTGTGGCTGGAATATGAGGATTTGTTGGGACGTCAGGTTTGGACAAGCGAAACCTCACCCGAGGAACGACGACTGGTTCTGGCCGCCTTGGCGGCTGCCGGTCAATGGGTCAAGGTCTATTACGGTTGGCGCCCCAATCTGCCGGATGAGGGGGATAACCATCTGATAGAGTTGGCGATTGCAGGTTCTGCACATGCCGTCGTTACGCATAACCTGCGGGATTTCATGCGTGCTGAACTCCGCTGGCGCGGTCTTCTACTCTTAACGCCGGCCGACTGCCTGGAGAGACTAAAATGAGCACCCTTACAATACGTATCCCGGACGATACCTGCCGCCGGTTAAAACAGTTGGCCGCTTCGCGGGGCGTCAGCATCAATAAATTGGTAGAAGAGCTCAGCACAGCCGCTCTTGCTGCACATGATACGGAAGTTCGTTTCAACCTACTCGCAGCTGGTGCCGACCGCACGAAGGCAATTGCGATTCTTGATCGGCTGGATGCGACTCTCGACGGAGTCTCTCCTCCGCCCAGGCTTGGGCGCGCAGAATAGAGATCCATTGGCTAAATCAGGCCAGCCGACTCCATCCTCGCAATCACTTCGCGCTGGCGTTTCGGAAAAAATCCGGCCGGCGGTGGTTGCGGCGTCCCATTCTGATCCAAAAGCCCGTTAACCGGATGGATTTCCTGGCAGTCATAGGCGTCATGCCACAAGGCGAGCGGCTGTCGCGCCAGCAGGTTACCCATGCCGGGCCGGCTGCGATAGCGGCGCAGGCCGGCGATGTCGATTTCCGCGCAGGCGGCCATGCTCTCGCCATAGCCGGCCTCGGCCAGGACCAGACCGCGATAATCGACGATCTTCGAGCCGGCCTCGGTCGACGCCGTCGGGATATTGATCCCTGCGATCCCGGCGGTGTTGGCGGAAACCACATAAGCAAGGTTTTCGATGGCGCGGGCCTGTTTGGCGATATTCTTGGCGGTCGGCATCGGACTTGCGGTTTCGCTCGAGGAATGGATGAACAGTTCGGCGCCGCGCAGCGCCAGTCCGCGCGCCAACTCCGGATAGAGAATCTCCTCGGACGCGATGGCGGCGATGCGGCCAAGCGGCGTGTCGGCCACCGGGAACAGGCTGTCCTTGCCATAGAGCGCAACATAGCGGTCATAGACATCATAGGGGCTGGGCGAGAACAGCGAGATCAGCCGGCGATAGTGCAGCAGGATCCTGCCGTCGGGCCCGATCAGAAAAGACGTCTGGAAATAAAATCCGGGGAAATTGTCATCTTGTTCGTAGGCATTACCGGCCAGATGAATGTCCGCCGCCCGCGCGATTTCGCCGAGCGCCAGATATTCGGCACCATCCGGATGAAGCGCCGCCTTGGTTACCCAACCGGCGGCGCTGTCGCCCATGGGAAAACCGGTCAGGACATATTCGGGCAGCACGACCAGCTTGAGATCGCTGCCGATGAAGCCCTTTGCTGCCAGGATCATCGCCCGCAGGCGGAGGATCGCCGCCATCATCAGGCTGCGCGCCTCGGTCGGGCCGGGCGCCGCATTGATCGCATCGCAGCGGCATTGCAAGGCCAGGGCGAGATAGGGCGCCGGCGCGTCGGTCATATTTTGTCCTGGGATGGCAGGATCTCGATCCACTCGCCTGCGGCGCCGCGGCGTAATCCAGGTTCATCGCCGAACAGGCTGACCATGGCGATTCCGCTCGGCAGGCCCACGGAGGAGAGCGGTCGGGTGAACAGATCAGCCGGCAATTCATCCACCTCGATCAGGCTCTGGTGACCGAGCGCGACGGTGGTCAGGCGATGGACATGATCTTCAGGCAGATCGAGGGCGTGGGTCAGGCAGCCGATCCTGGCGGCCAGAGTCGGACCAGCCTGGCCGTAAAACCCGGCCGCTTCTGTGATCTCGGGGGCGGCCAGCACCATGATGAACAACTGGCCGACGAAACTGCCGGGCCGCGGCAAATCGAACCCCTCGATCCGGCCTTTGATCTGGGTCAGATAGAGCACCTCGCCGGCCGGTCCCAGCACCTGCATGGCGCGGATCTGATCGGTGAAATCGAGATCGGCCGGCGGGCCGATGATACGGAAGGGTCCGCCCTGCAGTCGCTTGGCGAGTTGATCGACATCCTCGACGATGAGTTCCGCCGCCGCCCAGCCATAGCTGCACAGTGGCCGAAAATCGGGCGCGGGATGTCCGGTTATCAGGCGGATGAAGCGCTCCTCACCGCTTTCCGGCAATAAGGTCGCCATGGGCGCCCCAGCAAGCGCGGGCAGGCCCCAATTTTCCGCCATATCCTTGCTCACAAGGGCGAAACTGGGCCGATATCCCAACCAGCGTCGGTAGATATCGGCGGTGGCGCCGACATCGGGGGTTACGATGGTCACGCCGGCCAGGGCTGAGATCATGGTTAATCCTTTTAAGCATCAAATTTCCGCGTCCATAGCGGGGGAAATGTCTTTTTAGTCGGCAAATCTGTCGCTAAGCTTGTTCTGCCAGAGTAAATTTGGTCAAGTGGCAATGACGCGGAGGGATAGCAATGGTTTTGAGTCTGAAACATGGCATGAACCCGGAACGCGGCGCCGATGACATCGCGCGCGGCCGGTTTGTCTCTGGGTTGCGCCGTTTCATCTTGAATGATCTAGCCCACGACATGCGCCAGGCTTTCGATGACCGGGTATCGCCGGCTTATGCCCGTCATCATGGACGCGCGCCGGAGAGCAGCGCTGAAGTGCATAAGGCGATGCGCAGCGATCCGTCCTTCAAGATTTACAGTGTGTGTAGGGTCCAGGCGCAAAAGATGGTCTGGGACAGCGTGACGCCGGTGGTGCGGCGCGAGCAGGCCCGGATCGAACAGGCGGCCGCTGCTGTCGAGAGCAAAGCACGGCTCTCCCTTGACCCAAGTCTGCCCGTACCCCGCAATGTCGATGCGATTGAAGTCCATCTGATGCCGGGCAGCTATGTCGGTCCGGGCGACTATCCTCTGGCGCAGGGCGCCGTTTATGACCAGGGACTGGCTGTCTTTTCCATGGGGCTGATGGGCGATAATCTCGACGATATCGGCCTGTCGATGGCGACCTATATCCGCCAGGCCTTCCCCGATTTTCAGCCCGCCGCCATTCTCGATGTCGGTTGCACCATCGGCCATAACACGCTTCCCTGGAAGAAGGCCTATCCAGCCGCCGATCTCCATGCGGTGGACGCCGCGCCGCCGGTGCTGCGCTATGGCGCGGCGCGCGCCGCGCTGCAGGATACCGATGTGCAGTTCCACCAGATGAATGCCGAGGCGCTGAAATTCGCCGACGGCTCGTTCGATCTGGTCTTCACCTCGATGTTTCTCCATGAATTGTCGCGCCAGACCCGCGTCGCCTTCTTCCGCGAGGCGCATCGCGTGCTACGCCCGGGCGGCCTGCTGCTCAATATGGAATTGCCGCCCAACAGCGATATGGGGCCGTTCGAGGGCTTCTATCTCGACTGGGACTGCTACTACAACAAAGAGCCCTATTATAAGGGATTCCGCGACGAGGATTTGCGGGCATTGGTTCGCGCGGGCGGCTTCAATGATGCCGACTATCTCCAATTCGTCACGCCCAGTATCGGGCTTTACGGGGCGGACGCGGTGACCGCCGCCGCCACCGCCGATCCGCTCGCGGTGAATTCCGAGACCACCGGCCGTCTGGCCGACGGCGTGCAATGGTTCGGCTTCGGAGCGTGGAAGCGGGCATGACCGAAGACAAGATGATCCCCGAGGACGCCCCTCCGGCGATCTACGGCCCCGATGGCGAACCGCAATTCTTCCAAGATCCGGCGATGGACCGCTTCGCCGCCGTCATTCTCAACCTCGCCTCCGAACTATGGGTGCAGACCGAGCGGGTGGAAACGCTGACCCAGATTCTGCGGCAGAAGGGGGTGCTGAGCGAAGCGGTTCTGGCCGATGCGGCGCTCGACCCAGGGCGTGAAGCGCTCTTCAATGCCTATCTCGACAGGGTGCTGACGCCACTCAGGGAGTCCGCGCGATGACCGCCACCCGCTCAGCGACCATTTTCGCTCTCTGCCTGCTGGTCTGGACCCTGACCAACATGGATCAGGCGCTGTTTGGCTATGCGATTCCTGGAATTCTGACGGAATTCCAACAGCCACTGCAGATGGCGGGCGTCATTTTGACGATCTCCTTTGTCGCTGCCGCGTTCCTGGTGGTTCTGGCCGGTCTGGCGGCCGATCGCTGGGGCCGCGTTCCGGTGCTCACCCTGCTGCTGATATTTTCCGCGATCGCGGTCGGATTGCAGGGGATCGCCACCAGTTTTGCCCTGCTCACGGTCTTTCGCTCGCTGGCCTTCGGTCTGAGCGGCGGATTGTCGCCGATCACCAATTCCCTGGTGGTGGAAAGCACATCCGCGCGGCACCGCGGCATGGCCATCGGGGTCTTGCAATGCGGTTATCCGTTTGGCTGGTTTCTGGCTTCGCTCGCTGCGGCGCCGTTGCTGGAGCATTATGGCTGGCGCACGATCTGTTATGTCGCTGTCGCCGTGGTACCGCTGGCTCTGCTGGCCGGTTGGGGGTTGCGGCGCTGTCAACCGCCGGACGTGGTTTCCGCTCCCGGTGATGTTGCCGCCAGCCCGCGTTTGGCGCTTCTCTTCAGCCCGCGCTATCGGGTGACCAGTATCGCCTGCATGGTGATGTTCTTCGCTTTCGGCGGAGCCTATGCCGGCTCGGCTTTTTTCTTCCCAACCTATTTCGCCGAGGCGCGCGGCTATAGTGCGGCCGATGCCGCATCGCTGGTCGGACTTTCGAACGGGATCGGCATCGTCGGCTATCTGGCGGCGGCGGTGGTGGGGGAATATCTTCTGTCGCGGCGCACGGTCTTCATGCTGTGGTGTTGGGGCGGCGCGCTCGCACTTCTCGGTTTGCTTTGGCTGTCGGTAGGACATGATCAGGATCTGCTGTGGTATGGCGCCACCGCTGCCCTGTTTTACGGCTCGCAGGCGGTGGTGCTGTTGCTGGTCGCCGAGATCTATCCCGCCGAGATTCGTGCGACGGCCTTGGCCGCCTGCGCCTCCGCGCCACTCAGCCTGGGGTTCGCCGTGTTCCCGCTGCTGGTGCCGACCGCGATCGCCAGTCTGGGATGGCAATCCGGTCTGTCTTTGATGGTGGCGCCGCTGTTGGTGCTGGCCGGCTTTGCCGCCTGGCCGCTGCGGGGAAGGGGCGGCGCACCGGCCTGATTAAAGATCGTGATAAATCGCCGCCCGCAGACCGGTGGGAAAAGCGCCGGCCATCCCGGTCAGCGCGGTATTTGTCAGGCAGATCACGGTCAATTCGGCGACAGGATCGACAAAGAAGTGGGTGCCATAGACGCCGCCCCACCCCCAGCTTCCGGCATTGCCGGCCACGCTGGCGGCAGGCGGATCAAGCAGGATTGATACGCCGAGCCCAAACCCATGGCCTGGAAGACTCTCTGCCATGGCTGAACCGATCGCATTCTGACTGAAAAGCGCAGCGGTCTCCGGTTTCAGGATCGGCGCTCCACCGCAGCGGATCATTTCGGCAAACCTTAGATAATCCGCCGCAGTGGAGATCATGCCAGTGCCCGCTGAGGGCCAGGCCTGCCGATCAAAGGCGCGCGCCGGCGAATAGCAGATGGCCGACCCATCGAAGGGCAGGATATGCGGTTCCGACATGCGCAAGATCTGGTCACCCTGCGCCGCATAGGGTGTGGCGAGCAGCGCGTCACCGCTGGCGTGGAAGGAACTATCACCCATTCCCAGAGGGCCGGTAACCAACTCATGCACCAAAGCGGGCAGGCTTTGGCCGGTTGCCGCCTCAAGCACCCCGCCCAGGACGTCGGTGGCGATCGAATAGCCCCACGCCGATCCGGGCGGGAAAGCGAGCGGAGCCTGCGCCACCTTGGCCAGATTTTCGGCAAGGTTACCGGTCGCCGCGTCCAGCCCGTCGGAAATGCCGAGGCGATGAAAACATCCGTCCGGCGCCTCGGTGAAGCAATAGCCGAGGCCGGCGCTGTGGGTCAGAAGATGGAACAGCGTGATGTCGGGCCGGGTTCCATCGCTCAAGGCCGGCTGAAACCAGGGAAGCCAGCCTGTCACCGGGTCTTCAAGGGTCAGAAAACCGCGGTCGCACAACACCAAGGCAGCGACCGAGACGATCGGCTTGGTCATCGAGGCGATCCGGAAGCGCATGCCGGGGCGCATCGGCAGACCGGCCTCGCGGTCCGCCAAACCGACCGACAGCGCGTGGCGCAGCTGCCCGCGATGAGCGATCAGCAGATCGGCGCCGACCACCTCGCCTTGTAGGGTCGCCCTCGCCATAAAATCTTGCACCGCCGACATGCCGCCCCCCAATGACGCGCGCGATCTGTGGAAATTGTGTCCGCAGATCGGATAGTCTGTCTGTAATGCCTCGACAGGACTCCTTCCAGCACTAACCTGCCGCTGTCGGGCTGGAACAGGCCGGACCCTTGATCAGCAGGAAATTCGTCATGCCGGAAGATGGTAAGAAGTTAGCCCTGGACCAGGACGCGTTCATCGCTGGTTTAGCGCAGATCGTCGGCAGCGACAATGTCAGCCGGGATCCGGCGTCCCTGACCCTGGCGAGCGCCGATATCTGGGCGCCGGGCAAGGGTTCGCTGCTGGCCGTGGTTTATCCCGGTTCGCTCGATCAATTGTCTCGCGTGGTCGCCGCGATCAGCGCGGCCGGCCTGCCGATCGCGCCGCGTGGCGCCGGCATGAGCTATACCGGCGGCTATGTTCCGATGGTGCAAGATACGGTCTCTCTTGACCTGAGCCGGATGAACCGCATCCTTGAGATCCGGCCCGAGGATATGACGGTGACGGTCGAGGCCGGCTGCAGCTGGTCGGCGCTGCTGGCCGCCCTCGCTCCGCTGGGTCTGCGGACTCCCTTCTGGGGGCCGATGTCGGGGCTGGTTTCGACCATCGGCGGCGGTTTGTCGCAGCTCAACGCCATGCTGGGCGGCGGGCGGTATGGGACATCAAGCGAGAGTGTCATCGCTCTCAGCATGGTTCTGGCTGACGGCCGGATCCTTCGCACCGGCGCGCGGGGCAAGGGCGGTAATGCTCCCTTCTATCGGCATTTCGGCCCTGATCTGGCGGGATTATTCTGCGGCGATGCCGGCATCTTCGGCATCAAGGGCGAAATCACCCTGCGATTGATCCGCGCCCCCGCCCATGAGGATTACGCCTCTTTTTCTTTCAAGACCGGCGAGGCGCTGTTGCGTGCCATGGCGGAATTTTCCCGCGCCGGGGTCGCCTGCGAGATGTGCGCCTTCGATCCCGGCTTGACCAAGGTTCGTCTGGCGCGGGCATCGCTCGCCGGCGACGTCAAGACAGTCGGTGCGGTGATCAAGCGGCAGAAGAGCTGGCTGCGCGGCTTGATTGAAGCCGCCAAGATGGCGCGCGGCGGGCGGTCCTTCGTTGAGGAGGATGAATATCCGCTGCATGTCATCTGCGAAGGCCGCTCGGCCGCCGGTGTCGCTGCTGATATGGCGACGGCGCGCAGAATCGCTGCGACCGAAGGCGGCGTCGAGATCGAAAATACCATCGCCAAGGTGATTCGCGCAGTGCCGTTCCCGCCGCTCAATAGCGTGCTGGGTCCGGCCGGAGAACGCTGGGCGCCGGTGCATGGACTGGTGCCGCTCTCGCAGGCGCCGGCGATTTTCGCGGAATTGCAGAATTTTTTCGCCGCCCGGGCCGACCTCTTCGCGAAAGCCGGCGTCAGCACCGGCTATCTGTTTACCGGTGTCTCGACCAATGCCCTGATCATCGAGCCGGTCTTCTATTGGCCCGAGCAGCGCTTCGCCGTCCATGAAGTCGCGATCGAGCCCGCCCATCTGGCTAAATTGCCGACGATTGCGGCCAATCCCGCCGCGACGGCGATCGTCGCCGCGGCGCGCGCCGAGGTGATCCGCATCTTCGCCGGCCATGGCTGTTCCTTCTACCAGATCGGCCGGACCTATCCCTATATGGAAAGCCGCGACGCGGCGACCGGCGAACTGCTGGAGGCGGTCAAATCTGTCGTTGACCCGGCCGGCATCTTCAATCCCGGCGGACTTGGCCTGGCCGCAGCGAAAAATCCGGTTCACCAAACGTGACTGCCCGTGCGATTCAGTTGACCCGCTTCGCCGGAAGTTTCCGCGACGCGACCGAGATTGTCGAGCTTCCGGTCCGATCGCCCGCCGCCGGCGAGCTGGCCGTTCGCAATCTCTGGTGCGGCGTGAATGGTATTTTCGACACCCAGATCGCCCGCAACGCGGTTGATTATGTCAGGATCGGCCTGCCGAGTTTTACCGGCGTCGAGGCGATCGGCCAGATCGAGGCGGTCGGGCCCGGCGTCGAGGATTTTCAACTGGGCGACACTGTCGCGACAGTGCGCTTCGGCGGGGGTTATCGCGAAGCCAATATCGCGCCCCAGGCGCAATTCGTCGCGGTGCCGAGCAGCGATCCTGAATGGCTGGCTTTGGCCTCGACCGGCGTCTCGGCGCTGCTGGCGCTCGAACAGGTGGGCGAGGCCAAGCCCGGGGAAACCGTCGCCGTCTCAGCCGCCGCCGGCGGACTTGGTCATCTCATCGTGCAATTGGCCAAATTGCGCGGCTGCCGGGTGGTCGCTGTCTGCGGCGGCCCGCACAAAGCCGCATTCGTGCGCGGGCTCGGCGCTGACCGGGTGATCGATTATCGCAGCGAATCGGTGGCTGCGGTCTTGGCGGATGAGTTCCCCGATGGTCTCGATGTCGCGATCGATACGGTCGGTGGCGCGATTTTCGACGCTTTTCTCGATAATATCGCTGTGCATGGGCGCCTGGTGGTCGGCGGTGCCGCGATGGATCTGGAGAGCTCGCCCGAGATCGTCAGCGCGCCGCGCATCGTCCATAAAATCTATTACAAGGCTGCCTCGGTGCGCGGTTTCATGAATGGGCTCCTGACCCCGCACTGGCCCAAAGCCCGCGCCACCCTGTTTGCCTTGAAGGACGCCGGAAAAATAAAAGTTACCTTTGACAGCTCTGATTTCAAAGGGCTTACCGGCGTTTATGATGCTGTCGAATGGCTGCTGTCGGGGCAATCGACCGGTAAGGTGCTTGTCGATTTGCAGACCCACTAGCGATGTTTTTTGAGAATGGGAGATAACCATGTCCGCCAGAGTTTCCGCCCAGACCGTCCGTGACGCCATGCCGCTGCTCGCCCGCAATGAGGGCGTGTGGGAGGGCTGGTACCGCTATTTCGACACGAGCGGAAAGCTGGTCGATCAGCATCGCTCGCGACTTTTCTGTCGTCTGGTCGATGACAGTCCGCATCCCTATCATCAGACCAACCACTATTTCTGGGAAGATGGCCGCAGCGAGGTGCGGGATTTCCCCGCCCGCTACGAGAATGGCCGCATCTGGTTCGACAATGAGCTGATCTATGGCTGGGCGGCGAAGATGGAACCCGATGATTTCAATCGCTCAACCTGCCTGAATTGGACCCGGATTGGCGAACCCGATCTGTTTCTTTACGAGATGATCCAATTGTCCGACAATGGCCTCAACCGGGCGCGGACCTGGCAATGGTTCAAGAAGGGAGTGTGTTTTCAACGTACCCTGATTGACGAAGTCTTCATTACCCCCGATTGGCGGAATTTCACTGACCACAGCGCGCCGAAGAACTGAGGAATCCCATCATGAGTTATCGTCTTGGCGTCGATGTCGGCGGCACCTTCACCGATCTGCTGCTGTTCGAGGAGCAGTCGGGCGCCTTCTGGCGTTTCAAGACTCCCTCGACGCCTTCCGACAGTTCGGTCGGGATTTTGACCGGGGTCGCCGCAGTCTGCGCGGAAGCGAAGATCGGTCCGGCCGAGATCGCCATGCTGTTGCATGGCACCACCGTCGCCACCAATGCCGTGCTGGAAGGCAAGGGTGCGCGCGTCGGTCTGGTGGTGACCGAAGGCTATCGCCAGATCATGCAGATCGCGCGCAGTTTCGTGCCCGGCGGACTGGCCGGCTGGATCGTCTGGCCCAAGCCCGAGCCGATGGCGAAGCTCGAGGACACGGTCGAGATCAAGGGGCGGATGACCGCCCATGGCGTGGAATATCGCCCGATCGATGATGAGGATATCCGGCAAGCCTTGCTGAAATTGAAGGCACAAGGCGTTGAGGCGATCACCGTGTCCCTGATGAACGCCTATCTGAACGGCGCCCATGAAAGGCGGGTCGGCGAATTGGCTGAGGAGATCCTGCCGGGTGTCCCGGTGTCGCTCAGCCATCAGGTGCTGCCGGAAATGCAGGAATATGAGCGGACCCTGACCACGGTCGCCAATGCTTCGGTGCGACCGGTGGTGGGCCGCTATGTGCGCAACCTGCGCACCAAACTCCGGGATACCGGCATGGCCGGCAATCTCTCGCTGCTGCGCTCGGATGGCGGACTGATGTCGTCGGAGAAATCCGAGGAACATCCGGTGTCGCTGCTGATGTCGGGCCCCGCCGGCGGGGTCACCGGCGCGCTGTGGGTGGCGAAGAATGCCGGGCTCAAGAATATTCTCACCCTCGATGTCGGCGGCACCTCGACCGATGTGGCGCTGATCGAGGATGGCGAGCCGCGCCGGGTGCGGACTACGGATGTCGGGCATCTGTCGGTGCGGGTCTCCTCGCTTGACGTCAAGACGGTCGGCGCCGGTGGCGGGTCGATCGCCTATGTGCCGGAACTGACCGGGGCGCTGCGGGTCGGGCCGCAATCGGCCGGCGCCGTGCCGGGGCCGGCCTGCTATGGCAAGGGCGGCACCCTGCCGACGGTGACTGACGCCAATGTCGTGCTCGGCTATCTGCCCGAGAATCTGCTGGGCGGCAGCTTCAAGCTGGACCGTGCCGCCGCGACCGCAGCCGTGCAAACCATCGCCGACGCGCTCAAGATCGATATCTTTGCTGCGGCGCGCGGCATCATCGACATCGTCAATGAGACCATGTTCGGTGCGCTCCGGATGATTTCGGTGCAGCAGGGCTATGACCCGCGCGATTTCGCCCTGATGGGGTTCGGCGGCGCCGGGCCGCTGCATGTCAATGCTGTCGCCCGGCTGATGCAGAGCTATCCGGCGGTGTCGCCGGTATCGCCGGGCGTGCTGTGCGCGCTGGGCGACGCCACCACAAGGACGCGCACCGAAACGGCGCGGTCGCTTTCGCGCCGCCTGTCCGAGATCACCGCCGATGACATAAAGTCGCTGATGCAGGAGATGGAACAACAGGTGCGGGACGAGCTGATAAAGGATGGCATCGCTGGTGATGCCATCGAGACCAGTTTCGAGATCGATCTGCGCTATTCCGGGCAGGCCTTCGAGGTGCCGATGACGGTCGACAAGGCGTCGCTGGCCAGTGGCGGCTTGGCGGCGCTGACTGCGGCGTTCGATGAGGAACATCGACGGCTCTTCACCTTCAACATGGAAGCCGAGCATGAATTCGTCAATCTGCGGGCGGTCGCGCTCGGGCCGGCGCTCGATCTGCCGGCCATCGAGTTGGCGCCGGGGACGGGCGACCTGAGCGCCGCCAAATTGCGCGACCATGAACTCTGGATGGATGGCGCGCTGCAGCCGGCGGTGATCTATGACCGGGCGCGTTTGCGCGCCGGCGACGTCATCCCGGGGCCGGCAATCGTGGTCGAGATGGACTCGACCACCCTGATCGAGACCCGCCATATCGGCACGGTCGATCGTTTCGGCAATATTCTCATTACGCCGGTTTGAAGGAGCAGGGAAATGGCTGCCAGGATCATAGAAACCAACCCATCGCCCTTCGCCAAGGTAGCGATCGACACGGTGACCCTCGATATCATCGAGAATGCGCTCAGGAATGCCCGCATCGAGATGGACACCACTCTGGTGCGCACCGCGATGTCGCCGGGGATCCGCGAGCAGGGCGATGCTTTCCCGATGATCGCCAATCATCGCGGTCAGATGATCGTCGGCCAATTCGGCTCGTTCATCGGACCTTTTCTCGATCGCTATGAGGGCGTGATCGAGGAAGGCGATCTGTTGCTGCTGTCCGATCCCTATTCGGTCGGCGGCGCGATCAGCCATTCCAATGACTGGCTGGTGGTCCTGCCGGTATTTCGCAGAGGGCGGCTGACCGCCTGGACCGCCATGTTCGGCCACCAATCGGATATTGGCGGCAAGGTCGCCGGCTCGATGCCGATCGATGCCCGTTCGATTTTCGAGGAAGGCGTGCGCATCCCCCCGATCAAGATCTGGAGCAAGGGCGTTTACAACCAGGATGTGGTTCGCCTGCTGATGCATCAGACGCGGGTTCCCGACTGGTGCAAGGCCGATCTCAATGCGCTGATCGCCGCCTGTCGCATCGCAGCGAAGCGCGTTGACGAGATGTGCGAACGCTTCGGCGACGATGTTTTCGCCTCGGCGGGCGACGAATTATTGTCGCGCAATTACCGCGCGATGAAAAAATTGATCGAAAGCTCGGTCGGCGTCGAGCCTGTGTCGTTCGAAGATTATGTCTGCGATGACGGTCTGGGTTTCGGGCCCTACAAGATCAAATGCAGCATGTGGCGGGAAAACGAGAAGGTGGTGCTCGATTTCACCGGCACCGATCCGCAATCCTCGGCTTCGATCAATTTCTATCTCAATGAAAACATGTTCCGGATGTTTTTCGGCATCTATATGATCATGGTGTTCGACCCGCAGATTCTGTTCAATGACGGCTATTATCCGCTGATCGATGTGCGGATCCCGGAAGGCTCGCTGCTGAAGCCGCGTTTTCCCGCGGCACTCTCGGGGCGGACCCATGCGCTGGGACGTATTTTCGATATTCTCGGCGGTCTGCTCGGGCAGGGCGCGCCGCAATTCCTCACCGCGGCCGGATTCTCGTCGAGCCCGCATCTGTTCTATTCCGGCCATGACCGCACTGGGAAATGGTTCCAGCTGTTCCAGATCGGTTTTGGCGGCATTCCCGGCCGGCCGATGGGCGACGGGCCGGATGGTCATTCCCTGTGGCCGGGCTTCACCAATGTCCCCAATGAATTTCTTGAACGCTATTTCCCGCTGATTATCGAGCGCTATGAGACGGTCGCCGACAGTGGCGGCGTCGGGCTGCATCGGGGAGGCAATGGGATCGAGATGACCTATCGCTTCATGGAACCCGGCACCATCTCGATCCATGACGACCGCTGGTTCACCTATCCCTGGGGCGTCAATGGCGGTTCGCCCGGCGCGCGCGCCCGCAAGATCCTGGAAAAACCCGACGGCAGCAAGAGCGTGGTCGGCAACAAGGTCGAGTCGCTGGCGGTCGAGGCGGGCGATCAGCTGCATTTCATCACCTGGGGTGGCGGTGGATGGGGCGATCCTTTGCAGAGGGATCCGGCGCTGGTCGCCAAGGAAGTGGTGCAGGGCCTGGTCACGGCAGAAGGCGCCCGCAATTACGGCGTGGTGCTGGTGGACGGACGGGTCGACGAAGCGGCGACCTCGGCACTCCGCGAAAAGCTGCGCGGCGAACGCGGCGAGGGCAATCAGATCTTCAATTTCGGGCCGGATATCGAAACCCTGCGGGCAACCTGCCTCGCCGAGACCGGTCTCCCGGCACCGCAACAGCCGGTCTGGCCGCTGGCCATCGCGGCGGAGTGACGGAAGGTCATGGCCGATCAACAGGAACTGTCGATGATCGTCGACAGTGTCAGGGCTCTCTGCGCCGATTTTCCCGGCAGCTATTGGCGCGACCTCGATCATCGCCGCGCCTATCCTGCCGCGTTCGTCGCAGCGATGACAAGCGCCGGGCTGCTCGGCGTGCTGATCCCCGAGATCTATGGCGGATCGGGCCTCGGGATCAGCGTTGCCGCGACCATTCTCGAAGAGGTCCATGCCTCCGGCTGCAATGCCGCAGCCTTGCATGCGCAGATTTACACCATGGGGACGGTTTTGCGCCACGGCAGCCAGGCGCAAAAGGAGAAATGGCTGCCCCAGATCGCCAGCGGCGAGATCCGTCTGCAGGCCTTCGGCGTGACAGAACCGGGAGCAGGGTCCGACACCACCAATATTCGCACCACGGCGGTCAGGGAAGGCGAGACCTATCGCGTCAATGGACAGAAAGTTTGGACCTCGCGCGCCGAATATTCCGATCTTTTGCTGCTGCTGGCGCGCACCACGCCGCGTGACAAGGTGGCGAAGAAGACCGATGGCATGTCGGTTTTCCTGATCGACATCAGAGACGAGAAAAACCAGGGGCTGACCATCAAGCCGATCGCGACCATGTTCAATCATGCGACCACCGAGGTGTTTTTCGACGATCTGATCATTCCCGCCGACTGCCTGGTCGGCGAAGAGGGCAAGGGCTTTCGCTATATCATCGACGGCATGAACGCCGAGCGCATTCTGATCGCCGCCGAATGTATCGGCGACAATCGCTGGTTTGTCGAAAAGGCCAGCCAATATGCCAAGGACCGCATCGTGTTCAACCGGCCGATCGGGCAGAATCAGGGGGTTCAGTTCCCGATCGCCCGCGCCTATGCCCAGGGACAGGCCGCCCGGCTGATGACCTATCGCGCGGCGGAACTCTATGATGAAGGAAACCCGCACGGCTCTGAGGCCAATATGGCCAAGCTGTTGGCCTCCGAGGCATCATGGGCGGCGGCCGATATGTGCGTCCAGACCCATGGCGGCTTCGGCTTCGCCGAGGAATATGACGTCGAGCGCAAATTCCGCGAAACGAGGCTTTATCAGGTCGCGCCCATCTCCACCAACCTGATCCTGGCCTATCTCGCCGAGCATGTGCTTGGGTTGCCGCGGTCTTATTAGCGGCTTACCGGTCTGGTGATCACGGTTCTTGCGCGGTCGGACGAATGATGATCTCGTTGATATCGACAGTGGCCGGCTGGGAAATGGCGAACAGCACCGCATCGGCAATGGCTTGCGCCGGAAGCGCGATTTCGTAGAAGGCACGGATTTTCTCGCGCAGCACCGGATCTTTGGTCCGATCATGCAGCTCCGACGTCACGGCGCCCGGCGAGATGAGGGTGGACCTCAGCGTCGGTCCGGCCTCCTGCCGGAACGCTTCCGAGATGGCATTCACCGCCGATTTGGTCGCGCCATAGACCGCCCCGCCGGCTTTGACGCTGTGGGCATTGGTCGAAGAGATGGTGATGATATGGCCGCTATTCTGCCGCCGCATGACCGGCAGCACGGCGGCCATGCCGTAGAGCACGCCTTTGATATTGACGTCGATCATCTGTTCCCAGGCGTCGATGTCGCGTTCTTCAAGGAAGGAAAATGTCAGGACGCCGGCATTATTGACCAGCACGTCGATACGGCCGAACAAGGTTTCGGTCCGGTCCGCCAGGCGCTGCATGGCCTGCCGATCGGTTACATCGGTCACCAGATGATCGACAGCGCCGCCCTCAGTGCGCAGTCGCTCCGCCAGCGTCTTCAGCCGATCCTCGCGGCGCGCCGCCAGCATGACGCGCAGCCCGGCCTGGGCGAGGCCTTCCGCCACGGCCGTTCCGATGCCGCTGCTGGCGCCGGTGACAATCGCGACCTTGTCGATTTTCTCGGTCATGGACTATCTTCCATTCTCAATAGTCGGCTCGCCCGCAAAATTACCGGACGATCGATCATTCGTCCCTCAAAACTCATTACCGCCGGCTGTCCCGCAGCAATCCAGGCGGTCACCAATGACCGGGCGCGGGCCAGTTCAGCGTCACTCGGCGCAAAGACCCGATTGACCACCTCGATCTGCGCCGGATGAATGCATAAGCCGCCGGTGGCGCCGAAGGCGCGCGCCTTCTGCGCGGCCAGCTCGAAGCCGGCCAGATCGCTGAAATCGGCGATGGAAAATGGTACCGCCAAGGCAGCCCGGCCCTGCGCCGCCGCGGCCAGCGCGATCAGGCGCGCCGGCAGGTCCAGACTTTCGCAGCTGGGCGGCGCGCCGAGCGCGGCCGAGAAATCCTCACTCCCCAAGGCCAAAGCCGATAGTCGCGGGGCGGCGGCGATGCCGTACAAATGCGGCAGCGCGGTCGGGCTTTCGATCAGGGCAATCACCCTGATTGAGCCCTGTGCCAGTCCGCGCGCAGCTTCCAGCGCCGTGATCATCGCGTCCAATGTCTCAAGCTGCGCCGGGTTCTCGCTTTTCGGCAGGATCACAGCTGTGAGGCCGGGCCGAACGGAGGCATCAAGATCAGCTTCGATCATGGTGCGATCGGCATTGACGCGGACCGCAACCGATTGTCCTTGCGCGGCGAGTGCCGCCAGCGCATCGGGGATTTCCGATCGGGCGGCGTCTTTTTCGGTCAGTGCAATCGCATCCTCAAGGTCGAGAACCGCCAAATCAGCATTGCGCTTCGCCAAATTGGCAATCCGCGCCCGATCGGTCGCGGCGACGAACAAGACCGAATTACAGGGCGCTGACAGGGTGCTGCTCATGCCCTGCCCGCGGGATCGGTGTTTATTTCTGCCGTAAAGACGATGCCGTCCGCTGTCTTCGCCCACAGAAGCGTCTCCTCATCGCGCCCACGCAAGCAAAGCTGCAGCGGCCGATCGGCGAAGGCCGGCCGTCTGGCGCGAAAGGCGAAGCTGGTGATGGCGACGGACGGACAATGGCGGTGGAAGTGATCGACCAGCAGAGTGGCCAGAAACGGCCCCTGGACGACCAATCCGGGATAAAACTCGACCATCGTCGCATAGTCTTTATCATAGTGAATGCGATGGGCGTTATAGGTCAGGGCCGAGTAGCGAAACAGCGCCATCGGATCAAGAGTCAGGTCGCGCACGAAATCGGCCGAGTCAAAGTCACCTTCAATCACGGCAGCGGGACTTGGTGCAGCAGAGACCGCTTCGCGATAGACCAGATCCTGCTGCTCAATCACGACATCGATGCCGCCCACCGATAGATGATGCTGTAACTCGACAAAGACCAGCGGGCCGCTGCGTCCCGACTTGCGGGTGACCGAGGCGAGCTGGCTACGTCTCTGCAAGCGAGCACCGACCGGAATCGGCGCCAGAAAGCGCAAGCGTCCGCCCGCCCACATCCGCCGCGGCGGCAGATCGGTTGGCAAGGGAGCGGTGGGATGGGGATGCCCATCGGCGGCCAGGTCGATCTGCCGCGCCTGGGGATGAAAATAGAGCCAATGGCCAAGCGGCGGCACGGCCACAATATCCCATGGCGGCCGCTCATGGTCGAGCAGCGCAGCCAGTTCCAGCAAAGGAACCAGGCTTGCCGGTTCCTCGCGATGATCTTCGTTGGCCATTGTCACCCTGTGATCCTGTCCAGTGTGGGTAGTATCAGAGGTGACGCTGTGACCGGTCTCGGCGCCTGACGCCGCCGACCGCATTGCGGGCGCAGGCCCCTGCGCTGCCTTCAGTCACGAGTCTCGATCGAAGGCAGCGTTTGAAATCATGGCGTTCCGAGCTTGCGCAATTCCTCGGCAGGAATACGCACCGTCTTGCCATTGCGCACCACCACCAATGAAGTGTTGGTCTGGATAGCGGTTTGCCGCGCCATCTCAGCCGCACGCTGCATCGCCGCCAGCGAGGCGCGCAAATCCGCGTCCTTAGCCTGAGAGAGATCCCGTTGGGTCATCGCTTTTCACCCCAATCCAGCATAACAGGCATGCTGCCCGTATTATCCTACAAAGCCCAGACATCCACCAAGAGGCGGTAGCGGTTCTGGAAATTCTCCCATCCGGCAGCAAATCGGCGGCGGATCACCGACTTGGGGATGTCATGCCCACCCTGCCGTACCCGTTCCGCAACGCGCTCGATCGCCGTTTCGGCGTCGGGCAGTTTCAGAAAGTACAGGCTGACGCGATAACCCTGATCCCGCCAACGGCTGATCTGCCGCAGATATCCATGGCCCGACAGCGTGGTCTCGAATGCGAAGCTTTCGCCGCGCCGCGCGCACTCTTCGATTTACTGTCCCATTGTCGCCGCCAGGGCGATGAAGCCAGCAGGATCGTCGTCCAGCGGCACGGCGATGGGAAGGTTCTGCTTGATGTTATCGGCCAATGGCTGACCGTTGCCAACCATCCAATCATAGTTTTCCTGAAATGGATGGATGTGGGAGAGATGGAAGCGGACCAGCCGCCATTCAATGGGGCCGATTTCCCGGTTCTGGTGAGGCTTCAGGGGGCGCCAGTCAATGCGAGTAACCGGTACTGGTTTGGAGATGCCCCTGAATTGGTACTCGATCTGAAAGGTAACGTTCTGGTCGGCATAATCGCGGCTGCATTTGCCGCGCAACCGTTACCCGATCTGCGTCACGCCACCGATGTCCAACGGCACGATGAAATTGAACTGGTCGTCCAACTCGGCCCATTTGGGCGTTGTGGCCAGGCTCTTCGTGGCGGCGATGAGTGGCGGCAGACGGTCGGGCACGGTTTTGGCTACGCCTTCTCGTCGCTGAGGGATTGCTGGCCGACAAGATTATATCCGCCGCACGCTCTGGCGTTCTCGATCGGAACATTGTCGCCAGGATCAAGAATAAGCAGAGGGAAATTGGCGTCGAAGAGGACCATCAGCTCGCCTGGTCCGCCTCGTAACGCAGCTTCCGCAGAGCCGTCAAGGCGCCGGCGTCGTCATGCCGGTCATTTCTTGGAATGCTGCGAAGGCAAGCGACCACCTCATCCAGAGGCGAATCGTCGAGGACCTCGAAATCGTTCACCGTGAAATTGATCAAACGCCATCCCCCCGCTGATTCTCGCCGCCATCTGCCCGTTCCGTGGACGCGGATCGGGGTGGCAAACAAATGGGCGGCAATAGCCCGAGCCAGATCCCGGTTGGCTCTGCAAATATGAATTCTGGGGGGCGTTCCGTTCTCTCGCATGCTTCTGATTGTTATGGAAAAGTTTAACACGTCTGTGAGAATCGGGGACTGGAAAGTAGTGCTCTGTCCTCAGCTCCTATTCGCCGGAACACCCAAGATCCAGCCCTCCACCTGCGCGACGGCGCGTTCCGCCGGGGATAGATCGGGGTGCAGAAATCCGGCGAGGCTACCGTCGGCGTCAGCACAAGACAGTGCGGTGGCGATGGTGAAGGCGTCGTGTTGGTCGGGTGTGCGGTCTTCACGTGGATAATTTTGGTTCCACAGCGCCGGATAAATTTCGGCGATCGCCGACCGCCCAGCCGGAATATCCCAACCATCAAACGGCCAAAAATGCACTTGATCGCCGAGGCGCTGGCGGATGAAGCGAAGCCAAGGCAGTCCGGCGTGGGTAGATTTAGCCACCTGTCCCTGGACATCGAAGTGAAAGACCGATTTAGCCCGGCCCGTCCGTTCCTCGGTAAGTCGCCGCCATCGGGAATTTCCCTGGCGGGCGGCTCCATTCCCCGCGCTGCCATCCCGCACGAAATCGACATAGGTATGCGCTTCGTCGGTCGGCCAGTGATGTTGGAAATCATCGAGGAAGGCCGGCCATTCCGGCGGCAGGCGATGGACTTCGAAATAGCGCAGCGGGAAGGAAAAGCCATGATCGATGCCGATCAGTGTTGGAACATCCCCGGCCAGAGTTTCAACCAGCCATGCGGCGATGCCGCGCCGGGTCCAGTATTTGCTGGGGCTGGCCGGTGGCGGCACCTCGTTGGGCGTGGCGGTGCCGTCGGCCTGATAGACGCGCAAGCCCTTGAGGCCGGAATCCGGCGTCTCCGCGCCGGAATAGTCGATGCCGATATAGCGAGCGAAGGAGGGCATCAGTTTCTGTTCAATCCGTGTATGTGCCGCCTTCTAATCCCGAAATCGGCGTATGGCATAATTTAAGGTGCAATGTTGGCCTCCAACTCGTCGTCACCTTGTCGTGGAGGTCGTTCATTCGTTGGGCGATCTGATCGCCGGCAGCAATCTCGGCAGTGAATTCCGACATAGCGACCTCCGTTTCAGCCAAATCCACTATAGCAGAAGATCAGCGGGACGATGAGCCGGGTAGCGGCAGTGCTTGGGCTCCGTGCCGGACGGCGAGAACCTCGACGAGATCGCCGCGCACCTCATAGGTTAGGATATACGGGGATAGGATGGTCAGCTCGCGCCGGTTCAGCCTGCCCGTTTGCCGCCCACGATGAAGGAAGAGTTCCAGTTCAGCGGCCGCCTCATCCAACCGTGCGGCCAGCCGTGCGGCGGCAGCGGGATTGAACTGCGCGACATAGTCGTAAATTCGGAAGATATCCAAAAGCGCGGGACGCGCCCACTTCACTCGCACGGCGGAGGTGTCCGCCGTCCGGCAGCTAGATCCTTGAGCCAGGCGCGGACCTTTTCGTTATCGACGCTGTGCCCGGCGTCGAGATCGGCCGGAGCAGCATCGAGGGCGCGTTCCCTCGCCTCCTCGTCTTCCTGCTCAAAAATGGTTTTCGGTTCCGCCATGCGGGTAGTTTACGCCAGCGCGAGGGTGAATGCCAAATCCTTCGGCATTTCGCCCGCGCAGGGCTTCCGCGCCGCCATCGAGTGGCGTACCCCGGCTGACGTCTGGGTAAAGGGTTCGAGGAGGCTGCAAGCCGAGCAAACCTTTGACGCGACGGCGAGATGCCATCCGCGCTGCGGGCCTGGGCGATCGGTAGATCGTCCGGGGCGTACCTCCCGGCGAGGGAAAGTGGCTCTGGCTATAACTCGCTCCCTGGAAAGCTGACGATCTCGGCGGAGTGCCGAAGGGGCTTCGGCACAAGATAGGGAGCGAGGGCGATATTCGCCGCCTTGAACCACCCTTGCGCCAAGAGCTTGGTCCAAATTGGTCCACAAATTCAACGATTTTCGATTGCTGCGGCGCTCAAAGCCGCATTTTTTCTGGAGCGGGTGAAGGGAATCGAACCCTCGTCGTAAGCTTGGGAAGCTCTGGAAAATATGTCATAAAATACTGAGTTATAAATATAATTTTTGTTTCTGTGACATTCGTGTAAGCGTTCATGTAAGAAGCTCGACGCATATCAGCCGCCCAAGGCCATTAGCAATTTGACCAACTCTCCAATCCCGGTGAACGGTTCCGGTTCGTCGTAGCCCGTGAACTGGGCCGCCAGTGCTTCAGCCCTCTGTAATGCAATATCTATGAGCTCCCGAGTGGTGGAAAACACATTATCTGCACCCTTGCTGTAGCCGGGGATGTGTTTCTTCAACCGATTTATAGCGTTGTGGCGGTCGATCGGCGCCTGAATGTTCTCGTAATGCAGTAACAGCCACAACTCGAAATTTGGTACCGATGGAACGGCCTTGAAGCGAACTCGCTGTTTGTTGTCGTTTTTCAGCTTGCCATCAAGCGATTCGGCCAATTCCAGAGCGCTGCGGTAGCTTTCGTGCTGGTCACGATCAAAGACTGCGTAAACCTGTTCGAAAGCGCGGGGCCTGATGTGTTTGTGGATATCTCCTACTTCGAACAGCTCTCTGGCGTACTCGACGACTTGGCGCGGTGATGTCCCCTCGCTGGGACGGATTTCGATGTTCGCTGTCTGCAGGCGATAGAACGACCGAATTTCCCGAAAGTAATTCGGTTCCGTCTTACTTCCTTCCGACACGATCAGAAAGCGATCATAGCCGGCACGGCGACCGAGCTTCCGTTCAAGTTGCCTGCGTTGCCGCTCCTTGGGAGAGTTGTCGCGGCCCATTAGTGAGACAACGCCAAATCATCGGCCAGAAATGGGACGCCACCATAACGTCCCATGAGATAGCCTCTTTCCAGCGCCTCGTGCTTACGTGGGCTGAATTCGGTGAGGGGCACCAGTGTCGAAGCTTGATCTCGGTCTTTCTCGACGAACCAGACTTGGTCGCGGCGGAACAGGCCATAAGCATCGAGCAAGGAGGTGTCATGAGTCGTGAAGATCAGCTGGGCACCAGTTCTGTTCCTTGCCGGATTGTGGAACAGTCTAACCAACTCACGCACTAGCAGCGTGTGCAGGCTGGTATGCAGTTCATCGACAACCAAGGTCACGCCCTTATTAAGGGCGTCAACGATAGGCCCGGCTAGGAACAGCAAAAGGCGGGTGCCGCTCGATTCGTCCTGAAACTCAAAAACGGCATTCCCGGTTTCAGTGACGTGGGAGAATTTTAGATTATGCTGTTCCATCTCCTCAGGGCGAATCTCGGTTCGGCCGGATATCGGATCGAACTGGACGGTCTGGCCGGGCACCTTGCGAGTTTCAACTTCAATATCGGCAATACTAATGTCCGCCGATGTGAGGAAGTCACAAACTTGCTGGCGTCCGTCTGCTTCCTTCAGCATCTGAATTGATGCCAATAGGTTAGGAGGAGCTTGTTCGTTGAAAATCACAAGGCTATTGGCGAACCAGTCGAAGACAGGGCGCAGCGATTCGCTATTCAGCTGAACGGCCATCGATAGGAAAAGGGAATTAGGGCGGGTCGCCCCCGACCAGACATTTTTTGGCCCGTGCAGTCCTGGCCCGAATTCATACGCATCCTTGCTGATGCCGGGCTTACTTGCGTCGTAATGCCGCTCGAACCAACGCTGTGGCTTTGACGCCTTATAGACCAGCAGATATTCGCTGACGATATGGCTTTGGGTCATGCTGAACCCATACTGATAGCGCACACCATCAAGAATGAACGTCACCTCGAACTCGGTTGGCTCGTCGGTCGACGAATTATCAAGCCGGAAGGGTTGAACAGCGAAGGTCTGTCCCGGCTGCATAAGCGCCGCTGACTCCAGCACAACGCCGCGCATATATTGCAAGGCGCGTATTACGGTCGATTTGCCGCCGGCATTGGCGCCATATATCGCAGCACTGCACAGCAGTCGCGGTGCGGCTTTGATGCTGGTTTCCAACGTGTTCGAGTCCAACAAAGTTTTGTCAGTGGACGCGACCAGGCTCAAAACCTGCTCGTCCCGCAGGCTGCGGAAATTTTTGACGCGAAACTCGACAAGCATCATATTTTCCCGTCATCATTCATAATGAGTAACAATTTTGCTCATTTAGTGCAAAAGTTCAATCTATTTTGATGTCCATGCCAGCGTGTTCGTGCCTCCGTTCGAGCAATCCTCTCCATTGGAGCACCCCTACTCCGTGTCCATCAAATCGGCAGCAGCGCATAAGTCCGCATTCACGGGCGAGTTGAGGCAGGCGTTAGGATGTAGCCGGTATGCCGCTCTTAGCTCCCATGCTCAGGCGCAATATAGCTTGCGTCTTCAACTAAAAGTACGAATTATGCCCTGGGTTAAACAGATAATGTGCCAGTGGGTCGATTCGAGGGGAAATTCGGGTAGTGTCGGTTTGCGGCGACGGTGCGATCCGAGGGATCTTGTCTCCTGAAAAGTGGGAAGAGCGTCTTGTCTCCCATTACCTTAGTTCTGACGGCCCGTTTGGAGGGACGCCCCTAACGTTCTTGGACGCGACGCCAGCGGAACTCGCCAACGCGTCCGCTATCGATGGCATCGACGAAGTTGATGCCCAGAAAGCTTTTCTTTCGCAATTCCGTGGATATCAGGTCCGTGACTGGCTATCAGGCGACCGGAGGCCACCACTCCATGACCAAGAGGTGCCGACGTATTTCCGCTACCTTGTTTTAACTTGCCTTGTCACGGCGACCGAAACCGGGGCGGGGGGAACACACAATTTTCGCATTCGGCTCGGCGAGCTTCTCGGGGAAGATGGGCCCTTCACCTCAGTCTCTGGAGTAAATTCCCTTTGGCGAAACTTAGCTGAGTGGTGTGAGCGCCGCCGCGCCGCTGGAGAACCGTTCAGACGCGTCGTATTACCTCCCTATGGCTCGATGAACCTCATCGGCTATGCCGTCCGCATCGCCTTCCCAACATGGTACGACCGTCGGGTTCTTACACAGATCCTTCGCCCCTTACCTGCCGCGACGCGCCGCGCGCCAGAGCGGCTGGTGCATGAGCTTTTACGACCCATCCATGCTCACCGCCTATCTCAAGCAATCGCCACCGCAGTCGACGAGTTTGGCGCGGCCGTGCGATCGCACCGGAGGATGTTGTTAGGCCACCGTTTGTGGCGGCTCATCGAGAGCATCAATGCTCGTTTGGAAAGGGAAGCTGAAGGGCGCGTGAGCACACGCTGGCGACTCCAAGTCACCTTCGGCGGTTACGAGCAGGACGTCATGTACCTCTCCCTCTTCTCTGGCGGTGAGGAGCCAGACTCAATCCCCCGGTGGGAAGGATCGATTGGCGAGTTGGAAAAGATTCCAAGGAACACACTCCCTGTTGGCTTGGCCGGAGGTCTGGACCAGGGAGTGCTGCTGTTGACTGAGGGGCCTTGCGCGAGCTGGGTACTTGATGATGCAGGGTTGCCGCAGGACCGCTTTGCGATCTTGGTGGCGCGGGACGCCATACTCGGAGGCTTGGCAGCGCTTAACACGAGTTGGAGTACCATTGAGGCTGGCTGGTCGGCGTCGGGGAAGCTAGATCCAACACGGTTATATGAGCTTCCCGGTCACTCACCGGACCAAACTGCACTCGACCAATCCGATCGAGCGACTGAACGGCGAGATCAAGCGACGCACCGACGTCGTCGGCATCTTCCCCAACGAGGCAGCCATC
>Ga0116226_10000609_pt1 | contig 30590 bp, 30 predicted proteins | sample S1TSphfallax_FD_89692 | JGI IMG/M metagenome (GOLD analysis project Ga0116226, IMG submission 89692) | Host-associated microbial communities from peat moss isolated from Minnesota, USA - S1T2_Fa - Sphagnum fallax MG | ecosystem: Host-associated > Plants > Peat moss > Unclassified | place: USA...
CTCCTGCGCTGAAGCTACGGAGGGCAAGCTCATACACTGAATTAACGCGGGGTGGAGCAGCCCGGTAGCTCGTCAGGCTCATAACCTGAAGGCCGCAGGTTCAAATCCTGCCCCCGCAACCAATCTTCCTTATAAATCAACGACTTACATGACCGGCTTGACTTTAAAACAGGCCGGTCTACCCTTACACAGGTCTTACACACTTTCACAGATTCTGCGTAAGGGAGGCCGCCGTGATCACACACGCGATCCTTGGAGGCGAAGTCAATATCTACAAGCGCCCGGACAGCAAGTTCTGGCAGTGCTCGACTTTTCTCAAAGGGCGGAACCACCGCAAGAGCACGAAAGAGGCAAGCCTCGAACACGCGAAGCAGATCGCCGAGGATTGGTATCTCGAATTGCGCGGCAAGGCCCGCGCCGGAATCCTCCCCAAGGGCGGCAAGACCTTCAACCAGGCCGCCGACAAATTCGAAGCGGAATACGAGGTCATCACCGAAGGCGAGCGCAGCCCCAAATGGGTCGAAGGCCACAAAATCCGCCTTCGTGTTCATCTCCGCCCCTTCTTCGGAAAAATGCCGCTCAGCGAGATCACCGCCGGCAAGGTGCAGGACTACCGGGTCGAGCGGATCAACAAGCGGCTTGAGCCCAACCCACATTCGAAAAGCAACCGGCCTATCAAGGATACGAAGCCGGCGCGCAACACCCTCGACAACGAAATCATCACGCTCCGTCAGGTGCTCAAAACTGCCGTTCGCCACGGCTGGCTCGACGTGATGCCCGATCTTTCGCCCCCCTATAAAACGCGGGGCAAAAAGTCGCACCGACCGTGGTTCTCCCAGGAGGAATACGCCAAGCTTCGGCACGCGACGGCGGAGCACGCGCGCAAGGCCGAGAGGCCGCGCGACCAGTGGAACGCCGAGCAGCTCCATGACTATGTGCTATTCATGGCGAACACCGGCCTCCGTCCCGACGAAGCGTCGAACCTTGAACATCGTGACATCCGGATGGTCAAGGATGCCACGACGCGCGAACTGATTTTAGAAATCGACGTTCGCGGCAAGGTCGGCGTCGGCGCGTGCAAAAGTATGCCCGGCGCCGTCAAGCCGTATCAACGGCTGCTCAATCGCCCGATATGGGAACCTGTCGGGCGCAAGCCCCGTTCCAAAAAGGCGCTGGCGGAATGGGAAGCCGCGCCAGAGCCGCCGGTCCGGAAGCCCTTGCCGACCGACAAGGTTTTTCCAGGCAATCACATCAAGCTGTTCAACAAAATCCTCGACCAGACCGGACTCAAATTCGACCGCGATAATCAGCCGCGTGTCGCCTACAGCCTGCGCCACTTCTACATCTGCATGCGCCTCATGGAGGGGGCAGACGTATACCAGATCGCGCGGAACTGCCGTACCTCCGTCGAGATGATCCAGAAGCACTATGCCGCTCACATCAAGAACTTCATTGATACGGCGGCCGTCAATGTGCGCCGTCCGCGCCAGCGGGATCAACGCGAGGAGATCCATTCGGACCAGTAATAAAAATGTCGGAAATCTTGCGCACCCCAGGAAACCCATGGGAGTTTCCCCAAAAAGCGGGCCGTTCAGCGGACCGCCAAAAGAGTGCCGCTCGGCGGGCACGATACCACCGGGGTTCAGCCCCGTTGTGCGCTTCCGACAGTCTTCCGTGCGCCTGCCGCGCGGTCCGTTTCAGGTTCGAACGAATCTTAGAGCACGGCGCATTGGCCCCATCCTGCCGGATCGCCACGTCGGTCAATCACGGCCTCTCATTGATCCCCGCCTGTCTGCCGAAGCGCGCACGCCCCTCAAGCCCGCTCGCTTCTTCACCCCGGATTTCATCCGGGCTTCGTGCAGCTCCGCGCCCTCACGGGTGGAGGACCAGGCTTTGACTGGCGCGCTTACACCCTTCGGCCTTTCGGCGGGCATCGAGGCCGCGATCCCCGCGGGCTCTATGCCGAAAGGATCGAACATGACCAATGCCCGAACCCGCCGTATTCGCGAACTCAACGACGCTTTCCGTGCGACGCTTGCCGGCGGCAAGGCTTTCTTCTCGCCAGGTGTGTCCAGGCGAGGGGAAGCGTTCAGCACCGCCGCGCTTGCAGCCGTCCGCACCTTCGCGGATTTCACCGCCGAGAACGATCCCCATGGCGAGCATGATTTCGGGGTTTTCAGGATCGGCGACGAAAAGATGGCTTGGCAGATCGACTATTACGACCCGTCGCTCGACTTCGGATCGCAGGACCCAGCCGATCCGGTACAGACCACACGGGTTCTCACCATCATGCTCGCCGAGGAAAGCTGACCTCGGCGATTGAGGTGGTCAGCCCTCGCGGCGGCCGAGGTGATCGACCAGCGCCGCGACTGTCGCAAGCGCAACGTCGAAAGTAATGGCTTCGTCGGGCGCAGCGAATGAAACCCGACGCACATATTCGTCATAATCGCTGGCCCAAAACGCTTCACGCCGAAGCCGGTCGAGCATCATCGCGAAGCGGTCGGCTGCCAATGCCGGGGCCTTGCCGCCACCGCGCGTCGTGTCCGCCGCCACGGCCTCCCGAACCAGGCCGTCGAAGACCGGCGATTTGCCGACGATATTCGCGAGAGCGGCGAGGTCATGCAAATGCCGGATGATCGTCGGATCGTCTTTTTCGGCGCCTCGCTCGCGCGTGCAGACCCGCCATGCCAAAGCGCTGAGCTTGTCGGCTGCCGTTTCGATCGGATCGACACAGAGAAAGGACGGCACTTCGGCGGCGAGCCGTTGTGCTGTGCCAAGCAGCGATTGAATGGGCCGCACCACCGGCGGCAACGCCGGTTCCTGGAACGTCATTTCAATGCGCAGATGCGGACGCAAACCTCTGCCCGCCGGAAACAGGCTCGGAAATCCAAAGTTGGCCCCAAAGAAGTTGTCTTCATTGCGTTTCTCTACATCGCCGACAGGCTCGAAACCCGCCCCCGCCAGGCCGGCGAGCACCTGCTTGCGGTACGCCTTTCGCCGGGTACGATCCTTCGAGCGGCTTTCCGACGGCTGCATCGATAGTTTGAAATCTATATCCTCGGAGAATCTCTTGATGAGGTTCCATCCTTTGGACAGCGACGTGCCGCCGGAAAAGGCAAGCGTCACATCGCCGTGATCGAGTGCGACCAAAGCGCCGATCGCGCGCACGACGTGCCAGTCCTTTTCGATCAATCCCGGATTGGTGCCGAGTTCGGTCGCCAGCAGTTCAACGAGGCGCGGGTCCAGCACGTTCAAAACCGAGTAAGATGTTATTGTAACCGATCTTGCGGCGAACGCGCCGTTTGACTCCGACCACGCGCCCGGTTGGCACCTGGGTTGTGCGACCGGCCTCGTAATCTTGATCGAGCCGCGTCGGCACGGTATCGACGCCAAGCCGTCCAAGCGCCTCCTTCAGCGTCCGAAGGCCGTTCACCGGTAGCGCTTGCCCCGAAAAAGGTGAAACCGCGACGCGGGTGTAAACGCCCTGGCTGACCTTGATAAGCTTTTGTTCGCGCACTAGCTTGCAGAGCGCGCGCCCGACCTGATCGTAACCGCCGAGATCGTTGAAATCGGCGCGCAGAAACACGTCGCCGCGTTTGCGGTCGATCCGTTTCAATAAGCGTAATTCAAGCGTTTCCGGTTTCATGCCTGTCACTATACGACACAGATATGAAAAATTCAATACAAAATCAGTTAGTTAAGTTATTCAATGCCTTGGCAGAATTGCTTGGCATAGTTCGGCGGGCGCACCCGTTGCGGGTTGGTGCTTTGGGGCTTGACCCTAACCTTTCAGCCAATGGCCACTTGCCCAAAGGGTAATCAAAGCACCAAAATACCTATGGTTTCGACTTCCCATGAAAATCATTATGACCAATACGGCCCGTCAGGAACATCGAGGGCGCAAGATGTGGCGCCAGATCGGACGTTGCATCTATTGCGGGGAAAGTCGCGACGGTATCAAGCTGTCCAAAGAGCATGTCATTCCTTACTCGCTTGGCGCCGATGTTTATTTAAAAGATGCTTCGTGTCCCGACTGCGCGGAAATCACCAAGCAATTCGAGTTGCATGTCGCCCGCAACATTTTTGGCCACCACAGAATTCATAAAGGCGTTCAAACCCGGAACCCGGCTCAACGGCCGAATGAATTGCCGGCGCGCGTGCTGGTCCGGGGGATCGAGCACCGGAAAAAACTATCGATCAAAGATCATCCGTATTTTCTCGCAGCGCCTATCTGGGCACAGCCAGGACTATTGCGCGGCGTTCGGCCGACCCAAGACTTCGATGGCCTCAGCGCGCACCTCTACTATCACATTCCCGAAAACATTCGGGATACGCTGTCACTGTCCGACGGCGAGCTGGCGGAAATTCGCCCCGACAGCGGCGGCGATGCCAACCAATTCGGCCGTGCCATCGCCAAGATCGCATTCTGCAACGCGATCGGAACCCTCGGGATCGACGGATTTGACCCACTTGATTTACCCGACCTGATCCTCGGAAAATTTACCGCCGTCTCGTTCTATGTGGGTTCGGTCCTGCAAATTCCACCGCCACCAAACCGACAGGGGGCGTTGCACCGTATCGATCTTGGCTACAATTGGGTTTGCGATCCGCGAACCAATCTGTGGCGGCGATTTCTGATTTCGAATATCCGGTTGTTTGCTACCGACGGCACTGCCAACGAGGGGATGCCGATTTATACGGTCGTCGTCGGGGCAGCGCGGTCGGCCGCATCATAGGGATTATTATTCTCCGGCGGGGTCCATCGAAGGTTGTCCTGCTCTGCGGTCGTGGTGACGACAGCAAAGCCGTAATTCAGGAGGCGCTGACGCATCGCTGCCTGATTGTTGTGCTTTACCGTAGCGGTCAGCGGCACGTTCCTTGTCATGGCCTTGCCGACAAGCGCCTTGAATACGCCGCGCCCGCGACAGTTCACAGGAACGCCGGCATAGGCCAGATGCAGGGCACCATTGTTGTGATGGAACCGTTCAATCTGGTCGGGCTCGACCAACAAGAACCCAGTGACCCGGAGATCGTCACTCGCTGCAACCCAGGACTCGCCAGCATCGCAGCAGACCCGAACCATTTCCTCGACCTTGCTTCGACGTTCCGGCAAATCCAGCAGGACGGGAATTTCACCCGCCACCTCTTCGAGCAGGCGAAAAATCGCGGCGGCATCTTGCTCGTTTGCGGCCCGGATACGAATGTCAGGCTTCGTCGAAATGTCGTCAATTCCTTTGTAAATCTCGAAAGTCATCAAACATAGTATTTGAACGGCTGACGATCGGTTCCTTTTGCCGATCCCATCGTCAAAACCTCCCCGACCATCCTGGCGAATCTTACAGTGACCGGAAGCCCGTCATTATAATTGCACGAATTATAGTTGATCTTCGTCAGGCACAGGATGTCTCCGAGGATAGTTTCCATGCCTGGCATTTTGTTCTTGCTCTTGAGAGCCGTGATGAAAAGAGGATTGGGGGTTTCCGGGCCGATATAGGTGTCGAGCTGCGGAACGTATCCGTTGGTCCAGAGATATGCGTTGCGATCATCAAGGAGTACCGCCGTGCCGCGAAGCACCGGATAATCGCCATCTCTGAACAGCTTCGTTTCCCCGCTCGTTGACCTGATGCGGATTCCGACAACATTGGTCGTGGCTGGTGCCGCCTCTTCAAAGGCGTTCCACTCTTCGTCGTTAAAATAGGTCTGGCCGTGGATAAACAGTTCCGCCGGAGGCGCGCCGTGCTTTTCCTTGTAGGTGTCCAGGACCATCCCGAGCAGGCTTTTGGCCGCCTCGGGGGTCAGATGATAATCATCGTCCGCGGACTTGTACGGGCCATTCGCTCCGCGGAATACCACGCCGTCTCCTTCGTTCAGGAACATTTGGGCAGCACAACAGACATGACCGTTCGGATCATTGGGCAGGTTCTTGTACACAAGCCCGACGTAGCAGACGCGGGGCCGGACACTCGACAGTTTCCACGGCGGGGCAGGCTGGGTCTTGTAATAAAGACCCGTCGCAAGATTCCATGCGACGGTCGCCCGATCCTGAGTGCGCCGAACAGGATAGTCGGACTTGTTCTTGAATGCGTCGGGAGCCAAGGTCGTTTCCCGGACCAACTGCGTCGGCGCGATTTTCAGAAATTCCGCCTTGATCTGGCGATGAAAATCCGGAGCGTCATCGAACACTTCTTCGGCGGTCTGATCAAGCACGGGTTCAAGCAACGGCAGGTGGGAACGGGCTTTTTGCTTCTTGCCGAAGTCACCTGTTTCCATCGGCAACCCGGTTCGCTTCGCGCCGGGACGACACCGCTCGAAGATGATCTCGGGAAGAACGAGAATCCAGACATCGACCGGCCGCTCGTCATTGGCGATATGGCGGGTGACCTTATCGACATACAGAGCGACGACCTTCCCAACTGCCTCGTGAAGATTGAGAATGCGGCTGGCTGAATCGATGGATTTAAGGTCAATCGTATGGACGACAAAATCGTCCGGATTGAACGTGATACCCAGAACGTCCTCTATTCCCGGAAAGTTCGCCAAGTGAAGGCGGTTCGCCTTTTCGCCTTTTGACGGCGGCGGAACGGGCACCATTTTTTTGATTTGCGTTGCCCAGGTCTTGAAATGTCCGGTTCCCGCAGGGGTGCCGACCACGCCGACCCTGACTTCCTTTGTCTTTCCGCCTCTCCCATGAGGGCCGTACAGAAACAATCCATCCTTCGGATGTGCGGTCATCTGACCCAGACCGAATTCCAGCACCGGCTCATCGAAATGAAGCACGGACAGCGATTTCTCAGGAAATTTCATTACGGCTCCTCCTCGGCTTCGGGCCGTCCCAGGGTCGTTTCATCCACTTCTTCCTGCTCATCTCCGAGCACATTCGGCAGTTCGGTGCTCACGGGAGAGGTGAACAGGATCGGTGCGGCGTCCAGCTTGATATGAACTCCCTTGCCAAGCGAAAGGGTAATGAATGCGGAGTCCTGGGACAGCACTTCAAGAAACGCGAGCAGTCGGCCGTACCATTGCTTGTTGCGCCATCCCTTGCAGACGGATCGTCGCAGGCGATGCTGCTTTTTCGTATCGTCGAGCGGTTCGCTCGCTTCCTCTCCATCCAACGGCGAGAACAAAACTCTGGATTTCAGTTTGAAATGCGGGAAAGGCCAAAAGGCTGGAACGGCGGTCACGCCATATTCCCAGACATGCCCCTTGGCGACGTTTCGGAGCATTGAAGAACGACGCTCACCCTGTTTGCCCCAAGAGGTTTTTTGACCGATCTTCACCAATCCTTTGCAGGCATGAAAGCCCGGTGCGTTGGAATAGAAGTATTGGCGAAGATCACGATCGCGACAGAATTGGTTCCATGCCTGCCGGCACATCGAAACAACCATGTTCGATGCGTCCTGCCTCCGCAGACCGAGGGCCTTGCAGCCTTCTTCAAGAAAAGTGGTCAGCGGAATTTCCTGTTTTACGATCAGCTTTCCGACGCTCGCGAACTCCTCATTGATATCCTCCGGGTTCCCAAACGAAAAGAACCCGACGCCCTGCGGCTGGGCCGGATAGGGCGATGCCTCACATAGATGCTTGAGCACAGACCGATCGACGGCGCCGGCAGGCTCGAAGTAGCGAATAACGTCTGGAGTTTCAGCAATCCGCAGCCAATTCGATGTCAGGCGTTCCGGTTCCCGTTTCAGAGTAACGGCACCACGGCGACGGAAAATTTCCCAATTCGGACTGATGACGGCTTTCGATTTGTCGCACGGCACTTTCTGGCGCCGCAAAGTTTCCAGAAGTTTTGAAAGTCCCTCCGCCCACCCGCGCACGAAATCAATGTATTGAATCTCGCCAATGCCGAAGAGCTTCTTATAGGGCTCAAGCCGCAGGGGAATGACGAATTTCGGATCTGGCAGCGATTTCGCAAGGTCGAGGCCGATACCGATTTCTTCCTGAACGCCGTCCTTTGCCAAAGTCGCATCGCGGCAGCACAGCAGCATCTTGATGGCCCGATCCTGAAGCGTGCCCGTGATCTCCTTGCGCCACCGATCGCCGCCTTCCAGCGTCTGCACATCCGCAAATACGGAGTACCCGGCCGCCTCAAGCCTAGGAGCGAGCCAGAGCACAAACTCATCGTCTCCCGGCGTGGCCTTACTGATGAAGACGATGGTGCGATTGTTTGCGGACATGGCTGCGGACATTTCTAGGAAGAATTGAGCAACGAACTCTACGGTCGGTGCTGTCTGACAAGACCGATATCTCCTCTATAGCATTGATTCTATTCCTTGCCGAACCGACTTAATCTTCGCGTGATAATCGTGGGCTGGCAAAGGCAACCTTGCCCGTACGGCATCGACATGCTCATATCGGGTGCCATGAATGAGGGTATTGCCGAGGACACCGGCGGGCAACGTCAAGCCATCAGCCCCAAACGCTTGCTTCTTCGGCATCAAAGAACGCCACCTCAAGCGGGAACCGCGTGTCGCGTGATGCCGACATGCGCTCGGCACGACGGATTCCACCCGTCGCCAGTTCGAGCAATGCTTCCGCCGCCTCGGCAGGCAGATGGTCAGTCAGCGTGAGCAACGTATCTTCGGTTGCCGATTTCACATCGGCCAACCACTCGGGAGGCACGCCAAAGGCGAGAAAATCACCGTCAGAGAGGCCGACAAAGAGAGGCGCTTGCTCGACAGGCTGACGCGGCGCAGGAATCTCGGCCTGCACATAGACGGGAACGACAACTTCCTTGACCGTCTCCCGGATTTCGACGAGCTGAGCCGCGCCCGTCGTCGGATGCGTCTCAGCACGTCGAAACCCGCATCGCCAGCTTCGCGAGCGGCGGCAACCAAATCGGCACGCTGGACCGTACCGAACTCAGGGCCGATAAAGACGGCTGCGCGCTTCTCGGCATCCCCTTCAAGATAGAGCCCCTCACCACAGACCAGATCACCCGGCCAGGGATTTAACGCTGTGAAGGTGATGCGATCCTCCTTGTGTGCCTGTTGCACGCCGGCTGTCTTGAGGTTCTCCAGAATCATTTGCGGGAACGACTGCTTGGCGCCGAATTCGGTGCCGTCTTCCTCCAGGCCGTCGATCAGCTCATCATTCTCATCAACGCCGAGGATGCGGTGTGGGCTGTATGTCAGCCTCTACGGCGACCGATCGTCCGATTACAATCGCGGGGTAAAGCCCCGCGCCCCCGAGCCTGTTAGCATCGCCAACCCCTTCGATCATCCCGATGCCCAGCGTCGATTCCGCGTGATGACGAATGTCGAGCAATTGGAGCGTGCGCTCGATTTTCCGTGGGAGAAGTGGACGGTATTTCTCCATCCCGAACAACGACAATTGGTGGAGCGCGACTATACCGGCCCCGCGCGTGTCTCTGGATCGGCGGGCACGGGCAAGACAATCGTCGCCCTGCATCGCGCCGTCTTTCTGGCGCGCACGAATCCCGACGCCCGCGTTCTCCTGACGACATTTTCCGACGCGCTGGCCAACGCGCTGCAAACAAAGCTGAAAAGATTGCTTGGCAACGAGCCGCGCCTCGGGGAACGCATTGACATCTACTCCCTCGATACCATTGGCCTCCGGCTTTACAAATCGCACATCGGCCCAGCGACAATTGTGGGTCACGACCTATTGCGGCAATTGATAAAAGACGCTGCCGTGGAGGGTCATAAATTCGGTATGCAGTTTCTGCTGACCGAATGGGATCACGTCGTTGATGCCTGGCAGTTGGCAGATTGGGAAGCCTACCGCGATGTCGTTCGGCTTGGGAGAAAGACGCGCCTTCCCGAAGCGCAGCGTAAGGTTCTCTGGTCTATTTTCGAGAAGGTTCGCTCCGCTTTGCATGAGCGCAAGCTGCTCACGCACGCCGAGCTGTTCACTAGGTTGGCAAAGGTCATCGCGGACGGTAAAAAAGTGGCCTTCGATTTTGCCGTCGTGGATGAAGCTCAAGATATCACCGTAGCCCATGTCCGCTTTTTTGCGGCCTTGGGCGGGAAGCGGGCCAACGCGCTGTTTTTCGCAGGCGATCTCGGTCAGCGGATTTTTCAGCAACCTTTTTCGTGGAAGTCGCTCGGCATCGACATCCGCGGTCGTTCCCGGACCCTGCGCGTCAATTACCGCACCTCGCACCAAATCCGAATGCAGGCCGACCGGCTTCTCGGTCCAGTAGTCACCGATGTCGATGGCAATAGCGAGGATCGCGGCGATACGGTTTCGGTATTCAACGGCCCGCCGCCGACCATCCTCTCGCTGAAATCCGAGGCTGAAGAAATTGCTGCCGTCGCCGACTGGATCGGCGACCGAGGCAAAGACGGTGTGGTGCCTCATGAGTTTGGCGTATTCGTGCGATCAGCGGCTCAGCTCGACCGGGCGCGCGAGGCCGTCGAGAAGGCCGGTGTGCCGTTCAAGATTCTTGATGAGCATGTCGAAACCGCAAGCGGTTATGTGTCGATCAGCACGATGCACCTTGCCAAAGGCTTGGAATTTCGTGCCGTTGTGGTCATGGCCTGTGATGACGAGGTTATCCCGTTGCAAGAGCGCATCGAGACCGTCGGAGACGACACCGATCTGCAAGAAGTCTATGACACCGAACGGCATCTGCTTTATGTCGCCTGCACCCGAGCGCGCGATCATCTGCTTGTTACGGGCGTCGATCCGGTGTCCGAATTTCTTGACGACATTTTGAAAGGGGGCACGCGTCGATAGCTCCTCAAGGTCGCAGCGCGGAGGATGAAACGATGCGTGCCGGTAGGGGCGCGACGGATGGGGATCAAATTCAGGCATAGTGCCGGTTTCGGCCGGCGTATGGAATACTGGCTTATTGGCCAGATGCTGCGCGAAGGACTGGATGTCTATGTCCCTCTCGTCGATGATTTTGGAATCGATGTCGTCATCCGAAAGCAGAATAACCAGTTTATCGAAGTTCAAATCAAGGCTCGCTCCAAGACGGTCAAGGATGGCGATGCTGCCTTGTTCGCTGCTATTGAGCATCCCGAACCGCGCCCTAACTACTACTTCGTATTTTACTCAGAGCGACTCGATAGCATGTGGATCATGTCGTCAGAGCAATTTATCGCTGAAGCTGTACAGAACAAGACTGGAAACAATGTGGGTAAGCGTTCGATCTGGTTTAATGGCAAGAAAACCGATAAGGCGTCTGGAAAAAAGATTGAGTACCCCTATCCGAGATTTGAGAAGTACCGGACACCTGATTTCTCAATTTTCCGGGAAGCGACTGGCCTCGTTGTCGAGCCCTGAAAACACCATTGTTTCAAAGAACCGTTACAACAGGGCTGGCGGAAGTTTGACAAAATCCCTTGACCGTGCAATGAGGCTTGCACCCACTGCGCGCCCATTCTGCGCCGTTTGCCTCTCATAGGGCTTGGCGGCGAAAAATTTTTGGTTGACCGGTGTGGGCTGAGGAAAGCGGGAAAGGACGGTTTTTACACAGATTCTTACACGGTCATTAGGCCGTATAACGAAAAAGTAAGAAAAATACAGTAATATCAATGTCGCGGGGTGGAGCAGCCCGGTAGCTCGTCAGGCTCATAACCTGAAGGCCGCAGGTTCAAATCCTGCCCCCGCAACCACATAAAACGCCGCTAATCCAATGGGTTAGGGGCGTTTCTGATTCTTGGGCTGTGGCTTGGAAGTAAGCGGTGAAGGGCGACTGGACGCTCGGCTTGCGGTGCGCGTTCATCCCTTGGACTCCGGAGCGAGGTCACCAAAGCGGTTGTTCCGCATCCTCGTTAGCTCGGACTCGATGAAAGCGTCGGAAATTCCCGTCACGCCAAATCGCTCGAAGAGAGAGCCGACAATCGGGATGACATAACCAGCGAGATTATTCTCGATATCTGCGACCGGCGCCGTGCCTTCGAGCATGGCCTCGTCGGTGCGTGATCGCCCGCCGCCGAAATAATCGACGCTATGTGGCGATGCCCAGGCGCGGAGATCGCGGCCCTGCAAGCCCGTATAAAGCATGCGCAGACGAATAGTGGCTTTGTCGGGATCACGCGAGATGAGTTTCGCGAGCTTTGCCGCGTGGAGAAAGGCTTCACCTGTTCGCCAGATTGGCAGGGTCGTATCGAAGATGGTTCCGGCCGGGAATGTCTCCTGCGCGTCTTCTTGATAGCCCCTCATCATAACGACCCTACCCGTGGGCGCCGCGCGCCAAAAGTCGCAGTGGGCGGCGTCATAGAACATTCTATCGAAGTTGCCCTTGTCGCCGGGTGGTAGCCAGCATTCAATGACACCATCGATCTCATGGGCTTGCAGTTCAGCGCGCTTCGGCAGCCAAAGCATAGGCCAGCCGGTATGCGGCACGACCGCTTGGCGCAGCACGTCCGTAAATTTATGGAGCTCAATGTCCTTGATGTCGCCTTCGATCGCATAGTCGATCCGATACCAACCGGCGGTAAAACGTCCGGGAGAGTTCTTGGGCAAATCCTTGGTCAGTTCGCGCCAACGGGCGAGAGCGTCCTGAACGAATATCTCCTGTGAACCTTCATTCGATAAAGGTTCCTCGACGAGCCCGATCACACGCAGGATGTCGAACGCTTTCGCGAGCGACAGCGTTCTTTCGCCGCGATCGAAAGCGATGATGGTGGGAACACTGACGCTGGCGAGCGCCGCGTGTTCGCGTTGCGTCATTTTCTCCGCCTTGCGGCGGCGAATCGCTTCAGCGACCAGCGCCGGCCAGTTCAGAGGGCCTATTCCTCCAGGATTCTCAAACATCCATTCCTCACAACTTCGGCAAAACGCGATGTGAATCCTTCCGGACCTTCACCAGCCGGGATGGCCAGAACCCTTGCCGCTTGCTTGACCTTGGTTTTTACATCTGTGAAAGTGAAAGCGATGATCGCCTTCGAGAGGCCAATCCGTTCACCGAACGCGGCTAGCAACGGACGACTGATAGCCTCAAGCGCGACAATGTCGTCGCCGATCGCCAAAGCGAGGTTTTGATCATAACCCTCGTAAACGCCGACATTGACGATGTCATAGGCGGGCGAGAGACGAAGCCCTTCTGGCTTTTCCAGCAGCGTAAAGTTTTTGAGGTGTGCATCGCCGTTGCTGATGAGTGCGAAGACCAACAGACGCCGGAACAGACGCGCGAGATCAATGTCAGGACGGGCCGTATGAGCCCGGATAACGCCAGCGACATCCTCGTAACTCGCGTCATATTTGCCGGCAAAATTCTGGCCGCGCGGCTTACAGAGAATTTGCGCGAAATCCTCGGCGCGCAGTTTTTGGCCATCGGTTGTCCGATCGAAGCGCGCGACAATCAGCGCCGTTTCATCAAGCTCCGCCACCCGATCCAATTTGAATTCTGTGACTTCATCCGCGCCGAGCACGGCGACCGCCCAGCGAAGACTCAAATTCTCATTGCGAACCAGTGTCGGCAAATCTTGAGAATTGAATTTTGCAATGTAGGGTGCCGCCCCCGTCGGTCCCGCCGGACGAAAGGCGTTTGCGGATTCATCGCGAACCACCAGCAGCTTGCGCTGCACGCCGGAAATCGTTCGCCCCGGATTGGTCGTCGTCTCGGCATTCTGGACGGCGAGGGATGCTGAACCATTTTCTGGCAATAGGCTGACGGCGCCGATACAGTCCCCGCCGTGCCGCAGCAGCAAGCCGAGATCGTCCTCTTCTGAAATATGTGCGACCCTAGCTTGGCGTTCGCGGAGCCAGCCTTCGGTCCCGAGATGTTGGAAGAAAGGATGGAGACCGAGAGTCCAGCCATGCTCGCGCCGCGCCACAGGCAGGCAGCACCCAATGGTCTGGGGCCACGATTCATGGTATATAAAGCGAGTGCCACCGGCAGCCGTTTCCTCAAGCCGACCGGCAATCTGGTCCTTAAAACAGACCTTAGCTGTGCGAAGATTGTTAGTCATCTATGGTTTATCCGTTTCTACGCAAGCTAGAAATTGAAGAATAAACTCAATTATAGATTAGTTTATGCAAAAATTCAAGACCACGGCTAATCCGTGGCTTAGGACGGCTTTTTAGAGTTTTGACTCCCTACGCTGTCCGGAAGCGGCTTCACCGCCCGTCTCTGGGCTGGCGCAGTCGCGGCTTGGCCCCTCTTTATTGGCCTTGGACCTTGTCTTGCAACTGACCAAAAAAATCAACAATTGGGGCCAAAGACCTGGGTTGGACCTAAGTGTTTCCCGATCCTTCCGTTAGGCTCCTGGGATCTGTTAGTTTCGAGCCTAGCCATGGAACGTTAAGGGCCGTCCGTTTAATTCGGAGCTTCTATTTGTGCCGACACATGACAGCGGCAAAGCTATGGGAATGCGCCCTTACTCCGAGATAATTCCGCGGGCCCTCGGGGCGTTGCTGGTCACCGGCATCTGTCTTTTCCGCGCTGATGTCGTTTTGGCGCAAAGCCCGACGCCTCTTGGTGAATGGCAGTATTCCGCTGGCGTTGCACTGCGCGACAGGTTTGAGGATCCCCTGCCGACCTGGGACGTCAATGTCGGCCTGGCCGCATCGGCCCTGCCGCGTTATCCCGGTTCCAATGCTTTTCAGGCCGAACCATTTCCCACCCTCGATGTCCGTTATGAAGATATCGCTTTTCTCTCAGTTGGCGAGGGTTTGGGTGTCAATGTCTTGCGCGACAAGAATTATCGCGTTGGGTTCACACTGGCTTACGATACCGGGCGAAGCCAAGACGATAGCCCTCATCTGCGAGGAATGGGGGATATTGCCGCGGCAGCCGAGCCGAAAATTTTTGCCGAATATGTGATTTTTCCGGTTGTTTTGCGCGCGGACTTCCGCCGCGCGATCGGTGGCAATGACGCCTATCTTGGCGATCTCAGCGTCTATATGCCGGTCTATGGAACCGAGAAGTTCTTCATCTTTGCTGGTTTGAGCACGACCTACACGGACTCGACCTACCAGCGTCGCTTGTTTGGCGTGACCTCACAGCAATCTGAGCAGAGCGGCTACCCCATTTTTACGCCGCGTAGCGGGTTTGCCAGCGCGCGGATCGGCAGCAACCTGATTTGGTATTGGAACGACCATTGGTTCACCTCTGGCGAGGGATCAATACAGCGACTTCTCGGCGATGGAGTAAAAAGCCCGATAACCGACAGCAAGCTTCAACTTGGGTTAGTCTGGATTATGGGCTACCAGTTTTAGGACGGTTTATTTCCTGCCGTTCTGAAAATCACCCGGCGGCATTATCATATTTGCTCGATGAACCGCAGTCCTTGATAGAATTCATACCAGTTTGCATGCCAGCCGGCCAAATCTTCGCCGGGCATAGGTTTGGCGATGAAGTAGCCCTGCGCAATATCGCTGATTCGTTATCGCCCGACCGTGAGCCGACTGACGCAACGCTCACGGGATCACCTTGATCCCGGTCGGTCAGCCTCGTATTTGCGCCATGAGGGCTAGCGGCCGGTTCTCATTGTCCTGGAAAAAGGCCATCCATTCTTCCATGCCATCGTCATGGCGGTGAACCCGGTGCGGTGCGTGGGTGAACACCACACCTCTCTGTTGCAGCGCCAAATAGACTGAGTGGACGTCGTTGACACGGAAGTAAAGGATGGAGTCGGTTGGGCGTCCCTCCCCTTCCGACAACATCAGTCTCACGCCGGCGCAGTCAAAGAAGCTGAGAGTACCGAACGAATAAAGGTGCTGCAGGCCCAGGACGCCCTCATACCATTGCCGAGCCGCAGCGATTTCCGTGACGGTGCGGGCGATCTGTCCCAATGCGCCGATTGTTACGAGCGGATCCATGTGTTCCTTCCTCTCATAGAGTGCACTGTCGCGGCGTATGCCGTGCCAACGACGCAGCGCAGTCCGGCCGGGCAGTGCGAGCTTCAGCAAAATATTGGCAAGATGATATTTCACCGCGTCGCGACTGACGCCCAGGCGTTGCGCGATCGCCGGATTGCTTAAGCCGTGCCGAACCGCCTCTGCCACCCGCCATTCGGCTGGTGTCAGCACATCGTCATGGGGTGGTCGCCCGCGGTTGCGTCTTGTAGTCATGACGACGATTGTAAGCTAGGCAGAGGCGAATTACCCTCCCCAGCTAAGGTCGGTCAACGGATCACTCTGATCTCGGTCTCGCGACCATCGATGTAGCGGACAGTCTGTCCGTCAAAAAAAGCGTTCTCCTCGGCGCGGAAGGCGACCTCCTGATTTGGTATTGGAGCGACCATTGGTTCACCTCTGGCGAGGGATCAATACAGCGACTTCTCGACGATGGAGTAAAAAGCCCGATAACCGACAGCAGGCTTCAGCTTGGGTTAGTCTGGATTATGGGCTACCAGTCTTAGGACGGTTATTTCCTGCCGTTCTGGAAATCACCCGGCGGCATGATCATATTTGCTCCATTAACCGAAGTCCTTTATAGAATTCACACCAGTTTGCATGCCAGCCGGCCAAATCTTCGCCGGGCATAGGTTTGGCGATGAAGTAGCCCTGCGCAATATCGCATCCGAGGCTGCTCACGATACGCCAGTCATCCAGCGTCTCAACGCCTTCGACAACAGTTTTCAGATTGAGACGTCTCGCCATAGTGAGGCTGGTCTCGATCAGGGCTTGAAGAATATTTTGACGGGCGGCCCCAGTCACGAAGCTTTGATCGATCTTGATCTCGCTGATTGGGAGCCTGGTCAACTGCAGCATTGACGAAAATCCGGTGCCATAATCATCGATCGACAAGTCAAATCCCTTCATCCGACATCGCGCCAGTGTTTCCAGGGAAGGGCCAAGATTGGCCATGGCGACGGTCTCGGTGATCTCGAGGGTGAGCGCGTCGGGTGACACCCCCTCCGCCCGCGTCATCGCTTCGAGGCGGTCCGCTAAGCCTGTATCGCTGAGCGACTCGACCGAGACATTCACGGAGATCGGAAATCCCATTCCCATGTCGTGCCAGCGGCGACATTGGTTAAGCGCGTCTTTGACGAATTTCAGCGTGACCTCGGAGATAAGGCCGTGCGACTCCGTGATCGGGATGAATCGCTCCGGCAAGATCAACCCATGTTCGGGATGATTCCAGCGAATGAGCGCTTCGGCACCGACCAGTGCGCCGCTTTGAATATCGACCTTGGGTTGGAAGAACGGTAGGAACTGCCAATTTTCGATGCCCGCGATGATCTCGTCAAGGGGTATCGGGCTATTCGGCAGAGACGAGGTGGATGCAGTTTGGCTGAAATGATGCAACAGCAACGGTATCAGCTTTGGGAGCGACAGTGGTTTTTCAATCACCCCGAGGATACGGACGCCATAAATCCTTGCCATGAGTTCAGCCGCGCGAATGATCGATGGCGCCAGCGAACTGCAGAGGATCACCGAACTGGTGTTGCCGCCCTCGGCCAAGTGACGAAGAAACTCCAGCCCGTCCATGTCGGGCATGGTGAGGTCGCAGATCAGCAGATCGATTGGCTGAGGCGCCGACTTGATCAGCCTGAGCGCCGTCGCGCCGTCCGACGCACTCAAAACCTCAGATGCACGGCAACCTTTGAGGATCTGGACGCCAATCTGTCTCTGAAACTCTTCATCTTCCAGGATCAGCGCACGAAAGGAAGTCAGCGCGGTGAAAGCCGCCGTATCAGCGAAATCGGGAGAGGGGTCCGCGACTGGCTCGACGCTGATGGCAGGCATCTTTACCGGCCTCCGGTCGTCTTCGGCGAACTTGTCCGTCATCGATTGATCGTTCCCTAGTGTTCCGTTTCCGAAATTCGAATCAGAACTTTCAAGCGCCGATCGAATTTCGGAAACGCTGCTGCTATTAGCGATAGCCCACTTGAACGAAATGGAATGTCCCTAAACCGGGACAAGTGACGCGCTACTTTGAGGGCTCAGCGCCAGACTTGACGGGAAGGCTGTTGTTAGCCGCGCTTATCACCAGAGCACGATGATATTGGATTGACGCGAATCCGCGTCAATCCAATGTCTGAATCGCCCTCTAAACCATTGAATTAGAGACTGATTCAGCTCATAGATTTAATCGCGGAGCGATTCAATCTATGAGCATCAGGCTTCAGAAGCGATCAAGCTCTCGCTCGTATAGTCTGGCAAGCTGATCACCGCTGCGCGATCGACGGTCAGGCTTATTTCTGCAGCGATCCAATCAACGCGGTCGATCCAATTCGGAGAGATCATAACCTTGCGGTCAGGCTGACCATGATGGGGTTCAACCAACAGATAATGGATTCCCCAATCCGACTCCCCGATCAGGAACTGGTTTACCGGTCCAACGATGCCGTCGCGGGCATGGATCTGGTAGCCGCTGACCTGTCTGAGGCTGCGGAGATGGGGATCGCCGTCGCGGCTTTCGGTGTCGAGGGCGGCGGAGCCGTTGGGGGGGAGGTGGGACGGCGGGATATAGGCGACACCCCAATAGGGCCACCAGCCATAATTTTCGAAGATATGCGTCTCCATCTGCCGCGAGACCGGCAGATCAGTGTCGGTAGAGGGGCTCTCTGCGACCTGTTTCTTCGTCAGGCGAACATCAAATTCCTTTTTGCGCGGATCAGGATGGCCAAGAGAGAATGTCGGCAGGAGCACCTTTCGGTTGGGCAACCAATGGCTGGTATCGACGACCAGCCAACGGATCAGCCAAGTGCGGTCCTCAAACAGGAAATCGTAAACGGTGCCCAGCGTGCCGTCTTCGGCGCGGATGGTAAAGCCTTTGATCTCATGGGAATTCCATAACATGATCGCACCCTTCGTCCGCATAGACCTGACGGTTCAGTGTCTTTGCCGGTCCCACAAACCGTGCTGAAACGAGTCTAAGGACCGCGCCTTGACCAGGGAATCATCGGATTCTACGCAGGGGCGGACGGATAGGTGACCGGCATTTTCAGCCGCCGGTCAGGGAATCACCCTGATCTCGGTCTCGCGGCCATCGATGTAATGGACGCCCTGCCCATCAAAATAGGCGTTTTCCTCGGCGCGAAAGGCGACCTCCTGCCCGCCCCATTCGGGCACCTTCTCGGTCGCGGATAATTCGATCGACCAGGTGGTCTGGGCATCGATCGGCAGGGTGCCGTGCTCATCGCCCTTCTGATTGTCCCAGAAGCCGATGGCGGGACCGGCGGCATGCCCATGAAAGCCGAGCGGATGGGAATAGATCGACGGCTGCAGCCCTTCCGAGATCGCCTTGGCGCGGGCCATGGCGAGCACCTCATTGCCGGTCCGTCCGGTCTTGAAGGAGGCCAGCAACGCGTCCTGTACTTTATTCGCCGCTTTCAAGCCATTCTGCAGACCGGCCGGCACCGATCTCTCGCCCGGCTTCAGCACATAGGCCAGATGTTGCGTATCCGTATTGAGGCGAAGATAGGTGATGCCGAAATCGGTCCACAGAAGATCGCCCGGCAGGATCACCGTGTCGCCCTCCAGCATCTCCTTGACGCCTTGCCGCGTCACCCCGATCGAGGGATGGAACCAGGTGCCGAGACCCAGATCGGACAGGCGCTGGCGATACCACCAGACCACATCGTCGGTGGTGGTCTTGCCGGGAGTAATGACCTTCCGCGAGAAGGCTTCGGCGATGACCGCATGGGCCAGACGTTCGATGCCCGGATAGATCGCCATTTCCTTGGGCGTTCTGGTTTCCAACCAGCCGACCGCCAATGCCTCGCCCGAGACCAGGCGCTGACGATAGGTCTCGGGCAGGGCGTCCCGCATCTCGTCATATTGGCTGACGGTCATGCCGTCGGCGAACGCCGAAAGCGAGGAAATGTTGACGGCGATGCGTTTTGGGTCGCGCGCTTTAATCAAGTCGGACAATTGCTTCCATTGATCGGGCTGTTTGTCAGGATCCCATGCCGGCTTGAACAGGCCGCCCAAACCATAGCGGCTGACCGTCAGCCGCTCGATCGGCTGGTTGGCGCCGGGATCGAAGAAAATCAGGATCGTGCGGCGCCGAGCGTGCAGACTCTCCGCATTCAGCATGGTGGCGACCACCGGATCCTCGAAATATTCCCGGGCGACCAGGACCCACATGTCGATCCCCTGGCTGCGCATCAGGGAAGGGATGATTCGGTCCAGACGATCGGCGAGGATCTCATTTTCCAGCGTAGCGCGATCGCGCAATGGCAGGATGGCGGGTAAGGCGGGCTCGGCCTGTTCGGTTTCGCTCATTGGTAGAATCGGCGGCGTCGCGGCGAAAGTCTTTACGCTGCACCCCAGAACGGCCAGTCCAATGATCGAAAATAAGACGCCCCGGCGCCCAGTCATACAGATCGCCATTTCCGCTTCACCTCTCGAAATTGTTCTTTGAAAGGAGGCAGCAAGCCGCCAAAACTGTCAAGGTGAACTGGTGCCGTTCGGAGGGGGCTAATCGTGAGTAACTGGCCGGCATTGCTGGGCATTTTTTCGGCCGTTGTGCTCGGCGCAATCAGTCCGGGACCGAGCTTCGTTCTGGTCGCCCGGACCGCGATGACGGCGTCACGGCGGGAGGCGCTGGTCACCGCCCTTGGCATGGGAACCGGCGCTTTTCTGTTGGCCGAAGCGGCGGCCTTGGGTCTGCAAGCCTTGATGCTGGCCTTCCCCTGGCTTTATGGCGCCCTGAGACTCTTGGGAAGTCTCTATCTTGGCTATCTCGGCGTCTCGATTTGGCGGGCCTCGCGGAAATCGCTCATCGTGACCGATCGGGAGACCGATCAAGCCAAGCGGACCGGCGTGCGGGCCTTCACCCTGGCTCTGTTGACCCAACTGAGCAATCCGGCCACGGCCATCGCTCTGGCCAGCATTTTCGCCGCTTTCATGCCCGAACGGATGTCGCCCCTTTTCGCGCTGTCGGCCGGTCTGGTGGTCTTCATGGTCGATGCCGGCTGGTACACCATCGTCGCCCTGGCCCTATCCTCGGACGGTCCGCGCACCGCCTATTTGCGTCATCAGGGGCCGATCGACCGCGCTGTGGGCGCCCTGATCGTTATCCTGGCCGCCCGCCTCTCCCTGGCGGTCTTTTTCTGAGGCGTCTCTTGCAGAAGAATGCACCACCGGCCGCAGGGCGAGATCGTCGGAGAGGAAATAAAAGGTGATCGCGGCGAGAAACAGCACAGCGCCAATCCAGAAGAGCGGCGAATGATGGAGCCGCCTTCTTCCGCGTCGGGGTCGGCCAGCCATGCAGGTTGCTCCTCGGCAATGAGCGAAGAGCAGGGTTACGCTGCATGATCAGGCTTGCCTACCCTCGGAGTCTACTCAGATCCGGCCTGCGGCCAAGCTGTGGAGGTCAGGCGCTCTATACGGCCCAGACTTGCGACGCGATCCGTGCGAAATTCCCCGCCATGATCGCCCTGACGTCCGTCTCCCGATAACCCATGGAGCGCAGCCGCTCGGCCAGTTCCGGCAGGATGCTCGGCGGCAGAATGCTGATCTTGCGGCCGGGCGGATATTGCCGGATCGGCCAATATTTCGTCGCGACCTCCTGTTCGAGCGCCGGCCCGTCGGAAGGGTCGGCATCAAGCCCGATCCCGACATGGCTTACGCCCACCAACCTGGCGACATAGTCGATATGGGCGGCCATGGCCTCGACGGTCGCCGGACCATCGCCGAGGAAGAGATTGAGGCCGTTCACGCCGACGACGCCTCCGGTCGCGGCGACCGCCTTGATCTGCTGGTCGGTGATATTGCGTTCATGGTCATGCAGCGCGCGGACATTGGCATGACTGAAAATGCACGGCTTGGTCGACAGCTTCATCGCCTCAAGCCCTGACCTGATCCCGCTATGGGCGCAATCGACCACCATGCCGACCCGGTTCATCTCAAGGATTACGGCGCGACCAAAATCGGTGAGGCCCTGATCGATGTCATGACATCCGCCACCGGCGTCATTATTCAGGTTATAGGCGATCAGCATTTGCCGGACGCCGAGGCGATAATAAAGTTCAACCAGGGCGAGATCGCCATTCAACGACCCCATGCCCTCGATATCGAAGGTCAAGGCCATCTTGCCGTCGCGGCGGGCCTGCAGAACCTCGGCATAGTTGGCGCAGAGCACCATGTCGGTGCGGCTTTCGATCCCGCGGCTGTAATCCGCGATGGCGCGGAGCGTGGTGCTCCAGGGCACCGCGTCATAGCCGACATTGACAGAGAGGTAATTGACGCCGGCGGCGCGCCAATGGTCGAGCAATGCGACATCCTGTGGCCCGGAATAGCCGAAACCGGAATGATTGTCCCAATAAACGATTGGGTCTGCGGCCTGGGACCGCCGGCCGCCGGCCAAAGCGCCCAGGGCCAGGGACGATCTCAAAATATCGCGCCGCGTCAGCATGCTGTTTTCCCCCTGCCGAGAGTAACCGTTATACCATCACCAATGCCATCCTTTCATACCGCTCAGTCGAAAAGCTTGTCGATAGCGGCTTGATCGCTCGGCGCGGCAGGGGTCGACGGCGTCCCGGCAAAGGAGCCCGGTTTCTATCCCCAAAATGGGGTGTGGATGAAAATAATCAGCCTCCGGGAGCGCTGGATCGCCAGGCTTCGGCTTTGGCCAGGTCCTGGCCGACCGCGATATGGGAGAGGGTAATGAAGGTCACACCACCGACCCCTGATTGCAAAGCGAACCAGGACAGCTTAGGCCAAAAACGCGGTGGGATGTCATTTCGCTGCCACCACTCGGAGACCGTGGCGGGATCCTCGCGGAGTGCCTCTGCCAGGGCTGCGCCATCCGGGAAGCGTTTGAGGATGGCGCGGAAGCCCCGATGCTCGGCTATGACAATGCTGGGACCCATGCTGAAATCTTTCTGACATGGAGGACGAGGATCCCATCGCGGTGCATCAACCATGCCAGCTTCCTAAGTCGTTGAAAGGAAAACAGACCGCTGGTAAGGCGGGATGGGACTGTAAATTTTTTTGCTCATCTTCTTCTGCCCCAGTGCATAACAGCGCATGACTCAAAGCCCGAAATCGACTGTCGCAATCATCGGCGGCGGCCCGGCCGGTCTGATGGCGGCGGAAATCATCGCCGGCGCGGGCGTCGCCGTCACCCTGTTCGATCGCATGCCAAGCATCGGCCGCAAGCTGCTGATGGCCGGCCGCGGCGGCCTGAATTTGACCCATTCGGAGCCGCAACATCGGTTCCCCTCGCGCTATGGCGCGGCGGAAGGCTGGATCGAACAGCAATTGGCGGCGTTCCCGCCCCGGTCATTGATCGACTGGTGCCATGGTCTCGATCAGCCAACTTTTATCGGCAGCAGCGGACGCGTCTTTCCCACGGCGATGAAGGCCAGTCCGCTTCTGCGGGCATGGCTGCGCCGGCTCGACGCCTTGGGCGTTCGGATCAGGACCAGAACAGAGTGGACCGGTTGGTCGCCCGCGGGCGAACTGACCTTCGCCGATGGCGCCGTCTTCCGATCCGATGCCACCCTGTTGGCACTGGGTGGCGCATCCTGGCCGCGGCTGGGCGCCGATGGCGGCTGGACCGCGCTTCTGCCGGCGCTCGTCCCCGGACTCGGCATCGCCCCGCTGAGGCCGGCCAATTGCGGATTTGCCGTCGATTGGTCCAATCACCTGCGCGAGCGCTTCGCCGGGACCCCGCTGAAGGGTATCGCCCTCTCCTTTGCCGGCCAGCGCGTGCGGGGCGAAGCGATGATCACCGCAAAGGGAATCGAGGGCGGGGGCGTCTATGCGCTGGCGGCCGGCTTACGCGACGCTATCGCGCGGGACGGATCGGCCGAGCTTTTCATCGACCTCCGTCCCGACAGCAGCGCCGAGCACCTGGCCGCCCGCCTCGATCGGCCGCGCGGCGCCTTGTCCCTTGCCACCTTCCTCCGCAAGCAGGCCGGACTATCGCCGGTGGCGATCGGTCTTCTGCAGGAGACGATGCGCGCCGGACGATCCGGCCCTCTTTCCGGCCTGATCAAGGCGCTTCCGGTTCGCCTGATCGCGCCCTTCGGGCTGGAGCGCGCTATTTCGACCGCCGGCGGACTTCGGCTGATGGAACTCGATGATCATCTTATGCTGCGCCGCCGCCCCGGGCTGTTCGCAGCCGGCGAAATGCTCGATTGGGAGGCGCCGACCGGCGGTTATCTGTTGCAGGCCTGTCTGGCGAGCGGTGTCACGGCCGGGCAGGGGGTGCTTCGCTGGCTGCGCCAGGGACAGCACTCAACGCAGGGTGCTCCCGCCACAGGAGCATTGCCCCCAGCAGAGTCATCCCGGTGAGGGGCGTCCCGAGAAGAAGTCCTAAATTGACACCGTCACGGCTGACCAGAAAGTCGCCGAGATTGGTGCCGGCGGTGCGGACTGAGACGATGGTCAGCCAGTAGAAGCCGGCGCTCCGCAGGAGCAGGCGGGATCGCGCGGCGAGCAACAGGGCCAGCGCGGCGCAAGAGAGAATCGCGCCGCCGCCGGCACCGAACCCAAGATCATCGGCCAGACCATCGCCGAGCGCGGTCCCCAAAGTGCCGGCGACCAGCATCGCCAGCCAATAGAGCGGATCGGTCTTGACCGGCAGATCGTTGTCCTGCTCCCGTTTATCGCCACGACGATGCGCGATCGCAACCAGGACAGCCAGCAGGACGGCAAGCGAAGCGATCACCAGACCATCGCCCAGTTTCAGATCATGGTTGGCCAGGTCGGCGAGATTGGTCGCCGCCGTGCGCAAGGTGATGATCGCGAGCCAATAGAACAGCTGGGTGGTTGCCGCGACGCGGCGCTCGATCAGCAAGATCGCAATGAAAATGATCGCCAGGGGAAAAAGTCCGCTGACATGACCGAGGCCAAGGATATGGGAAATGAAATCCCCAAGATTGGCGCCGAAGATCGAGGCAAGGCAAATCATCACCCAATAGCGACGGTCGAGGACGGGAACATGGCGTGTTTGCATGGCGGGGCTCACCAGATCGGATAGGTCAGAGTAGGCAAATCGAGGGCCGGGATCCAATGTCGCTTTTGTGACAGGGGTGGCATGGTGATGGGCACTGAGAGACAGATTGTATACAGCTTTTGGTAAAAATCCACTGATTGCCGGATTATTTTGGTGGTTTTATCGATTTTCTCCAACTACTGTATCCAAGAAATCCTTCCTGTGAGGTGCCGACCGATGGCCAGCAGTGGACTCGCGCAACTTCCCTCCGCCGCTCAGGACTCCCAGACTGTCCGGTCGCTGCTGCGGCTGCGCGAGATGATTCTGGGGGGCGACCTGCCGCCCGGAACCCGTATCACCGAATTGGGCATGGTCGAGCGTCTTGGCGTGTCGCGCACGCCGGTGCGGGCCAGCCTGATCAGGCTGCAGGAAGAAGGGCTGCTGGATCCTCTTCCGTCGGGAGGGTTTGCTGTCCGCAGTTTCACCGAGGAGGATGTCTGCGATTCGATCGAACTGCGCGGCACGCTCGAGGGCTTGGCGGTCAGACTCGCCGCCGAGCGCGGTGTCGGGCCCGAGTTGCTGCGGGCGATGCGGGAGCAGGTGGCGGCGATCGACGCGGTGCTGGCGGAACCGCTCACCGAGGGCAGTTTTTCCTTCTATGTTGAGATCAATGAGCAATTTCATCATCTTCTGGCGGTGGCGGCGCAAAGCAGCATCGTCGAGCGGCAGATCAGGCGCGCCATGCGTCAACCCTTCGCGTCGGCCAGCGCCTTTGTCATGGTGCAGTCGAAAGACGGTCAGGCCCGCGATCTGCATCTCGCGCAGGCCCAGCATTGGGCGATGGTCGAAGCCATCGAGACTCGCGAAGGCAGCCGCGCCGAGGCGCTGATGCGCGAACATTCGCGCATTGCGCAACGCAATCTTCGCCTCGCGCTGGCCAATCGCGCCGCCATGGACCAATTGCCGGGCAGCGCCTTGATCCGCTAAACATCTCTCAGGGAGAGAAAACAATGTTTCTGCGCAATAGCTGGTATGTCGCCTGCACGCCTGATGAGATCGCTTTGAAGCCGCTCGGGCGGCGCATCTGCGGCGAGGCGATGGTGTTTTTCCGTGGCGTCGCCGGGATTGCGGTGGCGCTTGAGGATTTTTGTCCCCATCGCGGCACCCCCTTGTCGCTGGGTTCCATCACGGACGGCCAGCTCGTCTGCGGCTATCACGGTCTGGTGATGGGCTGCGACGGCCGCACCAAAGCCATGCCGGGGCAAAGAGTGGGCGGATTTCCGCCGATCCGATCCTTTCCTGCACTGGAGCGAGATGGCTTCATCTGGGTCTGGCCCGGTGATCCCGCCCTCGCCGATCCGGCCGAGCTTCATCCTCTGCCGTGGGCCGGGAACCCCGATTGGGCCTATGGCGGCGGCCTCTATCATGTTCATTGCGACTATCGGCTGATGATCGACAATCTGATGGATCTGACACATGAGACCTATGTCCATGCCAGCTCCATCGGGCAAAGGGAGATCGAGGAAGCCGCGCCCGCCACCAAGGTCGAGGGCGACGAGGTGGTGACCAGCCGCTTCATGGAGAATATCCTGCCGCCGCCCTTCTGGGCCAACGCGCTCATGGCAAACGGGCTGCAAGCCGATGTGCCTTGCGACCGCTGGCAGATCTGCCGGTTCAGCCCGCCAAGCCATGTCATGATCGAGGTTGGCGTGGCCCATGCCGGCAAAGGCGGCTATCACGCCGATCCGTGCTACAAGGCGTCAAGTGTCGTGGTCGATTTCATTACGCCGGAGAGCGAGACCTCGATCTGGTATTTCTGGGGCATGGCGCGCAACTTCAAGCCCGATGATAGAGACTTGACCGATAGGATCCGTCAGGGCCAGGGAGCCATCTTCAGCGAGGATCTGGCTATGCTCGAGGCGCAGCAGAGAAACCTGTCGGCCAATCCGGGGCGCCGTCTGCTGATGCTCAATATCGATGGCGGCGGCGTCCAGTCGCGCAAGATCCTGCAGCGCCTGATCGATCGCGAGGTCTCACCCGTGGCGATCAGCGCATGATACGGGTCGTCATCGCCCGCAAAGAGCAGACGGCGAACGATATCTGCAGTTTCGAGTTGCGTCCGCTAAGCGGCGGCGCCCTGCCGTCCTTCACCGCCGGCGCCCACATCGATGTCATGCTGGCGCCGGGCCTGATACGGCAATATTCGCTCTACAATCCGCCCGGCGAGACTCATCGCTATGCCATCGGTGTCCTCAAGGATCCGCAGTCGCGCGGCGGTTCGCTGGCGATGCATGATCTCACCGAGGGTCAGGCGATCGAGATCAGCGCGCCGAAAAACCATTTTCCGCTGGCGGCCGGCGCCCGAGACTCTCTGTTGCTGGCGGGAGGCATCGGTATCACACCGATCCTGTGTATGGCAGAACAATTGGCGGCGGAACGGGCGTCCTTCGCGCTGCATTACTGCGCCCGATCGCCCGAGCGGGCGGCGTTCCTCGGGCGCCTCGGCGCGCCCGATCTCAGGCCTTACGCTCACCTCTATTTCGACAGTGATCCGCCCGGGCGGCGACTCGATCTGCCGGCCGTGTTGTCGGGACCGGCGCCGGACCGGCATCTCTATGTTTGCGGGCCGGGCGGGTTCATCGACGCCGTTCTGACGACGGCTCGGGTCGAAGGGTGGAGCGATGACAATCTCCATCGCGAATATTTCAGCGCGTCACCGCAGGCGAATGCCGCCAAGTCGACCTTTCAGGTTAAAATCGCCAGCAGCGGCATGCTGATCGAGGTCGGCGCCGACCAGACTGTTGTGCAGGCCCTGGCCGCCCGTGGAATAGAGGTGCTGACGTCTTGCGAGGAGGGTGTCTGCGGCACTTGTCTGACTCGGGTGCTGGCCGGAACGCCCGATCACCGCGATTCCTACCTGACCGATGCGGAGCGGGCGGCCAACGATCAGTTCCTGCCCTGCTGTTCGCGCGCCCACTCGGCGCTCTTGACATTGGACCTCTGAGCTCATCGCTTGAATCCTTTGGGCAGCAGGTTGAGGTCATAGGCTTCGCGTTCCAAGTGCTCGCGGAAATCCGGATGGGCGAGGGTAATCAGCGCGGAAGCCCGTTCGGCGACGGATTTTCCCTTGAGATTGACCATTCCCCATTCGGTGACCAGATACATCACGTCGGTGCGCGGCGTGGTGACGATACTACCGGGAGTCAAGGTGCTGACGATCCGGCTTTTGCGCTTTCCGTGTTTTTCATAGGTCGAGGCGAGGCAGAGGAAGGACTTGCCGCCCGGGGACGCATAGGCGCCACGGACAAATTGCAGCTGTCCTCCCGTTCCGCTGATTTGGCGATGGCCGCACGCCTCCGAGGCCGCCTGACCCTGAAGATCGATTTCGGCGCTGTTATTGACCGACACCACCTTGTCATTGCTGGCGATATTTTCCGTCAGATTGGTGTGGTCGACCGGGCAGGCCATGAGGTCGGGATTGCCATCGATCATGTCATAGAGTCTGGCCGAGCCGGCGGCGAAGGAATAGACCGAACGGCCCCGGTCGATCTTCTTTTCGCTGTTGGTCACGATCCCCGCCTCGATCAGATCAACCATCCCGTCGACCATAATCTCCGTATGGATGCCAAGATTATGCAGATTGGCATGACGCAGCAGAGTGCAGACCGCATTGGGCATGGCCCCGATGCCGATCTGCAGACAGGCACCATCTTCGATCTCGGGGGCGATCAGCGCCGCTACCGCGCGGTCGGCATCACCGATCGGACCGGCGGCCAAGGTCGGCAAGGGGGCATCCCCGCCATCGATGACGAAGTCGACCTGGCTGGCATGCACGCCATTTTCCGGACCCATGGCGCGCGGCATGGAGCTGCAGGTCTCGACGATCAGGATGCGCGCCTGTTCGATCATCGCCTGCAGATAGGTGGTGTTGCAGCCGAAATTAAAAAACCCTTGCTCATCCATCGGCGTGGTCTTGATACAGGCCACATCGATCGGATCGATGAAGCGGCGGTAATAGCCAGGCGCCTCGCCAAAATTCATCGGGATATAATTGCACCGTCCCAAATCGTGCTGCTTGCGGTCATATCCCGAGAAGTGCCAGTTGAACCACAGGAAGTGAGCGCCCTCCGGGTCGGTCTCGAGCACCGCGCGCGGCCGCATGCTCAGGCAGGAGCGGATCTTCACTCCCGACAGCTCGGCGCGGCGGTCGGCCAAAGCCTGATCGAACAGGTCGGGTTGCCCCAGACAAAAGCCGAAATCGAGCCAGTCGCCCGATTTCACCAGCCGAGCCGCATGCTCCGCCGAAATAAGCGTCGCCGCCTTTCCTCCCGTCATCCTCGCCCCTTCTTTTCGCATTGGACCGATTGCCTCGGTCGAGTGAAAGGTTAGAGCCTGTTTGGTTTTGAACGCAACGGACTAATCATCTTCGTCGATGATTTTACACAATCGCGACTAAATGCTATCTCCCATTCATCCACCGAAGACCCAAGGATCATCATGCCCTTTCTCGCCGCCACCGATCGCTATGACCGGATGCCCTATCGCCGCTGTGGCCGAAGTGGTCTTAAGCTGCCGGCCATCTCTCTCGGGCTTTGGCATAATTTTGGCGGCGCGGATGTGTTTGAGACAGGGCGGGCGATCTTGCGTCACGCCTTCGACCGCGGCGTCACTCATTTCGATCTGGCCAATAATTATGGTCCGCCCTATGGCTCGGCGGAGGAAAATTTCGGCCGGATGATGGCGAGTGATTTCAAACCCTATCGCGACGAGATGGTGATTTCCTCCAAGGCCGGTTGGGATATGTGGCCGGGACCCTATGGCGGCATCGGCGGGTCGCGCAAATATCTCATCGCGTCCTGCGATCAAAGTCTGAAGAGGATGGGGCTCGACTATGTCGACATCTTTTATTCCCACCGCGTCGATCCGGAGACGCCCCTCGAGGAGACCATGGGTGCACTGGCGACATTGCACCGCCAGGGCAAGGCGCTCTATGTCGGCATTTCGTCCTATTCGCCGGAATTGACCGTCGAGGCGGCAAAGCTTCTGGCGTCGGAAGGCGTGCCGCTGCTGATCCATCAGCCGTCCTATTCACTCCTGAACCGTTGGGTCGAGAAGGGATTGCTCGACAGTTTGGCTGAGCTTGGCGTCGGCTGCATCGCCTTCTCGCCGCTCGCTCAGGGATTGTTGAGCAACAAATATCTCAAGGGTGTGCCCGCCGATGCGCGGGCGGCCAAACCCGGCTCTTTTGACCCCTCCCTGATCACCGCGGCCAATCTGGCGCGTATCAAAGGCCTGAATAGGATCGCCAAGGCGCGCGGTCAGAGCCTGGCACAGATGGCCATTGCCTGGGTGTTGCGCGATCCGCGGGTCACTTCAGCTCTGATTGGCGCCCGCACTGTTGAACAATTGTCGGACTCCCTTGATGCGCTCAACACTCTTGCCTTCGCGGAGGACGAACTGGCGACGATCGATCACTTCGCCACTGAGGGCGACATCGATCTCTGGCGGGTGTCGTCGGACCTCTAGAGCCTGATGCTAATAGATTGAATCGCTCCGCGATTAAATCTATTAGCTGAATCAGTCTCTAATTCAATGGTTTAGAGGGCGATTCAGACATTGGATTGACGTGGATTCGCGTCAATCTAATGTCATCGCGCTCTAGCGTCCCATTTCCACCCAGGCGAACTCTTTGCGGATGTCTAAATCTATCGGAACGCGATTTGCGCCGCCAATGCGCGATAATGGTCGAGCGACGGCGTGAGCAGACCGACCTCTTTCGCCCGGTCATCATAGCGCCTTACCCGCACAGCGGCCTCCGCCGCGGGCAGGGTGA
>Ga0116226_10000610_pt1 | contig 30579 bp, 25 predicted proteins | sample S1TSphfallax_FD_89692 | JGI IMG/M metagenome (GOLD analysis project Ga0116226, IMG submission 89692) | Host-associated microbial communities from peat moss isolated from Minnesota, USA - S1T2_Fa - Sphagnum fallax MG | ecosystem: Host-associated > Plants > Peat moss > Unclassified | place: USA...
CAGTCCAAGGTCACGCTCACAGGCATGCTGTCGTCGTAACAGTTCCGGCAAGCCCAGCTTCGCGACCGAAGCGCGCATCGCTCGCGTTTTCTCGCGATCCCGATGTGCGGTGAATATCGCGGCACCGACCGCGATGAGGCCGAGTGCCACGACTATCGTCAGGGTAACGCGCTGCTTCAAGCCCATGGAATTCCCGTCCGACGGTGTCCGCAGCGCAGTATAGCGGCATGCGAACGCGCCCAGGCTGCGCCCGTAGCCGGCCCCGCTCAAGATTACAGCTTTCCCGCCGATCACAGGGTCACTGGTTCCACGGATTGAGCGGTGACGATCGCGATGGCTCTGAATTTCGCAAAGACCGCAGCCGTCGGTGGTGTGCGTGGGAACTAGGCTCAAGGGCGTTCTTTTTTGCCTGGCGATGGCCGCTGGTCTCGCCTCCGTCGGCTGCAACTCCCCTGCACCCGGCGCGCAACGGGGTCCTCCACCCGCGATCCCGATCCGGATCGCCACCTATGAGTGGCCCGGCAGCTACTGGATCGACGTGGCCACGCAGAAGGGCTGGTTCAGGGAAGCGGGCCTCACGGTGCAGCGGGTCGATGTGGACACCCGTTATTTCGACGCGCTCGAAGACATTGCCACCGGCAAGCTCGATGCGATGGGTTTTACGCAATTCGACCTGGTGCGCCACGTCGCCGCAGGCGAGGATTTGGTCGGCATCGCGGCGGTCGATTCCTCCGAGGGCGCGGAGTCCATGGTGGTAAAACACGGGATCACACGGCTGCGGGATCTCAAAGGGAAACGACTGGCAGTCCTGCGCGGTACTTACCTCGAGTATTTGCTTTCCGTGGTCGCCGAGCGTGAGGGCTTGAATCTCTCCGAGCTCAATCTCGTGGATCTGTCGGAAGAGGCGGCGATGGTGGCGTTCAAAGCCGGCACGGTGGACGCGATGTTCGTCTGGGAACCCTACGGGACGCGGGCCGTCGCGGCCGGCGGCGTCAGACTGTTTTCGTCGGCGGACTTTCCCGGATTGACCTATTCGGTGCTGACGCTGCGGCACAGCTTCGTCGAATCGCATCCGCAGCAGGTTGCCGCCTTGATCCAGGTGTGGCATCGCGGCGAGCGCTACGTGCACGATCATCCCGACGAATCCTGCAGGATCGTCGCAGAACTGTTCCGGCAACCCTATTCCGAGGTTCAAGAACTGATGCGCAGCGTGCGTGTCCTGGATTTGACCGACAATGGCCGTGCCTTCTCCTATGCGGCGGGTTTCGAATCACTGCATGGCTCGTGGCGGCGCATGAATGATTTCATGCTCGATAAGGGCCTGGTGCGCACCCGGGTCGACAGTCCGGCCCATCTCGACGCCAGCTTCATTCAATTGCTGCAATAGCCTCTCGATGAGCATCTCGCGCAAGATCCTGCTTGCCCTGATCGGGCTGACCCTGGGTTCCGTGATCGTCGTGACCGTGGCGCTGTACGCCATGGTCAAGCATCACGCCGAACAGCTCGTCGTGGCGCGTTTCGAAGACAGCCTGCGACCGACCTCGCACGCGGTGGACAATCTGCTGCTCGATGCCTTGCGCGGCGTGTACCTGCTCGTCAACGATCCGTCCTTGCGCAAGGATGATCCGCAATCCCTCGTCGCGAGATTGCGCGGCATTACCTACGTGTACCCCTACCTGGGCCGCATCTACCTCGCCGCCGGCGACGGCGTGATCCTGGCCTCCTCGGAGCCCGAAGATGCCGGCCGTTCGGCATTCGAGGTCCGTGGTTTGCGTGCCCGTTTCGCCAGTGTGCTCGCGCGCCCCTTTGGATCGATCGAAATGGCCGGCCTCGAAGCGGGTTTGCATTCGGACCGCCCTGCGTTTCGTTTGCTCACCCAGATCGCGGATGCGCATGGCGCGACTCGCGGAGTGCTGGTATCGGAAATCCTCAACGCGCCGATCGAGGACATGCTCAGGGACGTGAATCGGCGTGGCACCGGGGCGCAGCGGGCCTACCTCGTGGACGATCACGGCCACGTATTGCTCGGCTCAGGCGCGCACGCAGCCGACACGCTGCAATCGAACGTGGTTTTCAATCCCGCTCTCGCCGAGCGCCTGCGACAGGAGCAATCCGGCTCGCTGATCGTCGATCGCGGCGATACCGCTTTCGTCGTTGCCTTCACCTCGCTTCCCACGTACGGCGTGAATCGGGCGGGAGTCTATCGCGTGGTGACGGTCGCGCCGTACGCCGACGTGATCGCGCCGGTGCGGCACATGTTTTGGCAGGCCTTGCCGCTGCTCGGTGTCGCGCTATTGATCAGCGCCCTGGCCGCCATTTGGATCGCAAGCCGGATCGCGCGCCCCATCCGGACGCTGACCGACGTCGTTCGGCGGATCTCGGCGGGTCAAGGCGAGGTGAGAGCGCCCGTGGTTGGCAACGACGAATCCGCCGAACTGGCGCGTGCCTTCAACGAGATGACCGACGTGGTACAAGCCCAGAGCGCATCGCTCAAGGCGGAAATGGCCGAACGTGCCAAGCAGGCGGAGGAGTTGCGGCGCACCAGCGTACTCGAGGCAAAGATTGCGCAGGCCAATCTGCAGGCCGACGAGCTGCAGCGGGCCCGGCTCGCTGCCGAAGCCGCGAGTCGGGCGAAGAGCGAATTCCTCGCCAATATGAGCCATGAGATCCGTACGCCCATGAACGGCGTGCTCGGCTTCACCAACCTCTTGCTCGACACGCCACTCGACGACAATCAACTGGAAAATGTGCTGACGATCCGTCATTCGGCCGAGTCGTTGCTGCATATCATCAACGACATCTTGGATTTCTCGAAGGTCGAGGCGGGGAAACTCGAGGTCGAGTCTCTGCCTTTCGATGTCGCACGCGCGGTCGAGGAAGTGGCCGAACTGCTCGCCCACCAAGCGCAGAGCAAGGCCCTGGAACTTGCGATCAGCATCGCACCCGACATGCCGGCCTCCATCGACGGCGACGCAGGGCGTGTCCGGCAGGTGCTGTTGAATCTCGTGGGCAACGCCATCAAGTTCACTCGCAGTGGGCAGGTGCTGATCGAATTGGACTACCTAGCGCCGGCGGGTGCTGACTCGCCGTGGATCCGCTGTTGCGTCAGCGACTCCGGAATCGGTATCGCGTCAGAGCGACAGGTACTGCTGTTTCAGCAGTTCTCGCAGGCAGACTCCTCGACGACGCGCGAATACGGTGGCACGGGCTTAGGGTTGGCGATAGGCAAGCGTCTCGTGGAATTGATGGGTGGTCAGATCGGTGTCAGCAGCGAAGTGGGCCGGGGATCGCGCTTCTGGTTTACACTACCGGCGCGCCGGGCCGTGCAGCGGGAGGCAGTCCGTGATGCGTTGCCGGTCGAGGCGATGCGCGTCCTGATCGTCGCCGCTCACCCGATGAATCGGCGTTTGCTCGGCAAGCAGTTCCTCAGCTGGGGCATTCGACACGATGCTGCCGGATCTTCCGAGGAGGCCATTCGTCTGCTGCACGTCGCGCAAAGCGATGGTTGCCCTTTCACGATTGCCATGCTCGACTTCCAGCTGCCGGGCATCGACGGCATTGAACTGGGGCAGCGGATCAAGCGCGATCCGCTGCTGCGCAATACGGATCTCATCATGATCGCGTCCGGCAGCCAGCGCTCCAGCGCCGACGGCTTGATCGCGGCACAATTCAGCGCGATTTTGGTCAAGCCGCTGGTCCGCTCGACGCCGCTGCGAGAGGTACTGCTCCGCTGCTGTCAAGGAGCCGCATGCACGCTGTCGGACCGGTCTGACGCGGCGGCATCGCCGGGAGTGCGGGGCCGGACGGTACTGGGCGAGGAGGAGGCGCGAATTCTGCGGGTCCTCGTAGCCGAGGATAATCCGGTCAATCAGCTGCTGATCAAACGCATGTTCGCGCAGCTCGGTCATCGCATCGATCTGGCCGCGAATGGACGGGAAGCGGTCACAATGGCCACCGACCGGCAATACGACATCATTTTCATGGACTGTTCGATGCCGGAAATGGACGGGTACGCCGCCACCGCGGAATTGCGCGCGCGTGAGCCCGCGGGCTCCCGTCGCACCCCCATCATTGCCCTGACCGCCAATGCCATGAGCGAGGATCGCAAGCGATCCATGGAGGCCGGCATGGACGATCATCTCAGCAAGCCGGTGAGCCTCGAGGATCTCGTCGGGGCGCTGCAACGATGGGTGCCGTCGGCCGGCGACGACGCGATGTCGGCGGTTTCCTGAGTGGGGCGGCGCGACTTCTCAGCGATTGATCCAGGGCCAGCGGTGTTGGGCTATGTCCCGGCAAGCGCAAGCTAGCTGGCCGGCATTCGGCGGGTGGCCTGAACGCTTGCTCTCGACGGCGGCAGGCTGACCGGCTCCAAATAAAACGCATACTGCGCGCGACAGGCGCGCAGGAAACCGATCGCTCCGTAGCCAGCACGGCGCAACACCGCGCGGTGGGTCAGCCAGACGATGCCGGCCGTTCCCAGGAAAAAGGCGAGATGCGCGAGACGCATCAAGGTCTGCATCCGCGGCGTTCGCGTCGAACACAGCGAGAGCAGCAGCTGCGATTCGAATCCCACGTGGGCGAACTCGTCGGCGACGAGGACACGGCAGAGCAGCTGCAGGCGCGGACAGTGCGTTGCCGCGGCCAGCGCGCGGTAATAGACGATGCCGATGAGCTCGGCGCTGACCAGCACCTGGAGATAGACCTCGAGCCCGGCGAGTCGCCGCAGGCGACGGAAGCAGCGATCGGTCCAGTTGCCCCGCGCGCGGGCGATATGCTGTTCCTGCATATAGGCGAGGAGCAAGGCCGCGTGGCGTTGCTCCTCACGTATCAGCAGCTCCACGATCCGGACGATCGCGGGTGTATCGCGCGCGCGGGCAAAGTCTTCGGCGGCCTTGAGGAACCCACGTCCCTCGGACTGCTCGCCGAGCTGGAACGTCGCCATCGAGCGCGCAATGCGCCGCCGCTCGTCGGTCGGTAATTGGCTCGCGGGTTCCGGCTGCAGGCTCCGGGGATGGCGGGCATGATGTTCGAAGTGATTGAGCCAAATCTCGAAATCCAGCGGGGCCATTGCGACGTCCTCGGACTGTTGCGACGAGGACGAGTCTGCAATGCGCTTCGGGCAGGGTGCCGGCGCCATTCGGGCAAATAAGGGCAGCCCCCATGGATCAGCAAGGGCCGGTCGCCTCCGCCCGGCGCTTGCGCCGATCCTGGGGTAGGATTCGCCCATGCATACCCGCCATCGAATCATGCTGAGCGTGGCCCTGGCGCTCACATTGTGCCAAGTCCAGCGTAACGCCCTCGAGGCCGACGAGTCCGCTCCTGCGGTCGTACTCGCGCCTAGGCCTCATCTTGCGGTCTTGTCGGACGACGAGGTGATGCGCGTCCTCGACGACACATTGGCATGGTACCGCACGCTCGGAATTCAGCAGCAGTCGGTCAGCGAGCCCAGCGATCTGTTGATTTTGTACGCAAATCGCCAAACGGCCGACAAGGTCATCAATACCTCATTTGCCATCGCCCGGGCCAATGCCGAATTGTTGAGCAACGAGGCAAGCGCGGCCGCGACCGCGGCCGCAGTTCCCGACAACAGCGCCGTTTCTTCGCAGAACCTCAAAGACGGTCAGCAAGACCTGGAGAAACAGCGCCAAAGCCTGCAGACAGAGATCGGCTCCGCCCAGCATCGCGTCGGCAGCGGGGGCAGAATCGCCGAACTGCAGGCCGAACTCGACATGGTCAATGCGCGCAGGAACCTGTTGGATACCATGACGCAATTCGTCAACGACAGCGATGCCGCCCGCGCCAGGGTCAGTGCGCTCAAGGCGCATATCGAGGCGCTGGCCGCGTCCATCCCGGCAGCGAACGCGGGGAATGATCCGCGTTCACTCCCGCGGACGTCCAGCGCCGTCTCGAATGACACCGCAACTTCCTCGAACCTGCCCGGCGTCGAGGACATCGTGCCCGAGCGATCGGGTATCTGGGACCTCGCATTCGATGCTTATCTCCTTTCGAGGCATGTTTCCAGCATCGATGCCATCGATCGGCGTACGCACGCTCTGGAAGAGACCTTCCGCGCGCTTCAGGGCCCATCGGTCTCGCAATTGAGAGATTTCTCCGCACAAAGCACGGCGCTCGCGGCCCAAGCCGATCATGCAAGCGGCGGCGAACTCATCACCATCCGAAATCAAATCGATACCCTGGCATGGCTGTTCAAACAAACCTCCGACATCCTGATTCCCCTGAACGAAGAGGGCGTGCTGCTGCAGCAATATCGGCATGAACTCGGTAACTGGCGCGACGCACTGCGGCGCCAACGAGCGGACGCCGTCAGCACCCTGGCGCTGCGACTCGGGATATTGGCGATCATGCTGGCGATCGTATTTCTCGGCGGCGAGTTGTGGCGGCGCGCCGTCATGCGCTACACCCTCGATGCGCATCGTCGCTATCAACAGCTCCTGATCCAGCGGCTCGCCGTCTGGATAGTCGCGGTGATCATCACGGCCGTCACGATGATCAGTCATCTGAGTTCCTTCGCAACGTTCGCCGGATTGCTGTCCGCCGGAGCCGCCGTCGCCCTGCAAGGCGTGCTCGTCTCGATCGTCGGCTATTTCTTTCTGATCGGAAAGTATGGGATTCGCATCGGCGATCGCGTTCAAATCGGCGCCGTCACCGGCGAAGTGATCTACCTCGGCCTGGTTCGCATGCACCTCATGGAACTCACCTCCCAGGAACCCCCGGGACCGACCGGCCGGGTCGTCGATTTTGCCAATTCAATCGTCTTCCAAGCCTCGGGAGGGCTGTTCAAGCAGATCAACGGAGTAAACTTTTCGTGGCGGGAAACCAGGCTCCAGCTGCCCGTCGGCAGCGATTACATCGCGCTCCAAGAACGCTTGCTCGCAGCGGTTCGCGGCATCGTCGAGGAACAGCAGGCGGAGATTCTGCAGCAAACTACCGCGATCAAAGCCGCGACGGCCTCGAGCTCCGTCGAGACGCCGAGCCCGCACGTGCAACTGCAAATCTCGGCGAGTGGCGTCGAGGCGGTCATCCGCTACCCGGTTCCGCTGCGGCAAGCGGCCGAAGTTCAGCAACGGGTTTCGCGAGAACTGCTGGATATCCTGGTTCGCGAACGCGCCGGTGGGGCATTGGGCCTCACGCCGTAATTATTACCGAGCGCTGCGCAAGACGACGCCCGGATGCTTGCCCGTGACCTGTCCGTTGGCGATGACCCATTCCCCGGACACCATGACGTCGGGAACGCCCAAGGGCGGCAGTTCCGGGTGCTCGACCGTCGATTGATCGAGGATCGTGGCCGGGTCAAAGAGGACCAGATCGGCGACGTAGCCCGGTGCTATGCGCGCGCGGTCTCGCAATCCCAGTTGCTGCGCCGGAAGGCCGGTCATCTTGTGGATTGCCGCCTCCAGCGTAAGCGCGCGTCGCTCACGGACATAGCGGCCGAGTATCCGGGCAAAGGCGCCCGCCCCGCGGGGATGCGCGTCGTGCAGGGCGCCATCGCTGCAAAACATGATCCGCGGCTGGGTGATGAACCAAAGGACATCGTCTTCGCTCATGGTCGTCCCGATGATGTCTTCCATCTGCTCGTCGGAATCGACCTCGGCGGTCGTGGCCTTCACGATGCGCATATAGGCATCGACCGGCGAGACTTTCCAGAGGCCGGCGATCTGCTCCAGCGTCTTGCCCGCCAGGTCGGGCTCCGGCGTGTAATGTGCGAGCCGGATTGCCGCCGCGCCGCCATTGTCGGCCAAGGCCAGGGCGACCTTGTCCGGGTTGTAGTAGTCGCGATCGGGAATGATCACCCGAATGGTCGAGTGCCAGTAGGTATAGGGATAGACGTCGGCCTGCAGATCGACGTGTTCGCGCCTTGCCGCCGCAAAAACCGCCGGCATGCGTCGTGCGGCGAGGTGCCACATAGGCGTCGACCCGAGTTTGATGTGCGAGATCTCCACACGTATCTTCGCCTCGCGGCCGATGCGCAAGACCTCGTCGAAGGAGTCGAACACATGATCAGCCTCGTCGCGCACATGGCTGATATAGAAGCCGCCCGTCGCCGCCGCGACTTTCGAGAGTTCGATGATTTCCTCGGTGGTGGCGAAATGACCCTGTTCGTACTCGAGGCCGGTCGACAGGCCGAAAGCGCCGGCCCGCAACTCATGGGCGAGCAGCAATTTCATCTCTTCCAACTCGGCCGCCGTGGCAGGACGGTACAGGTCCTTGCCCATGACGCGCTCGCGCAAGGTGGCGTGGCCTATCATGCTGGCGACGTTGATCGCCGCGGGAGTCGCCGCCAGCTTCGCGTAGAAGTCCGCCAGCGGATAGTTCGACTCCCCGTCCTGGCCCACGAGGATCGTCGTCACGCCCTGACGGGACACCGTGGCGGCATCCAGATCCTCGAGCAACCCCTCGCTGCCGTGGCTATGCATGTCGATGAAGCCCGGCGCGAGAGCCAAGCCGTGTTCGTCCACGACGGTCTCCCCCGGCAACGGCGACAAATGGGCCGCGACGCGGGCAATGCGTGTGCCACGAATGCGCACGTCCGCGGCGAAAGGCGGTTTCCCGGTGCCGTCGTAGACTTCGACATGCGCCAGGAGCAGATCAGCCGCCTGGAGCGGCGCGCCCCAGGAAAACAACGGTAAGATGATCAGCGCGACTGCGATTTTTTTCATGAAGTTCACTCGATATTGCGTCCCGGCAAAACTATACAGGGACCGCGACAGGCTGCGGACCAGGAAACTCTCCATGCGAATGCGAACAACGAGGACGATGCACGCGAGGGCGCGAGCGCTGCTCGCTGCGGTCTGCGTGCCGCCGGTTTTGCTCCCTTGTCTGCTCCCTGGCGTGCTCATGGCGGCGGCGTGGGAGCCGGCCGACATCCTGATTCGGGGCGGCACGGTCTATACCGGCGCCGAGGTGCCCCCCCAGCAGGGCGACGTGGTCGTTACGGGGGACAAGATCGTCTACGTCGGACCCGACGCGGGCGCACGCTATCGCGCCCGTCGGGTCGTGGACGCGCGCGGCAAGATCGTCGCGCCGGGCTTCATCGATGCGCATGCGCATCCGGAAACCTACATTCGGTCCGCCGACCCGACGCAGCGCTTGAATGCCCCCTGGCTTTTTCAAGGCGTCTCCACGGTCGTCATCGGTGTGGACGGCTACGGCACACCCGATCTCGCGACCGAACGCGCCTGGTTCCAGGCCCACCCCATCGGCACCAACGTCGTCGCTTACGTGGGGTTCGGGGCGGTTCGCGAGGCGGTCTTGCAACACGCCGCCCGTGCCCCGACGCCGCCCGAGCTCGACTCGATGCGCGCACTCGTGGCCACTGGCATGTGCGAGGGGGCGATCGGACTTTCGACCGGATTGTTCTACGACCCGCAAAGCTATGCCAAGACCGACGAAGTGATCGCCCTCGCCCGGGAGGCCGCGAAACGCGGCGGCATCTATGACACGCATCAGCGCGACGAGTCTTCGTACACGATCGGGCTCCTGGCTTCGGTCGAGGAGACGCTCGAAATAGGTCGCGAGGCAAAGCTACCCGTGCACTTCGCGCACCTCAAAGCGCTGGGCGTGGACGTCCAAGGCAGCGCGCCCCAAGTGATCGCGCTGATCGAAGCGGCGCGTGCCGCCGGTCAGGATGTGACCGCGGATCAGTATCCGTGGACGGCTTCCGGCTCGAGTCTCAGTGCCGCGCTGTTGCCGCGCTGGTCCACCGACGGCGGACGGGCGGCGCTGCTGCAGCGCCTCGACGATCCCGCCCAGCTCGAGCAGATTCGCGTCGAGATGCAGGAGAACCTGCGCCGCCGCGGCGGCGCGCAATCTCTGCTGATGATAGACGCCGATCGGTCCTGGACCGGGCAGACGCTCGCGCAACTGGCCGCGCGCTGGGCGGTCGATCCGATCGACGCCGCGCTGCGCGTGATCCGCGGCGACGAGCAGGGCGACTCGGTGGCCTCGTTCAACATGACCGAAGACGACATTCGGCTGTTCATGCGCCAGCCGTGGGTGGTCACGAGTTCCGATGGCTCCGACGGCCACCCCCGACAATATGCGACGTTCCCGATGAAATACGCGAAGTATGTACGCGCGGATCGGGTCATCGGCATCGACGAGTTCATTCGCAGTTCCACGGGGCGCACCGCCGACTTGCTCAAGCTCGATCGGCGCGGATATCTCCTGGCCGGCTACTTTGCCGACGTCGTCGTGTTCGATCCCGCTCGCTACGCGCCCAAAGCCGATTACGTGCATCCCCGGGTATTGTCCGCCGGCGTCGAGGAGTTGTTGATCAACGGTCGGCCGGCGCTGCAGGGCGGGAAGCTCACGCGCGCAGCGCGCGGACGCATGCTGCTGCATGCGCCGACACCAGGAACCTGTCCCTAGCCCCCGACGCCCCGGTTTCAGACGGCATGATTCCGGCCTTGACAGACGGGTCAAAATGGTCTGTAATTTCTGTCATGACAGAAATTACAGACAAGGCCATTGAGCTGCCGGAGCCCCTGCGGCAGTTCGTGCTGCAGTGGGGCAACTTGGGCGAGCGCTGGGGCGTCAACCGCTCGGTGAGCCAGATTCATGCCCTGCTGTACGTGTCGGAGCGACCCCTGACGGCCGAGGACATTGCCGCGACTCTCGGGATCGCGCGCTCGAACGTCTCCACTTCCCTGCGCGAGCTGCAGAGCTGGGAGATCGTGCGCTCCGTGGCGCTCATGGGTGACCGGCGGACGTTCTACGAGGCAGAGACGGATCTTTGGACCTTGATCACCCGCATCGCGGCCGGGCGAAAGACACGTGAGCTGGACCCGGCGGCGGCCGCGTTGCGACAGTGCGTGGCCGCGGCCGAGGCGGATCGCGCCCTGAGTCCCGTCGCCGCCAAGCGCCTGCGCGAAATGCTGGAGTTCGTCGAGAAGACCAGCCGCTGGTACGAGCAGATGCTGAAACTGCCTCGAGCTCAAATCGCGACGCTCATGAAGCTGGGCGGCGGCATCGCCCGGTTTCTGACGCCGATGGGTCGCGGTCGAGACCCAGGAGACTAGCATGCGCAGCGACGGTGCCGTGGCGGCGAAGCACGATCGGGTCCCGGTCCCGGGCACGGTTCCGGGCGCGGTCCGGCAGCCCTTCTCCGCGCTGCTGGCTGGCAGCCACTGGCAGCGACTACCGCCGGCCGTGCGGCGACGCTTCGAGCGAGCGCTGGCGCCGGGCGAATCCGTGATCTTCGTCGGTGAAGTCGCCGAAACGCGTCGCAGCTTCGTAGGTCGTCTATGGGGCCAGCTCGCCCGCCTCGCCGGCGCGCCTCTGCCACTGCAGCTGCTGGCTCGCACGCCCGCCATCGTGGTGGTGACCGCCGACGTCGTTGGCGACGCGCAGCTGTGGACTCGGATCTACCACGAGCCGGGTCGGTTGCCGCAGGTCATCCGGTCGATCAAGAGTTTTACCGGACCGACCGGCCTCGAGGAGCGGGTGGGGGCGGGTCTCGCGATGTCGCTGGTAGTCACGGAGGAACAGCGCGCGCTCGTGTTTCGCAGCGCCGGCTACCACTGGCGCTGGGGACGGGTGTCCGTGCGCATTCCGGCATGGCTCACGCCCGGCACCATCATCGTGACGCATCGTGAGGAGCGCCAGGGTCGCTTCAGCTTCAGCTTGAGCGTCGTGCATCCCTGGTTCGGACGGATCCTGCACCAAGTGGCTTTTTTTCAGGACGCGTCCTGATGAAGCCCATTCCGCCGGTTCGCGACGCGAAGAATGATTGACGTGCATGTCCTGGTGCTGGGCGGTTCCGGAAATTTCGGCGCGCGCATCGTGCGCGCCCTGCAGACCGATCCCACGTTCCGTATCACGGCGGCGAGCCGCCGCGGCGACCCCGTGCCGGGCGCCGACGCGGTCCGATCCGTCGCGCTGGACTTGGAATCGGATGCGTTTCCGTCCCAGCTTCAGGCGCTGCTGCCGGATCTCGTGATTCATTGCGTCGGCCCATTCCAGAATCAGGACTACCGCGTCGCGCAGGCCGCGCTCGCAGCCCAAGCGCATTACATCGATCTGGCTGACGGCCGCGAGTTCGTGGTCCGCTTCGCGCCGGCCCTGCAGGGGCTGGCCCAGCGGCACGACCGGGTGGCGATCAGCGGCGCAAGCACCTTGCCCGCGCTGTCGAGCGCCGTGATCGACGCCCTCGCCGAGTCGATGTGCTCGGTCGAATCGATCGAGGTCGCCATTGCGCCTGGACAGCGTGCCGCGCGGGGCGTGGCGACGCTCGCGGCCGTGTTCAGCTACCTGGGAAGGCCGACGAGGGTCTGGCGTGCAGGAACCTGGCAGCGCGCTTGGGGCTGGATGGATCTGCGGCGGATTCCGATGGACGTCGGCGATCGCTGGGGCGCGGTCTGCGATGTGCCGGATCTGACGCTGTTCCCGGCGCGCTACCCGGGCGTCCGCCGCGTCGACTTCCATGCGGCGCTGGAGTTCAAACTGCAGCACGCCGCCCTATGGGCCTTGGCCGGATTGCGGCGACTGGGTCTGCCCTTGCCCGTCGAGCGATGGGCCATCGGTATGAATCGCTGGGCCGGTTTATTCGACCCCTTTGCGGGCCCCTGGGGCGGCATGCGGGTGAGCGTGGTGGGGCGCGATCGCAGCGACGCGCAGATACGCCGCACCTGGCAGTTGTGCGCGCCGGCACAGGACGGACCGGAAATACCCTGCATGGCTGCGATTCTCCTTGCGCGGCAGATCGCCGGAGGACGGGCACCTCGGACGGGCGCTTACGCATGCATGGGGTTGCTGTCGCTTGCGGACTTTGCACCATTGTTCGCGCGCTGGAACGTTCGCACGAGGATCGAAGACTCCCCGAGCATCGAGGAGGCCGCAGCCAACGTATACTAGGGTCCGGATGCAACCTCGGCAGTACATCGTGAAACTACTGGACGCCTACGAAGAAGAGGTGGCAGGCGCCGTCTACTTCGACGGCTTGGCCATCGCGTACCCGGCGCAGTCCGCTTTCTTCGCGCGCTGCGCGGCGGGCGAACGGGCAATGGCGAATCAGATGGCGCCTCTGCTGAAAAAGTATCAGCTCACGCCCCGGCCGCAGGCCGAACTCGAGGCGCGCGGCCTGCACCATGTCCGCATGGACGCCGGCGGAGAGGCAATGGAATTGCTGCGACGGTCCGTCCATTCCTATGCGGGTTATGTAGAGGAATTTCAGGCGCTCGAGGCGCTCGGACCGTCCGAAGACCAAGCCATACTCGCGGCCTTGACCGCCCATGAAATCCGGCTCATCGAATGGATGCGGGCAGAAATCGCTCCTGACGACGAGCACGGGTCGATGCGAAACTATTTGGCATGAAGGATGCCCCCTTGATCAGAGCGGTCGCGCGGGGAGACTACGCGGGCTGGCGTTCGCTCTGGGACGGATACAACGAGTTCTATGGTCGCCACGGCGCCGACGCGCTGCCGGAACCCATCACCGCCGCCACGTGGGAGCGGTTTTTTCCTCCCAAAGAGCCGGTGCATGCGCTGGTCGATGCCGTCTATGCCGCCGCCCGAGCGGCCGACAGCACTCCACGCGGCCTCGGAGCAAGCTTCGACGGTCTTTGCTTCCGCGAGGGAGGAGAGCAGTACCTTCAACTGCGCGATCGGATCATCTGCGTTCGACGCCGCGCGTCGAGCAGGCTCGAACTCGAGTAACACAGTGCGCCCTTCCACGCTGAAGCTCAGGTCCTGCGTGATTGCGCTGCCGCGCAGGACGACGCCCAGACGCACGATGGGTGCCATGCGCATGCGCGTACCCACGACGCCACCACGCCGTCATCCTGGTTCATCTTGTCTTCGAACGCCGCCAAATCATTGAGCGTTTGCACCAACTCGTTGACGGTTTTAGCATAGTCATCACTCAACAGGACGGCGGTCGCCTCGCTGTTCTTGTTTGCTATGCCGAGCGCCACTACTTTGTCCGCATTGGCGCGATAGGCTGGCGTGAGTTCTTTGATCTTTGCGGCCAGCCGTCGCTCTTCTTTGTCCGTGGTCGTCGAGTCCGCGAACATCTTGTCCAGCGCATTCTCGGTTGCGTCGAATTCTTGACGCTCCGCCTCCAACTTAGCTTTGGCTTTGGCCAGCGTCGCATCATCGGTGATCAAGATGATATTGCGAACCTCTACGCGTTCGTCCTTGTGGATGCCCCACATGGCAACGGCGAGTTGAGTTTCCGGGATGTTGTTGCCATTGATGTCGCTCATCAATTCGTTCATGGTCGATAGGCGCGTCATGCCGACGTAATAGGTCACGAATAAGAGAATCAGCATTACTGCGAACGCCAGCCCGAGCCGCGTACCGATCTTGAGGTTCCTGAACATGAGCAACTCCACCGCCATCGGTCTTAACGGGTTAACTACGCCGATAGCTTCTTGAATCGGCTCGTTGGCAACCGCGTAACGGCGTCGCAACAGGAAGCTCGAGGTAGCCGTCCAGTCGGGGACGCTCGAAATCCAGCCCAATTAGCGCCGCAGATCAACGGCTTCATCCAAGCTCGCGATCGAGCTGCTGGCGGACTGGCGGGTCAATGTCTCACTGGGCGCGGCATGGAGAGGCCCAAGCCTGCGCCGCCGAACGAGTCCAATATGGCATCGAACTGCGTCGAGGCCCCCTTGAATTCCGTGATGTCGTGTACGAAGCGGTGCTCTGCCGCGGGACACCGAGGCTATCGGCAGGACGGACATGATCCTGAGCGTGACCGTGCTCGACCGCCGTGCCGGCTGCCGCATCACGGCCGGCGCGACACGTGGTACCGTCGCTGCGCTTTTACAGGCTCGCAGACCCCCGCAACTATCGGCGCGGAACCCCTTCAGGAACCCGGCGCGCCGCCGTCATCCTCGGCACACGCCGTCGCAATACGTCGTAACGGTCTCATTGGCGATAACGAGAAATTCAAGGAGTGCAGCAATGGCTTTAACAGTGGCAACGGCGATTACAGGGGCCTTGAATGACTGCACGGATCAAAACACCCAGACGGACGCTTTCGGCAAAGTCGACCGACAAATGCGCGCGCTGGTGTACGTGTGGCGCCAGTTCGTCCACGAGGGTGAGCCCGCCGTTTCGGCGGTAGCGAGCCTCGAGGAACAATTAATCGATCTTTATCGCGAACGTGAATCGGCGGGCGGCGCGTCCTACGAATCGATGCGCATCACGATCGATGGATTGGACGCGCAGCTTCGCTCGCTCTACGAAGACAGCGAGTCCACGACGCACGAATTGGCCACTCTCAAGCAGACCGCCAAGAATCTCGAGGACCAGCTGGTCGCACTCTATCAAGAGCGCGTTCACGACGACTATATCGGCCATGTCGGCGCGGACGTTTCTCTGGTCGACACCCTGAAGAGCTTCGAAGAGCAGCTCGCAGAGCTCTACAAAGAGCGAGAAGGTTCCCGCTACGGGCTCGCCGAGGCTCACGAAATGGTCGACTCACTCGAGGCGCAGGTCGCAGCTCTCCTCGAAGAGCGCGACGCGCTCGCGGCACAGAGCGATACGTTTCACCTCGTGCTGGCCCAGCAGCGCGCAAAAGCCAAAGAAATATTCGCCGCGATCGTCGACAAGGCGCTCGTTTAAGGCGCACCGACGGCCATCACGGCCAATTTCGCTTGCCCATCAGTCCAAGGAGAATACAATGTCTTTTGTTCCCGATAGCTTTATCGATAAACTCTCGACGCTCGCCCGTCACGACGCAGACGCGCAGCAATTCGGCATCGTGCAGGTAGATGACGCCGGCGTCATCAAGCTCTACAACAAGTGGGAATCCGATCTGGTCAGCGTCCCCGTCGCTTCTGCGGAAGGCCGTAATTTCTTCACGCACGTCGCCCCCTGCACGAACAATCGTCTGGTGTACGGCAAGTTCAAGGACGGTGTATCGGCCGATCAACTCGACAGCGAGTTCAACTACACCTTCACTTACAAAACGAAGCCGACGAACGTTCTGATCCGTCTTTTCCGTCACAAGACGTCGCGCACCAATTGGGTGTTCGTCGGCTTGAGAGCGGCCTGAACCGGGTCTCTGGAGTAATGACATCGACGCCCCCCGCTCTCCCGCGAACGGTCCTGCGCTCGCTGCGACGTCGCTGGCCGCTAGGTTGCGGATCGTTGGAGACGTGGGGGCGCTGACGGAATCAGCCGCGATGGCGGTCATCGCGGTGGGACTCGGCGACGCGGAGCGAGATCGACTGATTGCCTTGGCGGTGGACAGATCCCGCTCTGTCGTCGACCTTGCCGACGCGTTGCCCGATGCGGAAGACGAGGAGGAGCTGTATCGGGTGATCGCCGCGCTCTGGTTGCAATTACGGTTCGAATGGCAAAGACACAATGATGTTCTCAACTATGCGGCCGTCGGAGAGACTCCGAAGCCCGAGCTTGCTGCCGAAGGCTGCATGGGCAGCTTGATGCTGGAGCGCCTCGAGGGGGTGCTTTTTCCCACCCACCTCGATACGCTGTCGGGCTACGCGTTCGGGCTCCTGGCGGCGGTGGGAACGCGCGTTCCGGTGAGTCCATGAGCACCGTAGCGCGTCTGCATGAAGTCGTCGCTTCCGGTCAGCTTGCCAAGAAGATCTTCGCGAATGTCGAAGGCATCGATCTTTCCGATGAGGTACGCGATCGGTTGACGGCGTTTGCCAAACGCCGGACCGCGGGCCTTGGGGAGCTGACAACGACAATTTCCCCGGTCTCCAATGCCGATTTTTATCGGGCTCTCGCGGCATTCTGGCTCGAACTACGGTTCGAATGGCAGCGACACAACCTGGTGTCGAACTACCACGCGATCCGCACGGGGGGATGCCATGTAGCGTCATTTATGCTCGCGGCGGCGGCCAGCAGCGTCCTGGCCTGCATCGAGCAGCATCTCAGCGATGAGGATCGCGCGCTCATGGACGGGTTCGCAGCCGAACTCATCAGCGGCACGCACCTGGCCTTGGCGCAACGATTGGATCCGCCCAACGCGACTGCCGAATATGCCGCCTGACGCCGCCCCCACCGGAGTCGTCGACGAACTCGAGCGGGAAATCAATGCGATACAGGGGACCGACGCCTTGACGGTTCTGCTCGAGAGCCTGACGGAGCTGGACGAGCCGGGTCGACACCGGCTGTTCGACTACTGCAAGGAGCGGTGCTCGAGCATCTTGACCAGCTTGAAGGATGTCGTCATGGACGGCGACGAGACGGAGGCGGTGATGATGCTGCCAGGCTTGTTCCTCGAGTTGCGGTTTGAGTGGAGCCGGTACAACTCACAGATCCAATATCAGAACATCCTGCGCGGAGGGGCGGATCCTGCGCTGATGGGCCGTAGCAGCGTGATCTCACAGATCGTCAGAGCCGTGGAATTGGCCCTGACCGCGGAACATGCGTTTTGGGTGAATCGGATCGCGGCGGACCCGATCACCAGCGTCGCCTCGCGCGGAACGACGGTCAAGCGCTTGCTCGGGCTCGCGTTGAGCGCCCGCGACGGCCAAAAGCGGGCGCTCGAGTCCTTGGATGAACTTGGCAAAGTGGTCACCGCCGGCAACGTCAACCCCGGACTCACGATTGCCGTCGAACGCGCCAAGGAGAAAACCCTCTCCGGCTCGGACAACGTGATCGTTATGCATCCGACGGAGATTCACGACATTCTGGAGCTGCTCGTCGTAGAAAAGCTCGCCGGCCGCCAGATGCGGGTGCTGGTCAATCAGGGTGACGTCGATTCTCGCGTCAATGTGTTACCGGAGGTGGTCCTGGCTTTGCGGGAGGTCGCGGCGCAATGGCTCGAGACGTTGCTGAAGGATTCGGTCGAAGCCAGCGCCGACGAGCGTGAGCAACTCGGAAAATCTGCCCATTTGAATCTGCGCTGGAGCCTGCGGATAGTGCACACCCGGTTGTACTTTCATTTGGAAGACGATGGTTGCGGAACCGTATCCGCCGATCCCCAGGCTTTGCCGGACATCACCGCCTGGGCGCATCTCCGGTTGCGAGTCGACAACGAGCAAACGCCGGGACAGGGCGGGAAACTTGCCGTGACCTGTGAAGCCAGTTCATTCAGCAGTTTTTTGATCTGCGCGTTGAAATTGGAGGATCAAACAGGAAACCTCAATATCGCCGTCGTTACCACTTCCGTGCTGAGCATTCTGTCGCGAGCTCACCGGGCGAACACCGGTCTGCCTTTGATCGAGATGCCGGATGGCAGTTTGATACGCATCGTCGATTTGCGCGATGCGTGGCCCAATCTGGCTATTGCGCCAGCCCAGGAAAAGTCGGTTTTCATCGTGATCTCCACCGAGCGATCCGGCTTGATAGCGCTGCGCGTCGATGAGATTCCAGATGCCGTGCGCGCCGTCGTGCTGACCACCGCGAGCGCGTCGCCCGATGTCCTCGGCTTCGTATCGCTGAAGGATGGTTTGGCAATCGTGATAGATCCGGACCGGCTGGCGCCACGCCTGAGTGCGCACAAACAATTGAATCAAGACACGGGGATTCAAAACCCGGGCCGGACTCCGGCCACTATTCGCGCGCCGGAGGCACATCGTGGCACATCATTCCCCTAGCACACTCCCGGACCCCGAATGTCGGCAGTCCACCCCGAGTTTGGCCGCGGAATTGTCTGGCTGGGGGAAGCGCTCGGCCGCGTTCAGCGTGACACCCGGCATGGCGGGACGCGTGGATGTTGCGTACGAGCGGCTGCTTCATCACCTGCAGGATGGAAAGTCGCCAATTTACGGGGTCCACAGCGGTTTCGGGTCCAACGTGGCTTCGCCGCGCGATCCCCAGTCGTGGCGCGCGACACAGGCCGAACTGCTGCAGTACCTGCAAGTCGGAGTTGGCGACCCGCTGCCGGAATCCGTGGTACGCCGCGCCCTGCGCCTGCAAATTTTGAAAGTCGCCAAAGGATATTCCGGCGTTCACCCGGATACGTTCCGAGATCTCGTGACACTTTCCGCGGATTCGAATCTTCCACCGGTACCCTGTTTTGGCAGCCTGGGTGCGAGCGGCGATCTCGTGCCCATGGCGCATGCCGTGGCGCCGCTGTTCGCGGAACGGGGCCCGCGTGGTCCACGCGATGTGATCGGGCTCGTGAACACGAATGCCATGATGTCGAGTCTCGCGATCGAGTGCCTCACCGACGTGCAATTGTTGTGGCGACTCGCGTGCAGCATCACCGCGGCGACCAGTCTCGGGTTGGGAGCGACCGTGGAGCCGTTTGATCCGACAATCCTGGCACTGAACGAGCGCCAGGAAGGTATCGGCCGAGCAGGTGCAGCGATCTGTGCGGCACGCGCTCAGCTGGAGACAAGCCTGGCGCTCGCGGCGACGGTGTCATCTGACTGCATTCAGGAGCGCTATTCGGTCCGCTGCGCGCCGCAAATCCTTGGGAATATCGCCGAGAACCTCGATTTCGCGGCGGTGCGGATCACCGCCGAAGCGGTCTCGGTGGCGGATAATCCCATCGTGTTGCCTGGCGCTATGTGGCATGGCGGCCTGTTCTACGCGGCCGGCCTGGCAACCGCCGCCGACTTGATGGCCGACGCCGCGGCACGGCTGGCGGAAATGGTGGATCGACAAGTTCTGCTGCTCGTCGGTGTCGATACGAACCACGGACTTCCTGAAAATCTCGCAGCGCCGGGTTTCTGTCATGTCAAGGGCCTGCATCAGCTCATATCGGCCCTCAATCAGAGCCTTCGGGCCAGCGCAGTTCCTTCGCGCCTTCTCAGCTTTTCCTGCGAGGGGAACAACCAAGACGTCGTGCCGTGTGCAATGGCTGCGCTGCTGCGGGTCCGCGAATCCGCGGGCATCGCGCGCCGTGCCCTCAACGCGGCTTCGTTCTGCGCGGAGCGCGCAGTTCATTTGCGCCACGGGCGGGCGTTGCCGGCGCATCTTAATCTGAACTCGTGGAACCAGTATGAACCCGAACGACTTTCGTGACGAGTGGCGCAAGCGCCTGCGCGGGCAGTCGTACCCCTTGCTGGCGACCCGCGGATCTGACGGTCTGCACATTCTCTCGGGTGCGGCGCTGTGGAACCGGTCGATCGAGATGATCCGCTCGTGGCGCCGTGCCGGCGCCAGACCTGGAGATTTATTGATTGATTCGCCGGAGGGAATTGCCGGTGCCACGCGGATCGTGGCGGCGCTGCTCGGCGGGTTCCTCTACTATCCGATGCCACCCGAGGAGTTCACGACAGGCGCGAACACTGCGGTGAAAGGGCGCGGCGCACGGCGCGCGTTTTGTCTATTATCCGCTCCGTCGAATGAATTGCGCGAGGTGGCCATGCCGGCGGCTATCTCGAGCTTGGAGCCGCTTCAGCCCAATGCGAGACTGGTGCTCGGCACCAGCGGTACGTCCGGCAGCGGTCGCCTCATCGTCGTTCTGGACGCTGAGTGCGTTCGCCATCAGTTGATTTGCCATGCGGAAGCGCTCGACCTCGAGGAGGGGGCGTCGCGACTCTCTGTTCTCCCGTGGTGGCACTCCTTCGGGCTGGTCTTGGATCTGCTGCTCGGCCTCTGGGCGGGCCAGGCAATTTGGATTCAGCCCGATCTGTCCTTGCGCAGTCATTCGCTCGTGAAAGTCTGTCGAGAAGACCATATCAATCATCTTGCGGTTGTTCCCCGACTTGCGGCAGTCCTTTTTGCGGGTCTCCGTGATGGACCCGGTCTTCCCGAGTTGTGCCTTCATACCGGGGGCGCCCGTGTCACGGACTCGTTGCGGCAGGCAGCAGCTCAGCGCGTCGGTCGATGGGTGGATGGCTACGGCCTGACCGAATGTGGACCGGGGGTCCTCTTGGATGGGATCCCTATTGGCTGCGAGGTCTGCATCGAGGACGGTAGCGGCGAACTGTTGGTTCGGTCAGAGCATATCGGTTTGTTCGACGGACGCAAGGACCGACTCGATGGTTCCGGGCGGCTCAGAACGCGGGATATCGGCGAGCAAGACTCGCCGGGTCGTTTCGCCGTGCTCGGGCGCATCGGTAATGCATGGAAAGACGCGTCCGGCCACTGGGTGACTACCCGCGATATCGAGGCATGGGCAGACCGAAAATGCGCCGGCGAGGTGGTTGGCATTTCCCATGACGGCGCGCACGGACTGAGGGTCGCCATCGCGTTGCCTGAACGCACTCCGGCCTTGGCGCTCGACTGGGTCGGTTCGCTGGAAAACGCTTTTCATAAACGTTTCGGCGTCCCCATGACGCTCCGGACCTGCGTCCTGACACCGGAGTACCGCGACCTCTTGCACTCGGCTCGCGCCAAAAGCATGGGTGACGCTCTCGTCAAGAGCATGTTTCCGAGCCGGGAAGGTTTGCCGGTGGATCCGCTTCTAGCGCTGGGGTGAGAGATGGTCGGCCGTGACGCGATTGCGGCCGCCGCGTTTTGAGCCGTAAAGACTGGCCTCGAGCCGTGAGCAGGCTGCAGGCATCGAACAGGTCAACAAAGCGGTCACCTCGATGGACACGGGTACGCAGCAGAACGCCGCACGCGTCGAACAAGCCTCGGCTGCCGCCCAGGCCCTCATGGAGCAGGCAAGGAACCTGTCCAGGCTCATTTCCCGTTATCAGGTCGGCGGCGCCGCGCCGCGCCGTCCGGCGCTATCCAGCGGGACTCAGAGCGCGCTGTAGGGCTTCGCGAGGAAGTCCGAGCCCACGCGATCTTGTAGCTGAAACGAGGGGACGGTCAGCGTCAGGCGGAACTCATTGGCGCGGCTCGGATCGATGACCAGTTTCCCGCCCAGTAGCCGGGCGCGAAACGCGAGGAGCTGCGTCGGGCATTCGGAGCGCTTGGAGCCGCTCGGCGGTTCGACGCGCCGGTCGCCGCACAGCTCAATGACCAGGGAGTCGCGCACGAAGTGCACCTCCAGCCGAATCTCGTGGCAAGCCTCATCCAGAGCCGCCTCGATCAGCGCGTCGCGACAGAATCGATGGACGTGGTCTGCCGCCAGATTCGAGATCGAGCGCTCGTCGAGGACGCACTCACAGGATACGGCCGCTCCCAGACGAATTCCCACGGAACCGGCCAATCGCTTCAACGCGTCGGCCAGTGAACCCCGCTCGATTGCAATCGGCGCGATCTCCTGAGCCAGTCGGCGTGTCAGGCTGATGCTGCGGGCCACTTGCTCGGACGCCTCGGTCACCAATTGCGCATATCCGGTCGATTCTCGCTTGAGGCGATTCGATAAATTGTTCAACATGAACAAGACGCCGGCGAGCTCTTGCGCGAGCCCCTCGTGCAGCTCATCACCGAGTTGCTGGCGCTCTCGCGAGTTGTTGTCGACGAATTGTCGCTCCACCGATCGTAACTCGGTGACATCGATCGATTGCAGGGTGACGCCGAGAGCCTCGCTCCCGTCGATCGCCGGCAGCACATACACTTCGTAATATCGCTTGGGGACGTCGCCCTGATCCATTTCGATGTCGAGGCTCACGAATCGGCCGCTGGAGAAGGCGCTCTCGATCGCCTGGGTGATTTGTGCGAGCAGGTGCCGCGGGATGACATCGCCGAGCGCCGCACCGACGACCGGCGCGGGGCCGGAGCCCAGCAAGGGTCGATTGGCGAAGAAGACGAGGCGATTCTCGTCAAGCAGCATCATGGCGTGTGGAGCGCGACTCCAGGCATGACTCAACACGATGTGGTAGCGCCGTAGTCGGCGTGCATGCCGTTTGCGCGCGACCAGAAAGCACACGAGCAGACCGCAGGCAATCACCGAAGCCGCGGCGACGGCTCGCCAGAGGAGGCGCGCCCGCTGTTGCTGCTGCAAGTCTTGTTGTCGCGCGCGCAGGTCCGCCTCGAGCAGGCGATTATTCGTACGCAGCCGCTCCGATTCCACGAGCGCGCTGAGCATCGCGACCTGGCGATGGCGACGCTCGATCCCGGAGGCGGCATCGAGCTGCAGCGCATAAGAAAGATCGGCATAGGCTTCCGCATAACGATGCAGCTCGCCGCGCGCTCGTCCCCGATCGCGATAGATATCCGCTTCTTGCGTCGGCAACAGGCGATGGATGGGCCCGGCGAGCAGTCTGTTCAGCGTGGCAAGCGCCTCTTCCGGATGATGGTGCTCGAGCTGCAGCTTGGCCTGGTAGGCGTGCAGCAGCGTCGCCAGATCCACTCGCTGCGCCGCAATCAACGCCTCGCTGCCGCTGTTGCACGTGACATCCGCTGCCGACAGGTCGCGATCGTTGATTTCGGCGAGGCACAAAGGGATGTTCACCGCCGCCGCACTCACCTGGTCGCCCGCAGCCCGTGCAGCATCCCTCGCATCGATCAACGCGGAGCGGGCCTCGGCCAGTCGTCCCGCCGCGACCAAGACTTGGCCCCGCTCATACTGCGCGTCCGAGAGGCTCTGTTGCATATGGTTCGCCGTCTCGACGGCAATGACTTCATCGATCATCTTCTCCGCCTGATCGTACAGGCCGGTCCGACGGAAATTCACCGCCAAGGTGTAGGCGCTTTCGATGCGCGGCGCGACCCATTCGTGGTCAACGGCCAGACGATGTGCCGCCAGAGCCGCGTTGACCGCATGGTCCGGTTCGTCCAGAAAATCATAGGCAATAGCGCGCTGCGAAAGGGCGCAGGCGAGTTCGCGTGAGTCGCTGGGCAGCGTTGGGAGCAGCGCATCGAGGGTCGCGGCCGCCTTCGCGGCGTCGCCGGCCGTGGACTGCAATTCGGCTTGCAACAGCTCAAATCGCAAACGGACACTACTCGCTGTCGGCGTTCCCTGTGAGGATTGCAACAGGGTGAGTCCCCGGGTGATGGCAGCCGCCGCCTCACCCGGATCATCGAGGTCGAGTTCGGACTCGGCAACCACCGAGTACAGCTGCGCCCCGAGAGACGCCGGCGTCGACCGTGGCATTTGCGCCAAGCGCGCCTGCGCCTCCCGCAATGCTTGTTGTGGATTCGTTTCGATCTTTGCCGCGAGCGGGGCCAGGGCGTCATCCGGCAGGGGCAAGCATGCGGCGGGCGCACTCGGCGGGATCAGCGTCAACGCCAAGAAGAGCCAATAGGGCAGTCCGCCGGACAATTGCCGGTGCTCGGCGTCGGTTGCTCCGGAGCCATCCGCGCTCTTGTTGTACAAGTTGGCCAATCGCATGACTGCCACTTACGGTCTCGGATAAAGCACGCTGGGATCCCCCACAGAAAGTGTAGCAGTTGGAGCTTGCGAGGTCAGGGGCGCTCTGCTTCCGCGTTGCTTATGTAAAACATCTCATTGTCTCCGGTCGCGAAATAAACGTGCATGCGCTTGAGCACATCACTGCCGAGTCGCAAGGGATAAGCATAGAGACAGTCGGTGTAACCGATTGCATCTGTCTTACGTGCAAGATGGCAGGCGTCGTTCGAAGGTTCGGTCAGCAGAACCCTTTCGTCGATCAGCGTCAAGCCGGACGCGGTGAGTTTCATCGCGCGATATTGTGCAATCGTGCGTCCGTCCTCGGTGGTCGTGGTTTCGATTCCGCTCGAGTTCCGATCGAAGCCATAGACCCGCCGGGTGACGTCGGTCGAGAGGGTCGTCACGGGCGATCCCGTCGCCAGCAAGGTCTCGAGTTTTCTACCATCGAGCTCCATGGGGAAGAACATGTTGCCGAAAGCGTCCCGTCGCAAGGCTACGACGTGGTGGCTCGCAGCGCCGGCGAAGGTCTGATGCCAGCAATGGGAGTGATCGTAGAAGCGAAGCTGGCGATGGGCGAGATCGAGTTCGAAATCCATCTTCCAGAGAAGATCGATGCCGAGAATGCCGATGATCTCGGGTCGGGGGTATCGGTCGGGCGTCTCCGAATTCGGATCTATAAAAAAATGCGCTTGGCGATAAATCAGATCGCCGAGCGTGAAATCCGAGTCGGTATATTCCTGGACGCGCCTGGTTCCGCTCGTAATTTCGAGCGCTTTTCCGATCTCCTGATGCCGCAGGTGGAACCCGCGCACGGCCTGCTCGGAAAGCAGGCTGAACGGACTGCCTATCTCCAGGTACATGAAGGCCGGCGTCTTGCCGAACTCAACTGGAACGTAAATCGCCCCGTTGTCGGCCGTCTCGAGGGTCAGGCTCGCCAGTTCGTGCGGTTCACAGGGTCGCTGATGATCCGTGGCCTGCGGTTCCGTGGCGAACGCTGCAATCGGGGTCGCCGTCCCTAGCGCGAATGCGAGAGCTGCCAGCCAATCTCGCGGGGACGCGCACGGGCTGCGCTTGCCCGGGTCGCGGCCCTGGTCGGAATCGTCGTGAGTCCTATGCATTGCTCGGAACGCCAAAACCGCACGATCGCCGCTTTTCGCAGGATTGTCGAGTCTTTTTGGACGCTCAGCTGCCGCATCGGGCGCGGGCGGCGGCGGCGCGCCCGGGCGATCGATTCATGCGACCCGCCACGCTCGGGTCTTCTATTGTCTAGCTGATCTGTTCCTCGAACCGACCGCCGCTGATTTTTCGATAAAGGGCCTTGGCAACCGGGTCATAGCCAAAGAATGCAATGGCGGCGTCCTCCCAGGTCATCGGCCGGGAATGCGTCAGATCGTGCGCGCTGCGTAACAGCTTGGAGGGCACGGAATCGGGGGTCGGGTCGAATATCTCGGCCTCGTGCGTGTCGTCCTGCTCCGCGTTCACGTTGCGGGTCACTTTGGAGAACACATGTTTGCCGGCGGCAGTCTCATAGATCCGGTATTCCGCCCACTGGCCCTGTGGCGCCGAAGGCGGCGCGGCCGAGGCACGCAGGGTTCCAAGGAAGGCCAGATCGGCTTTGCCGTCTCGAATGACGCGCTGATCCTTAGGAATTCCGACTTGCGCGTCGTCCGCGAGCGCCGGCAGATCGCTTTGCATTTTCAGCCTGGACGGCGAGGGCTTCTTGTCTTTGTTCTCTGCGTCTTTGTTCTGCGGCGGCGCAGCGGCAGAGGGTTTTGGGTCGTCAGCGCCCGCGTGCTCCCCTCGGACGACGACCGTGGCCTCATAGCGCGCTGCACCGTCCGGGCGCTGGGCAGATTCCTGGGGTGGTTCGGAACTCATGGGGCTTAGCCTCGCTGCACGACGTGGAAAGATCAGAGGCTGCGCCCATCTCCCGTCAGGATCAGCCGGCAATCAGCGCGACCGCTTGTCAGCGCGCGCCCACCTTGGGTCGGAGAATTACCGCCGGCGCGGCGCTAACCGACTTCCGCCAATTCGAAATGAACGGCTTGCAGCGCGCTCAGGATCTGGTCGACGCCGACCGGTCGGCTGAACAAATATCCCTGCGCATAGCGACAACCCAGCGACTGCAATATGGCCAGCTGCCCGGCATCTTCGACCCCTTCCGCGAGACTCGCCATGCCGAGATTTTCGACGAGATTGATGGTGGCGTGAATCACGGCGAGCACGTCCGAAACGCTGGTCAGGTCCTGCAGGAAAGAGCGGTCGATCTTGATGGTGTCGAACGGATAGTTGCGCAGGAACGCCAGGGACGAGGTGCCGGTGCCGAAATCGTCCATGGCGAGTTTGACGCCCAGTTCGCGCAGTTCGACCATGAGCGCTCGCGATTCCTCGGGATGCCGCATGATCTCCCGTTCGGTGATCTCGAGTTGCAGACAGTCCGGCGGCAAATCGTGCCGCCGCAAGACGTCCTTGATCTGCACCAGGAGTCGCTGGCCCAGCGCCAGTTCGGCCCGGGACAAATTGACGCTGATCGTCGCCGGCGCCCGCGCGGGATCGGTCGCGCGCCAATGAGCCATCGCCTCGCAAGCCGCATTCTGCACCCACTCGCCCAAGGTTACGATCAATCCCGTTTCCTCCGCGATCGGAATGAATTCAGCCGGGGTGATCTCGCCCAGCACGGGGTGATCCCAGCGAACCAAGGCTTCGGCCGATACCATGCGGTTCGTCGACAGGTCGATGATGGGTTGATAGTTGAGGTAGAGCTCGGGGCCGCCGATCGCGCGGCGTAGGTTGTTCTCGATGGTCACGTGCCGCGTCAGGCGCGCATGCATGGATTCGTTGAAAACCACCGAGCAAGCACGACCGGCTCTCTTGGCCTCGTACATGGCCACGTCCGCGTTGCGCACCACGTCCTCGGCGCTCGACCGGCACTGGTCGCTGGTGACGATGCCTATGCTCGCGCTCGAATGAACCTCACTACCCTGGATTTGATACGGCGGCGCCAGGGCGTCCAGCAGGCGCTCGGCGATGCGCAGCGCGTGTTCGGGGGCCTTGAGGTCATTGATCAGCACCAGAAATTCATCGCCGCCGAATCGGCTGACGACGTTGCCCGTGTCCTCGGCACTCGCGCTGTCGGCGGCCCGCAGCACCTTGCGCAGGCGTGCCGCGATCTGTCGCAGCAGCTCGTCGCCGGCCTCGTGCCCGAGAGTGTCGTTGATCAGTTTGAAGCGATCAAAATCCAGGAACAACACGCTGAAGTAAGTCTGCGTCCGGCGACTCAGCCGCAGGATGGCCGCCTCGAGCCGCTTCATGAACACCGCGCGGTTCGTCAGGCCCGTTAGTTTATCCCTGCGCGCAGCGTCGGCCAATTCGGACTCCATCGCCTTGCGGGTGGTTACGTCGACGTCGATGCCCACCATGCGCAGCGGCCGTCCGTCCGCATCGCGATAAACCTTCGACGCCGACTGCAGATGGCGAACCTCCCCCGAGGGCAGCGTGATCCGAAATTCGGATTCCAGATTCGTGCCGCCCGCGAGAGCCGCCCACATCTCATCTCGGGTGCGCTGCCGATCGTCCGCGTGCACGCGCTCTGTCCAGGTCATCACGGGAACCGGTGCCGCTGTGTTGTCCATATCGTAGAGGCGGTACATCCTGGCGTCCCATTTCATGGTGTCGCTGAGCGGACTCCACTCCCACACGCCGATGCCGGCGGCATCGGCGGCCAGCGCGAAGCGCTCGCTGGTCGAGCGCATCGCTTCCTCCGTATTCTTGCGATCGGTGATGTCCTGGATCGCGCCGACCACGCGCGCCGGTCGTCCCCGGTCGAATTCGACGACGCCGATCGTGCGCACCCAAATCGACCGGCCGCGCGCCGTACGCACCGGAATCTCCAGATCGTAGCCCTCACCGCGATCCGAGGCCGCGCGGATCGCCGCCCACAGTCGCGAGGCGACCGTCGGCTCCATCAGTTTGTCGAGTTCCTCGGCGGACGGGGCTAGCTCCCCTTCGATCTCGTAGATGGCGAACGTCTGGCGCGTCCAGACCTGGCTTCCCGAGAGAAGATCGATGCGAAATCCGCCGACGCCCGAGATCGCGCCCGCCTGTTCGAGAAAGGCACGGCTCTCGGCGAGTTCCGCTTGCGATCGCTTCTGGGCGGTGATGTCATGGATCAGCACATGGATTCCCCGCGTTTCGCGGTCGACGGTATCGGGCATGTAATGAACCATCAGGGTCGCCGAGTCTTCGTCCCCGGGCGCCCGGGTTTCCACTTCATAAGTCACTGCTTCGCCGCACAGCGCTCTCTCGAAGTGCGGACGGATCCGGGCGACGACTGCCTCCTCGAAACAGTCTTCGAGGCGGCAGCCGGCCATCGAGCGGGCCACGAGGCCGTACCATTTCTCGTGCGCTCGGTTCGCAAAGCGGTTGATGCCGTGCTTGTCCCAATAGGCAATCATCGAGGGCATGGCGTCGGTGACGGCCCGAAGGTCCCGTTCGCTGTCGGCCAGGGCCCGGGTCCGCCGCGCCACTTCGCGCTCGAGTTCCTGCATGCCCGAGCGAAGTTCTCGATCCACGGCTTTGGGCGCGGTGATGTCGCGGATGGTCTTGGCGATCGCGACGACCCGGCCGTTAAACCCGATGACCGGCGCGACCGTGATGGCAACATCGATCGCCGAGCCATCGCGCCGCCATCGCACGGCATCGAAAGGCGGCACGGGAAGCCCGTCGGCGCAGCGTGCGAGCAGCGACCCATCCTCGTCCGCTCGATCCGCCGGCAGGATGAGATCGGCCAGGCGACGACCTTTGGAGTATTCCGCGGAATAGCCGAACAGGGACGCCGCAGCGTCGTTCCAACTGATGACCGTGCCCTCGATGGATTCCATGATGATCGCATCCGAGGCGTTCGCCACCACGCTCGCGAACAGGGCTTGTTGCGAACGCACCTCGGCGCCGCGCCGCCAGTACGCGACCGTTGCGAAGGCGAGGGCACCGGCGAGGGCGCACAGGAGCAAAGCTAGGATCCCACCAAGGTGCCCCACGACAATGCGCCCTGTCAGAGCGATCAAGCCAAGTTCCATGTGTGATGAGCTCCTGTCCCGTCTTGAATGCCCCAACGGGGTATCGACCGATCGCGGGCATTCCGATCATCGAAACCCCGCGCAGGTCCCATTCTGTGATCGAGGTCGCACCACTTACTCGTCGGCGGTCCGATAAGCCTCGGATGCTGGACTCTCGCCCCCGTGCCCACGCCCCATTCGACCGCGCAATGATCCTCAAGGCGGCGGCGTCCTTAGGGTTGCTCGGCAGCGATCCCAATGGTTCGCCGCGCATCATGGCGGCTCTGTGCAATCCGCAGGTCGAGGCACGCGAGGTGGCGGCCTTGATCGGGCGGGAGCCGGCGCTCTACGCCCGGGTCTTGCGTGTGGCCAATTCGCCCTTCTACGGTCAGTCGCGCTCCATCACGACGCTGGATCGGGCACTGGTCGTGCTCGGGCTCGAGGCCGTGCGAGGCATTGCGGCAGCAGCCTGCCTCGATCGGAGCTTTCCGAAGAATCGCCAGCATGCGCTCGTGGATCGGCGCGACATCGTGCGGCACAGCCTGGCCACCGCGTCCGCCGCGGAATCCCTGGCGCGTATCCGGTGTCCCGCGCTCGCGTCAGAGGCGTTCATCGCGGGGCTCCTGCACAATCTCGGTGTCGTCGTGCAAATGAGCATCGATCCGGCCGGAATTCAGGCAATCGTGGCGTTACGCGCAGCCGCGGATCAACGCGAGATGCGGACGCTCGAGTCGGAACAAACCTTCGTCGGCCACGAGGACTGCATCGCGGCCATTTTCGAGACCTGGAACCTGCCGGAGTCGCTGGTCGCGGCGATTCATGGACACCACGACCCCGCGGCGGTGATTTCCGCGCATGCTCCGCTCGCCGCTTTGATCAATCTGGGCGCGAACTTGGGTCTCGCCACCGGTCACACGTTTACCCTGGAGACCGCGCTTTCCCCGCGCAATCCATTCGCGATGTCCTGCCTGGGCTTGGACGACACCGAACTCGACCGCGTCGCCCAGGAGTTGCCCGCCCGCGTCGACGAGTTGAATAAGGCCTTGTTCGACGGCTAATGTCATACTGGCGGCGCTACAGCTGAACCATCGAGGAGCGCACATGCAATACGTGGTGGTCGCGACGACTTCAGAAATCGCCGACGGTGTGATGAAAGCGGTCGACATCGAGGGGCAGGAGCTGCTGCTCGCGAGGATCGGGGATGGCTACTACGCCGTGGCGCGTCGCTGCACGCACATGGCGGAGAATCTTTGCGCCGGCACGCTGGATGGCCGGATCGTCACCTGTCCCCGACACGGCGCGCGTTTCGACGTCACCACCGGCAAGGCGGTCGGCAAGGCGAAGCTGCTGTTTCTCTCGACGACCCCGCAAGATCTCGCCACGTACGCGGTCAGAGTCGAGGGCACCGAGATAGCGGTCGGTCTGGCCTGATACCGTTACCGC
>Ga0116226_10000611_pt1 | contig 30556 bp, 16 predicted proteins | sample S1TSphfallax_FD_89692 | JGI IMG/M metagenome (GOLD analysis project Ga0116226, IMG submission 89692) | Host-associated microbial communities from peat moss isolated from Minnesota, USA - S1T2_Fa - Sphagnum fallax MG | ecosystem: Host-associated > Plants > Peat moss > Unclassified | place: USA...
ATACACATATACATTGTTTTGCTTCATCAAGTGATAAACTATTGTAAGTAAAATTGATATCTTCCATTGTCAATTGTCTTCTAAATGTTTGTGGAGCAAGCTACTAAAAGTTGGGGATAGCTAAATTATCTTAGGTAGGTGGCAAAATAGATTAGGTTATTTTTCACCTATATCCTAAACCTTATCAATGGGATTGTCATTTGTAGGCAACCCTAATCCTAGACATGCCTACAAAAAATGTGTACGTAGCTTACCAAAAGACCATAGTTGGCCTATTTTGGTTGCACATGCAACTATGAGTATATGCACATCAAATATATACGATGATATATCACAAAAATCATCCAAAGGTCGAGATGAAGGTGATCATAGTTGCACCATAGTTGCATACACACCCAAAAAGGCGGCAAAAATCCATTGCAGTTGCATAAAAAACCTTACATAGTTGCATGCGACCGACAGTTGCATCCTAGTTGCAAACATGGTGGTTGCATATGATAGAATTTCTAGTAGTGCTACTGATATCCCTTAACAATAGTCAAAATTGGCCAAAATGTATATATTCCATTTGTGACTACATGTGACTATTAATTATTTTCAATTCTTTCTCGTGTTGGTCATATATGCAATTATGTTGCAACTAGTTTGTGAATATTTTGGTGTTCATCCTTCCATCTGAAGAATATTTAGTTTGGTTTTCATCCAATACAATAATTTGTGTCCCATTCGTTGCAATGTGACTAATTTAATTGCAACCCTCTGAATATACAAAAGTGTATTTTGTGAATTTTATGGAATATAATTGGGTGCATTAAAATTTATAAACATATATTTTGAATATATATATATATATATATATATGTTAAACATTTATTAAACATATTGTGCCCATATTACAAGTTTATCCAAACCAAACTTATTATAACTCTTAAAATTATTACAAATGGGATTTATTATTATTTATAATATTATATATTATATATTAATATTAGTTACATGTAATAAAACACTAAATTTCAATATTTTTTCCATTCATGTTTTCTAAATAGTAATATTTTATTGCATGATGATGATGATGATGATGATGGTATTAAAATGATAGGAAAAATAATTATATAGTTACTGAAATAATTACTAAAAAATAATATATTTTTATATTATTATTAATTTATTTTCAAATGACTAATGTACTTATTAAAATTAAAATTTTATTTATGAATAAAAATTATAAATCATAAATCGTAATAGTTCTAACAAATGACATCATAATATATACTAATATATAATTAAACAATAGCTAACCTAGGTTAGCTACAAATTACATTAAAAATATTATTATAAGTAGTCAATTATGAAATATTACTATATTATAATAATTACCAATAAATATTAATATATTAATATATCTTTATATTTCAAATTTATAATCAGAAATATCTATTTATTAATTATTCAATGATTATAATCAATTACTGATATATATATTTTTATTTTCAGTTTTATTATTTTATAATAATTAATGTAGTAACTAGAATGGAAATATAATAAATTAATATACAAATGCAAATGTATATTTGTATTTATGAACTATTATCATGTATAACTAATAATTATTTATTAATGAATAATATTGATTTAATTGGTCATGAAACAATATTTATTTATTTATTAATAATTAGTTAATTATTTCAATATCAACCAATTACTAGTTAATGAAATTGGGTGATAGATCAATATAGTTCATATATAATTAAAATTAAATATTATTACTATTTATGTAGCTTAAAAATTTTATTTAATAATAATTGGTAATATAATTAATTTAGTGATCATAATATATTGATGATTTTTTTTTTTAATTAATTAGTTGGATTAGTTCATAAAGTGAATTAATTAGTTTTTAATTTGGTTGTTAATTAATTAATTAAAAAATTTAATTATTTACTTTTCTATATGTTTTTCATTAAATAATTGGTAATTTTATTATCTAAGTTAGTTAGTTAATTGTCACTTACCTATTTAATTATATATTTTTCAAGATGAGAATGAAAGCCAAAACATATGGGATAAACTTTTTAGTTGCAAGTCCTATGTAACTAAATATTTTTTAATTGCAAACGACTTGCAACTAAAAAGTTTATCCCATATGTTTTGGCTTTCATTCTCATCTTGAAAAATATATAAACAAAATGTTTTGTCTTTACATTCTCATATTTTAAAACATGGACATGTGGGATGAACCAATAAAAACAACTTAACCCAAAATAAAATAAAAATATTCATGTACTTACACCTAACTACCTACCTACCTACCTAAGTAGGTATTTGGATTAGGTAGGTAATTCAACCTACATACCTAAATATTGATTTAAATTGAATTTGGACTAATTCAATTAATATGCCATGTGGCAAATTCCTATTGCACCACGTGTCATAATCTAAACCATCCAAACATAAAAATTAAACATCTTATATTGTTTCAAAATAATAATAAAATATTTTTAATTGTTAAGAATTGGGACACATGGCAACACATAATTAGTTCCCATTGTTCACCAAAAAAATCGCATCCTAGTTGTAAGTGATAATATGTATATGACAAGTCAAAGGATGAAAGCATATTTTGTTGACTTTTTCTTTCATCCAAAATTTGTTGTCGTTTGTGACTAATGTCAATGCAACTTGTTCAATGTGACTATTAAGATTTTAGTTGCAAATGTTGCTTGTAACAAAAAATTAATTATAGGGACTAGTTGCAAAATGGCCATTTTCTACTAATGTAAAATTTCTTCTAAAGTCTTGTCTGTTGTAACCTATTCTAAAATCACAAGTTGTTGGTTAGCATCACTAGTTTGATTGTTTTCAACCAATTGAGTTGTAGTATAATTATCAAGTAATCCAACCTAATTACTATGTAATGATTATTGATTAATGATAATAGGTTGTTTATTAGTCCCACTGTGTTGTAATTGTTTGATAGTTTCAATAAATGAATCCCATAGACATTTTTCTTGTTGCCAATCTTCAACTCCTTTGGCTTTAACAAACTTTTTAAATTTAAACATGTGTTGTTCTAAATGTTGACTACTGTTGACTATGAGTGGTAATAACAACTACTACATTAACTAGCACATTGTCAATTTTAAACAATTTAAATGTTGTCATAGCATTTGAACTAACATGTTTTATACTTTAATATTCCTGGGGCATCTTCCATATATATGTTTTATGCTATAACAAATTATACACATATTCTTCTTGATTTGATAGGTTGGGTTTTATAATTCTTACTAAAGGTTTTGTAGATTCAACTATAATAGTTGGTACAATTAGTACTTCTCTTTTCCTGTTATGACATGTCTCTATTAAATGATCAATTTTACCACAATTGGTACATGTTCGTGCTAATTTAGCTATAACAACAAATATTGTAGGTTTAATTATTATATTAGCTTATGGTGTGGTTAATAGAACATTATAACTCAAACTAACATGTCCACTTTCCTCACATACTATAGTACCTTCCTTGTGCTCAATTAAAATATCTATTTTCATAAATGCAATTGTTAATCTTAAGTAAGGTAATAAACTTGCCTTGAAAATAGTGGTGAGAAAAACATATTTTGATCTAACCTATAAACAAGTTGTTAATTTCAACATGTGTTGATAATAAACTTCAACATGTTTGGTGATTTGTTATTGTTTGTTTCATAATTGCATGTAGACCTCCTCATCATTCTTTATAATTCTGAATTGTTTATAAAATGTTTGTTCCAATTTTTCAAAAGTGCAATTTGGATAGTGTTGAGCATAATTTTCTCACCATTCAAATATATTGTCCTTTAAAGTAAAACCAAATAGGTCGATGATGTTAGCTTCCACTATTCACCATTAGCTTTAATGGCTTTCTTGAATACTCTAATGTGAGCATTAGGATCAGTGTCCTTGACATAAGTTGGATATTGTAGCTTCATGTATGGCAGCTTGGTTGTTGTTTTTGATACAAGTTGTACAATAGGTGGTTGATACCATGGTGGTATAAACATACACATGTCAAGTGTTAGTCATCCATAAGATCCAACAAGTGGATTAAAAGATGGTCCTCCAAGCAAATATCCTCCAAATGAACTTCTTCTAGGTGAGTCTTTAGGTTGTCTTCCATCCAATGGTTGGTGAGCAAAACCTCTTGGTACATAAGTTGGCAAATTAGTAGACACCTATATAATGGTTGGAACTGGTGCAGTAACAAACTATTGAACATGTTAATTGTCCTTACTAGTCATTGGTTGAACCACTGTAAGAAACTAATTTCCAATAAAATATGGTGTATATGTTGTTGGTACAATAGGTTATTCAAGTACTAGGTACACATTCCCAAGTACATAACCTATATAATTCTTAAAGATTGAATAATCAAGTCATTTTGTTATAGTTGGATATGTTGGATACAAACTAGGATTTAATGGCATAAAAGGGGGTATGACATTATACCACATTGGGTATGTTGAAGTAGGTAACATACTAATTTTACTTGGTATAATTGGTGTAATAGGTTATGACCAGGTTGTCTAATAGTTAACAAGTATTGCCATATGACATGTACCATGATTCATGGCTTGAGTTCCTAATACAGACATATTGGATATTGTTATTGTAGTGGTTGGAAGAACATGTTGATGAGTATTCATAACCTCTTCCCTTAATAATTTCCTTAATCTACCATCATCAACAAATGGGCAACAGTTGAACAAGTGTCCCACCTATTGACAATATGTATAGGTTACATTTCCAACACTTTGGTTTCCTTTTGAAATTGGTCCATGATGCAAAACTTGTGATCTTTCACCTAAAGCAACTACTAATCTAACTAGCCAAGTGCCTTGTGGATATGCAATTCCTTATCAAACAATTGTGGGTGTTGTTTGATGTTGAACATGTTTTAAATGTGGTATGGAAACTCATTGATTAAACAATCTTTGATCAATGTGACAAAGTTGTTCCAACTTGTTGAGTAGGTGAAGTCGTTCCATCGTACCAAATTGATGGTAGTGTTTGGTGGGTGGATTACCAACGAATGTTGTAATTGGTGTAGATGCCTCGGTTATGGGTAAATTGTAACCTAGGATTGTAGATTGCCATGGTTGTCGTGTGGAGACAACTTCATCAAATGACTGAACAAGTTCATGATTGTCATCATGATAAACATTCACTACCTGTGGTTGGGTTATTGTTTGTGGTGTTTCTTGATGAGTGGTTGAAAGCATTGTTGGGTTTCTCTACATAACCAATTTTGCTACATTTTGATGTTGTTCATTGACTTTTCCCCTTTGTGTTACATTCGTGTTTGGTGCATTCACATGTTTATTTCCCATAGGTTACATTTGTTGTTGTTAAAGGAGTAATTAATCATTATAAATAATTAGTTAATTTATATATACTTACCTAGTTATTATTTTAAGAATTACTAGCTAGTTTACATAGTTCTTATCACCATTTGAATTTGAATTGATCATAAGATTGTTTTTTAATATGATCATTTTTGGCAAGAGAAAGAATTTTCATTATAAAACATTAAGTTTTGATGAAATATCGAACAAGAGTATTTTGTTTTCTATAAAAGCTTCAATTCCATAACCATTTTATTTTTGGATGTTTTTCTCATACTTTCATAACACAATTAAAGTTCTAAACCTAAATATGAGTAACTCTAAATGAGCAAATTTTATTAATATTATTTTCATGACATGTTTTATTTTAGATTTAAATTTAAATATATAATGAGATTTTTATATTTATCAATTATTCATTTTGTTGTTGTGTAGGTTTTAAAACAAGTTGATGTCTAATTTGTTCTAATTGTTTTTTGCAACTTTTAGTAACCACTCTTGACATTTTTTGAAATCACAGGTTCTAGGAAGGTCCTTGCATTATTTTTTAACATAAAACTTTTAGAACGACCCTTCTTAGTAATCATGAGTTTATATAAAAAAAGAATTTATATATTGGGCGCATGTTTTACTTCAAAAACTTTACATTCACCTTGCCCTATTCCTAATGTTTTCAAATTAAATCAAGAAGTAAAAACTTCAATCCTAAAATTGTCACAAAAACAAGCAAACATGAAACAAATCAGAATTTCACGCGTGATTGCTTTGCAAACATGATCTACTACAACTGTTGAATCAAACCAAAAATTCTAAGTGTGATTGTTTTTTAATTCTAATCCAATGTGTGGTCGTTAAATGGTAACATGTTTTTCTATTCCCGTTAAGGTTGTTCAATACTTGAATTTTCCAACAACATGTACATGCAAAAAACTAAAAACTAAAACTAACTACAAATCTTAAACTAACATGTACACAAATTACTAAAAACTTGAAGAAAGTTGGTTGAAAGATAATGATTCATGTTCCAAAATGAAAAAATGGAACACATAACCAACAAAATGAAATCAAAAGTCCCTAAAACAAGTCTATCCACCTAGTTTTATACTAATTATTTCAAAATATAACAATCATAACTTAACGTTATAAATATTCAGTAGCCGATACTTAGACCAATAGTCCAACTTTTCAAAAAACTACACCATGTTTAACTACTTATTCAATTACCTATTCTGTCAAGTACAAGTTTTGTAGATTACATGTTGACTAACTTGTCAACCTATCTTCTTAACCCAATATAATATTACTTATCAAGTTCGATAACCAATTAGGTTAATGCTACATGTTAGGTTAAATAACAGGTTAAGTCACTTATTAGGTTTAACAATTTGTTTACATTTTCAACCTATTAGGTCACTTGCTACTAAATATGGGTAACACAAAGGCATGATTACAAATGGTGGCATCAAATAATGTTCCACGTCATTGATAACACCATTGTGAAATCATACATTATGTACAAGGCACATATGGCGCAACTTGGCAAGTTGGCGGAAGCAATGTCACACCTAAAGTTCGATGTGTCTTTAGTTAAGGCATTCATAAAAAAGGGTGCACATTCTTTCCAAAGGTAAAGGTTTTGATACCTAATGCCAAGGGTTTTGCATTGTTATATATTTAATGAACATGAACCCTATTTTCAAAGGTGCATCAAATGTTTTTAAAGTAATGCATTTATATTTTTCAATTGGAGGAGTCTACACATGTAAATAGCTACAAGGGACAAAATTATAAAACATTCTATCAATAATAAATAATTTAAATATGGCCATTTGATCAGCTAGGGGTTTGGTAATGCGATTGTGGCATTTGGACCCCTATTTTCAAATATCTATCAATTTTTTGTTATATACATTATTCAATTGAAGGAATCAACACATGTAGGTAACTATTAAGGGAATTTTTTTGAAAGGATTCTAGAAAACACGCACAAAAATATGGTTATTTGATCACCTAGGGGTTTTTTAATGTGTTTATGAAATTTTCACCCTTATTTTCATAGTTATATCATATGCACATCATTTTTTTCACTTGGTGGAATTTACATATACATGTAGCTACTAGGGGCCAAGGTTTCAAAACATTATATATATATATGGCCATGTAATCATTAGAGGATCATTTCCAATGTCATAATGGCATGTGACCTTCCCCTTCACCCCCCAAATAAATGGCCCTCTCTTCCCATTGTTGACCCACCCCATAACACATAAATAAATAAATAGCCCATCTAACTTTCCCCCATACTCAAATAGGAAAAGAAAGCCATCCCGCCATTCTCTCCCCACCCCATACATGAACTTAGGGGAAAAAACAAACAAAAAGTCCTCCCCTCCATCTCCCACTTCCATCCCATACCAATATGGAAGAGGAAGGGGGGGAACCCTTATAAGCCACACCGCCATCCCCTTCCCCTTTTTCATTTATTCCGCATAGTGATTAATACATGTAATAATAAATATGTTTTTTTTTACTTGGGAACAAAGGGAACCCTTTTTATTTTTTACATAGGCTTGAATTATTTTTCTCTCATGTTTACACCAAAAGGATGTTTCAAACAAAGTTTTTTTTAGAGACACCTTGGATGACTAACTTTGACTATCCATTATTCATTTGTTTCAACAATTTTTTTCATAGTTTATTTTGCACATGATTCATGCATATTACAATAATGTCACTATTTTTTTTAAATGAAGAAAAAAATATGGGTCTAAATCTCCAAACACATGTAATTATGAAGGTTGCTTGAAACTAGAAACTTGAAAGTTTCAATGGTGGTAGTTTTTCATTCCCCAATATGTTCAACTTGAAGTCCACAACTTCACCAAGTCAAATTTTCTAAAATCTAACATTTTATGTGACATTTAAATGTGTGTGTGACAATTGATCCATTTTCTTGGAATTTGACAATCTTGGTCAAATGTCAATTAAAGGTTACATTGAACCTTAAACTACCAAGCAATTTCCAAACCTCTCTGAAGTTTGGATGTGCGATGTGTGTTATGTTGAGGCAATGATATAGAATTGAACCAAGCCTTCAAAGCATGTGATCTGTACCCGATTGGTATTTTGAAGCTTTATATCAGTACCCAACATATGTGGTCACACCTACGAGCGTACAATTTCAAAAGTTGGTCTCATTTGCCATTTGCTCCTTTCCTTAAAGAATCAATTTTAACACTAGTAGAAAACCCCCCCTTTTGCAACTACTTTTTCAATTACTATTCAACTACAAACTAAATCAAAACTATACATATAGTTGTATTTTATTTTTTTTCAAGTAGGAAATATTTTTTGCAATTGCTAATTAGTAATGTTGAAAAGTACAAGTCGAGAGTGAAATTATAGTCGAAAGCGTATGCCATGTGTCAACACTACAACAATAACCATTACATGCCACTACTTATCAATTGAATTGAAAATTGTTACCAATATAGTCGAAGGTTGTTGTCAACTACATTCAACTAATGGATGAACTTCATTCACTAACTAAGCATGACATCAACCAAAAAATCAATTACAATTTCAACTAGGTTGCAACTATGTAATTTGAACATTTCGATTATGTTGCAACTATGTAAATCAAACATTTGGCCAATGGTTTGGTGACATGTGGCACACTCACAATGTTGACATGTGGCACATTCATAAAATGTGGGATCAACAAAAAGTTAAATGACACGTGGCATGCTCACAAAATTTGGGTCAACAAATAACGAAATGACACATGGCACATCCACATCAATAGGTTTATACGAGATAAAGATTTTAGTTGTAACCTAGGGTAGACACACCTATCACTTAACATTTAATGATATTGGATCATTATAACTTTCTTGTCCATGGCTTGTTCCCTTTGAAACTTAATACAATATTGTAATCCTCCACTTAGCATATCCAAATTTTAAAAAAATGCTATAATCTAATGGAAAACGAACAAGATATGCTCTTTCAAAGTGAAAGGGGTTGTGCTTTGGATTTTTTCATAAATTTAGTATGATTTTGAAGCTTAAGTTCTTCAATTATTGTTTTTTTGACTTTTCATTTTAAACAAGTTTTATAGATTTTGAGATAGCGCATTTGTAGCCTTTGAAATTGTTCAAAATGAATGAGAAATGAACAAGATATAGTTGTTAAAAATAAAGGGGGTCTAGAGGTAAAATTTGAGACAAAATATCACTCTTTCTCTTCTTGCATTCTTTGCTTTGTTCTTTTGCTTTTAAGGTTGAATAAACATTTGTAGCTTTTTGTTTTGTGCTTCTTATGACATAAAAAAATGTTCAATTTGGTGTTGAAATGAGGGAAAACTTGGAAGTGTTTGGTGATACAATACCATTTGTTGTCTACCCTAATTGTAACCCAGTTGCAACCTAATTGCAACTCAAATAGTTGTAATCTAGTTGTACAAGCTAGTCTAAACTTAGTTAGGCCTAGACCTAAACTAATAATCTACCTAGCCTAGGTTTAGCTACTTACCTTAATTACTTATAGTAATTATTCATCAATTATTTTAAACTATATAGTGGTATAATTAAATAATTAAACATATTATCATCATTTATTGAATAATATGGTGATCAGTTGTTCTAAAATCAGTAATTTTATTTATTTATTTCTTAAGTAATTAATTATCATTGAAATTTTAAAAATCTACACTCATTATAAATTATTATTAACATTTCATAAAACAATGAATTAACTCAAATGTAAATATTCAATAATAGAATTTGATGATATTTTAATTACAATAATTATTATAATGTTGTGATAATCAATAATTGATTACAATTACAACAACAACATTAATAATAATATTGTAGCTAATAGTTAGGTTAGGTTAATTATTTAACTATTTTTGTTCATATTTTTATCTAACTTGTTGGAACTATTAAATGACTTAGTATGATAAATATTAAATAAGAACAACTATTTCATAATATAGTAGTGTTAAATAATAAAAATTGAAATTATATGATAATTTGTTAAGTATGTTTATTAATTATTCATATAATTTCAAATTTTATTATTATAAATAAATAAAATATATGAACAAATATTGGAATGAATAACAAAAATATAAATGTAAATATTAAAAATATTAATTATGTATCATTACATGATATGTTGTAAACTAAACTTGAATCTACATGGAAATAATAAATTACACATGTATTGAACACATTCCAAAAAAATATTAATTATATATCATTACTTGACATGTTGTAAACTATAACTGAATTTACATAGATATTATAAATTATGTATGTATTGAACATACACATTATTAAGTTGACTTATATTTCAGAATTTTTTAAAAATTAATTTTCAAATTAAAGTAGTATATTTATATACACAAAAAAATCATTGTACATGTTATCATTCATGTATACAAAAAACATTCACTTGCACAAATATAATTTACATGTAGTTTAATGTTCAATGAATATTTATTGCAATTTAAAGTAAATATCGAGATATCATGTCTTTAAAGATTAATAAACATTAGACTTCCATAGAAAATATTAATTATGTATCAATATTTGATATGTTGTATAAAAAAATCCAATTTACATATAAATAATAATTATGTGTATTGAACATGCACATTATTACAAATTTATATTCCAAAATTTCCTTCAATCAAATTTTATTATTTGTGTGCACAAAAAATATTTGCATCATACATAACCATTCATTTTATACAAAGATAATTTACACGTAATTTAATCTATTAATGAAGGTAGATAAAATTTTTTTATTAAATTTATCATATTGAAATTTCCCAAACCAAATTACTTCATATAATGCTATTGATATCTTTGAAAACCTAACAATGAATAGGGGTGCACTAACTTGGGTTGAAATTTTTTGGAACTATAATGCAAAGGTTATTGATTATTGAACCATTTTTAAAATAAAAATTAATAAAATCATAAGTAGAAATTTTACTTGAATCCAAAGGTGTACTTGGTGTTGTTGAAAAGTAATTGTTAAGTTAGATTTAATGAAATTCATTTCATAATTTTCATACTTAAAGTGTGGAAGATATTGGATTTTGAATGAATTTTGTTGCTGAAAATTTAAACAAATTGGGTTTAGAAGGGAAAATGAGTTGACTGTGTTCACACTTGGGGCCAACAACACATGTTACCTTATTTATCCATGAAGGAAGGTAATTTGTTTTGTTTTGTCATAATGATATTTCCAAAACTGTAGTATCTTAAATTATGTTATGGAACTTATCATCAAAAAGTTATCAATGAATAGGGGTGCAACAACTTGGTTTAGAATGTTTGGAATTACAATGTGGAATCTATTGATTATTGAACCATTTTTTCATTGAATTTTTTGAAAAACCAAAATTGAAAACTAAATTAGAATTTGGGGGCATTATTGGTATTGTTGGAAAGCCCTCACCAAGTTTGATTTAATAAAGTTGATTTTGTAATTTTGAGACATAAAATGTGAACAATATTATTAATTTTTTGGTGGATACATATTATTGTTGGAAATTCAAACAAATTGCAAAAGGGGGTTTGGAAGGAAAATTCAATTGAATGCATTCAAACTTGGGCCAATGACATAGGGTACATTAGTGTCTAATGAGTTTTTATCATAATTTTAAACAAATATTAAGATACCATGTGTATAAAAATGAATAAACATTATAGTTACACAATATTATTAATTATGTATCATTACTTGATATGTTGTAATGATCTATATAGAAATAATAAATTACATGTGTATTGAACATAAACATTAGTCTTAACATTTTAAAAAAAAAATCCTAAACTTTATTTTGAAATTAAAGTTTAATATTTATATGCACAAAAAAACCATTCATTTATACAAATAAAATTTACATGTAATTTAATGTTATCATAATTTTAAATAAATATTATAATATTATATGTATAAAATTAAAGTTGCCTATTAGTTGTTTAACCGAGTTGAAAGAGATAATTGCAAACAAGATTGTATTTCATCCATCCTCTAGTACATTTTATCATCCAAGATAGTTGAATGTTAGTCAATGTCTTGATTGTGTGCCAACTAAAGAACCTTGGATTCCAAGAATATTTCAAAAATGACCCCTTAGTTGAAACATGCTTCACATTGTTTACCTTTATAGTTGGAGGTTCAACTTGGAAACATTGTTAATGCCGGAAATATTTGGCAAATGAACCATACAATTGAAAAATGGTTTCAACTATATACCAATATAGTACACAAAACAACTTACTTGGTAATTGCCATAATTTTATTTTAAAATTAAAATAATCCAATTCAAACGTAGTTGCAAATGTCATGTAGTTGAAAACTTTTGGTTAAAAAAAGGGGTTTTCTACTAGTGTAATATATAATCACAATTTTTTAAAAAATGAAAAATCAACCAATCACCTTTTTAACCATTAGCTTTTTATTGTTTCTTTCATGAAACACCACTTTTGAAGCTTTTGAAATGATCAAAACTAATAGTTCTATTGATTTTGATTTTCTTTCCCTCATAAAACTAGAGTTAGTGATTCTTTAATTTTGAAATACTAAAAGAAATAATACTTATTAAGAAAAACAAATACCCACCCAACATTGATAATTCTCACAATTTTGGTCATAGGATATTGTCACAAAAGTCTACAAATTTGGAATAATTTTGAAATTTTTTACATGGGGCACATTTTACAAAGTTTGTTAATATGATAAACTTCACTTATGAGGGTTGATATGATGGACTCTGTTATGTTGAATTAAAAATGTTCAAACTATTCCAATGCACTAACTATATACCAAATGTAACCAACCTTCTTTGACTTAGTTGTGTTTGAATATAAATGCACAATAACACAAGTTTGTTTTGAAATGCACATGTGATGATTATTACAATGAACAAAACCTATTGTTGGTTCTATTAATGAATTTTGAGGTACATCTTAAAGCTCAATTTTCTTTTTTGTGATAAATCACCTTAATTTGGCCCATCACAAAATGATATTGGAACCTTGAACATTCTAGTAAATAATACTTTGAACTCCTAAAATAAAACTAAAGATATGTAACTTCCCTTGGCCATAAACATTCAATTATTCTTGCTGGTTAAAACATTTGATAATAGTGCCTACCCCATCATGGGGCCCTTAGCTTATGTTGTCATGAGAGTGTGTAGTGAGGAGTCAGGGAAACAATCTGTTGGCCAAGCTGGAGTCTGTCAATGTTGAGGAGTGACAGTCATGAATCAAGTTGAATGAGTGATGCAAGAATTAGATGTTGTGTCAGATATCAAGAGAATGAACGATTCATCTAATTTGGATCTAAGAGAGGGATTACAAGCTAGAGTCTGACGCCAAGAATTTCCTCAATATCAATGTAAGGTACAGTGTTTGATTTTAGCAGCAGAGCTGTGACAGTATATGTTGTTGTGCTTTGAAATCCTAGGAGTGACAATTCTTGCCTCCATTTTAGCTCATTGATGTTATTCAACAGTGTTGCTGATGTGTGATGTTCCCTCCCATTCTAGTTATAGAGTATCTTGTGAATGATGGTGTTACAATCTTAAGGGCTCTGGATCAGGGAGGTATAAAGAAGAGTTTGGTGTACATTTGCACTATGATTTGACCAAAACAACTGTAGATTAACATAAATTCAGACCTAGAAGGATTCCATAAAGAGGGCATGTGATTCAACTATTTTACAGATATTTCTTAGAAAGCTAGAAAGAGAGCCTCTTACATAAGCTTAGAACAGTTGCTATTTGCTTTGCAAGGTGGCATCTATGTTTCTTTGTGGGACTGCTATCTTGGAAGAACAAATACCTGAAGGATATTTTTAGCCTAGGGTGGTTAAGATCAGAGTTCAGAGGCATGCACTCAAGTGCACCCAAGTCTGACCCAAGTCTAGCTGGGAACTTGAAACTGTAACATACTACAAATCTCATGCAAAATGGCCAAGCAACACATTGCAACAACAGTCAGCTTTGATGTATGTGAACCCCTTGTAATCATAATTGAAATTGGAGTCAAGAGCCACAAAGTACAGAGACTCTCAGGCATGTGCAAAACTGCCAACACTGATACCACTTTTGTTCCATGCCCTGATAAAAGCTCACACTTGAACATTAAGAAATGTAGCAAACATCAATAAGACCAAGCCTATGGCTTAAGGCTGATTCCACTAGTTTGCCACATCTAAATCCAAATTGTTGAAACTGAGATATGACATTGCAAACTTGATTCTTGAACATGAAGTCACCCAGAAGGTTCAGAAGCTACTTTCAGCAACCTGTCTTAAGGTTCAGAACTCTAGAATAAGAGAAAAGATACCATAAAACTAGGAGCTCAGCAAGCCTAACCTGGAAAGTTGGGATTCTGAGAGATGAACTTGCATAACCTTGAACTATGAACATCCAACTGGTCTACATCAAACAACACAATTTGACTGCATGCAGTAGATCAAACTCTAAAGAAACAGGTTTTGCAGGGATAACAAAAGGATTCAGTTTCCTGGATAGACAAATTCACCACTCAGTCCCTTCAGGTCCAGTTGATGGAGTATGGTGCATATAGCATTGTGCCCTATCAAAGGATGGCTGATCTGCTGCAACCCAACTAGGCCTGATTTAGCCCTGTCAGGAAGCTGAATGCTTATACTCTTTTCATTCTGCTGCAGTTTCTTCAGTCAGTGTTGCAGGTGATAAGGCCCCTCATGTTTGCCATTTACAATCACGAAGAACCTCTTGCCTATTTCCTCTTGCTGAAAAAACTTTTCCCAAAAGAGACATCAGGGTTCCGAGTCTTTGAACTTGCTGCTGTGCTCCACTTTGAGCCACCACCTTGTTGCTTTGATGATATACTCCACAAAGAGTCACCTTTTCCACCCTTGCTGGTAGATCCAGTCTTGGTACTAGTTGCTACAGATGCAGGCTTGGATTGAAGCACTGGGTGCTGCTTTGTGTTCTTGGCCATTCCATTAGCCAGAAGCCAACGTGAACCTGACTGCTGTTGTTTCTGGCTCCCCCAACCCAGCAGCTTCTTTTTATCAAAAGCCTCCTCACTAGTTTTCAATCCTGACATCGTCACCTCAATAATTTTGAACTGTGGTTGTGGAGAAGTTGCATCAGGTTCATCATCATCCTCAGTGTTTCCTTTCATAGAAATGGATCGTCCAATCCTAGCTTTGGGAGGTAGCATAACCCTTTCAGCTTGAACAAGAGCCATCATTGGAGCACCCACAGGCTCATTGTTACGAAGTGGGTCTCGAAGCTGAACTAGCATGGCAAGTGTGAGAGTATCCCCCATGAATCCACCTGTTAAGTCACTTGCATCAGCTTTGTCCCTCCTGCCTTTCTGATTCCCCACAGCAAGAACATCTTTCTGGATATTGTGATGACTGGCAAGCAGGACCATTGAACTTTGACTCATTTCAGTTTCATCATATACCCCTGCATCAAGCCTCATCCATTCATCTAATGAAATTGCCATCGACATCAATGCATCATCAGAGTTTCCTGAAGCTTCTTTGCTACCCTCTTCCAGCAAGCCTATAGCACTGTTGCCCCCACCTTCAAGAGCCATCATTTCTTGCCATGAAAGTGGATCCACACTGAAAGGGGCTTCATGTTCAGCCATGTCAGACTGCACTTTCAGTCCCTCTAGAGCCAAAGCTTCAATATTCTGCATTGCCATTGGTGCCAGATCTTTGAGTGACACGAAGGTGTCTTCAGATAGACTTTCTGCTTTACTGCTGTTGCACTTGCCACTACTGACTCTGGCAGTTGCTGCCATTCTTGACTTAGTCCTCTCTGCCAAATAGCCACTGGCACTGGAAGCTCCACTTCTGGATTCAAAAGAGGACAGCTGCATGTCATCTCCTGTACCTATCGCTCTACAACTGTGCATCACAGACACAGCCATTAGAAAAGGGTGTTACCCACCAGGAACCACCAGATACAATTTGTGATTCCTGGCACAGAGAACAAAATTGGCACATAACTACAAGCTATATCATAACAATCCAATTGGATAGCTTGTTTGAAATCTTCTTCCAGTATCAAATAACTTTTCTTAAAATGAAAGTAAGTGTTAGAATGGGCTATGCAAAAAGCAAAGCACCCTCCTTTACCAATCTCCCAAGCAGAAAGCTTTGAAACAAGATGCTCACAACTCCTGACATGATTTGTGAGCAATCCAATTAGGAAGGGAGGAAAGATGCCTGCTTCTGGAATTGATGTGCCCCTCATAACCTCCTTTGAGAGCAGCAAAACCTTCACTTGCAATTTGCTCTACAGTCTTTCCTGTTATGTCCTCCAGAGGCATTGCAAGCTTGGCCTGATCAGCCATACCGACCATGCCAGCAGTTGCCATTCGTCTCAAGATATCCATAGAGGCCGACCCCATGTCTGCTGGTATCACTACAGGTTTTGAGACCTGCATTACCAGTTGCCCACTTCCAGAGCTGGCCTGAAAATTACTAGGGCTCATAGACCTCAATGATCCACCATCTCGGGTTTCAACTACAGGTCCCATGCCTTCCCCTAAAAAAGGTGCATCAGCTACAGCAAGGGCATAAGGTTTCTCATAGTCACACAACCATGAGGATCTTGGTGGCTCTTCTTCAAAAATGCTCTTGCTTAGACCCCATTCTTCCATAAGAGCTTCTGTCTCTGCATCTTCCAGAAGTTTCGCCCGATTCTTACTCTGCATTGTTTGTGTTGCCTTTTGGAGTTCCGATTCTGCTGCCTCCACAATGGATGTCAACTCCACATCTTCTTCACTCCCCCAGCCTGGACATGGCATATCTTTAGAAATAGGAAAACTTGTTAATAAAGTAACAAAGTCCAATAGACAGTTGATGTGATAACAAAGTTTAACAAGAGGATGAGTAGGGAGGAACACTGTAGGATAAAGATTAAAACAAGAGCCTTCAGGACATAAAGAGAGGAACATACAGTAACAACACCATGATGAATGGATCACTGGCAAGCAGCCAGCTGTGAAAAGTGTCAACAATTGCTTTTGTGAAAGGTCAGCACATACAACCATGGTGCATAATTCCCTCAAAGTGTTTCCATACCTACTATTTCTGCCATATACTTTTGTGGTGAGGAGGTCAAAGAGAATTTAGCAGCATGCGAGTGTGTATTTTTCTGTGGGGTGGAGGAAGGGTTTTTGTTGTGAGTTAGGCCTTCAGATGGTCATTCATCAGCCAATATGCTGATGAATCAGCCATCAGCCATTATCAATCATCTCCGGATCTCAGGCTCTGGACATCACACACTTGCTGCCAGGTTGATTCTAAGCTCTGAGCCATTTGCTGCAAAAAGAGCTGATAGCAGCAGAAGCTACAGAAGAAGTGTTCATTGCCACCAAGGCCTTTTGTTACTCTCTATTGCTAGATAGTCTTGAACAAGTTGTCATTTCTGACTGCATCCTTGAGAGAACATAATGGTGGGAGTTTAAACCTTTTGACAATCTCCAACTGACAAGTCATGTGATGCAGAAGATTATGTCCAAAGACACAAAGAATTGCTTTGTTTTGGTCTCCATTGTAGTCAGGTATAAACCACATGCAACCATGAAGAGGAGAACTACTCTATACATCTAGCTTAGCATTGGGGTTCAGTGATAGCTGTCTTTCATGCAGACTGAATAGCACAAACCTTGCAAGTGGTGTTTCTTACTCCTGGCAGCTCTTACAAATCAAATGCATGTATGTCATGATGTTTTTCTGTTATCTTGGTGAAAATTCCACAAAGTAAACACCTAGCAAAGGAGGCACAAGGGTCTACTAACCTGGAGAAATAATATCATCCAAATGGGAAGCTCTTTGTAAGGTCTGGACTTCTGAGCTCAGATTGATAGGCATATCATTGAAGAAATTCTGGCAAGCTTCAGAGTTATTTGGGTGAAGCGCAGGTACATGAGGTACAGTTGTCTCCACACCAAGGCCTCCTTCAAGCATGGCCTCCTGCTCAAATTGCTTCAACAGGACAGCCCTTGGGGAATCTGGTTCACTGTCTGAGGCAAGAGCTACAGAACCAGGTTCTCCCTCAGATTCTAAGAGATCCAAAAATTCACCTGTAACAGTGTTGAATTTGTCATCTGCTTTGGCAGTCTTACTTCTATCTGTTATGTGCTTGGGTTGGTCAATGGGTTCTGTGTGTCCAGGAAGGAACGAAGCAAAAAGTTCTTCATCAGTCATCTCCTCAGGCACTTTCAAACCACTGTTTGGCTTATAATCCTGTTCATCATAGAAGTACTCCTGCACATCTAAAGCAGCCAAGAGTTCCTGCATTTCAAGCTCATCATCCATCAACCTTGCCTCCTCTTCGTTTTCAAGCTCCTGTGCCAAAATCTTGACCTCAAAATCCTCTCCATAGATTTGTGTGTTCTGGTATGCTTGGTTCCCAGCATCAGCATGTTCCCCCTTCTTAGCATGTGCACCAAGCTCTGCTGACTCTGCATGGAATTGCACAAAACTCAATGGCAAAACATAGTTGGATCATGCAGACAATCTGAACAGCTTGTTTAAGCAACTACAAGCTGATATCTGAACACTAGGGATCAATTATGAGTGATCAAATACAAGAAAAGGCAGGCATTACATGCTTTTACCTTGTGCTTCAAGAGCAACAGAATAGCTTCCATCAGCATGTTCTACCTTATCAGCTCCTGCATCAACATATGTTCGAGCAGAGACTGGATCTAAAAGACTGCCCACTTCAACTCCCTGATCGACAATTGTGAACCCAGGCTCATCTTCCTCTTCATTCTCAAAATCAGAAACCTTTCCAAACTCTGAGTAATCTGCCTCTGACTGGCCAGGAGTTGAGGGTCCCAGCATTGGATCCGATTGAGAAAATGACCTAACTGGGGAGGCTTTCACATCTGATCGCAAGGGTCCTCTCAGAGCACTGTTTTCAAGCCTGGAAGGACTCATAGAGGAAGGGTCATCAAGGCTTAGATGCTCCATTCCAGGATACTCTGCTCCTGACTCTGATGTTGCAGGTGAGGTAAAATCAGCATCTGCAGCATGCACACCCCCAGGGCTTGAGTTGAAGCTCCCTACAGCTTGCAAAACAGGTGACTCTCCAAATCGTGAGCTTGAGCTTGACAACAGACTTGCATCATTTCCAAGAATATTGCATCGAAATGTGACAACTAGAGTGCCACCCTGACCTTCTCCCACAAGCTTGAAGCTTGTGGTCCAAGTAACCTGTTTATCCTCATCCTCATCCAAGCTCTTGGGAAGCAACCGAGTGAGGTCCAGTTTGTTCTTCCCAAGGACAAGACCCTCATCTGGAGCAATCAATGAGAGAGTAAATTGCTTTGCCTGGTACTTCATTCCTTGAGTACCACTCTTGGAACCATACACAGTGCTCTTCACAGACAGAGTTTCTTCAAACTCTGCTGCTCCTTGCAAGACTTTGGCAGGTGCTGTCTGGACAGTGGCATCCTCTCTTTGACCAAATTGAGTGGTGAGACGAAGTCCATTCATGCTGGAGGGAAGCTGCTCAATTCCATGCACACGGACAGTAAAGAGGCAACAGAATTTCTGCTGTCCTATATGCGCAATTGCTTGGAAAGATTTCCATGTCCAGACAGATTTCTTCTTCTCTGTTTGAGGATCCTCTGGCTTGTGGCTGAACCCAAAATTATGTTCCACACACTCTGGCAAGTTTGTCATCTCAGGGACATGTTTTTCAAACCCCTGGGAGTGCCTTGGCTGCATTTGCTGTGTATGCAAAGGCTGAGGGCTTTCAATTCCTTGTCTTTGAATCTCCTCCACCACCTTGCTCGAGTGCACAGGTGGAGATGAATTAGGTTTAGAAGTAACTGGAGGTCTTAAATATTGAAATCTGGAAGTGAACTGCGCATGAGAGAGAGCTGTGATCCCTGGCAGCGGATCTGGCAATGACTCTCTCCCACCAAGCTGAGGAGACGATGATGAAATTGCATTCGGTAGTACAACTCTAGAATGAGGACCACCAGCATGGCCTGCTTTGTAAAGTGCTTGGCTTAGGGCTTCCAGCTCTCGGACAAGCTGCCCCCCTCCTTCTCCCCTTGTACCCCCATTATCTCCTGATACGGATTGAGCCATGGTGGAAAACGAAGAAGAATCCGGAAACTTCCTCAATACCCCAAAACCCACAAACACTGCCTACCTTCGCCGATCTCCAAACCCATTAAGAAACGGGAAAACTTAAACCAAGAGACACCCACCACCTCCAAACAGCATACACACAAACCCACACCCACACCCACTTCTTACTCAGTGATGCACGCAAAATCGAAGCGTCACAGCCGAACCAAGACATGCAACCAGAAAAAAGAAAATGGAAGGGACATCAAGGTACCAGAGATAGCGGCAACAGGTGCAGCAAACTCGCAACAGATACACGCGATAGAATCTGGAACTCTGCCATGACTTGGGAAAACTAGGTCAAAAAACTACACCCACCACCACCTGGAGCCTTCTTCTTCCTATATTTTGAAGATCCCTCCTCGTCGCTGTCTTTTGGGGAAGAACATCTATCTACACTCGCGTGAATCTCTCTATTAAGGAAATCTCTTTGTGGGGGAGAATCTGGCTACGCTCTCGCTGATCTACTGTCACACACTATTGCGTGGATCAATCTCTTGTAGGTGTATATGGTGCGATTATCAGCTCTATCTGATTACAGTTCTATCTAGATTCTGTTTATGCGAATGTCGAAAGCCAATGTGAAGTGGGTAGCATTCATTGCTACTTGCTGCAAGTGGTTCAAACTACAAATTCATTCTAGACCATGCAACTATCAGCAATCACCTTATTCATGGCTACAAGATGCTGCAACTAAAGACGCTGATGAGTGCACAAGCGGCTCCGCCACGACAGGCTCCGTCGTAAAATATCATTTTACATGGTCCTACAATATGCAATATACATATTTTCATGATTTTAAACTCAAGTTAAAAAGGTAAAAAGTCCACTGGTTAAAAAGATAAAACGTCATGAAAATCATTTTATTTCATTAGTACTGGCATATTGAACTTTTTATTGGCCCCTTGGACACGATTTTGCATATTTACATATTGAAAGTTAGTTCCTCATTATAGTTTAAAGGGCATAGACACAATATGCAATGTTTTGAAGGGGTCAAGGAGTATGCACAATGTAAAACTAGACACCTAGATGATCCCAAAGAATGGTTATAATGGGTGGACAAATTTTGGATGAAAAAAGTTGTGAAAGTTTTTCATCCAATATAAGGATGTCCTTTTTTACTTTTAACATTGTCCATTTTCCAATTTCAAGATTTGGGATGTTTCTCTTTGTTTTTTTTTAATTTCATTTTGGGTTTAGGGTTTTGAGTGAAATGTGTTGATTGTCAAAATTTTGTTGTTGTGGGTAGTTCAAGAAGTGTTTAGATTTATTTTTCATCTTGTGCTTGCCATATTAAAAAACTTTATGCATGTGATCTTTGAAAAATAAATAATTAATTAATTTGACTACATGCACCAAATACAATAAATTATGCAATAGTCTGAGGCAATAGATGATGAAATTATTTTGGGGCGAGCAAATGGGAAATGCATCAAGTATGACGCACTCCCAAGTTCCTTGTTGGACCCAAGTTGGGTCCAAATCAGTTAAACAGCGAAATTGTTTAAAACTCAGGGGCACCCTCCTAGCTCTCAGCACTAAAAGAGGTAGAGGGGCATGTTGAAGCTCCAGGATGGGACTAGGAAGAGGGACAAGCTTTAGTTACTTACTCGAACTTGCATCAAATCAACCAACAAGTTAGTTAGTTTACATTCTGGAACACCGTTGGTGCTAGGACAAGCCACAAACAATTCTGGACTCACAAGACTCACCATGGCCTAAACTCGAGGGAAGCCACCACCTTCCCCCATATAGTATTCTCTGCGTCTCTCCATGGCACCTACATCCGAATGGCTTTTTGTCCCATGACTCCCAAGGAGGAGTCCCGAAATTGTCTTGGTTTAGACTCCCGGGACTTTGCGAATTCATAACTCTCTGCTCAAACATTTGATTGGGATGAAGTCTAAAGCAAACTTGTAGATTTCCTTGAGAATTTTCCAACAGTGTGTCACACTCCACCTTCACACACTCGGATTGGGTTGATTCCCGACTTTTAGTGGTCGGGAGTCAAACTGTCAATTTGACTCCTTTTGCCATAACTTGTGTTGCAGTTGTCCAAATGGCTCATGCGAGGCCATTTTCGACATCTACACTTCGATAGCTTTTCAATGATAAAAAAAAATGCCTCAAGGCGAGGTGTTTTGACCCCTGTAATCGAACTCTAAAATTTTAGGAGTCCCAGAAGACTCCCAAGTCCCCAATTCGAAAATGTGAGTGTCATCCTCACACTCTTCCAAAAGTGGGGTTGCGACAAAGTATGCACACATGTAATCACATATATTATGTTATATATATATAAAGATGTTAATGGTTTCTTGTTATACATTGGGATTGTGTTAGGTAGTTTAAATGCAATATAAATTGTTTTGTGAAAATTTGGTCAATATGCTTTTGTTACATTCATTTAAGGGTACACTTTTTCATATATGGTCTAATTAAGATCTTGTTTTTGTGATATTTTCATTGAATTGGGAATTTAATTCAAATTTATCCATGAAATATAATAATTGTTGTTTTCTTTTTTTTGCATGATTATTGTCTTCTTAGATGTCAACTTAAAAATTTCCTAATACAATGATTGGACAATATTTTTGTGATTGTTTAATTATATTTAAATATTTTTGAGGATGTAAAAATTGAATATGGGCTCTACACATACATACAATATGTATGGCTTTTCATGTATTAATATAAAAAATTGATGTTATGTATTTTGAATCATTATTGGTTGTTACATTGAAAGAATCTAAATGCATGTGTATGTCATATACATCATCATCAAGCCATGACCATCATGGATTGGAACACATGAATATTGATGAATCATAAATTTGTGCACATCAATTGATGTGTGGTGTATTCCTTGCTTTTATAAAATATAATATATGAAACATTTGAAGGTTATGGTCATGGTTGATGTCTTCATACTGTTGGTGTAAAGAAGTTGTATTCAAGGTTTATATAATTACATGAGAATGATATAAGATTTTAAATTGATGAATGAATGGTATCCAAGTCGTAGTTGTTTTTAACCTTTTGAATTGTATATGTATTCTTAGATCCACACAAAAAAATTGATGTTAAAGGGGAGCTAATAAATACAATTTTCTTTTGTTCAAATATGAGACAAAGTTATATATGTTAGGCGGTGTTTTTTTACATTTGTAGGATCAAAAACCAATTCATATAATGATAATCCTTGGGAATAATGGATAGTTCTTCCGACTGCAAGTTGAATTAGAAATTGAATCCTTGTTATGACAAATGATTGGGTTTTACCAACTTTTATATCTTTGGTGATAGGTTCAATTGGTGTCCATTTTGATTCAATGTTGTCAAATGTTGTAGTAATGATCTTGTCAATATTTCAATTTTAAAATATTGAAACATTATCCATATTATGTTTTTGTTTTTATACGTTGTTGATGTTTTAAATGTGTCATTAACTCGTTGACAAGACCATCAAATGTTGTATAATTATGAACACATCATTCAATTAACATTTTTTTATATATGAATTATAGAATGTAAACCTTCAATTTTGCTTGTATCATTCAAAAGTTTGTAAAATGGTGGGCATGTTAGGTGATTAATGTCCATTGTTTTGAAAATAAATGTGGGACCTAATGTGTTAGTGAACATGTTTTCATTATGTTTTTGCATAAGTTTATTTGTATAAAATAAATGTGGAATAGTTAAATCTATTAGTGGTTGTTGATAACAAATTGAATATCTTTTATATTTTTTGTTGCTATACAAAATTTGTTCAAAGTTTGTATGAAAAGCATATAAAATTGTCCCATAACTTCATTTAGTTCATAACATTGGACATATGTTTGCTAAAAATTTGGTGTTAATGCCACTACAAAAACAAACAACTTATTTGACCAAAAAATATGGTTAAAAAGAACCTAAATGTGACAATGTTCAATTTGATTAGTCAGTCATACTAAACAAGTTGATTTTGACATGGCTAGTTTGATTTTTAGTTTTTTTTACTAGGGCTGTGATGGTTTTTTTTACTAACAAACTTGACTGGTTATCAAATTTGATTCGCAATCAATATGGCCAATTGTCAATTTGACTAATTGGTGTAGTCACAATAAAAAAAAACCATGGGGCATGTGGATCATACTTAAAAATAATGCAGCACCATGTGAATGCATAAATGTGAGTGGTGAATTGAATTTTTGTGAGCAACATAGAATCTTTGAAAAATATTTTCCATAATGATAAGAATATTCCATCCATGTGGATAGAATATTATATTGACTTGGAAAAAAAATCTTTTAATGATACAAAATAGTCATTATAATATTTTACTAATGATAAAAACATTGTAACTTTTGTTGCAATTGTTTGCAATTGAAACTTAGCTTTTATTTCCCATAATCTTTCAAGATAATGTTTTTAATTATTAGTGAACATTTAAAGCAGTCTAATAATCAGTTTTTATTTAACAATGTATGATCATTCATGCCAAACAAAATGTTAAATGAACAATTATGAAACTATTTATAAAACTAAAAAGGGAACACAAGTTGTAGTCTTGGAGCCAAAAACATAGTATCAAAACAAACATTGGAATTGATAATTCAAAATAATACTCCTAACTACACCAAAGTTACATCACGATTCAATAAGTGACAAACTTCATCACAACTCCAAGTTGGAAAATGGATGAAACTTTTGAATTGGCTGCAAAGCATGACTTGCTATAAACACATAAAACATATAGTACATGTGTTTATAGGGCACCCATTTCCCTCACCAACCAAACGAACTAGAAATCATTTCTACAAAATCCAAACAAGTGCAAGCTAGAAAATTCCCTATTGTGACCTCATATTGCTTTTTGTTTGGATTTTACTAAACAAAATATTATAGATTTGTCCATATTAGAACCTCTAATGGTGGATTTATAGTTGCTTCAAGAAATTGACTAGCTTCACACAAATTATAATGTGGATTTGACATCTTGAATGGCATTATACGATGACCAACCTTACCATTATGTGATGTTGGCCACGACATTTCATCCATTAACCTATTTATAGGCATGGAATTTTCCACTCTCAATAGATTTTGAAGAAAGATCGGATGTTGTCCTTGAGAGATTTGATTTCATTTTAGGTGAAATTGGTTTCAACTTTAATAGGCCAAATTTCTGGGACAATTAGTTTATCCAATGCATACTTACATTTCATACTGCCAATGCAACAATTCATGTCATCTGCACAAAACCAAAATTTGTGTAGCTTTAAAGGTGCACCAAGGAACTAAAACCACACAACCTTGAGTAAGTCAAAGTGAGGAAACAAATAGAGGTCGGCTTGGTAATTGTCCTTGCAGCACAAGAATGTTTGGTGGCTTTTTGCAAAGCATAACATTAAACATGCAATGTAGGGGGACATCTTTCTAAGGGATTGTTATTTGGTGAGCATGAGTAGGTGAATAGGATCAAACTTTTGTAAGAATATTATGTTGACACATGGCAAATAATATTTCATGACGTGGAGCTTCTTGACACACCCCCAAGCTCCTTCATGGATTCAACTGTGAATCCAAAGGTGAAAACAACAAAAGGATAAAGAGTTGGGGTGCGCTCCTTGGTTCATAACACTTTGAGGGTAAAGGGGCGTGTTGGAGCTCCGGGATGGGGACTAAGAAGATTGACAAATTATTCAATTATTCACACGGACCTACACAAACCGAACAACAAATTGGTTAGTGCGTAGTTAGAACACTTTGGTGCATGGACGAATCATAGGCAATCACGAACTCACAAGACTCACCACGGCATGGACTTGGGGGAAGCCACCACCTTCCCCCTTATAATATCCTTTTATGCCTGGCCATAGGACGAGCACCCAAATGTCATTTTGTCATGGGACTCCCAAGTGGGAGTCTTGAAATTCCCAAAGTTGAAACTCCTACAACTTTGGGGGCCCATAAATTTGTGTGAAAACTTCTAATTGCAATGATTTCTAAAGCAAAGTTGTAGCCATTGTCGAAAACTTTTCAACGATATGTCGCACGCCACCTACACATAGGGAAATCGGAACAATTCTTGACTTTTAATGGTCGGGAGTAAAATTGGTAATTTGACTTTTGACCCTTCTTTTGCCCATAACTTGTGATTTAAGTGTCCAAATGGGTCATGCGAGCCCATTTTAAACATTTAAGTTCTGAGAAATTTCCAATGATATAAAGAACTTTCTAATCCAATGGGTTTTGACCCCTACAATCGATTTCTAAAGATTCGAAAGTCCATCAAGACTCCAACTCCCAAAGTGAGAGTTCACTTGGGAATGTGAGGGTTCATTCCTTCGCACTCTCCTACACTCCCAAGCTTCCTTCTTGGCCTGCACCCTTGCAAGCCCTTGCCTTGGTCGCGAGCCTAAGGCTAAGTTACGACACTTCTTTCAACATCGAAAAAAGTTCCATTCTTCTTATTTTTCATCTTTTTTTGTTACTCTAATTAATCTCCATGTGAGCTCATCTTTGCACAAAACAAACTTGCCAAGTTTCTTTCGGCTTAGAAAGAACTTCAATGTTTTTTTCTACAACCATTTTTTATTTTTTTTGTCAACCTTCTCTTAATGCCAAGCTTCTTTCGGTGCTGATAGAAGTTCACCTAATTATTTTCTAAATTTTTTTTAACCCACACACCTTCATTATAGAAACAAACCTATGGAGCTTTTCTTGATGCTAAAAAAAGTTCCATGAATTTTTTTCATGCAACAAATCTTCCTTTTTTTCCTCATTTTCTTTTATTTTTCTTTTGGCTCTTCCCAATTTGTGGTCTTCATTGTAGGACAAAATCTTGTTGAGGTTCTTTTGGCACCAATAAAAACTTGGTGGGATTCTTTCTTGCAAAATTCTTCCTTTTTTATTTCTTTTAAGTCATTTTCTTCTTTTTTTCCCTCCCCCTAATGTGTGATGTTCATTGTAAACAAACTCGTTGAGCTTCCTTCTCGCATTGAACTATGGCCTTCATTGCTAAATGACACATGTCGAGCTTCTTTTGGCGCCAAGAGAAGCTCGTTAAGTTTTTTGGGGAAAATTCTTGAACTTCCTTCCTCCTTTTTTTTCCCAATTTCTAATTTGTTTATTTTCTCTAGTAATTTTCAACCTTCATAACTCAAATGGAAGATGATCACTTGTCATTCAATAGGACAATCCAAATGGTGCAAAACCAAACAAAGATCAACACAAAGGTGATTCTTAAGTAGTACAAGATCTCCCCAAAGCAAAGGTGCGTATAGCTATTCCATTATGCAAGATGGTTCCCATGCCGGTTATGATGTTGCAACCCTAGCCTAAGGCTTGCGACCAAAGCAAAGGCTTACAAAAGTGCGAGCCAAGAATGAAGCCCAGGGAGTCACATTTCATGCTCTTGGGAGTGTGGGAGAGTTTAAGGGAATGAACTTCCACGCTCCCAAGTGAGCTCCCACTTTGGAAGTTGGAATCTCGATGGAGTCTTGAATCTTCAAAGAATAATTACAAAGGTCAAAACCCATTGGATTGAGGACTTCCTTATATCATTGAAAAGCTTTTGCAAGCTAAATGTCTAGATTGGGTTCATATGACCCATTTGGGTACTTAACACGAGTTATGGCCAAAAGAATGGCCAGGAATCAAATTGGCAATTTGATTCCTGACCGTTAAAAGTCGAGAATCACCTTAATTTCCTTATGTTAAGGTGGCTTGTCACATACCGTTGGAAAGCTTTCAACAAGGGCTATAAATTATTTTTAAAACCTTACCTCAATCGGAGGTTTGCACCCAAAATTATGGGACCCCAAAGTCACGGGAATCCCAATTTTGGGAATTTTGGGAGTCCCAACTTGGGTGTCCCGTGACAAAATGACATTTGGGTGCTGGTCCTGTGGCCATGCATAGAGGATACTATAAGGGGGAAGGTGGTGGCTTCCCTTAAATCCAGGCCGTGGTGAGTATTGTGAGTCCGTGTTTGCTCGTGGTTCGTCTGTGCACCAAAGGTGTTCCAACTACCCATTAACCAACTTGTTGTTTGGTTTGTGCAGGTCCGTGTAAGTAATTGACTTGCTTGTCAATCTTCCTAATCCCATCCCGAAGCTCCAACATGCCTTTCTACCCTTAAAGTGTTACGAACTAAAAAGTGCACCCCACTCCTCCTTCCATTGCCTATAAATTTTGGATTCACAGTTGAGTCCATCAAGGAGCTTGGGGGTGTGTCATGTGAGGCTTGCTCTCAAAATTAATATCTTGAAGATGGAGTAGGCCTTTCACATGGGATATAGAAAGGGGACAAGGTTTTTAATTTGTTTTCAATGAGTTGGAAGGGCAAGGAACATGGAACATGGGATGAGCATTAGGTCGTTGAGAATGAACGATTTGAGAAGGTGATGTAGGAAGACCTAAACTTGGTGCGCTTTTCAACAAAATGTTTTTTGTGTGGGACAGAACCACCACATCCAAGCTTGGATGCCATAAATTAGTAGATTGCATAGTGATGATCCATCCTAGCACATATATGTAAATGTTATTTTACTTGACACTTCTAAAGGGCTTGTGGAGTTGCTCACAGCCATGATTGATTTGAACAAGTAAAACCTCTTCATTTTGATTGATTATTGAAACCATGGTGTTTTTTTGCTTGTTTCCAAAGTCTGATTTTTTGAATTCATGTGTAAGGGTGTTGAGTTTGATCATGTCAAACCAAGCTTGGTGCACGAGTTCTTTCAAATTCAAGGGATTGGAATCATACCCTTGAAGCAATTCAAGGATGTTTTGCCAACAAACATCTATAAGAAATGTGAAAACAAATCAAGGAAGACTTGGCATTCCTTAACATCGAAGGCCTTTTTTAATTCTATGTACAAGGTAATTGTCTTTCCACTTATAACATAGTACCATCTTTGTCACGTTTTATTTCTTGGCATGATCTTATTAAGACTTCTTGCATTCATGTTTTGCCTGTAAAAAGAGCTTGCAATCGCTATAGATATGACAGTCAAATTTTATTGTGAAGACATTCCCTGAGGAGGTGACAGATCTATTGCAAAGATGTAAAAATTGATAGAAAAGGCAATGGAACATGTGAAAAAGGAACATTACTCAACATTCTGCAAACATCTCCATGTTTGTGATCTGAGTCTTGAAACTAAATTTTTGTAGGAAATTCAAGCCCACTATGACAACATCCTAGAGCCTAAATGTTCATTAAGAAACTTTAGATGCTCGTGTATTTTTCCATGAGTGATGAGTAGAAAGTTTCTTAGTTAAGGCAATGGAATGAATTTGGAGTTTTAAGGGAAGCCAAAAACTTCCCAAAATTGGGTTTATCGAATGTTCAATTTGACGAATGGTTGCACAAGGCAACATTTTGGTACTAGGTAAGAATTCAAACTTCCTTGAATGGCTTTCCATTTTTAGTATGTTTTCCATTTTTTGCATGTTCTTACTACTTTTGGTTTTTGTAGCTTGAAGTTAAGGCACTTGAACTGTACACTGCCACAATTTATGACCCGAAGTTCATGGTGAGAGAAGTCCACGACTTAATGACATTAGAGGAATATATTCGCCACTAGAAACTTGAGGTTTGGGAGACTTGATTTCTCCAAAAGTTCAAGCTTTGATGGTATTCATCATAGTAAAACATGGGAGCAACAATCTAAAGGAAAGGAGGCTTTGACAAGATTTTTTTATAAGTGCAAATTTGAACCCTCTTATCTATATTTAATCTATTTCTTTTACTTCTCTTGCATTGCGCTATCATTCATTGAATCTTGAAGATGATGAGATTTTTCATATGATGTTTTCCTCAAGTTATTTTACCATGTTCTGTTCCCCGGGGATGCAATTGATGAGCTCCCCCATTTGCTTCAAATTTGGCAAGATCAAAAAGTAAATAACAACATGTATAGCAAGGACCTTTTCAAGGATTGGTCGCCATACCACCTTTAAGATTGCAACTAGTACATTGA
>Ga0116226_10000612_pt1 | contig 30554 bp, 23 predicted proteins | sample S1TSphfallax_FD_89692 | JGI IMG/M metagenome (GOLD analysis project Ga0116226, IMG submission 89692) | Host-associated microbial communities from peat moss isolated from Minnesota, USA - S1T2_Fa - Sphagnum fallax MG | ecosystem: Host-associated > Plants > Peat moss > Unclassified | place: USA...
AAATCGCTCGCGTGGGCTCAGGGCACCGAGATCGCCGGCCGCTGCGCCGCCGTCGCAAATCGCCGGAATCGTCGCCAGGGTCCGGCGGATCAGCGGCAGATCGGCAAGGGGTTGGATCGCCAACAGCGCCGTCTCATCCAATTCGATCCTGGCGCTCAAGAAGCGCTCGAGATCGCATGAAAGAATGATGCCCGCATTGATGAACTCGCCGCGCTCGACACGCGGCAGCACGCGGATGATGGCGTAGTCATAGGTGAGCATGGCGCGCACGAATCGCTTCTCCCACGAATTCATCGGATGCTCGCAGCCGGGCCACGAAGAAATCAAGATAGGCCGCCCGTTGCGCCGCCTTGGAGAAAAATCCGGGATCATCCGCCAGCCATTCTTCCGGGATGAGTTCGACGATCGCGGCCAAACGATCCCCATCCATGAGCGATTTCATGTGCGCGTCAATGCCCTGTAACGCCCCCGCATTGCGCAACAGAACGTGATCCTTGATGAGTTTGAACGGCGTGGACGAATGGCTGTCGGCCTGCGTCCAGGCATGGTGAAAATACAACGCGGCGCCATGGTCGATGAGCCAAAGCCGGTCATGCCAGATCAGCATGTTGGCATTGCGCACCGTGCGGTCGACATTGCAGATGAATGCATCGAACCACACGATCGCCGATGCGATCCGTTCATCGGGCGCGTACACGAGCGAATCGAAGGTGATCGAACCAGGTAAATAATCGAGGGCGATGTTCAGGCCGACGCTCTTGCGGATCAGACTTTGAATTTCCGCATCCGGCTCGGTGCGCGCAAGATCCCCCGGCAGATCGACGAAAACGATCTCCGGCACGGACAGACCCGCCAGCCTGCCGATCTCGCCGCCGAGAAGTTCCGCGATGAGCGCCTTCGGTCCCTGTCCCGCACCGCGAAATTTGAGCACGTACAAGCCATCATCATCGGCCTCGATGATGGCCGGCAACGAGCCGCCTTCGCGCAGCGGGGTCACATAGCGACGGGCGGTGACCCTACGAATCAACCGTCAACCCCAGATGCTTCATCACACGCGCAAGATTCCGGCGCAACTCGTTCAGCTGCCCGATGCTGACGGCCGCTTAGGCCCCGTAAGTCTGGGCTGTAGCGCCCGACCACCCGGTAGTAATACCGCCGCACCAAAGCACCGTCATGCGTCAGTTCACCCGAGTGGATCGGTTGCAAATCGATCGCCCGCGCGCCGAGCTGCGAATCAGCGATGTCGGCCGCTTCCCAAGCGACCAACAGCAACGGGCGACCGGCCTGTGATTCTACCGGGAACCACTGCTCGTACATCAGCCCCATACCACCGAAAAGATGGCCGCTGCAGGTTTCAGTGATGGCCTTCGAGGGATCATCCGCATAAAAACTGAGTTCGCTCGCGATCGCATACCGGTCCATTCCAACGATCAGCAACCGATCACCCCTTCGCGAGCGCACATCGTCGGCCACCGCGTCGATTTGCTGCGCGAATTGCCGCCAGGCCACCGGCAACAATTCGGTATGCGAGCTGTAACCCAGTCCCGGTATGCCGATCACCAAGTAGAACCAACCCACCCCATACAAGGCCAACAAACCGATGAGAGTGGGTGGCCAGGCGGCACGCAACCAGCGCGGCAAAGGCCGCGGGTTGCCGGCGTAATCGAGCAAACCGGGCCCCAACAGCGGCAAAACACCCGTCCAAGGAGCGCCGGTCCAGTCCAATTTGACATCATGCCGCAAACTGAACACCGCGAACACAGCCACCGGTACCGCCACAGCGAACTTGAGGTAGCGTGCGCCGCGCGCCGCGCCCGGTTCAGCGCGCAACAAGCCCAGTTGGCCACCCGGGTAGCCCGGTTCGCTGACGGACGGGGCTGGGGCGCCGGGCCACAAAGCAAAGCCGGCGGCCAGCGCGCCGATCGGCGTAAGTAGCACGAGAGCGGCGCCGACCAGCCGCTGTAGCGAAAAGCGTGGCGCCTCGGCAAGCCGCCGCGCCGTCTGGAACATGAACGAGGCCCAATGATGCTCCGCATTCCAGACAATCACCGGCGTGAACACGCAGACCATGAGCAGCACCGCGGCGTACGGCTCCCCGCGACGGAACCACCGATGCGACGGGGTATCGAGCAGCATGAACACCAAGGTCCCAACCCCCAGCAATCCGATGGTGTACTTGGAGAGCAGACCCACGCCCATCGCCAGACCCGCGCCGAGCCATGCCCCAGCCCGCCCATCGATCAGGGCCCGCTCCAAATAGAACAGCGCGGCCGCCCAGGCTGCGGCCAGCGGAGCATCAGGGGTCATCAACACGCCGGAGAGAAAGAAGTAGGGCAAAACCAGGGCCAGAACGAGGGTCGCCGTTGCGCCGGCCTCACCGAACAAATTGACCGACAGCCGATAAAGATAGAGTGCGGCTAGCGCACCGCAGCATAACGCGCCGCAGCGCACACCCAGTTCGGTCGATCCCAGCAATTGAGTACCGCAACGGATCAGCCAGGCCACCATCGGCGGATGATCGAGGTAGCCGATGTCGAGATGTTGCGAGTAATTCCAGTAATACGTTTCCTCGGGCAGCAGGTCGACCCGGGCCGCATAAAAGAGTCGCAAACAAGCCGCCGCAGCGATTGCGACCCAGGCAAGCCGGCGCGATTGGATCGGACTCGCGAGGTCGTCAGTGACGGTTGGCTTTTTCAAGGCCGGCAGACTAACGCCGCGGACGCGAATGCGCAAAGAGTTCAAGATCCTGCCGGGTCGGCCGAGAACAGGGTGTCGGTTCAGACTGGGTAGCCACCCCGGAGTTGTTATTATGTTGACTAGCCCCGCCCCCACCTATCAATCGGGAAAGACCTCGGTCCCTCCCAGCGGTACTGTCGCGCCCGAGAAGGTACGACTGGCGGCCTTGGAATTTCTTGGTTTTCTGGCGACCGAACTATCGTCCGGCAAGGTCAACCTGCCGTGTTTTCCCGACATCGTCCTGCGCATCCGCAAGGCATTGGAGGATCCCAAGAACACTCCCGCACAAACGGTGAAAATCGTCGGTGCCGAGCCGCGGCTCGCCGCCCGCTTGTTGCAAACCGCGAATTCAGCCACCTTCAATCCGACGGGACGCCCGATAACCGAACTACGCACTGCGATCACCCGCCTGGGCCATCAATTGGTGCAGAGCGCGACCATGTCGTTCGCCGTTCAACACATGCGCGACCACGCAAGCCTGCGCTCGATCGCCGAACCTTTGAGCAGCCTGTGGAAGGAAAGCATTTCCGTGGGCTTGATTTGCCAGGTCGTGGCCCGGCGTACCCGCGTCACGCCCGATGAAGCGTTTCTGACCGGGTTGCTACACGGGATCGGGCGCCTCTACATCATGGTCCGCGCCGTCGGCAAGGATTCGGGTCTGGCCCAGCAGAGCGAATTCCAGGAAATGATCGCCAGCTGGCAGGCATCGATCGGCAAGGCGGTGCTCGAAAATTGGGAATTCGCCGACCACATGTGTGAGGCCGTTGCCAATCAACGAGACTATGAGCGGCCGCTGTCTGAGCAGCCGGATCTGTCCGACATCTTGATCGTCAGCGTGATCATGGGCGATGCCCTGAAGATGCCCGCCCCGCGTGTGGTTGACCTCGAGGGTATCAGCTCTTTTGAGAGCATCGGCATTACGGCAGAGGAATGCGAGACAATCCTGACCGAGGCCGAGCAACACATTGCCTCGCTGCAGGATGCGCTCGGTTGCTGATTACCCCTATCCACGCGTGAGATGTTTTACATATTGCCGGAAGAAATGAGCAAAGCATTGCGCGAACCTCGGCGTATTTGAGGATAATAGCGCTCGACACCCGGCAGCATGGATGTGATCGTCAGGGAGTCCGAATGCAGCAAGTCGCGCGCACGGATGCGCGCGCACCCTTGAACTGTCACCGTCAATCATCTCGCCGCTGCATCGAGTCCGGCGCAGCCCCGACCCTCCATGCAAACCTGATTCACCGGACACACCATGGGAGCGCCGCGAACGCAGCCGCGGATATCGGCGCCGCGCGTATGCGGTGCGCAACGCTCACGCCCGTTACAGGCCTTGTGATCGTCACAATCCGCATCTGTGGCGCACATCAGGGAGGCCGAATCGCGGTCTTCGCTGGCGAGTTCTCCTTGCTGCTCGATCACCCCGGACAGGGTCGCATTGAGCAGCCGTAGCGGCGCCGCGGTCCCGTCCGTCAATTCGACATCGGCCGAGACCACCTCCCAGGGCGGAGATAACGGGCTCGCGGCGCGATAATAGAGGGCGACGCGCAACACGTTGCGCGGGTCCAAGGGTTCCACCAGAGTCACTGGAATGACCAACGTCGAATCGCGCGGCCAGCCGGCGCCGTGGGTCAGCTGAAAGCTACGCATCACCCGGCCGGTCTCGTAAACGCGCAACTCCACCAAGCTGCCCTCGGTCAACTCCTCCGCCCCGGTGAGCACACGCACCTGCAGATGTTTGACGGATAGGGCGCTCGTCGGCGAGCCGTCGGCCGGCGACACGGCGGCCGATGCACCCGCGACCGGTGCTCCGGCAAACGCCACACCCAAGGCGGTCATCATCAGCAACTTTCGCAACATCAGTCGGCACTTCCTCGAGAGTTGATCGCGCTGGCGATGCCGCATGATATTAGAATGCGCGCCATGTCGGCACAACTGACCCACGCATTGAAGCGCCACTTTGGATTCGATGCATTTCGCCCGGGCCAGGAGCCGGTGGTGCGCGACATTTTGGCCGGTCGCGACGTGTTGGCATTGATGCCCACCGGCGGCGGCAAGTCGCTGTGCTATCAGCTGCCGGCCCTCTTGCAGCCCGGCATCAGCCTGGTCGTCTCGCCGCTCATCGCGCTGATGCAAGATCAGGTGCGGCAGCTCATCGACAACGGTATTGCCGCAACCTTCATCAATTCCAGCATCCAAGGAGGCGAGATCGCACGGCGCCTCGCGCAGCTCGAGCGGGGTGAATTCAAACTCGTCTACCTGGCGCCCGAACGGCTGCTGCTGGGCGATTTTGTCACCGGCGTACTCTCTCGGGTGGTTGCCGGCGTCGGCCTCAATGCCTTCGTGATCGACGAGGCGCACTGTGTCTCCGAGTGGGGTCATGATTTCCGGCCCGATTATCGTCTGCTTTCAGAGCTGCGCCGTCGTCATCCGGGCATTCCCATACTCGCCTTCACGGCCACCGCGACGCCGCGCGTGCGCACCGATATCATCGCCCAGCTCGCGCTGCGCGATGCCGCCGTGCACTTGAGCAGTTTCAACCGTCCGAATCTTTTCTATCGTGTCCGGCCGAAGACCAAGCGCAGCTATGAGGATCTGCTCGCCGAGGCGCGCGCCGGTGGCGCCGGTATCGTCTACTGCCTCTCTCGCCGACGGGTCGATGAGCTCGCGCAGCAACTTCGAGGCGATGCAATCAGGGTGCTGCCCTACCATGCCGGGCTCGATGCCGACACCCGCCGCGAGAACCAGGAGGCCTTCATACGCGATGACGTGCAAGTCATCGTCGCGACCATTGCCTTCGGCATGGGCATCAACAAGCCCGATGTCAGATGGGTGGTCCATTACGACCTGCCGAAGAGTCTGGAGAGTTACTACCAGGAGTCCGGACGGGCGGGCCGGGATGGCGATCCGGCGCGCTGCACTCTCTACTTCGGCGCAGCCGACATCCGTACAGCCGATTTTCTCATTCAGCAGAAGGTCGACCCAACCACCGGTGAGCCGCTTGAGAACGAGCAGCGGATCGCAAGGCAGCAGCTTCGCCAGGTATTGAACTATGCGGAGTCGAGTGATTGCCGCCGCGCCATCCAATTGCAGTACTTCGATGAAGTGTGCGAAGGCAACTGCGGTGCCTGCGATAACTGCTGTGAACCGCGCAGCCGGAGTGATTGGAGCATCGAGGCACGCCAATTCCTCTCCTGCATCGCGCGGCTTGCCCAGCGCAGCGAGCGCTTCGGTACGGGCTACCTCATCGAGATCCTGCGCGGCGCCCGTACCGACAAGCTGCTGTCCCGTGGCCACGACACGTTGTCCGTCTATGGGATCGGCAGACATCGATCTGTGGAGGAGTGGCGAACTCTCGCCCGAACCTTGGTGCATCAAGGGCTCGTCGAGCAGAGTCAGGATGGCTATTCCGTGCTTCGTCTGAATGCCGCCAGCTGGCAGGTACTCAAGAGCGAACGAACGGTCTTGGTGGCTGAGAGCATCAAGACCCGCCGCGCACAGGCGCCACGCCGGGGTGACGAGGCGGCATCATGGGCGTCGGCGTCGGCAACCGCAGCGGCGGAGGACGATGCGCTGTTCGAACGGCTGCGCGCTTTGCGCAAGCAACTGGCCGACACGCAGGGTCTGCCCCCATACGTGATCTTTCACGATGCGACCTTGCGAGAAATGGTGGCGACGCGACCGCAAACCTTGGATCAGTTTGCGGCCATCCGCGGCGTCGGCGAAGGCAAGCTCGCCCGCTACGGCGAGCAGTTCATCGCCGCCCTACGCCGCGAATCCGCTTGAGATCGCGACGTCCATCCGCCTGCGGCGCGGCGCCACGCCGCGCGCTGCCGCTCTAGCTGGCAACCGCGGTGGGCTTGGCGGCCTCCGCGATGACCTCGTCGGCGACGTTCCGCGGCACCGGCTCGTAATGCGAGAACTCCATGGTGTACGACGCGCGGCCGCTGGTCATGCCGCGAAGCTGGCCGATATAGCCGAACATTTCAGAGAGCGGCACGGTTGCGACCACCGCGATGTTGGTGCCGCGCTCGAGCTGATCCTGGATCATGCCGCGGCGCCTGTTGATGTCGCCGATCACATCGCCCAGGTAATCACCCGGGGTAACCGTCTCGACCTTCATCACGGGCTCGAGCAGGATCGGCCCTGCCTTGCGGATGCCCTCGCGAAACGCCGCTTTGGCGGCGATCTCGAAGGTCAGGGCGTTCGAGTCGACATCGTGATAGCTGCCGTCGGTGAGCGTCGCGCGAAAATCAACCGTCGGGTACTTCGCGAGCACGCCGTCTTCCTTTTGGATCTTCAAGCCCTTCTCGACCGCGGGCACGAACTCCTTGGGCACCGAGCCGCCCACGGTTTCGTCGATGAATTCGAACCCGGCGCTGCGCTCCAGCGGCTCGAACGTGATCCAAACTTCCGCGAACTGACCGGAACCGCCGGTCTGCTTCTTGTGGATGTATTGTTCCTGCACCTTCTTGGTGATGGTCTCGCGGTAGGCCACCTGGGGCTCGCCCATGATGCCCTCGACACCGAACTCGGTGCGCATGCGGTCGAGCGTGACCTCGAGATGGAGTTCCCCCATGCCGCGCAGGATGGTCTGCCCGGTCTCGCGGTCCGTTTCCAGATGCAACGAGGGATCGGCACGGACCATTTTGCCGAGCGCGGCGCCGAACTTTTCCTGCTCCGCCTTGTTCTTGGACTTCACCGACACACTGATGACGGGCTCGGGGAAGCGCATGCGCTCCAGCACCACCGGGTTCGCCGAATCGCAGAGCGTATCGCCGGTCTCGGTATCGGCGAGCGAAACCAGGGCGATGATGTCGCCGGCGCGGGCTTCTTCCACCGGGTTCGCTTCCTTGGCGAACATCTCCACCATGCGGCCGATCTTTTCCCGCTTGCCGCGCGTCGAGTTCTGCACCGACGCGCCCTTGGTCAACACCCCGGAATAAACGCGAATGAAGGTCAGTGCGCCATAGGCGTCGTTGATGACTTTGAAGGCCAACGCCGAGAACGGCTCGTCGTCCGAGCACTTGCGCTCGCCAACGGGCTCGCCGTCCGCATCGACCGTCTTGATGGCGGGCACATCCGTGGGCGCCGGCAGATAATCAACGACCGCATCGAGCACCTGTTGGACGCCCTTGTTCTTGTACGACGAACCGCACAGCACGGGGGTGAATGCCGAGTTCAAAGTGCCCTTGCGCAGGGCCTTGCGCAGCACCGCCGCGGACGGCACGGTGCCCTCGTTGAGATAGGCCTCCATCGCCTCGTCGTCCTGCTCCAGGCAGGTGTCGACCAGCTCGGTGCGGTACTTGTCGATCGAATCGAGAATGGCGCGGTCGCTGGGCACGGTGATCTTCAGTTTCTCGGCGATGTCCGGCGTGATATCGAGCACCTGCCACTCCGCATCCTTGTCGTCCGAGTCCCAAACCAGGGCCTTCATTTCGACCAGGTCGATCATGCCTTTGAAGTTGTCCTCCGAGCCGATCGGTAGCTGCACGGGTAGTGGACGGGCACCGAGGCGCTTCTTGATCATGTCGACGCAGCGCATGAAATTCGCGCCGCTGCGATCCATCTTGTTCACGTAGCACATGCGCGGCACGCCGTAATTGTCGGCCAGACGCCAATTGGTCTCTGATTGCGGTTCGACGCCGGCGACGCCGTCGAACACCACGACCGCACCGTCGAGCACACGCAGGCTGCGGTTCACCTCGATGGTGAAATCGACGTGTCCTGGGGTGTCGATGAGGTTGATCTTCTTGTCCCGCCAGAAGGCGGACACCGCGGCGCTCTGGATCGTGATGCCACGCTTTTGTTCCTGCTCCAGGTAATCCGTGGTCGTCGACGTCTTCAGGTCCTTGGTGTCATGAATATCGATGATGGTGTGCTTGCGTCCCGTGTAATAGAGGATGCGCTCCGTGGTCGTCGTCTTGCCGGCGTCGACGTGGGCGATGATGCCGATATTGCGAATATCGGAAAGCGGGGTTGTACGAGCCATATCAATATTCCATGACAAACGGTGTAAAGTGGTCCGATCGAATCGGCCTTGAGTCGCTGCGCGTTTTTCGAGCGGATCGAAGCTCGTATCACGCCGACGCCGGCCGTAACGGGCGCAGAGTTTGACACGGCCACATCAAAGTGTCGAAAAAAAATGCGGAATCCGGGCATAAAGCCCTGTTTGCCTCGCATTTCGGCCTGCCAGGACGATTTCGCCGGTTTGCCCCTGCGCGGTGCGTGCCCACCCCATGGCGCACCAGACGAGCGCCTGACGACGGTAACTTGTTGCTGCGCGATACATATGGTAATTCATTCGCGATTGGCGGCGATTCGCGCTCACGCCCAACTGGAGAAATTTATGAACGATGACACCGCCACCCCCGATGTGAGCCGCCGGAATCTGCTGCGCATGATCGGACTCACTGCGGGCAGCGCGGCGATGTACCAGGCCATGAGCGCCTTGGGCGTCGCCGGCGAGTCCCCCTATCGGGGCCCGATCGATTTGCAGGGGGCTCCGAAGGGCGCTTCGGTGTTGATTCTCGGTGCCGGCATGGCGGGAATGACCGCTGCCTATGAGTTACGCAATGCCGGCTATCAGGTGCAGGTCTTGGAATACAACGGCCGATCAGGCGGCAGAAACTGGTCCATTCGCGGCGGTGACCGCTACACCGAGTTGGGCGGCGCCACCCAGGAGTGCAAGTTCGACAAGGATCTCTACATCAACCCGGGCCCCTGGCGGATTCCCTACCACCATCATGGCATGTTGAATTACTGCAAGAAGCTCGGCGTGCCGCTCGAGGCCTTCGTGCAGGTGAACTACAACGCCTATTTGCACAACACCAAGGCGTTCGGCGGCAAACCTCAGCGCTATCGCGAGGTCAAGGCCGATTACCAGGGACATGTCGCCGAATTGCTCGCCAAGGCAACTCGTCAACATGCGCTCGACGCCAACGTCAGCAAGGAAGATCAGGAAATACTCATCGAGTCATTGCGTGAGTGGGGCGTGCTCGACAAAGACCTCACCTACTCGGCAAGCATGGCGTCGAGCGAACGACGCGGATTCAAGAAAGATCCCGGTGGCGGTCTCACGGCGCGGCCGATTCCGTCCGAACCGATGGGCTTGCAGGATGTCCTGAACGGCAAGCTCTGGCGCATGATTCCCGCCGGCGACATCTTCGACATGCAGACGGCACTATTCCAACCCGTGGGCGGAATGGGCAGGATCGGCGAGGCCTTCGGGCGCGAACTGGGGCCGGTGGTCCGCTACAACGCGAAGGTGATCGACATCCATCAAGACCCGGCCGGAGTCACCGCCACGTACGAAGATACCAGCGCGCCGGGCACGCGGCTGACGGCACGCGCCGACTGGTGCGTTTGCACCATCCCCTTGTCGGTCCTGTCGCAGATACCGATGAATGTCGGCACCCCGCTCACCGCAGCGATCAATGCCGTGCCGTACGCCTCGGCGATCAAGGTGGGTCTGCAATTCAAACGTCGATTCTGGGAGGAAGACGAGCACATTTACGGTGGGATCACCTACACCGATCTGCCGATCAGCAACATCGGCTATCCGAACACCGGCTATCACAGCTCGGGTAAGGGCGTGCTGCTCGGCGCCTACATCTGGGGCCTCGATGCCATGGAGTTCACCTCGATGCCGCCTGAGGAGCGGGTCAAGAAGGTGGTCGAGTACGGCAGTCAGATCCACCCTCAGTATCTCGATGAATTCGACAACGGCGTCGCGGTCGCATGGCATCGCTCGCCTTTCACACTGGGTTGCATGGGCGTTTGGACGGATGCGACGCGGGCCAAGCACTACGACAACCTCTGTCAGCTCGACGACCGGATCGTCTTGGCGGGCGAGCATGCGTCGTTCATCGGTGGCTGGCAGGAAGGCGCCGTGACGTCGGCTCTGGATGCCATCGGCCGCCTGCATCAGAAAGCGGTGGCGCTGGGAGCGAAGGCATGAAGGCGCTCATTCCTCGCGGGTTCACAGGCGGTGTCGTCGCTCTGGCGCTGGCCGTTCTGAGTGCCGGCGCGCGCGCCGACAATGCCGGCTCGGGCGTGACCAACGGGCTCGGCGACGCCAACGGCAAAGAGGTTTTCACTCTGATCTGTCAAGGTTGTCACATGCCGAACGGCCAGGGCGCCGTCGGCGCCGGCCGCTACCCCAAACTCGCCGGTGATCCGGCGCTCATCTCTTGGCAATATGCGGCTCTGCGTGTTCTGAACGGCAAAGGCGCCATGCCGGGCTTCGGTCGGACGCCTGGACCCGGGGAATTTCCCGCTCCCGTGCATCTGAGCGATGCGCAGGTCGCCGACGTGGTCAATTACGTGCGCAGCCATTTTGGCAACCGCTACAAAGCCGAAGTCAAGCCGGACCAGGTCGCCGCGCTGCCCCACCCCGAATAGGGACATTCGAGGTTGGGGCGGCATACGGTGCATCGGCACCAGCATCATCTGGGGTGGAATCGCGACATTGCCCCCATCGCGCACATTGCTCCGCGTGACTCGGTGCAGTTCGACGTGCTGGATGCCTCCGGAGCGCAGCTGTCGATGACGTCGACCGCTGCCGATATCGCCCGGCTGGATTTCGCCAAGATCAATCCCGTGGCGGGTCCCGTCTACATCGATGGCGCGGAGCCCGGCGACGTGCTGAAGGTGACGCTGTTGTCCTTCAACCCCTCGGGCTGGGGTTGGACGGCGAACATTCCCGGTTTCGGACTGCTCGCCGACGATTTCCCTGAAGCTGCGCTGCATCTCTGGAAGTACGACGCCGTCACCCTCGCGCCGGCACTCTACGGCCGTTGGGGTCGTGTGCCGCTCAAGCCCTTCACCGGCACGATCGGTGTGGCGCCCGCGGAACCGGGGCTTCACAGCATCGTTCCGCCCCGCCGCGTGGGCGGCAACATGGATGTGCGGGATCTTGGCGCCGGTACCTCGCTCTACCTGCCTGTGGAAGTGCCGGGCGCACTATTCTCCGTCGGCGACACGCACGCGGCCCAGGGAGACGGCGAAGTCTGCGGTACGGCGATCGAGAGTCCGATGCAGGTCGCGCTCGAATTCGATCTCATCAAGCGAACGCCGCTGGCGTCACCGCGCTTCACGACGCCCGGCCCCGTCACACGCCATTTCGATTCACAGGGCTATGAAGTCACCACGGGCATCGGTCCCGACCTCATGGCGGCGGCCCGCGCTTCGCTCAAGTCCATGATCGACCTGCTATGCCGGATTACGGCGATGTCGGCGGTCGATGCCTACCTGTTGTGCAGCGTTTGTGGCGACCTTCGCATCAGCGAGATCGTCGATGCCCCGAACTGGGTGGTGTCATTCTACTTTCCGCGGATCGTTCTGCAGTGAGCCGGTCATATCCGCAGGTCGACGGGTTTCTTCATGAGTCCGGTCTGCACCCAGTAATACGTCACACCGATTGCGATCCACGCAGCACCAAGAATTTTTGCGGAGCGATCCATTTCAATGAGCACGAAACCGATCACCGCCGCACCGGCGAGCGGCAGCAGCACGTGCGCAACCCAGTTGCCGCTGCGACCGCGGATGAAATAGTGATGAATGACGGACAGATGCAGCAGCAGGAAGCTCGTCAGGGCCCCGAAATTCACGACCCGGCTGAGATCGTCGAGGCGCGATGCGAACAACAACCCCACCAACAGCGAGATGAATGCCACCGTCAGTGTGCTCACATAGGGTGTCTTGAAGCGCGGCTGGATCTTGCCGAGTGCCGCCGGCAGTTTGCCGTCGCGAGCCATCGCAAATAATATCCGCGAAACGGCCGCCTGCGCGGCAATGGCATTGGCGATGGCCGAGGCGATCACCACCGCGATCACGGTAACCAGTCGCAAGGATGCGCCGCCGGCCGCCTCGGCGATTTCATAGAATGCGGTATCGGGAGAGGAAAATCGCATCCCGTGAGCCAGATCCGCCGCGATCCAGGTCTGCAAGATGAACAGCGCACCCACCAGGACCAGCGACGCCAGCGCTGCCCGGCCTACCGACTTCTCGCCGCCGCGGCTTTCCTCAGCCAAGGTCGAGATCCCATCGAAGCCCAAGAACGACAGCACGGCAATCGACGTGGCGCCGACCACGGTGGAAAAGGAAAAGACGGCCGGATCGTAAATCGGTGTCAACGTCAGGCCGCCGGCGCCGACGCCGCGATGCAGCGCAGACAACCCGACGATCACGAACCACGCCACCACCACCAGCTCCATCACCAGCAAGTAGCGGTTGACGCGCGCGGTGAATTGCACACCGAGTAGATTCACGCCGGCATTGAACGTGATGAACACCACGAGCCATACCGAGGTCGGCACCGCGGGCAAAATCGGCCGCAGAGCCGCCGCGCTGAACAAATACAGCAAGGCGGGTACCATGATGTAATCGAGCAGGATCAACCAGCCGGAGAAAAATCCCGCCAGTTCATGCAGACCGCGGTGCGCATAGGTATAAACGGAGCCCGCGAGCGGAAATGCCCGGGACATCTGCGCATAACTCATCGCGGTGAAAAACATGCCGATCAGGCCGACGAAATAGGCCAGCGGCACCATGCCCTTGGCGTCATTCGAAACGAAACCGTACACCGAGTACGGAGCGATGGGCACCATGAAAATCATGCCGTACACCACGAGGTCGCGCGTGCTCAGGGAGCGGTCGAGTTCCTCGCGATAGCCGAATTCTTCGAGAGCTGACATCTCACCATAGTATTGCCAGGCCGGCCACGGGATGTCCATGGATCAATCGTCGACACCCCGTGGCCTCCCCCTATTCCTTAGGAATCCAAGCTCATTTCTTGGAGCTCACGCCCTGCGACGAGTCGTGTCCACCTTTGTGGCCAGCGTCCTTGTGACCTGCCTCGCTGCCGGACCCGCCGCGCTGTCCACCGGCGTCCGATGACCCGCCCTGTTGGCTCTGGCGGGCGTCATCCTTGGAGCCCGCGTGCGATTGCTCGCCGCCGTGGGAGTGCTGCCCGCCTTTCTTGCCCGCCTCACTGGCCTTCGCCCGATCATTGGCAAAGTTGCCCGAGCCACCGTGTTGCGTTGCTGCGTGGTCGTCTTTCTGATTAGCCATCACTATCTCCTGATACCAATACGGCTGATCGCCGCCTCGCAAGCCTCGCAAACGAGCATCCTCACCACCGTCGGCATCCAAGCCGTATGCCGGTAGGACGACCGCTGTCATCGGGAAAGCGACGCACAAGTCGCGAGGCGCGGCCCGCGAGCATGGCGCGCCGCGAGGGGCTTAGGCCGCGACGCCGGTTTCGATCACCTGGATCCTGCGATCCGCGGCCGCCGATTCGAATTCCGTGCTGATGATGGTGAGGTCACGCTCATCGCGTGCGCTGACCGCCTTGATGAGGCAGGCCCGATCCCGGCCGCGCCGTTTGGCCTCGTAGAGCGCCTTGTCGACCAGGCTGATCGCGCTGTCGAGAGAAATCGGTGTACTCGAGCCCATCATCGGAAAGAACCCGTAGCCGATCGATATCGTGCATTGAATCACTGCGCCATTCCACAGCACGGGATCCCGCCGCACCGCCTGCAACAGTCGCAGAACCGTGGAATCGGCCTGCTCGGGCGTGATGGGATCGAGGATGGCGAGAAATTCCTCGCCACCCCAGCGGACCAGTTTATCGCTTTCACGCAATGCGGCCGACAGTCGGTGACTCACGGTTGCAAGCACTGCATCGCCGGCCGGATGCCCGAGCGTATCGTTGATCCGCTTGAAGTGATCGAGATCCGCCAGCAAGACGCAGCCGATGACGGGCCGCGAACCTTCGACGGTGAGGATGTTGTCGTTGAAGTAACGACGGTTTCGCAAACCCGTGAGCGCATCGCGCTCGCTATCGAAGCGCAGACGGTTATTAGCCTTGCGCACGCCGACGATCGCCCACACCAACGCCGCGCACAGGCAGGTCACGAATACGGTCGCGGCCAGGATGAGCTGTTGCTGCAGGCGCTGCTCCCGCATCTGCGAAGCCTCCAGGGCATTGTCCCGCCGCAATAATTCGAGCTCCCGCGCGCGCCGCTCGTCATCGAACTTCGCCGACAGCTCGAGGAAGGCACGCTGGCGGGTGTTGGTCATGAACTGCTCGCTCGCGGCATCGTAGCGGTGGTAGACCTGTATCGCCATCATCAGATATCCGGCACGCTCGAGCGCGTCCGCGTATTCGCGCAAGTACTCCTTGCCGTCGAGCACGTTGTCGGAGGCGAGCGCCTCGGCGATCGCCGATTCGGCCAGTTTCTCGCCGAGCTTGATGTTGCCGAGACCGATGTAAGCAAGGCCTTCATTGAACGAGACGATGGATCTGTCGCCGCTCTCGCGGAGCACGGCGAGCAGCGGCATCGCCTCTTTCGAGTAGCGCAGCGACTCGCTGTAGTCACCGGTCTTCAGGTAGGAATCGCCGAGGTTGACCAGCGCCTGCGCCAGCCACTTGTTGCTGCCCGAACGTCGCGCATGATCCAATGCCGCAAGGCTGGCGCGCCGTTCTTCGGCACGCTTGCCCTGACGGTCGGCAATGTCGGAAACCCGGCCTTCGACCTCGACCAGCGCGGCCTCGTCATCCAACATCATCGCCAGGCGGCGGGCGCCCTGCAATTGCTCGGTGGCGCGCTCGAAGGTGCCCGTGTTGGTGTAGATACGCGCCAGCAGGAGCATGGCGTGCAGCTTGCGGGTATCGTCATGCATCTCGTGCGCGAGATCGAGCGCCTTCTCGAGAAACGGCAGCGCCGCCTCGACCTGGCCGAGGGTGCGCAGAATGTTGCCCTTCAAAATCGAAACGCGATACTGCTCCGAGGCGGAGGCGATGCCGTCGACGTCGATCTGGCTGAGTTCATCACTCGCCTGCATATATTGGTCGGCCTGATACAGGGAATACGCCCGTACATAGTGCTCGGCGAGAATCGCTCCCTTGTCGCCCCGCTTCGCGATCGCCTGCAGGCGTGACAGCGTCGCGTCGACATCCGCGTCGCGCTGCACGTCGGTGTAGACCATGCCGCACACTTCCAACATCTGCACATCGGGAATACGGATTTCCGCAGGGATGGGCTCCGCCCCCAAGAATTGCTCGGCTCGCTGGGGATCGGTCCAATCGAGCATCTCGATATGCTCGGCGAGGCTCTCCTCGGCCGCGGCCATGGCGGGCGTCGCAGCTCCCAGAGCCGCCAGCCAGACGAGCATCCCAAGTTTTAAATGCACTGCAGCACCGTACGCGCATTGTTGCTCTGCCCGGCATTGCGCACCGTGATGGAGGTCATCTACCTGGTGTTTTGCCGAAAAAACAAGGCGGGATACCCTGAATATGTGACACTGATCGCCCTCGCCGCGACACGCATTGCAGCAATTGACGCCGGGACGTTAGGATATAGAGTGAAGCCGCGCGCCCACCCTGACCGACCCACTCGCCCCATCGGCTGGCGTCGGATCAAGCTCGGCAATCGCACCATCACCACCGAAGGAATCGCCCGAGAGATCTTCCAAGACCTCTTTCATTATTTCATGACCGTGGGGTGGCCGCAGGTATTCTTAGGCTTTGCCGCATTCTTCTTGGGCTTCGACGTGCTCTTCGGTTGTCTTTATCACCTGGTCCCGGGATGTATCGCCAACCTAAACCCGCCCGGCTTCCTGGGCGCGTTTTTCTTCAGTGTTGAAACCTTCGCGACCGTGGGTTACGGCGACATGCATCCGCAGACCCTGTACGGACACGTGGTCGCAATGGTCGAAATCTTCATCGGTCTGTTGTCACTGGCCCTGATGACGGGCATCGTCTTCTCGCGCTTCTCGAGGCCGCGAGCACGCTTTATGTTCACCCGGAATGGCGTCGTACGGCCCATCGACGGTCAGCTGACGCTGGTCTTCCGCGCGGCGAATCAGCGCCAGAACGTGGTGCTCGAGGCGTCGGCACAACTGCGCATGCTGCGCAATGAGGTAACTCCGGAAGGGTTTCGGATTCGCCGTGTCATCGACCTTCCGCTGCTGCGCTCGCAGCATCCGATGTTCGTTCTGGGTTGGACTGTCATGCACGTCATCAATGATGCCAGCCCGTTGCAATCCGCCTCGGCGGACTCCCTGGAGGAGCAGAGTGCAAGCTTTATCCTCAGTCTGAGCGGGACGGACGAGAATACCGGCCAAGTATTGATGGCACGTGCCGAGTATGACAGCAAGGACCTCCGCTGGAACTCGAGCTTTCGCGACATTCTCGAGGAAAAGGCCGACGGTGCCTTGCACCTCGACTACGGCAAGTTCCACGATGTCACACCGTATGAGGTTCTACCCGTGGCTCGTGGCAACAGCGAATCCTGATTGCGCTGCCGCAAGGCAGGCACCTATCACTATGGGAAAAGAATTGTTAAGTTGGCGTGACGCAGGGCAAAGCGCGGATCACCGGGAGAATTTCTCTCGTCAAGATCTTGACGCCGTCACCACAACATCAGACACTTCACGTGAAACAAAAGTAATGATCCCCCAGGCGGGATTGCGGGGTTAAGGTTGCTCCGTTTGCCGCTTGAGCTTTGACGCCGGTATTCCGAGGGGATCCTTTTGATAATTCAGGCTGCGGTCATTCATCAAGTCACCATGTCGCCGTCCTACGAGGCCTGCAACGAGCCCGTCTCCATCCTGGTCTACCGCAGCCGCTCGATCGCCTTATTCAGCGAGACGGAACTCGAAGCCCTCGTCCAGAAAGCCCAAGAACGTAATCGAAGTCAGGGCCTCACCGGCTTGCTTATCTACGATCAAGGAACATTTTTTCAGTGGCTGGAGGGGCCGGCGGCAGCGCTGACGCAAGTGTGGGAGTCGATCAAACACGACCCGCGCCACCGGGACGTGCACGTCTTGCGCAACCAGACCATACCGAGGAGATTCTTCAGCGGCTGGGACATGCGTCTCGCCCTGCGCGCGAATTCGCGCAACGATACCGGCTTCGAGATCGTCGGTCCTCGGCGTGACGCACGGCTCGACAGTCGCGATCCGCCGATGCTCGCCGGCGGCGTCTGGGACGAAATTTTCGCCGATGTGGTGGTACCCAAGCTAAAAGCCGCCCATCTGCGCGCTCCGCGCTCGGTGACTTTACTCTGGCACGCCGATGCGGATGCGCCGGTGATTCTCGCGGGAAAATCGCTGGGCCTCGATCCCGGTGCGACGTCACTGTACCTCGATGGGCTGGTCGCCGAGGGCGCGAGCCTCGAGACTCTTTTCGGCGAAGTTTTCGAACCGGCAATCCGTCACCTCGGCGGCCTCTGGTACGACGATCAGACGACCGATGCCGCGGTCACCGTCGGTCTTGGCCGTCTACAGATCGAGGCGCGGCGGTTGAGCTGCGAACTCCCGCATCCCCTGCACGCTCTCAAACCCGACCATGCGGTGCTCATCGCGGCCCAGCCCGGCGAGCCTCACGCCGTCAATTCGGCGATGGCATCCGAGTTGTTTTGGCGGGACGGCTGGGACGTGAGCTTCGAATCGCCGAGCACCGATGCCATGCTCACGGATTTGGTCCATGATCATTGGTTCGATGTGCTGGACTTGTCGCTGAGCGGTGCGTACCGTCGCGAAGACCAATTACAGGCGATGAGCGTCAGCGTACGGGCGGCTCAGGCCGCATCGCTCAACCCCGCACTGGCCGTGATCGTCAACGGTCGGGCATTCGTCGAGCGACCGTCGAACTATTTTGCGGTGGGCGCCGATGCGGCCTGCGTGACTGTCGTCGAGTCGGTCGGCATTGCTCAGCGGCTGCTCGACAGTCTGCCAACCCAGCAACGCATCGAACAGACTCTGATGGATCAACCCCGTAACGTCGCTCGCCCCTTGAGCCCCACTTCGCGTTCGCTGGTTGCCGAATCGCGGGCACCCAGCCGGCTGCTCCGGCGACGCTAGCCGGACGGTACGACTCGATCCAGATCGATACCCCGGCCCGCCACCCAAAAGCGATCACGCAACCACAGCGTGCGCCGGATGCACCAGCCGATCGCCGCCAGGTGTAAATCGCCCAGCGCGCCGGTGGAAGGGATGAAGCAACTATAACTCGGCATGCCATCGGCGCCGCGCACTCCCCAGGCGCCGAGCCGCGGCACGAAATCCACCTGTCGGAGTTCCAACTCATTGAGCCGTCGACAGAGATCGGTCGCGTTGCTCGGCGCCGCCGCCAAGGGCAGCGAGATGGTGAGCAAATAGCCAGCGCCGGCGATCGGGTGCGGCACGGCGGTATTCACCTGCAGCAAGGCGGTCTCGGCCTGCGGATCGATGGACCGTGAGGGACAATTTCCACTCAGTGGCAGTTCAGCCCACAAGTTATCCCGGTTGCTCGACGCCGCCATCCTGCGCTCGCGTAACAACTTGGCAGCGCCCTCGAGGACTCCTTCCGCCACAGGTTCGTTCCACTGACGGGGCAATCCGTGCCGAGCGCGTTGCTGCTCCATGGCGTCGGCCGAGGTGACACCGAGTGCCGTCGACAAACCGAGCGGCAGCTGGCCGCCGAAGGCGTTTAAAATGATCTGTACCGCGAGCGCGACCGAAGGCTCGTTGGGATAGAGGGAATACTGCGCGATCTGACGCAGGCTGCGACCGTTGCCATGAAAGGCACCATAAACCGCAACCGAGTTGAGCCTTTGCACCCCCGCCTCGGGAAATGACGGGATCATCGCCGCATTATATTCAGCGACGACTTCGACGATCGCCGCCACATTGCCCGATCCCTCGCGTGGCAATACCCGAAGCGTACTCACCCCCACCCCGCCGGGATGTACGACACGATAGCCGTTGTCGAGTCGTTCCAATGCGTGCGTCTTCAGGGCCTGATGAATCCGCGCTTCGACTTCGGTGGTCATCGGCGCCGCCTGAGCTCTCGTCCGCTCACCAGATGAGATCGTCGGGCACGACGAAACGTTCATAAGCGGGTTCGGTGGGCGCACTGCCCGACGGTACGCCGACTGCCAGGATGCAGCTCGGATCCCGCTCACCGATTCGGCCGGCGATCGCCGCGGGCACCAACTCGTAGCGCGCATTGAACTTGACGATCACGACGTCACCGCGGGTGAGCCGGTCGCGCAACTGGTCATCCACCGCGATTCGCCGAATCTTCTCGCCGTCCACAAAATTGTAGAATTGCGTGGCGGGCGACGCCGTAGCGGACGATCCCACCACCGTCGCTTCGGCACCCGCCGCGCCCTCGCCCAAGTTGAGCCCTAGACGATTCTGCTCGATCAATTGCTTGATCTGCGCCATTCGCGCCTTGGCTTCGGCCTTCGCCTGCTGGCGGCGATTCAATTCGCGATCGCGCAGCAGCTTGGCGGCTGCTGTGGCCGGTGGCGCCGCTTGCCGGTCGCCATGTTTCTGCTTCGTGTGAGGCGGCCGCGGCCCATGCTGGCGTTGCTGCTGGCTTTGTCGCTCGCTCTGACGCTCCGCCTCATTGGCCTGTTGCTTGCTGATGAGGCCGGCCTTCAGCAGCTGATCGCGCAATGAAGTACTCATGGATGATCGGCGTGCCACTTCGCCACGGCCGCCAAGGTGTTCTCGACGTGCTTGTCGGGGTTCAGCGCCGTATAGGAATAAATGATCTTCCCATCGGGCGAGATGACATAAGACGTCCGATTGGAGTACGAGGTAAGAAAAATCTTCGCATCGTAGGCCTTGGAGATTTTCAGATCCGGATCGGAGGCCACCGCGAATTTGCTGCGGCACTCGCTCACCGAGAATTTATTCAAGGTGTCGATGGGATCGTGTGACACACCGATGACCGTGGCCCCGAGCGCCTTGAATTTCGCGGTGGCCTCGGCGAACTCATGGGCCTCGACGGTACACCCGGTGGTGAATGCAGCGGGGTAGAAGTACAGCACCACCGGACCCGACTTCAACGCCGACGCGAGCGCAAACGTGAACGGCGCTCCGGCCAGCGTCGCCTGCGTGGTGAAATCCGGTGCCGCGGCGCCGTCCGGCAAGGCCGCGTACAGCGGCATCGCCGCCGCGCACCCCAAGGCGGCGAGGAGAGTCAGGGACTTGAGTTTAACTGTCATGGTGAGCCTTTCGATTGCTTCCGGACGCGCATTATGCGCCGCCCTCAAGGATGATCCGCCGGGCATTCGCCAATATCCTCGTTCCACACTTCCGGATGGCGCTCAATGTACGACGCCAGCAAGCTCTCGCATTCGGTCGAGCCCAAATCAATGACCGCAACGCCGTGCTCGCGCAACCACTCGATCCCGCCGCGGAAGGTGCGCGATTCGCCAACGATCAGGGTCATGATGCGGAATTGGCGTATCAGGCCGCTACAATACCAACAGGGCGCGAGCGTGGTCACCATGATGGTGTCCTGATAGCGGCGTTGGCGGCCGGCCTTGCGAAAGGCGTCGGTTTCGCCGTGCACCGACGGGTCGTTTTCCTGAACCCGGCGATTGTGTCCGCGTCCCAACAAGGTTCCGTTCCGGTGGAACAGGGCCGCGCCGATGGGAATCCCGCCCTCCGCAAGTCCCAGGCGCGCCTCCTGAATGGCGATGTCAAGCATCGCTTGGTGCTGATCTGGCATGCGACTTCCACCCCGGTGGCAAACCTCAAGCCTACCAGCGGTTAGGCACATCGTCACATCGATGTGATACAACCCCGTTTATGACCGGCCAATCACCAGGCGAACTTCGCCATCAGCTGCGGCCGCGCCATATGACCATGATCGCCCTCGGCGGCGTGATCGGCGCGGGTCTGTTCGTCGGCAGCGGCGTCGTCATCAAAGCGACGGGACCCGCCGCCGTCCTCTCCTTTGCCATCACCGGCTTGATCGTTTTGCTGGTCATGCGCATGCTCGCGGAAATGGCCGTTGCGTTACCGGCGGTCGGCTCATTCTACGAGTATGCGCGGCTCGCCTGGAGTGATCGGCCGGCGCTCGGCGATCTCGCGGGCTTCGTGACCGGATGGATGTATTGGTATTTCTGGGTGATCGTCGTCGCTCAAGAGGCGGTTGCCGGCGCAAATCTGGTGCGCTATTGGCTGCCGAATGAGCCCACCTGGGTGGTGAGTCTCGGGCTGTTGCTGTCGCTGACCGTCACCAATCTGATCTCCGTCCGGATCTTCGGTGAGTTCGAGTTCTGGTTCGCTTCGATCAAGGTCGTCGCCATCTTCGTCTTCCTGTTGCTCGCGGGACTGTTCGTCGTCGGCCTGTGGCCGGGGGCCGGACGACACATGGCGAACCTCACGGCGCACGGCGGTTTCGCACCGAACGGCATCTTGCCGATCTTGACCGGCGCGGTCGCCGCGACCGGCTTCTATTTTGGCGCCGAGATCGTGCCGATTGCCGCAGCCGAGACCGCCGAGCCGGCGAAGGCGGTCGCCAAGGCCATGAATTCGGTGATCAGTCGGGTGCTCTTCTTTTATGTCGGATCGATACTACTCATCGTCTGCCTGGTGCCTTGGAATTCGCCCGGCATCTCCACACCGTACGTGACGGCTCTCGAGGCCATGCATATTCCCGGTGGCCCGGACATCATGAATGCCGTGGTGCTCACGGCGGTGTTGTCGGCCTTGAATTCCGGGTTGTATGCTTCCTCGAGAATGTTGTTCGCCCTGACCCGTCGCGGCGATGCGCCGCGCGTGCTCGCCACCTTGAGCGGCAATGGCGTTCCAACCCGCGCGATTCTTCTCGGCACCCTGTTCGGCTATGTCGCCGTCATCATGTCGTATGTCTCGCCCGATACGGTGTTCGCGTTTCTCGTCAATTCCTATGGCACGGTGGCCATCTTCGTCTACGTGCTCATCGCCATGTCGGAGCTGCGGCTGCGGCGGCGATTGGAACGAGAGGCGCCGGACCGCCTGCGCATGCGGATGTGGGGCTACCCCTATCTCACGTATCTGACGATCGCCGCCATGCTCGCCATCGTACTGGCGATGGCCTTCATTCCAGAGCAGAGGACTCCCTTGCTGTTCGGCGTCATCAGCCTCGGGTTGCTGTTGATCGCCTTCGTGATTCGCTCCCGCTTCGGCGCGAAGGCGGAGATTGCGACGATCGCTATCTAGGAGAAAAAAGTGCGCAGCCGCTCGCGCACCGCGCGCGTATGCACGGGCAACACGACCACATCCCCGGGCCCCGCGGCGTCGAGCAAGGCGTGCGCCGCCGACTCTTCGTCGGCCACGAGGTCGATGCGCGCTGCGGGATAGCCGGCTGACTCGAGCGCTCGTGCCAGTCGAGCGGAGACATCGCCCAATTGCCGGCCGCGCAGCATCAGCGCCAGTTCCTTGATGACCACGCGATCGGGGGCGAAACGCGCCGCGGTGCGCGCCAGGTCCGCGATGGCATCATCGCCACGATTGCCGGCTTGGCCGAGCAACAGCAACACGCGCGCCGGCTTCAATGCACGCGCCGTCGTCAGCAGTTGGTCGAGGGCATCGGGATTGTGCGCATAGTCCAGCAACACCAGCGCACCCCGATGCTGCCACCGTTCCAAGCGACCCGGATTATCGAGCGGATTGGCGCCGAAGGACTGGAGAGTTCGGGTCACTGCCGGCAACGACAGGCCGAGCGCCATGGCGGCAAGCGCCGCCGCGCACAGATTGCCGACGTTGTATAGGGCAGCGCCCTGCACGGTGAGCGGCATGTCGATGAGCGCGCCGAGGATGTGCTCGCGACCATTTTCATGCAACACGAGCTGGCCCTCGCGCACCGCGCAGGTATTCCCGCCGCGAGCGCGCAGGGCGACCAGCGACGGCTGACTCTCCGCCTCGGCGAACAGCGCGAGGCGCGCGGCCGCGACATGCGGCAGCCCCGACGCCGTCGCCATCAACACCGCGTCATCCGCGTTGAGGACCAACGTTCCGCCGTCGCGTACGGCGTGTGCCACCACCAGTTTGGTGGTCGCCAGCGCCTGCGCATCGTCGACGCCGTATTCGCCGAAATGATCGGCGTGAATGTTGGTGACCACCGCGACCGACGCCCGCCTGACCGCGAGTCCGCGGCGCAGAATGCCGCCTCGCGCGGTCTCCAAGATCGCAGCCTGCACATCGGGATGGCGCAGCACCGTACGCGCGCCGTCAGGGCCGGAGAAATCACCGTGGGTCACCGCCTGCCCGTCGACGAAGACGCCCTCCGTGCTGCATAAGCCCGGCCGAAGTCCACTCGCGGCGGCCATCGCCGCCAACAAGCGCACCGTCGTCGTCTTGCCGTTGCTGCCGGTGACCAACGCCGTGGGGATGTCGGCGAGCGCCGCCCAGTCGACTGCGTCGACCGCCGGCAACGCCTCACGCCGCCAGGTTCGGCTGCCGCTGCCGGCACCGATCGACAACGTCTCGTCGTCTTCGAACGTCGGTAGACCACGCGCGGCGGCAGCCGCCCGAAGTGCCGCCCGCTGTTCCGATCGCTCTGCCGCGGCGCGCCCGGCGAAGACTGCCGACGGGATCGGCAGATCCGCATGCGCCAGATCGAACCCCCGTTCCCCGAACTCCGCGGCAGCCCTCTCCCACGCCCACTCACTCACCTCAGTGGCGGTCATCAGCACATCCTGCGGAGCGCTGAATACCAAGGAGACATCCGCGGCATGCGGTGCGATGAGCGGCTGTGGATCAGGCCATTCCAGACTCTGCGCCATGGCGCGCACATGACGCGCCCAACTCTGTAGCGCCGCGGGATCGGCCGCCGCACTGCCGAGGGGGGTCAGCGTGACCGCCGAACCGGCAAAGTACCGGTTCGGTCCGATCAACCGGCGCGAGTTGCTGAAGCCGTAATTCGGCTCGGGCGTATGCAGGGTCAATCGCCCGCCTCGCCGACAAACCTCAGACCGCGTTCATCGCGGATGAAGCCTTGCGCCTCGAGCGAGCCTTCCTCACGTCCACTGGGGCCTGAGTTTTTGTCCGGAAATCGCTTGCCGCTGCCGCCATTGCCGCCCGCGCCGGCCGCGTGGCCATTGACGCTGTCGCCGCCGCCGTCACCGACAGCCCCACCACTCGACCGCAACGTCGCCTGCGTCGCTGCTGCCGCAGCGGCCGCGGCCAACGCATGGCCGTCAGGTTTGAACTTGATGATTTGCTTCCACGAGCGGGTCAATGCATCAGCGAACACCAGCAACAGATCACCGGGCTGACCCAGGCGCAGCGCCGCATCGATGGCGGCCTGCTCATCAGGGATGATATCGATCGCCGCCTCCGGCACGCCGAGCGCGCGCAACGTGTCCGCAATCATCATCGGTACTTCGGCATCGGCCCGTCCCCGCAGACCATCATCGCGACGACAGATGTAGTGATCGAACCGACCCGCGACCTTGCCGGCAATGGCGCGGATGTCCTCGTCACGACGGTCGCCCGGTCCGGCCACGACGACGATGCGCCGGCCGCGCACATCGAGCCGCGCGGCCAGATCGGCCATCACACCCACCGCATGAGCGTTGTGCGCGTAGTCGAAAATCACCTTGAACGGATGTTCGTCGTAGATGTTCATCCGGCCGGGAGCCTGGAAAAAAGTCGTGTCGAAGGTACGCAGTCCCTGACGGATGGCGTCGAGTTTGATGTCGAGCGAAAAGGCGAGTGCCGCGGCGAACATGGCGTTCTGCACATTGTGCATCGCGCGCCCCTCGAGGGTCGCCGGTATGAGGTGAGTCCACATCAGCGGAATGTGCCGGCCCTTGTCATACAAGGTGATCATCTGGCCGTTGACGCCGGCCTCGAGCGCGCACGCGCGGCCCCCGGAGCGCACGTGTTCACGCACCAGTGCGTGTTGGGGGTTGATGGTCACGTAGCACAAATTCTTCGCTTCCGTATGGGCCGACATGCGGATCGTATTCTCATCGTCGGCGTTGAGCACCGCACAGTCGCGCGCCACCTCGACGACGATGCGCTTGACCTCGGCGAGTTGTTCCAGAGTATCGATTCCCTTCAGCCCCAGATGATCGGATTGCACATTGAGCACCGCGGCCACGTTGACGAAGGGCACCCCCATGCCGGCGCGCAACAGTCCGCCGCGGGCCACCTCGAGCACCGCGATGTCGATCGCGGGATCGGCGAGCACCATGCGGGTCGCCACCGGCCCCGTCATGTCGCCCTCGGCCGTGCGCTGGCCGTCGATGTAAACGCCATCGGTGGTGGTGAGCCCCGGCTTGAAGCCCGCCATCTTGGCAATATGTGCGACCATCCGCGCGGTCGTGGTCTTGCCGTTGGTGCCGGTGATGCAGGCGATCGGTACGCGCGACGCCGCGCCCGCCGGAAACAACATGTCGATGACCGGTCCCGCCGCGTCGCGCGGCGTTCCCTCGCTCGGCGCCACGTGCATGCGAAAGCCTGGCGCCGCGTTGATTTCACAAATCCCGCCGCCGACGCTTTTGTAGCTCTCGGCAATGTCGGGACACAGAAAGTCGACGCCGCCGACGTCGAGGCCGATTGCGGTGACGGCACGCACCGCCATGTCGCGATTGTCCGGATGAATGATGTCGGTGACATCGGTGGCCGTGCCGCCGGTCGACAGATTCGCGGTGCTGCGCAGCGCCACGATTTGACCCTCCGGCACGGTCGAATCGGCGGTCAACGACTGCCGCTCGAGCATGGTCTCGGCCTGGGCGTCGAGTTCCAACCGGGTCATCACCTTTTCATGGCCGATGCCGCGTCTCGGGTCTTGATTGACGATGTCGATCAACTCGCGAATGCTGTGCACGCCGTCGCCGACGACCCGGCCGGGCGTGCGTCGCGTGGCTGCAACCAACTCGCCGTTCACGACCAACAAGCGATGGTCGTCGCCATGCAGATAGGTCTCGACGATCACCGAGTTCGAATGTCGGACCGCGACCTCGAAACCGGCGCGGACTTCGTCGGCGGTCGAGAGGCCGATCGAAATGCCGCGGCCGTGATTGCCGTCCAAGGGCTTCGTCACGACCGGATAGCCAAGCCGTTCGGCGGCTCGGACCGCCCTATCCGCCGACCGCACCAATTCCTGGCGCGGCACCGGCAGGCCGCAATTGGCGAGAATCTTGTTCGTCTCTTCCTTGTCCTGGGCGAGTTCGACTGCGATATGTGCGGTGCGGCCGGTCACCGTCGCCTGGATGCGCTGCTGATATTTGCCATGCCCCAACTGAATCAGACTCTGTTCGTTCAGCCGAAACCAGGGGATATCACGTTCCTCCGCGGCCTTCACCAGCGAGGCGGTCGAAGGCCCCAGGGCGCGGCGCTGCGCGTAGCGGATATATTCATCGCGCTTCTCCGTCCAGATCCAGTCGGCTTCAACGCTCTGCGGAGGGCGCAATTCATCGGGCATCAACGCGCACAGCAATTGGATGGCCAGCTCGCCCGCCGCAATCCCCTCATCGCGCTGCGCATATTCGTAGACGACCGTGTAGACACCCCGCTGATCGGTGCTGCGCGTCTTGCCGAACGATACGTCTTCACCGGCAATGTTCTGCAATTCGATGGCGACGTGTTCGAGCACGTGACCGAGCCAGGTGCCCTCCCCCTCCCGCATCCGGCGGATGAAGCCGCCTGGCTCGCGATAGGAGCAACCGTGCTCGTTCAACGAGGGCAGCGCCGCCACCAGGGCATCGACGAACGACGCACCCAGCCGTCCGGTGGGCCAATCCTCCAAGGACCCCAGATCGAGCAGTATCTTGATGACCGGAAAATGCGCGTAGAGCGATGGTCCGACGTAGACATTGCGTTCGAGGATTCGCATGGGATTCCTTGCCTTCAGCGTTTCGTGGGGAGGGTTCCAGCATCGGCCTGACGCGTATGTAAATTGAAGGTCGCCCCTTGCGTCAATATGTGCAGCTTCACGCCGAGCAGGCATACGGGCCGCCCCTCGGAAATGCTGTCCATCGAGGAGAACTGCACCTCGGCGGCATCGACCACGGTGATGCCGCCGGAACCCTCGACATTCACCGTATTCTCCGGCGAGATGAAGGCGGCCGTGTCCTCGTCGAGGCCGATGCCGACGGCAAACGGATTGTAGGCCAGCGCCGTCAGCAAGCGGCCCAATCGATCGCGCTGGCGGAAATGTTGATCGATGATGAAACGATTGGTCAGCCCCAAGCCGGGCGCCAGCCGCACCGCACCGGCGATCGGCGTGCTGCCCTCATCGCCGAAGGCGATCATGTGCTCGCTGATGAAGGCGGCGCCGGCACTGGTCCCGGCCACCGGCACTCCGGCCGCATTCAGTTGCCGCACCGCCTTTGCCACCGGCGTGCCGCCGATCAGCGTCGATAAACGCAGCTGGTTGCCACCGGTGAAAAATACGCCGGTCGCCTGCCGAAGTATGGCAAGACGGCCCGGCTCCTCCGTGTCGCGCCGGGTGTCGAAGTCCAGTGAGGTCACCCGGTGGGCGCCCAAATCGCTGAACAGGCGCTCGTAGCGCGGCCCCGCGCTGCGCGTGATGCTGGCCGTCGGAATCACCGCGATCTGCGCGGCGCTGCCGCCCGCCAACTGCACGAAGCGCCGCAGGATCTGCGGCGAGTTCTCTTTTTCCTCGGCGCCGCCGATCGGTATGATCCAGCCTCGCTCACCGCCGTCCGCCACTTTACTCGCGCACATGAAATCCCATCCGCAACCAAGCCGTGACTGATGATGCCACTTTAAGGGCATGCGGGGGGCAATTGCGCCGTACACGCTTCGGCCGTGTAACATGGATGGACCGCGTGAGCGTCATGGCATGGGAGAGGGAATGTCGACAAGGTTTGGCCGATCATCAAATGACCGGGTGGCATGGCTCGCCGCCGTTCTTTGCGGGCTCTTCGCGGCAGCCGCTGCGATCGCCCGCCCGTCGGCGCCGGCCGCACCCCAAGCCAAGAGCGATATCCCCGAGACCTTCGTCAAGCCCACCGCCGACAACGACTACGTCAAGCGCGTGGAAATGATTCCGATGCGCGACGGCGTCAAACTCTATACCACGATCATCATTCCGAAAGGCGCCAAGCGCGCGCCGATGGTGCTCACCCGCACGCCTTATAACGCCGCTGAACGCAGCGCCAACGACAACTCATCGATGCTCGCCTTGCTGCCGGAAACGGACACCGACTTCGTCAAGGCAGGCTACATACGCGTCTATCAGGATGTTCGCGGCAAGTATGGGTCCGAAGGAATCTATGAAATGACGCGCCCGCCGCGCGGGCCGCTCAATTCCACCGCGACGGATCAGACCACGGATGCCTGGGACACGATCGATTGGCTGGTCAAGAATGTGCCCGAATCCAACGGCAACGTCGGCATGTTCGGTTCTTCCTACGACGGATTCACGGTGGTGATGGCGTTGCTCGATCCGCACCCCGCGCTCAAGGCCGCGGTGCCCGAAAGTCCGATGGTGGACGGGTGGATGGGAGACGACTGGTTTCATTACGGCGCCTTCCGCCAAACCAACCTCGATTACATCGCCGGGCAGACCGAACAGCACGGCAAGGGATCCGCCGTACCACGCAGCGCCTATGACGACTATGAGACATTTCTGCAGGCGGTGACGCCCGCCGCATACGCGATTGCCAACGGCTTCGATCAGCTCGGCTTTTGGCATAAGTTATCGACCCATCCCGCCTACGATGCCTTCTGGCAGAACCAGGCGTTGGATCGGTTGGTGGCGGCGCATCCCGCGAATGTCCCGACGCTGTGGGAACAGGGCCTATGGGACCAAGAGGACATGTGGGGCGCGAACCATGCGTGGGCTGCGCTGAAGGCGGTCGGCCACGAAGCGAACAACTGGCTGGTCTTCGGGCCTTGGTACCACAGCCAGGCCAACCACGTCGGCTGGAATACCGGCGTCTTCAAATGGCCGGGCGATACGGCGGAGCAATTCCGCCACGACATCGTCATGCCGTTTTTCGAACAGTACTTGAACGGCGGGCCGCCGGCGAAGTTGGCACGGGTGACCGTATACGATCCGCCCGAATCCCGCTGGGAGAGTTTTCCTGACTGGCCGTCTGCCTGCGAAAGCGGTTGCGCGCATCCGCTCACGCCACTCTATCTACGAGCTGATTACGGTCTGTCGTTCAACAAGCCGGATGACTCACCCGGGGTCGATCTGTACGTCTCCGATCCGGCCAAGCCCGTGCCCTATCTACCGCGCCCGCTGCAGTTCTCGGACCACACCGCCTGGCAGACATGGCTCGTGCATGACCAACGTTTCGTTGACGGCCGGCCGGATGTGCTCGTATACCGGACCCCACCATTGACGGCGCCGGTCAAGATCGAAGGCGCGCCGCTTGCCGACATCATCGCCGGCACCACCGGCACCGACGCCGATTTCGTGGTCAAGTTGATCGACGTATATCCGCCGCAGTATCCCGGGCAAGCCGAGCTCGGCGGCTATGAGTTGCCGGTGGCGCTCGATATCTTTCGCGGCCGGTACCGGCAGAGTTTCGCAAACCCGTCGCCCATTCAACCCAAGGTGCCGCTGCATTACCGCTTCACGCTGCCCAACCAGAACTATGTGTTCAAGCCCGGCCATCGGATCATGGTGCAGATCCAATCGACGTTGTTTCCGCTCTACGATCGTAATCCACAGACCTATGTGGACAACCTGTTCTTTGCCAAGCCGACCGATTACAAGGCGGCCACGATCTCCGTATATCGATCGGCGAATCAAGCGAGCGCGGTCTGGCTGCCGGTGGTGCCCTGACCCTGTCGCCCGACCGTCAGAACTTGAAGATGGCCTGAAACGCCGCCGAATTCTGCCGGTCGGTGAGTTTCGTCGAGGCGCTCTGCGGTGCGCCGCCGGCAACGAAGGCGTCAGCTACGTTGCTCTTGTCGGTGCGCGCTTCCAGGCGTAATTCGGCATGCTTCGTCGGCGCATAGCCAGCCGTCAGCGTCGCTTCCGACCACACCTGACCGCGATGCGCGGTCGGACCACCCAACTGCGGAACGTCGATGCCGGTTCGATAGCCTTCCGGGTC
>Ga0116226_10000613_pt1 | contig 30525 bp, 17 predicted proteins | sample S1TSphfallax_FD_89692 | JGI IMG/M metagenome (GOLD analysis project Ga0116226, IMG submission 89692) | Host-associated microbial communities from peat moss isolated from Minnesota, USA - S1T2_Fa - Sphagnum fallax MG | ecosystem: Host-associated > Plants > Peat moss > Unclassified | place: USA...
CCGAGCAGCAAACGCGCATCCGCACGCTACAGCCTGCAATCAAGCCAACGCTGTCGCACGCATCGCTCGCGCCCGCACACACCAGCTCCGCAACCGTGCTCGCGGAGCGCAGCGCAGTCGAGCATCACCCCAAGGCGCTCTGGCGTCAGGCCGGCGATCGATATATTTTGCTGGAGTATGGCGAAGATGTGCTCGACCTCGCGTCGCGCCTGCGAGTGCATGTATTGATGGAGGCGATTCGCGCAGAGAAGCTGCCTGTCGAAGAACTCGCGCCCGGCGTGCGCTCGCTGCAGATTCGCTACGACAGCAGCCGCATCACGCAGCCTGAACTGATGCGTCACCTCGAGCGCATGGAAGATGCGCTGCCCGATGTCTCGACACTCAAGCTGCCCACGCGCGTCGTGCACCTGCCTATGGCGTTTGAAGATTCCGCAACCCTCGGCGCGATCCAACGCTACAGCGAAACTGTTCGCTCCAATGCACCATGGCTCCCGCGCAATGTCGAATTTCTGCGGCGCATCAACGGGCTCGACTCAGTCGATGCCGTGCGCGAAATTATTTACGCAACGCGCTACATGGTGCTTGGCCTGGGTGACGTGTATCTCGGCGCACCGTGCGCCGTGCCCGTCGACCCGCGCCACCGCCTGCTCAGCTCCAAATATAACCCGGCGCGCAGCTTCACCGCCGAAGGCACTGTCGGCATCGGCGGCATGTATATGTGCATCTACGGCATGGACTCGCCGGGCGGCTATCAACTCGTCGGCCGCACGCTGCCCATCTGGAATAAATTCCTCAACAACTCACAGTTCGAGCCCGCGAAGCCCTGGCTGCTGCGCTTCTTTGACCAGGTGCATTTTTATCCGGTCGAAGAGGCCGAACTGCTCGAACAGCGCGAAGCATTTCGCTCCGGCCGATTTGCCATTCGCATCGAAGACGAGATATTCGACTACGCCGCCCACCAGCAATTTCTACTCGACAACGCCGAAAGCATCGCCGCATTCCGCTCTCGCCAGCAGGCTGCCTTTGAGCTGGAGATCGCCCACTGGGCCACGCAGGATGCCTCGAGTGCCGCCGGCCCTGCATCGAGCGCGCCTGTCGAAGAAGAAGCGCTCCCGGAAGGCGAACGGCTCACGGCGCCCATGCACGGCGTCATCTGGAAGGTTCTCGTCGAGCCGGGCCAGCGCGTCGAAGCCGGCCAGACCGTGCTCATCATCGAGGCGATGAAGATGGAGGTTGCCGTGCCGTCCACAAGAACCGGCGTAGTCAAGGCAATTCGCTGCGTCCATGGCCAGCCGATAGCCACTGGTGATATTTTGGCGATACTACATACTGAATAAACGACAGGACTTTATGGCTCCGCACCCGCGTCCGCAAAACCTCGCTGATTCTGTTTATGAACACGTAAAGGGAGAGCTCTTCGAGTTCAAGTTGCTCCCCGGGGACCGATTCACCGAGACCGAGATAGCTACGAGAACCGGGGCCAGCCGCACCCCGGTGCGCCAGGCTCTCTACCAGGACTCTCGCGAGCGATATGTCCGTATCGCCGTCACGGGCGCTCTGCATGATGGTCCTGCCTGGGAACGCTGACCATCTGCGAGGCCTCTTCTTCGATCATCAGCTTGCCGGCTGTTAAGTCCGCCCCTTAAGTATCTGGTCACCCGGCCCGAATTTCGCGCCTGGGCCCCTTGCGCTCAAATGGCGACTGATTTAGTCTGAGATCGGTCTCGGACTAATTTGGTCCTATATTTGGTGCGGAGCGGGGATGCCGCTCCGATACCTCGGGAGAGGCCAGGTGATCGATCCCTCAGGATGGCATAACCCCGGCAACGGACTCGATGGGTCAGGCGCCGAATCATCTTCCATGCCGGCACGGGGCGATGTGGGCTCGCTCGTAACCTCGGTCAACCGTGCACGCCCAGGAAAGTGAAGCAAATGTACAAGAGAATCTCAGTGTTCGTCCGGCAAAGTCTCGTCATGCTTCTCTGCTGCCTGCCGGTATGGGCGTACGCAAGCGACGGCGGAAGCATCTCCGGCCGCGTCAAGGACCCTTCGGGCAGCTACATCGCGAACGCCGAGATTCAGCTGCGCGAGGTCAATACCAACCAGGTCTGCTCGACGCATACCGATGCGCACGGGTATTACCGGCTGCCGGTGCTGGCGGTGGGAAAGTACACACTCACGGTCTCGGCTCGGGGTTTCGCAGCGTATAGCCGCACCGATATTGTCTTGAATACGGACGACGCTCTCACGCTCGACGCTCCGCTGTCGGTCGCGGGTCAATCGGCAAGCGTGACGGTCACCGAAACACCGGCTCATCTTGACCCCGACAATACCCAGCTTGGCGAGGTGATCTCGGGCCGGCAGATGACGGCAGTTCCCCTGAATGGCCGCAGCTATACCGATCTTCTCTCGCTGCAGGCAGGCGTGGCGCCGCAGACCACCATCACCAGCCAGACCGTACAGGATGTGGGAGCGACGCAGCTTTCGCCCTCCGGTACTTTGAATCCCGGCACGGTTTCGATCAATGGTCAGCGCGAGTTCGCCAACGCCTTCCTCGTCAACGGGGCCGATGTGGAAGAGGACGTGAACTCCGGCACCGCGATTGTCCCCAACCTCGATTCGATCGACGAATTCCGCATCCTGATCTCGAACTTCGACGCACAATATGGCGGCTACAGCGGCGGTCAGATCAAAGTCATTACGAAGACGGGAACCAATCGCTTCCACGGCAGCGCGTTCGACTTCCTGCGCAATACCGATCTCGATGCCCGCAACTACTTCTCGCAGACGCGCGGAGACTTTCACCAGAATCAATATGGCGGGACCATCGGCGGGCCGATCCGCAAAGACAAGCTGTTCTTCTTCGCCGACTACCAGGGCACACAGCAAACCGTTGGCATCGATAGCGGACTGATTCCCGTCCCAACCGTGGCAGACCGTGCGGGCAACCTGTCCGGCATGGCTACCCAGCTCTCCGGGACTGTGAATGGAACCTACTTCGCTTCTTTGCTATCGCAGGAACTCGGACATACCGTGGTCGCCGGTGAGACCTACTATGTTCCGGGCTGCACCACGTCCGCTCAATGCGTGCTGCCGAATGCTGTAATTCCGCAAAGTGCCTTCTCGCTCCCTGCACAACGCCTGCTGCAGTATATTCCGGTGCCGAACTCGAGCGACGGCATGAGCTTTTCCACCTCATCGCAGCGTCAGATACTTGGCGACAACAAAGGCGGCGTTCGCACCGACTACAACGCGCGCGCCGGGCAGCTCTCGGCGTACTACTTCCTCGATAACTACAACCTCGACAACCCCTATCCTGTGGCGCAGAGCGGAGCCAGCGTTCCGGGGTTCAACGCCTTGAACACAGGGCGCGCGCAACTTGCGACGCTCTCGCTGGTGACAACGCTCAGCGAGCGATCGGTCAACGAAGCGCACCTGAGCTATATGCGCGATGTAAACGATCTTGGCCAGCCCGTGGGCGGGCTCGGCGTCAGCCTCCAATCGCAGGGCTTCGTCGATGCATCCGGCGATTCGACGATCGATGCACTCGCTCCAAGCCATGTCGGGGTTGAGAACATCATCTTCAATAATTACTCGATCGGCACTGCCGCAAATGAGCTGCGCCAGGTTAACAACATCGCCGAAGCCACCGACGACTTTACCCACATTCTCGGCAGCCACACAGTTCGTGTTGGCTTCGGCTTCCATCATGACGAAGTGGACGGCTACCCCATCGCCGGCTTCAACGGCAACTTTCAGTTTGCCGGCACCGAGACCGGCTCCGACTTCGCCGACTTCCTGCTCGGCGTGCCCACGGCCTACAACCAGAGCCAGCTCGATCCCTTCTACGGTCGCGACAACTACTACGGTGCCTACGCACAGGACAGCTGGCGTGTGAACAACTCGACCGTCGTCAATTACGGACTTCGCTTCGACCACATCGCTCCGTGGAGCGAAGAGCATAACGAAATCTCCACCTTCCGTGCGGGCGCTCAATCGGTTGTCTTCCCGGGCGCGCCGGCGGGCATCCTTTACCCCGGCGACCCAGGCGTCTCACGGTCCCTGGCGCCTGCTGGAAACGAGTTCTCCCCGCGTTTCGGCATCAGCTACACGCCGCATCCTCCAAGCAACAGTGGAGCCGGGCCTCTGTTCGGAGAAGGCGGCGCGACGACCTTACGTGCGGGTTTTGGCATGTACTACACCGCGTTTGAGGCGACCACGCTGGGCGTTCTGGCCGCCAATGCGCCTTATGGAATCACATATACGAGCCCGGCTCCATCGCTCTTCCAGAACCCCTTTATCACTGCATCGACGGGAGAGAATCTCGGCCAGCAATTTCCTGTGCAGCTCGCTCCAACTGGCGTTTCGCTCAGCAATCCGAACGCGAACATCAACTGGGCGCAGTTCACGCCGATCAGCGGCATTCCTGGCTTCTCGACCACAAACCGGGTTCCGTATGTGGAGGAGTACACGGCCTCGATCGAGCGCCAGCTCTCGAAGGCACTCACGTTAAGCCTGACCTACACCGGCAACGCCGGTCATCGGCTGCTGGTCATTGAAGAGGCCAACCCCGGCAACCCGGCGCTATGCGTGAGCCTTAGCCAGCCCAGCGAAGTCGCACCCAACACCCTGACCTGTGGCCCAACCCTTGAAAGCTCGGTCTTCACCGAACCGGATGGTACGGTCATCAACGGCACACGCGGGCCACTGGGGCCGAACTTCGGCAGCGACGCCAACCAACTCACCATCGGCCCTTCGAACTACAACGCCGGTGAGGTCAACCTGCACTACATTTCGAACGGTTTGGAGGTGATCGGCGCGTACACCTACGCAAAGTCGCTCGACGAGTCCTCCAATTTGGGCGAAGAGGTCAACCCAATCAATCCAGCACTTAGCTATGCGATCTCGGCCTACGACATTCGCCATAACTTCGTCATCAGCTATAACTACGAGCTTCCGTTCGAATCGCTTTTGCGCGGACATCCAGGAATCGCCAAGGGCTGGCGTCTCTCGGGCATCACCCATATCTCTACGGGCTTCCCGATAACTCTGGTGAACAACAGCGACAACTCGCTGCTCGGCACGCTCAACAACGGCATCAACAATTTCTTCGTCGATACTCCTCAGACCACCGGCGAGCCGCTGGCGCTCAATCATAACCCGCGCGCAAATGGCGGGGTCTACTTCAACCCGAATGCGTTGACATTGCAACCGCTTGGGACTCCGGGCAACACGAAGCGCCGGTATTTCTATGGTCCAGGCCAGGAGAACTTTGACATGGCGCTGCAAAAGGCGATTCCGCTCAAGGATGAGAAAGCGCTTGAGTTCCGGTTCGAGTCCTTCAATGTCTTCAATCACGCGCAGTTCTTTGGGCCAACCTCGGTGAGCGGAGTTCTAGGATCGTCGAACTTCGGACAGGTCGTCAGCGCGAGCCCTGCGCGCATCTGCCAGGGAGCGATACGGCTGTCCTTCTGAAGCCGCAGACCTGCAACAGAAGATGGAGATGGCTCCGAATACCCGGCAAGGACGCATCTTCGATTGACATCGAACCCTGCTGAGTCATCGATTTCCAGTAGAGACATTGCCGGGGTGAGGATCAGCTTGCGGAGGGGCAAGCTGCTGCTGGAGCCAGTCCAGAATCCTGGCTCCGGTGCTCGCATCCCTCACATAGTCCTGCTGGGTCTTGTACTCTACCCGGACGGCGTTGGGCGGAAGCGCTGCCAGCAGCCGGCTCCGCGCCGCATCGGGGGTGACCGCGGTAAAGAGCGTCTCTTCCAGGCGGAAGGGCCGGCCGGCCAGGGCGCTCATCCATCGCAGAGGGTCGAGCGGCGCGGCCTTTTCCAGAAATGCGGGTGTGAGATAGTTTGGGCGTTCGCGATTGGGCACCAGCGGCGACCCGGCCAGCCAGTCCGGCCAGTCGCCCCAGGGATCGACCGCATCGACCGCCTTCAGACGCGGGTCGACGGCCGCCGAGAGAATCGCAATCGTGGCGCCCGAGCCCTGTCCGAAGATCCCGGCGCGGGTCATATCGAGGTCCTTGCGCGTGTCGAGATAGTTGAGAATCATCTGCACATCGTGCACGGAGGCGCCCAGCGACTCTTCGAGTTCGCTGACAAACCACTCCTTCATCGGCCGGTCGTGATAGCGCTGCCCGGTGAGCGCGGAGACAAAGCCGACCGCCGCAAAGCCTTTCCTGGTATAGCTCTCGCACAGCTTGTCGTTCAGAAAGCGGTCGGAGTCGGTCGGGTACCCGTACAGATAGAGCACGACCGGCGGCTTGGCGACACCGACCGGACGGATGACGTAGAGGTCGATCGGATCACCGAAACGCCACTCCACGCGGACCAGTTCGCGGGTAAAGGCCGGCATGGTGACTTTCTCGCCGAGCACGGGCGCAACCGGGTGCAGTTTATTCGCGCTCAGGGGCAGGACGTCCCAGTACTCCGAAACACCGCCGGGGCCGGTATGCGGCTGGGAGTGGGGCGCGGGGGCGGCCGGAGACGGCGGCTGCGGCTGCTGCCCCCCGGCGGTTGCGGAGAGGATCCCTAACACGAGAAAAATGAAGCAAACCTGATAGAGCTTATGCGTACCGTGAATCATTGCTGCCGGTTCTTCCTTACTCCAGTTACGGGCGCCGTCAAGGTGTGCGCGGCGGGTAAACGATCCAATGGCGACTTGGGCTTGCCCGGCGCCATTCAAACTACTGCTGGTAGAGATATAACTGCATCGCCGAACCGGTGTAATCGTACGCGTAGTTGAAGGCGTAGAGGAAGATGACGTACTTACCCTCCGGGTTGCCGACGACGGCGTAGGCGGGAAACGTGCAGGTGGCAAAGCCTGCGGCGTTGGTTGCCGAGACGCCCCCGACGAAGGTCCCGGGCACACAGTCCTGGTTCGGATCAAGGGTGGTGACTGTGGCGGAGGGATAGAAGCCGTTGATCGATGTGCTCTCCGCACCGAGCGAAATCGTCGTATCGGAGTTGGGCGTCTGGGTCACGTCGTCATTCGGAAACACGCCGCCGGTGAGCGTGGTGGAAGAGGATGCCGTCGGCCCAAAGGATACGGGGGAGTTGAACCCGGGCACATACTGCGAGGAAGTGGATGTGGGCGGTTTTCCGTCCCCGGGAGCCTGATTCCAGAATCCGAGATACTGCCCGGCAGCAATGGCCGAGTTCGACAGCGCCGAGGTAGGCTCAGCCACGCCAGCCGAAGCGGCGCCCTGGTTGGCCTGTAGCGTCGTGTCTGTCTGGTCGATGATGAAGATGCCGGTCGGTCCCATGGCCATCGTTGTGACCGTCGCTGAGGTAAAGGCGATATCGGTACTGAAGTTGTACTGGTTGAAGATGCCTTCGCCGGAGAGGCTGAGGGTGCCGCTCGCGCAGGTGCCTGAGAAACCGGCCGCACCGAATGGAGCATCGCCCTGCAGATTCTGGAAGGTCCATGCGCTGCCGCTGGTGTTGGTGTTAACGACGAAGCTGCCGTACGCGCCGAGGGGATAACCATAATCCTTGCCACTTTGAGCGATCGGTACAGGGGCTGCGCTTTGGCCAACCAGATTGGCGGCCTGAACCCCAATGTACTCAAAGCGCAGCCGGTAGGGGATCGCGTAGCAGGAGGTCTGGGGCACGCCGATCACGAGCGGCGCAGTCGAGTCGCCGGGCCGCAGCAGCGCCATCTGGCCGGGCACCTCAAGGATGTAGCCGAGCGAGGCTCCGTTCGCCTGGCCCAGGCTGAGGAAGCCGTTTGAACTTGTGAACGTACCGGTCACAGGTGTGTTGGGGCTATTCGGAAAGGTTAGAGGCTGGTAGCTGTAGCTGCCGGCTGTGTCGTTCAGGGTGAACGACCAGACGCCGGGGCTCTGGGTGCCGATGTAGGTGTTGGTGGCAGAGGGGGTGGGCGGCGTCGGCAGGCTCGCCGGGGTTCCGGTCGCGTTGACGATGACCGGCTTGCTGGTCGAGCTGCCACAGCCGATCATGCAGGCCAGCACCCAGGCTCCGGCGAGCGCCCAGCCGGTGCACGCGCGCGTGGCCGGGGCGAGGTGCGTGCTTATGCCGGGATCTTGCGGCACAGGCATGGTTGCCGCCGCGCTGGTCTTGCTAGGCTGTTGCCGCATACGACTCTCCATCATGCTTTCTGGCTGACCTGGTTTCGGGTAACGGGGATCAAAGCTCTCCACGGCCGTTGCTCTGGACGCGCTCAAAACGCGAACTTGAGCGCGAACTGAATGGTGCGCGGCCGATGCGCATCGACCGGGTGCAGGAACGAGCTGCCCGTGAGGCAGTCCGTACCATCGCCGCCGGCCGCGCTGTAGTAGGCGGTGTTGCCGCCGTAGCAGCTTACTTCGTTCTGCGCCTGGTTGCCGAGCGTTGCGTCGTAGATCCGGAACTGCGTGTTGTTGAACACGTTGAACGCCTCGGCGCGGAATTCGAGGTTGGTCTCGTGCGGCAGCGTGATCTGCTTGAGCAGAGCCGTATCCCAGTTCCAGCGGCTGGGGTTGTTGAGTGAGTTGCGTCCGGCGTTGCCGAAGGTGAGGCCGCGGGGCGCAACGAAGGCTGCCGGGTTCAGCAGCAGCGGACCGAAGCTCTTCGAGTTGTTGCCACCGGCCGGGAGTCTCGAGTGAGCCGAGATGCCTGACAGATCCGGATAGGAACCCGAGCCGACGCCGTTCGCGACCCCGGCGTTATCGAGCGTGCCGATGCCCGTCGGGCTGCCGTTATTCACCACCGTGAAGGGCGTGCCCGTCTCGTAGGCGGTGAGCCCGCTGATCTGCCAGTTGCCGAAGAGGCCCTTGACGATCTGCGAGTTGGCCCACTCGCTCGCACTGTAGCTATGCCCCGGAGAATTCGCCACCACGTTGTCCGGGTCGCTGTCGTCAAAGTGCAGCACCTGGTCTAGGAAAGAGATCAGCGGCAGGCTGTAGATGTAGCTCACGTGCAGTAGCTGGCGCTCATCGAAGTTCGAGCTGGCCTTGTTCGAGCTGATGTCGAAGGAGTTGACGAAGGTAGCGTCCGAGCGGTCCGAGGCATCGTCGAGCGAGTGGCTGTAGGTGTAGGCGAGCCCAAGCGTAAGCGGGCCGCTCACCCGGCGCACCGTGGCCTGAAAGGCGTTGTAGTTCGAGGAGGCGATGTCTTCGAGCGAGTAGATTTCGCCGATGCCCGGCGCGAAGGTGCGCAGGTAATTCGCATTCTGACCCTGGCTCTGGGCGCAAGCGGCGGTGAGGTCCGTATACACCTGGCTGCCGGGTTGCACCTGGGTTCCGTTGGCGAGATAGAAAGGTCCTGAAGGCGCTGTTGCATCTCCCAGTTGGGTCTGGACGCAGTCTCCTCCGCCGACAAAGCCGCCGGTATTCGCCTTGTTGGTGATCGGATTGGCGCCCTTGGCCAAGAGAGGTTCATGTGCGCCGAAGGGATTCTGCGCAGCCGTAGTGGGGACGAGCTGGTTGATCTCGCGCTCGGTGGCCAGATGCGTACCGCGGCTGCCCACATAGGCGAAGGTCGCGAGGGTGTTCAGCGGCAGCTCGCGCTCGGCGCTCAGGCTCCACTGCTGCACGTAGGGCCATATCTGCCTGGTCGGAATTGCGGTCACGTTGAGCGGGTAGGCGTCACCACCGCCAATCGAGGCCCAATTGGCCGGGTTGTAGTTGGTCATATCGAGCACAGTCGGCGCCGCGCCTTCGAGCGAGCCGGTATTCGCCTCGTCGGCGGTGCCATGCTCAAAGAAGATGCCGTAGCCGGCGCGGATGTCCGTCTTCCCGTTCCCCTGCGGGTCCCAGGCGAGACCAACGCGGGGTGAGGGATTCAAGAGGTGGCTGGTCATACAGCTGGCTGGCCGGTTGCCCGTTCCGCACCGCACGATGCCGTTGATGATGCGTGCATCAAGACCAACGGAAGGATTGCTTGGGTTGATCGTGATCGGCATCCCGGTGCTGTTGTCCTTCAGATAGGAATGCACCGGATCCACAGATACGGTCGCCGCCTCGGCCGCGCTGAACGCCGAGGCCTCCCAGTTGTAAGCCTGATTGTTGGCTTCGTGGAAGTTGCCGAACAGGCTCAGCCGGAGCCCGGCGTTCAGCGTGAGCCGGGGCGAGACCTTGAAGTCATCCTGAAGGTAAGGCTCGGCGATCTTGTAGCGCTGCCGGTAGCGCGCCTGGGCGCTGTCCTGCTCGAAGCTGGAGATTGCGTTTACAGGCGGGTTCAACGTCGTCGCCACTTCATACAGAAAATCAGCGAAGGAATTGCCTGTAGTGCCGGTGGAGCGCAGGTTACTGAAGGTGACCAGGCCTTGCGCGTCTCCGGTCGATGCGCCGATCGGCCCGTTGGTCTGATTTCTCTGGTAGAGGACGAACTGCGCGCCGAACGAAAGGGTATGCCGGCCCAGGGTCTTGGTGAGATTGTCGGCAAAGCTGTAGATGGGATTCGAATGCTCCCATGGCATGTAGCCGGGGTCGACGGCGAAGCCAAGGCCGCCGTATTCGGCATTATTGCCGGCGATCGAAAGGCCGGGCAGCTTGGGGACGCCATCCACGCCGGCTCCGTTGTTGTTGAAGATCGTCGATAGAGTGCCCATGAGGTTGGTGTCAACGGGGCACGGGCCGCCAAGCCCGACCGGGCGGCACAGGTTCACGCTTGCAGAGCCGGGCCGGTCAGCCAGCGTAAGGTAGGAGTCGGTGTAGCTGACGACGAACTCGTTGAGGAAGGTCGGCGAAAATGCGCCGGTCAGGCGCGCCACCAGGCTCCGGCCGGGACCGTAGAAGCGGTTCTCGATCGTCGGAAAGCTGTTCTGCGTGAATGCGTATTGCGGGACGGGCGTGGTCTCATCCCACTCGTCGTGGATATAGCGGAAAGCAGCCTGCCAGCTGTTGTTGATCGTCTGATCGATGCGGAAGAGCTCTTCGCGCCAGTAGGTCGGCAGCGAAACATCGGCGTTGTAGCAGGCCGAGCCGGACGAGTTGCAGCCTGAGGTGGCATTGGGCAGCGGAATGATGCCGGAGTTGAGAATCAACTGCGCATTCGGGTCGATGCTGGAGGCGTTGTCGGGATAGTTAATCTGATTGTTGATAAATGTGGCGGCTCCTCCCTCACCACCCCCCAGCGCAGAGTCCGGACAGTCCGGATACTGCGCCCGCGAAAATCCGGTCAGGCTCCCGGTCGGCACGGACGGGCAGACATCGCTGAAGTCACCATTGCGCTCGGCCAGCGAGGGCACAGCCTGCCGGAATGCCGTCGGCGAGGTTTCAATGCGCGCCTCTTCGGAGAAAAAGAAATGCGTCTTACCCTTCGCGTTATACAACTTCGGGATCGATAAAGGTCCGCCGATCGTTCCGCCGAAATCATTGCGTCGATAGAGCGGCGCACTCTTGCCGATATCGAAGTATCCCTTGGCGTTGAAATCTTCATTGCGGAGAAATTCGTAGAGTTCGCCGTGATAGCTGTCGCCGCCGGACTTGGTCGTCACGATCGTGGTGCCGCTGCCCGCGCTTGGATATTGCGCGCCGTAGTTCGACGTAAGGATTTTAATTTCCTGGATAGCGTCGATACTCGGATACACGATCAGCGTGCTGTGGTCCTTATTGATGCCGACATTGAGCACCTCCGATCCATCGACCGACCAGCTGTTGTACTCGGTGCGGCCGCCGTTCACGCTGAAGGCCACGCTGCCCGCCATGCCCACCTTCGCTTCATCCTGTCCGGTCTGGTTGCTGACCCCGGGCGCGAGTGCGGTGAGCTGCGTAAAATTACGACCGTTGAGCTGAATCTTGTGCACTTCTTCGCCGGTGACGGTATCGGTGATCTCGGCGGTATCGGTGTGCAGCGTAGTCAACTCCGAGTTTTCCTGCACATTGACCGTTGTGACTTCCTTGCCGACGGTGAGCTGAATCTCCAGGTCCAACGCCTGCCCCATGCCGAGCGTTACATCCTTCGTGTACGAGTCAAATCCCTGCACGTGCACATCGATGTGATAGTTGGTCGCGGTGAGAAAGTTGACCGAGTATGCGCCCTCGCCATCGGTCTTGGCCTGCACGGTGCTGCCTTTGGCTAGATCGGTGATGCTGACCGTCGCATCCGGAATGACGGCGCCCTGGTCGTCGGTGACGTGGCCATAAAATCGCGCTGTCTGCGCGTGTCCGGCGAAGTGCAGGGAAATTACGGCAAGAAATAGAGCGGCCTTGATCAGGGAGAGATTCAGCAGATTGCGCATGTTCGTTTCGTCCTGAAGAGTCACGGATGGTGAGCTTGGCTGCTCTGTGGATGAGTGTGTCCGGCCTCGAATGCCTGGAACTGAAACGATGACGAGATCGGGAGTGAAAACAAGACGGCGGATACTTTCCCGCAACGGACGAGAGCCCCGCGCAACAGCCACTCCCGCCTGGAGGCAGATACATATCTCAGCTTGGCTGGCGGGTTGATTCGGACCGTCTTCACTCATGCACCTTCTGGTGTATTCCCGCACACAAGACGAAGGATTTGAGACAAAGCGGAACTAAATTCATACAACTTTCTTGCCGTTTTAATTCACGCCAACTTAACAGACTTTTCATCGAGTGTCCTTTCTGAGGACGCTACGTTGCAGGCTGCCGGGCAACTTCTGGATTCGAGACACACACAGGTCTCGTGCGCAGCCGCTCCCGGCCGCAAAGTTCGCGTTTTTCGCAGTTGCGATGAAACATGGTTGCCGCTTCTCCCCGATGGGAAACGCGTGTCTACCTCTCAACGTTGCAAGGAGTCCGTTCGTGAAAAGCCTGAAAGTATCCCTTGGCGCCACCGCCTTGGCGTGTGCTGCTCTGCTCGCGCCAGCCGCCCATGCCCAGACCCTGCAGGTACTCACTGCAGGTTCGTCCGCGCAGTTTGGTCCCTTTGCCGTCGCGGCCTATCAGTTGGCCAAGGCCGGTGGAGCCGCTGCCTACCACTACACCGCCAAGACCAGCAACTGCGCCACCGGTTCCACCACCTGCTACACCTCGCTCAAGGACAACCGCTCAGGCGGCGCGCCGAACGAGCCCGGCAACCTGTGGGTGGTCTGGAGCACGAACGGCATCTGGGCGTATCTGTCGGTTGACTCAACCGTCGGCGTGCGTGGCTTCCAGTCTTATCCCCGCGCCTCGCTGGCCCTGGCCGCACTGTCCAGCCTGCCGCTCTCGTCCACGTCCAACTACCTGTTCTGGAACGATGGCTCCAAGGACACGGCGCTGACCACCGCGGTTTATAACGCGCTGAACGGCAAGGCCCTGACCGCCGCCAACACCGACATCCGGCCTGAGGATGCGCTCTTTGCCACCAACCGCGCGCTCTCGCTCGGCTACAACGACACCACCAATCCCATCAAGAGCTACTACAGCGCCACCGTCACCAACCCGATCCTGTTTGCGCTGAGCGCAGGCGCGACCGACCCGATCAGCAAGCAGACCATCCCGAGCAACCACGCCTTCGTCACCATTCCTGTGGGCGCGGCGCCGGTCATCTTCCTGGTCAACAACAGCACCCTGAGCGCGGCGACCAACCTCAAGGTCACGGGGACCAACAATGCGTCTGCGCTGTTCAGCGGTTCCGGCAACTGCGCCGGCAACCTTCTCGACGGCATCTCCTCATCCGTTGCCCTCGACCCCATCCTTCGTGAACCCCTCTCCGGCACGATGAACACCATCGAGTTCACCAGCTTCGTGCTCAGCCCCAGCGCCTCCGGCTACACCGAGGGCGGCTCGCAGGAGACCGGCGTCACCAGCAATCCCCTTGACCAGACCTGCGGCTCCGGCGTTCGCACGCGCGCCATCGGCACGGGTGAAGAAGTCAACGCAGTCAAGAAAGCGACCAGCCCCAACACTGTCTCGAATGGCGTCGGTTACTCCTTCTTCAGCTATGAGTCCACTGGCGGTGTCGCTTCCGGCACGGCGGCCGACAAGTACATCACCCTGGATAGCGTCGATCCCATTGCCAAGAGCTACACCACCGGCGCACTGCCTTACTGCGACGGCTCGGCCGGCTACCTCAACTGCCCTGTCGCGGGTGGCACCTCCTTTCCGAACCTGCGCAGCGGCGCCTACCGCTCGTGGTCGCTCTATCGCATCGTGACCGACACGGCTGCCAACGGCTCAACCACGGACCAGGCAACCGCGCAAACCCTGGCTTCCGAGGCCCAGCAGCTGGTCAACTCGCAGATTCCCGACTTCGTCCCCTTCAGCCCTGTCTGTGCGCTGACCCGCACCGGCACGAGCGATCCGGGTCTCGATGTGTATCGCGAGCACTTCACCCCGTACGGCGTCACCCTGCCGATCGCAGGCCCGAACGATGGCCCGCAGCAGGCAGCGGTCAAGTGCACCATCAACGGCTCCACCCTGCCCTACCTCACGCTGGGCGGCCAGGGCGCGACCAACACTGAGTCCGGTGGCGATGTAGGCGGCGTGATCGTCGGACCGTTCTCGAGCAGCAAGCAGCCTACGGTTCCGGGTCCGACCGGCGGCCGCGACTAACTCTTAACCCGCACCAGGTTCCAAACTTCAGGGCAGGCCATCTTTGCGGGTGGCCTGCTCTGTTCCTTTCCGAGCTGTTGCATTCCACAGGACGAGCATGGACCTGGGTAGAAGCGTACGCAGCGGTCCGTTCTTCAAAGAAAATCTTTAACCACTCAGGAAGGCCCCCATGGATCTCTCGTTGACGCACATGCTCTCGCGCCGCACACGCCTTGTCTTGTTCTCGCTGCTCGCGTTGTTGACCCCGCCCGCGCTGGTGGCCCAGACCGATGTGCCCTCGGGCTACTTTCCGGGCTATATCTCTGTCATTGCCGGCGGCGGCACCGGGCAGGTGCCCGGCCTGGCACTATCAATTTCCCTAGGGCTACCCTTTGCGATGGCCGTTGACAGCCACGCAAACATATATTTCACCGGCCAGAACGGTGGCCCCGTACTCATGCTGTATTCGGGCGATGGCTATGTGCCGCCCATCTTGGCAAGTGCCCTGGCCGCTCAAGCTATCGCGCATCCGAATGCAGGTTATATCTACAACGTCGGTGGCGCTGCGACGACTTACTCGCTACAGGATGGTGGCCTGCTGATCGACTCCACCTTCGGCATCGTTACGGGTCTGACCGTCGATACCTCGGACAACCTTTACATCGCCGACGAAGGGGATAGCGTCGTGTGGCGCGTCAACAACTCCACTGGTGGGGATGGAACCATACATCTATTGGCTGGACAGATTGGGGTTCCGAGCAGTGGCCCAGGTATTGGTGATATGGGGGCCGCAACCAACGCGACTCTGAACTACCCAACGGACGCCCGCATGGACCTCGCTGGAAATGTCTACATCACGGACTCGGGCAATCAAGTTGTTCGCGTTGTCTATGGGGGAGGAGCAGCACCTGCAGCGCTTACGGCCGAGAACGTAACACTCAGCCCAACTCAGGATAAGGGCAAGATTTATACGATCGCCGGCACAGTCGAGAGCTATTGTTCGGGGGCAACTCAATGTGGGAATGGGGGACCGGCGACCAGCGCCGCCTTTGGCTTCCTGTCCGACTCTACAGAGGATGCAGCCGGCAATGTCTTCATCACGGACGGGCTTCCTAACGATGTCGGCGCTCAGCTTGTCTGGGTCCTCTACGCGGCGGATCCAATGCCCCCGATACTGTCCACCGTTCCCTCACAGTTCACCCCTCTACAAAAGGGCCACATCTACGAAGTAGCAGGGCAGGAATTCACTGCCTGCGCGGCAGCGCCTTGCGGTGACGGTGGCCTCGCGTTGAGCGCTACGCTGAACGCCCCAGGCTGGGTCGAAGTAGATTCCAGCGGCAATATCTATATCGATGATTTGTCGGACAATAGTATTCGCAAGATCGATTATTCGGGATACATCTCTGACGTTGCAGGAGCAGAGGATCCAGGCACGCCGGCAACAACAGGCTTCCAGAGCGGACTGGCGACGACTGTATATTTCGACACGCCCGGCACCTTCGCATTCGACGCGCATCAGAATCTTTACATCACCGATACCGGCAACAATTTCATCTGGCAGGCAGCCCCGCAACTCTCCCAAACGATCAACTTCAACGCGTTGACCGATGTGACCTACGGCGCGGTGCATTCGATCACGCTTGACGCGACCGCGACCTCCGGGCTGCCTGTCTCCTACAGCGTCTCCGGACCGGCGACGCTCAATGGCTCGACGCTTAACATCACCGGCGGCGGCACCATCACCGTCACCGCATCGCAGGCCGGCGGCACGCAGACGGTGAATGGAACGAGCACCCTCTACCAGGCCGCCCCGAATAAGACGCAGACCCTGACTGTGAATCCGGCGACGATCACCGTCACCGCGACTGCAAGCGAAGTCTACTGCGCGATCAACACCATCTGCCAGCCGATTCCCCAACCGAGCTTCGCGCCCGATCCGTCGGGGGTATTCACCGGCACCCCCGGCTACGGCTATCCCGCTGCCGGCACCGACGTCGGCACCTACTCGCTGCCGGTCTCGATAGGTTCGCTTGCACTCGTACCGGCGTATCAACACGATTACACCTTCGCATTTGTGCCGGGCACAATTACCATTACCGGATCGACCAACCAAACGATCACGTTCCCGCCACTGGCTACGATCACCTATGGCGCAACCCAGACGGTCGCCCTGGCCGCAACGGCGAGCTCCGGGCTGCCTATCAGCTATACGCTCTCAGGCAGTGCGGCGAGCTTATCCGGCTCGACGCTGACCATTCTCGGCGCCGGCTCGGTCACCGTCACGGCCAATCAGGCGGGCAACAACACCTACATCGGAGCGACGTCGAAGTCGCAAACCCTCACCATCAACCCGGCGCCGCTAACTATAACCGCGCCCACCTTTACGCTCACCTACGGCTCGCCGGTCGCCTATCCTGCGCCTGTGATCTCGGGCTTCGTCGGCTCGGACACGCAGGCGTCGGTGATCAGCGGCAGCCCGATCTACTCGACCACCGCGCCCACCAATCCGCCGGTCGGCACCTACACGGTGTCCATCGTTGGGCAGGGCAGCCTCATGGCATCGGCCAATTACGTCCTGCCTGCGGCCTACGGTCAGGGCACGCTGACCATCGTCGGCGACCCGCAAACGATCAGCTTCAACCCTCTGTTCAATATCACGTATGGGTCTGTCATTCAGCCGCCGACGGCCTTCGCGAGCTCCAGCCTGCCGGTGACCTTCACGCTCACCGGGCCCGCCTACTTTACGAATGGCAGCGGCGGCCAGCCGGTCGGCACAACGATCATCACCAATCCCGGCGCCGGGCAGAATGCGGTCTACTATAACCCAACGGGTGTCGGCACGGTCACCATCACCGCCACGCAGGCGGGCAACGCGCAATACGCCGCCGCGCCTCCAGTCACCCAGACCTTTACAGTGGCTCCCGCGTCGCTGTATGTAACGGTGACACCGCAGAACTCCGAGCGCGAGTACGGAGCGCCGAACGGCATCTACTCGTTCACTCTCGGGAACTCGGAAGGCCCCGGCTCCCCGGGCGCCTTTGTCGGCAATGACTCCGATGTTCCCAGCGTGATCACAGGCACTCCTGTGATCACCACCGCAGCCACGCAGGATTCGCCGCCGGGCGTGTATCCGATCACCATTAGCACCGGTTCGCTGCAGGCTGCAAATTACACCTTCGTCTTCGTCCCCGGCACGCTGACCATTCTGCCGGCGGGCAGCTACACCATTACCTCCAGCCCCGCATCGCTGACGATCCCGGCCGGCGAGAGCCGCCAGGCTTCGATTACGGTCACTCCCGTCAACCTCTACCAGGGCACCGTGACGCTAAGCTGCGGACAGCTGCCGGCCAATGTGACCTGCATCTTCAGCCCTTCCACGTTCACCTTTACAGGCGCGACCAACGCCGCAGGCAATGCCGCCTTTGCCACGCAGGGCACGCTGACCATCAACACGGTGGGCGGCGAGACGGTCGTCGGCGCGATCGCGCCAACTTCCTCGCCGGTCGAGCGAGCCTCGCTACTGCTGCTGCCCGCAACCATCGCGGGTCTGCTCGTGTCGTTCCGGCGCAGGCAGCTTGCGAAGTACAGCGCCTGCCGGCAGATATGCCTGATTATCGCACTGGCCATAGGAGCGCTCGGTCTTAGCTCCTGCGGCAGTTCTTCCAAGTCCTCCACCGGCGCAATCGCTGCGCCGGGAACTGCAAACGTGGTTATCACTGGAGTGGGCACCACTGCGGACGGCACCGGCAGTGTAAGTTCCTCCATGACCTTGAGTGTGACTGTGCAGTAATGGCAAAGCGCGCATGCAATGGCGGAGAGGAAATTACACATTTCTTCTCCGCTGATTCAAGTAATTGTATTGTTCGCAATTGCGAAGGACGGGTAGATCAGGCGCGGCGAAAGGCTTTGTCAAGTGAGCGATAAGTTAGATGATTATTCACTTTCAGAGTGGCCGTTGTAGATCATGATGGATGCAACCATCCGGGACCTTATGCAAGCCAGCAGAAAGTGTCCTGGATCGAAACCATGAATGGAGTAGGTAATCATGCCGGCAATTTTTGGAAAGACTCTCGCCCTTGCTACCGTCGTCGTCTCGGCATTAGCGTGCGCGAATGCCCAGACGGTCAAAAAGGTCATCGATCTCTCGGGCCCGCCGGAAGGCATCGCTGTGAACTATCTCACGAACACGATCTATGCTGCGGTTCCCTCATTCGGCGGCCCGAGCGACTCGATTGCCGTGATCGACGGAATTAGAGACAAGGTCATTAAGAACATCAGCATTCCGCCGGTCGGCTACCAGATTGCTGTCGATGTAGTTATCGACCGGATCTACGTTGGAGGTTGCTATACCGACTCCAACAGCAACAACGTCTGCGAAGTGGCAGTGGTGAACGGACTGACGGACAAGGTTCTCAAAACGATCTTTATCACCAATACCGCCGGCTACGGCATCCAGGGACTCGCGGTGAACTCCCTGACTGGCACGCTCTACGTTGCCAATGCGAGCGACAATGTCATCGACGTTGTCAACAGCTCCTCGTCGAAGATTAATTCTGTCATCTCGCTCGACGGCGAGAGCCCGTCCAACATCACGATCAATCCCTTTGCGAACAAGCTTTATGTCGCCCTTGCGACCGATCTGATCGATGTAATCGACACCACCCAAAACACGATCACCGCGACGCCGACCGTCGGGACAGTCAACCAGGGAATTGCAGTGAACTGGCTCACCGGCAACGTATTTGTAACCAACAATATCTTCGGCATCTCCACCGTTGGCGTACTGAATGGCGCGGGATCGGTGATCACCAACGTGACCGCCGGCAACACGCCGTTCGGTGTGGATGTGGATCTCTTTACGAACCTGGCCTTTGTCACCAATACCACCGACTTCTCGCTTTCGGTCATCGATGGAAGGACGAACACGGTCAAAGAAACCCTGCCCGTCTCCGGGACCTACGTAGCCGTCAACCCACTTACATCGAAGGTTTACGTCAGCGGCCAAACCAACACTGTCACCGTAGTCAGCGAAAAGTAGCCACCAGCTATGCGAGGATGAGCGCATCCGCTTCTCGAGCGGATCGCTCATCCGCATGGGCCCATTAGCGCAGCTTGAGTTGCGGAGTTTTGCCGACGTTCTTTAACGCCGCGACTTCCCAGCCGCGGGCGCCGGGCCAACGCGCGTACCGTGACCTTCCATCACGGTGGTGATGGCGTCGAGTGGCGGAGGCGTAATCCTCTCGCGCAATCCGCTTGGCCAGCGAATCTCGACCGAGTCTATCTTTGCCGATTTGCCCAGCCCAAAATGAACTCTTGGATCGGAGGTGGATGCGAAACTGCCGCCGCTGATCACGTCCGCACGCTGTTTCATCTCGCCGCTCGTCAAAGTGACGGTCGAGCCGATGGCATCGCGTGGACTGTGCGGGCCGCCGACCAGCTTCAACTCAATCCAGTGATTGCCATTTGCGACGACATTGCGCAGAAAGGATGGTGAGCCATCCAGGTTGTTGATCACGGCATCGATCTTGCCGTCATTGAATATGTCGCCCCAGGCCAGTCCGCGGCCGGCGCCGACCTTGGCCAGCGAAGTGCCCTCGACTGCGGGAACTACCGACAGCTTGCCGTGATCGTTGTGGAATAGCAGCGGCCGCTGTTCGAAACTCGTACCCCATTGCGACTTATCCACCTGCGGGTACACATGGCCGTTAGCCTCCAGCAGATCGAGCCACCCATCATTGTCATAATCAAAAAACCCTGCTCCCCAGCCGAGAAACGGGATCGTCGCCTCCGCTATGCCCATCTGGTAACTTACGTCGGAGAAATTGCCCTGGCCGTCGTTGCGATAAAGCGGCTTGTAATCGTCTGAAAAGGTTGTGTTGTATAAGTCGATGTTGCCCGTGTGCGCCAGGTCGCCCGAGGCGATGCCCATCGAAGCGGTCTCGCGGCCGCTCTCGTTCAGCGCATAGCCGGACACAAAACTCGCATCGTCAAAGGTGCCGTCGCCCTTATTCAAGTAGAGATAATTCGGCGTAGAGTCGTCAGCTACCAGCAGGTCGAGTTTGCCGTCGTTATTTACATCGATGAAGAGCGAAGCCAGGCCGTAGTAGAGTTCTTTCTTGTCTGAAACGCCTGCCTTCTCACTTACATCGGTAAAGGTGCCGTCGCCGTTATTGTGGAAGAGGTGATCGGCCTCGCCGGGCAGTCCGCGCGGACCGCACATGACCTTGACGCCGCGAAACTGGCAGAAGGCAAGAGCGACGCCATGAGCGCTCTCCGGGGCCGGCTCGGTCAGGTCGAAGTGCACGTAGCCGGGCACAAATAAATCCAGCCGTCCGTCTCCGTCGTAGTCGCCCCATGTCGCGCCCGCCGACCAGTTGCCCAGGGTGACGCCGGCCTTCTCTGCAACGTCGGTAAAGGTGCCATCGTGGTTGTTGTGATACAGACGGTTCTTGCCGAAGTTCGATACGAAGATATCGGGCCATCCATCGTTATCGTAATCCGCAATGGCGACGCCCATGCCCCATCGATCGTTCGTCACACCGGCCTTGACTGCAACGTCGGTAAAGGTGCCGTCGTGATTGTTATGAAACAGCGCGGCGTGCGGCGGAGTCGTCTTGCCACTCGCGGCGTCATAGCTTGAACCATTCACGAGATAAATATCAAGCCAGCCATCATTGTCGTAGTCGATCAGGCCTACTCCCGCGCCGACGGTTTCGACGATATACGATTTTCCGGGGGTGCCGGTGGTGTTATGCCAACTCGCCAGCCCTGACTTATCTGCGATGTCCATAAAGATCACCGGGCCGGTCTTGACGAAGCCGCCCGCGGTAATGGGGCGGTGCTGCTCGTCGAGCACGGCGGCGTGGGGCGGTCCTGTTTGCGCGCCGCCGGCGGCTTGGGCTGCGGGCGGCGCGCCCATGCCGCCTGTCTGCGCCGAACACACTGTGATCGCTGAAAAAGGCAGCGCGAAACATATCAGGCAGAGAGCGTGTCGTTGCAACATGAGCAGATGGCCTTCGATGATCTATTTGTACTTGTGAGCAGCAATTACTTTCTAAGCGCGGCCGGCAAATTCGCGCGTCTCCGTATTCACCCTGACCTTCTCTCCTTCTTTGATAAAGAACGGCACGCGAATCTCGACGCCGGTTTCGAGCTTGGCCGGCTTGGTCACGCTGCCGCTCGCTGTATCTCCGCGCACGCCCGGCTCCGTGTAGGTGACAGTTAATTCCACCTGCGCCGGCAGCTGCAGCCCGATCGGATTGCCGTTATATTTTTCGATCTGGATGACCACTCCTTCGACGAGCAGATCGAGCGCATCCCCGGTCATCGCATCGCTCAGCGACAGCGTCTCAAAGCTCTCCTGGTCGAGGAAATAGGCGCCGTCCCCGTCACTGTACAGGTAGGTCGCGCCGACCGTCTGCAGGTCGGGCTCCTTGAACTTGTCGCTGGCCTTGAAGGTCTTGTCGAAGACCGCGCGGGTGAGCAGGTTGCGCATCTTCAGCCTCACCAGCGTCTGCCCGCCCCGGGCGGTGGGCGTCGAGATATCCGACTCCAGGCAATAGTAGGGCGCATTCTCAAACTCAAAGTACATCTTGCGCTTTACGTCGATCGCATCAATCAGTGCAGCCATGTTTCCTCAACTAGGGTTGGACAGCGGGTATCCGGCTGGGGCATGATTCGGTCTGGTCCTAGCCTGCCTTTTAGGATACCAGCGCGGCTTGAGCCGGGTCTGTCGCGGGGGCGGTGGGTAAGAGCAAGAGTGGCTGTCCCGGTCGCTCGGGGGCCATCAGAATCTTCGCTGGAGGGTGCGGTCTGCGTCGATCGGAATGGCAGGTACTTGGGGCGGCGATCACATGGGGCCGGTAGCGGTTCTCCTGCGATCCGTTCTGCTGCGTACAGGGCTGTTGGTCCTGATGATGACCGCGATGGTTCCGCAGGGCAGGCCCCAGCCCGGCTCTTCGATCGCCTCAATTGAAAGCACTTTCCAGTCGCCGCCGGACGATGCGCGATTGATGATGCGGTGGTGGTGGTTCGGCCCGGCTATCACCCAACCGGAGCTGCTGCGCGAGATGGAGCAGATGAAGGCTGCCGGCATCGGTGGCTTTGAGATCCAGCCTGTGTATCCGCTTTCGCTCGATCAGAACCAAGCCGCCAGCCCGCAGACCCTGCCTTACCTCTCAAGCGCGTTCTTAGACGACCTCCGCTTCGTCAACATCCAGGCCCGGCAACTCGGCTTGCGCGTCAGCCTGACCCTCTCGAGCGGGTGGCCCTACGGTGGCCCGCACACCACTGTCGATGAGGCCGCCGGCTCGCTTCACTTCGTGCAATCTGCGTTAAGCGCTGGTGCGACTTCCGCCACGATACCCGCTATGGAAGACGGCGAAGCGCTCCTCGCCGTATTTCTTGCGACCGCTGAACCCAAAGATTCTGCAAGCGCAAAGCCGCTCATATTGCCGACGCCCGCCCCGGGCCGCTCCCGCATCGATCTGGCGCCGGCAACCCACCCGCGCACCCTGCTATGGTTCCTCGACAGCCGCACCGGCCAGCAGGTCAAGCGCCCGGCGGTCGGGGCCGAGGGCTTCGTCCTCGACCACTTCTCCCGCGCCGCAGTCGAGCACCATCTCCGCGATGTGGCCGACCCGCTGCTTGCGTCCTTCGGCGACCTGCCGCCCTACTCGGTCTTCAGCGACTCGCTCGAGGTCTACGGCTCGGACTGGACCCCGCACCTGCTCGACGAGTTCAAGCAGCGCCGTGGCTACGACCTGCTCCCGCATCTGCCCGAGTTGGTCTCCGGAACGGACGACGAGGCGCTTTCGGTACGCCATGACTGGGGCCTCACGTTGACCGAGCTGATCGACGAGAACTACCTCAAGCCGATCGCAAGCTGGGCCGCCGCGCACCATACGCTCTTCCGCTCGCAGACCTACGGCGACCCTGCCGTCTCGCTCTCGAGCAACGCTCTGGTCGATCTGCCCGAGGGCGAGGGCCCCCAGTGGAAGCGGTTCTCCTATACGCGCTGGGCCACCTCCGCCAGTCATCTCTACGGGCGCCCGGTCACCTCGGCCGAGACCTGGACCTGGCTCGACTCGCCCGCCTTCCGGGCGACGCCACTCGATATGAAGGCCGAGGCGGACCGCTTTTTCCTCGAGGGCGTCAACCAGTTCGTAGGACACGGCTGGCCCTACTCGCCGCCCTCGGCCGGCGAGCCGGGCTGGCGCTTCTACGCGGCCGGCGCCTTCAACACGCACAATCCGTGGTGGTTCGTGATGCCTGAGGTGACGAAGTATCTGCAGCGGACGAGCTGGATCCTCCGCCAGGGCCACCCCGCCAACGACATCGCGCTCTATCTGCCCGAGGACGATGCCTACGCCGCCTTCACCTCGGGTAAGGTCTCGCTCTCTGACCTGATGCCGCGCTGGATCACTCCGGAGCTGACCGCGGCTATCGAGGACGCGGGCTATAACTTCGACTATATCGATAGCGCCGCCATCGCTGCTCGCGGCATCCCCTACGCGGTCCTGATCCTGCCCAATGTGGACCGCATCGCGCCCGCTACGCTCGAACGGATTGCGAGCTACGAGCGGCAGGGCGGCAAGGTCATCGCCCTAGGACGGCTGCCTGCGCATGCGCCCGGGTTGGTGAACTTTGCTCGCGAGTCCGCGCTAGTCGAGACCGGAGCGCGGGCTCTGTTTGCCTCATCAGGAGAGGCGCATCAAGACGCGCAAGGCGCAGCGCGATTTTTGTCCGATCTACCCGCGCTCGGTCAGACGCTCCACGCGCTGCTGCCGCCTGACCTCGAGCTTGCGCAGCCCGCGCCCGATGTGGGTTTCCTGCATCGCCGCCTCGATCAGGCCGATATCTACTTCGTCGCCAATACGGGGAACGAGCCCGTCCATCTACGCGCCCATTTCCGTTCGCGTTTCAAGCGGGCCGAGTGGCTGGATCCGGAGACAGGCGGCGCACTCCCGGTGAACTATGCCTCCGATGGACTGCTGCTCGATCTTGAACCCTACGCCTCGCGCATCCTGCTGCTGCAGGGCGGCGCGTCGACGCCGGCCGAGCCGGTACCGCCTGCGGCAACGCTGCTCGCCGACATCAGCCACGACTGGCAAGTCAGCTTCGACGGCCAGCCAACGATCCAGATGGCTGACCTGATTTCCTGGACGGCACTGGCCCCGGCGAGCTCGGCGAGCCCGGCGAGCCAGCCCGCGACCCTCTACTACTCCGGTGTCGCGACCTATCGGCGCTCGTTCACTCTGCCTGCCCGGCTCGAGCCCGGCGCCCGCATCATCCTGTCCTTTGGCGAAGGCCAGCCCATCGCTGACCCCGCAACCAACCCGAATCACCCGGGCATGCGCGCCCTGCTGGATCCGCCCATACGCGAGGCGGCCGAGGTGTACGTCAACGGCCATCGCGCCGGCGCACTCTGGCACCCACCTTACACGCTCGATATCACCGCCTTTTGCAAGCCAGGCGGCAATGACCTCGCTATCCGTGTGGGCAATACGGCGATCAACGAACTGGCCGGACAGAGCCCGGCAACCTACCGGCTGCTCGACGATCGCTACGGCTTCCGCTTTCAGGCGCAGGATATGGACCACCTGCAGCCACTCCCATCGGGCTTGCTCGGACCGGTGCAGGTACTTATCAGGGCTGGTCCGCGATAGCCTGGACGCTGACTTAGACAGAAAGCTAAGTGATACAGACAACTCATAGGAGAGACGATGACCGGCTTACGCAAATGCTCCGTTATGACCACGATTTTCGGATTCGTACTTATCGCGCTCAAGTTATCAGCAGCGCCAGCGCCCGCGCAGCACTGGGTAGGCACCTGGGCCAGCTCCCCATTAGTGCCCAGCACCATCCTCGAGAACGAGCAGTTACAGATCTCGGACGCCGGCACGACCCTGCGCGAGGTGGTGCATATCACCCTCGGCGGCGACACCTTCCGGGTGCGCTTTACCGATGTCTTCGGCACCCGCCCGCTCACCATCGGCGCTGCGGAGATCGCGCAGACACTCGAGGGCTCGGCGATCAAGCCCGGAACCAACCAGCCGCTGCACTTTCACGGACAGAGCTCAGTGATCATCCCGCCCGGGGCGCTCGTCTATAGTGACCCGATCCATGTAACAGCCGCGCCGCTCTCGAATCTTACTGTTACTTTCTTCATCCCGCAGCTGCCCGGCACACTTACCGAGCACCAGTTAGCCAACACCACCAGTTTCCAGGTTGCGGGTAACAAGGTAAGTGAGCCGCAGTTCGCCGCGCCTACTCTGGTGACAAGCTGGGAGTATCTCAACGGGATCGATGTACTTACTTCGCCCGATAACAGCGCTATAGTTACCGTAGGCGATTCGATCACCGACGGCGCTTACTCGACCATCGACACCAACAGCCGCTGGCCGGACGAGCTGGCGCGGCGTCTGCAGGCCGATCCGCAGTACCGGAATTTTGCCGTGCTGAATGAGGCGATCAGCGGCAACCGGATTCTTGCCGAGGGCGCAGGGCCGAGCGCGATCGCGCGATTCGACCGGGACGTGCTTGCGCAGAGTGGGGTCAAGTACCTGATCATCCTCGAAGGGATCAACGATATTGGCGGAACCGCGCGCAATCCGGACGATCATACCACCGCGCAGCAACTGATCGATGCGCTCAACCAGATGATCGTACGCGCGCACGCGCACGGCATCACCGTGATCGGCGCGACGCTCACACCGTACAAAGGCGCAGGCTACTACAGCGAGAAGGGTGAGGCGATGCGCCAGCAGATCAACCAGTGGATCCGCACGAGCGGCGCCTACGATGGCGTCATCGATATGGAGGCGGCGGTGCGCGACCCCGCCCATCCTGACACGTTTCTGCCTGCCGACGAACATGGCGACCACCTGCACCCGAACGACACCGGCTACAAGGCCATGGGAGACGCGATCGACCTGAAGCTCTTCACGCTCACTCCCAAGCAGCCCTGACAGCGGCGCTCAAAAACGTATCCCGGAGGCAAAGGGGTCGTCCGCATCGAAGCGCAGCGTGGACTCGGCGGTAATCCACGCGCGCCCCCGGATGCTGGGGTACACGCCGCCTTCGGCCTCCGCAATCCAGCCCTCGAAGACGGTGCCCAGGATGCCTTCCTGCCGCCAAATCTCGCCCGGCGCGAGCCTGCCATCGGCATGCAGACACGCCATCTTGGCGCTGGTGCCCGTGCCACAGGGCGAGCGATCGAACGCGGCTCCGGGGCATAGCACGAAGTTGCGCCCCGAGTTGACCGGGTCGTGCGGCTCGGAGTACAGCTCGATGTGGTCGATCTCCTCGCCGGCCTCGCCTGTGATCCCCTGCGCGCGCAGAGCGTCGCGCAGGGCGCTCGCGAAGAGGGTCAGCTCCCGGCATCTGGAGGAGACGAGCGAGTAGCCATGATCGCCCGAGAGAAAGAACCAGTTGCCACCCCAGGCGATATCCCCCGTCACCCGGCCATGGCCCGCCACCTCGACCGTGACCCCGGCACGATATCGCCGGCTGAGCACATTGCCCACCGTGACCCTGCCGTCTGCATGCAGGCATACGGAGACCGGCCCTACCGGCGTCTCGATCGTGTGCTCGCCGGGGCCAATGCGGCCCTGGTGCGCGAGCGTCGTCACGACGCCGATCGTGCCGTGTCCGCACATGCCCAGGTAGCCGGCGTCGTTGAAGAAGATCACCGCTGCGACGGCGTTGGGATCAACGGGCTCAAGCAGTAGCGCGCCGACGATTACCTCTGACCCTCGAGGCTCGAGGAGTACGCCCGTGCGGAAGTGTTCGTGTTCTGTACGCAAGCGGTGCAGCCGCGCAGCGAGTGGGCCGCCGCCCAGGTCCGGCCCACCTGCGATGACGACGCGCGTAGGCTCGCCCTCGGTATGAGAATCAATGACATGCACTGCTCCAGCAATCGCCATGAATACAAGATGATAACCGATTCTGTAGACGATTCTGTATTTACTCAGGAGGGGTGCTTTGCGCTCCTTCGAACCTCGGACGGCAACGCGTCGGTGTGGCGCCAATCTTCGCTACCTGCACGCATTGCTCTAGAATCGGGAGCGATGAAGATTACTAGCCGACTGGGTACCCTCGTCGCCGCCGTTGTTTTGGCGGGCTGTCCGCCGTCTCACTCCCTGTTCGCCGAAACTGCTGCCGAGCAGGCCGTGCTCGCGCCGGTGCAGGCTCTGTTCGCCGGCATGGCCAAGCGCGACGCCGCAGCGATCCAGAAGCCGCTGTTGCCGGGCGGCTCGATCGTGCTGATGCGGGATGGCAAACCCACCCGCCTCACCTTTGAGGCGTTCGCCGCACGGGTGGCCAAGCCCGCTCCCACTCATATCGAAGAGCGCATGAATGATCCGCTGGTCCGGATCGACAACGATCTGGCCGTGGTGTGGGCGCCATTCGAGTTTCTCTCCGATGGCAAGGTTGAGCACTGCGGTACCGACCTGTTCAACCTGGTGCGCAAGGATGGCCAGTGGCTGATCGCGAGCATCGCCGATACCGGGCATACCCACTGTGAGGCTCATTAAGGCCCGTGCCCTGGTCATTGCGGCGTTTGATAGCCGGAATGCCGATTCGTCCGCACGCGTTGTCGCGGGAACTGACGCCAGATAGCATGGCGTCTATGGACCAGCCGAATGAAGTGATTCCGGGCGACCCGGTGGGGACGTTCCAGCAGTGGCTCGGCGAGGCGGAGCGCAGCGAGCTGAACGATGCCAACGCCGCCGCCCTCGCCACCTCGACTGCCGATGGCGTGCCGAGCGTGCGCATGGTGCTCGTCAAGCGGGTCGATGCGCGCGGCTTCTGCTTCTTTACCAACGCCGAGAGCCGGAAGGGAACTCAGCTTGCAGAGAATCCAAGGGCGGCTTTGTGCTTTCACTGGAAGACGCTGCGGCGGCAGGTGCGGGTCGAAGGCCTGGTGACCGAGCTCGGCGGCGACGAGGTCGATGCGTACTTTCACAGCCGCTCGCGGCGCAGCCAGATCGGCGCCGCTGTCTCGCAGCAGAGCCGGGAGTTGCCCAGCCGGGCGCAACTCGAAGAGCAGGTGCGCATCTTTGCGGAGGAACACCCCGGCGAGGTGCCCCGGCCGGCGTACTGGCGCGGCTACTGTGTGTCGGCTGAGCGGATTGAGTTCTGGATGGACGGTCCGGACCGGCTGCATGACCGGTTTCTCTTCACCCGCGAGGCGAGCGGCTGGACGAGGATGCGGCTCTACCCGTGAGGGTCGCTGATCATTATGATCGCGCAAAGTGAAAAGCCCGGCGGCAGGCCGGGCTCTTCGATCGACGCGGATGAAGCCGACGAACTAGCCTCATTAAGCCCGAGTCTCTTCAGGTTCTAAGCGTTTGCCGTCGCGCAAAACTCATTGAATGCCCGCGCCAGCTCTCCGCCGATCGCCTGCGCTGTGTTCGCTTCAATGGAATAGCGCTGCATCAGGTAGACCAGCTTGCCGTCGCGCATCAGGGCGACAGCGGGCGAGGTCGGCGGATTGCCGCCAAAGTAGCTGCGCGCGCGCTCGGTCGCATCGCGATCCTGCCCGGCGAACACGGTAATCGACTGGTCCGGCTTGACTGCGTTCGAGAGCGCAAGGCGAACGCCGGGGCGCATCTTGCCGGCCGCGCACCCGCAGATCGAGTTCACGACGACCATCGTCGTTCCGGGCACTGCGAGGGCTGCGTCGACTTCCTCGGCCGTACGCGCTTCCTTGATACCGACCCGTGTCAACTCTTCACGCATCGGGAAAACCATAACCTCTGGGTACATGTATCTCTCCTCCGCCTGGCAACCGGCCGGTATTCCCATTGTAAAAGTTCTCTGGCTCCGCGGCTACCATCCTCTTTGACCGGGATGTAACTTGGTAGACAGGGATGAACCTTCGCGAGCACGTCACACTGGCTCCATACACGACGTTCGGGATCGGAGGGCCGGCCCGCTGGTTTGCCGAAGCGCGTACCGAAGAGGACGTTGTCGAGGCAGCCGCCTTTGCGCGCGAGCACGATCTGCCCGTCTTTGCCCTGGGCGGCGGCAGCAATGTGCTCGCCTCGGACGAAGGCTATCACGGGCTCGTCATGCGGATTGCGCTCGACGGCATCGACGAGGAACCGCAGGGGATCCGCCGGCTGTTTCGCGTGGCCGCAGGTGTGGACTGGGACACGCTTGTCACTCGTACGGTCACCGAGCACTGCGCCGGGATCGAGTGCCTGGCCGGCATTCCCGGCACCACCGGCGGCACCCCCGTGCAGAATGTCGGCGCCTATGGCCAGGAGGTTGCGCAGACGATCGTCCGGGTGCGCGGGTTCGATCTCGAAACGGCTACTTTCTTGGAGTGGCCCGGCGAGGATTGCTTCTTCGGTTATCGCAGCAGCCGATTTAACATGCGCGATCGAGGGCGCTACATTCTCACCCGTGTGGACTTCTCGCTTCTGCCAGGGGGCGCGCCTACGCTCGACTATTCAGACTTAAAGCGATACTTTGAAGAGAAGGGCATAACTCCCTCATTAAAAGATACTTCGAAGGCAGTCAAGACGATACGCAAGACCAAGGGCATGGTGCTCTCACCTCAGGATCCGGACAGCCGCAGCGCGGGCAGCTTCTTCAAGAACCCCATCGTGCCGGTCAGCGTCTATGAGCAGATCGCAGCCGGATTTGCGCCGGCCCCGGTGCCGCGCTTTCCGGCTCCGAATGGATGGCAAGGCGAGTCCCAGGTCAAGATTCCCGCAGCCTGGCTGCTCGAGAAGGCTGGGTTTCATCGGGGGTACGTGCGCGGAGAGGCCGGCATCTCCAGCCGCCACACGCTGGCCTTGATCAACCGTGGCGAGGCGCGGGCGTCCGACATTCTTGCACTGCGCGACGAGATTCGCGCGGGGGTGGAGCGTCAGTTCGGAGTGCGCCTCGAGCCGGAGCCGGTCTGGCTCGGCTAGGCTCTGTCCAATCAGCTCGGATGCAGCTTGAACTCCGGCACCGGCACCTGTTCGACGATCTCGACACCGAAGCCCTGCAGCGCAGGCACGTGGGTAGGGGTGTTCGACATCAGCCGGATACGGCGAATCCTCAGGTCCGATAGGATCTGGCCG
>Ga0116226_10000614_pt1 | contig 30518 bp, 35 predicted proteins | sample S1TSphfallax_FD_89692 | JGI IMG/M metagenome (GOLD analysis project Ga0116226, IMG submission 89692) | Host-associated microbial communities from peat moss isolated from Minnesota, USA - S1T2_Fa - Sphagnum fallax MG | ecosystem: Host-associated > Plants > Peat moss > Unclassified | place: USA...
CATCAGTCATTACCTGATGCAACGATATAACTGGCTGCGGCCGCATCAATTCAACGAGGGACTGGCTCCGGCCATCGCCGAAGAAAAACTTAACGCAGTGTCCGGCATTAGTTGACCACTACACTTTCAGAAGAATTTCACTGACCTGACTGAGCAGGAGCGCGGCACGATTTACTATGAGGTCATTAAGTCGGCGGGCCGGGGCAATGAGACCGTCAATGCAAAGATCAAGACGTTGAGAGTGCGGGGCAGCGTATTCCTGGTTGTAACCGCAATTCTGGTAACGGGTGAAGTCATCGGTGCCAAGAACAAGGTCAAGGAACTGGCTCGGCAGGGCAGTATTATCGCTGGTGGGATGATCGGCGGTGGGATTGCTGGGTTTGGCGTGTCATTCGTGTGTGGCCCTGCCGAGCCTTTATGCGCCCTCGCACTGGTCTATATCGGTAGCAATGTCGGCGGCATCGCAGGGGAAGTGGCGAACGATGCCTACCAGGAAGAGCTTGATGAGTTCATGCGTTGGGTGAAGAAATGAGGGGTTTGGGGTGACAACACCATTGTTGATTGTGCTGGGAATTCTCTTCGTAGGTTCAGGCTGCGTGATGCTCGTGAGCCTGTTTGGAAGAGACCGCGGCATCAATTTTTATGACCTCGACAACGAAGACACGGCTCCTCCAGACGGCCTTGACATGCTGAGAAAACCGTGGGTTTTCTATACAGCAACTGTCGTTCTGCTGGGATCAGCTACAGTCTATCTGTGGTGGAAAGCTCACTCGCCCGCTTGAATCTGCGCCTAGGGCGGCCGACATCTCTTTCTATGAGCAGGCTATCAGCGCCGAATTGAAAAGCGCCGAAATGTTCGGCGCGGCGCTGCTCCTTTCTACCTACCTGATAGGTTATTTTGGTTCCGTCAAATCGTTCTTGGACGCAGTTGCCGTGTGCCTAGATGACCTGTTTTCGCTCAAACTCGCGCGGCTCAATATCGACATGCGCAGGCCCCAACTATTGAAGAAGCTGGCTGCAAAGGATGCCGCGGTCTACGCCCGTTACGCTTTGCATTCAGACTTCTATGCCGCAGTGAGCCTCTGGCGCAACGCCGCAGAACATCAAGTAGCGCCGCTGGTGTTCGTCTGCGGCACAACGGAAGCGCGGCGCGGCTTAGATACCGGACAAACCTCTCGGGCAGACGTTGACATCCGCCTTGTGAATCAACCTGGCCTTCGTCCGTCCGATCTAGTCAAATCTCCGGGCACCATCAACTGGACGCAACCGGATTTCTTCTTTCCGATTTGGCGCGTTTCGATCGATCAATTGCTGAAAGACGTATGCGAGGAGATCGTTGCCCATTGTCCGAACGGAACAAAGTGACTTGGTCGTTGTCGGAAATCCGAGAGGGTTACCGGCCTTCATGCGCGAGGACCGCTGACTAATTCCATCAGCTTGGCGTTGATGGCGTCTTTGTTCATTATGCGGCGCGTGCTTCGAGAATCAGGCGGGCGCACTCGGAAATTGCGGCGGCGGCAGTCTTGTATTCCTTGTGGACATCCAGGTTACGGATAACCCAGCCGTTGCGGAAGACGCCGCGACATACCTTGTGTCCACCAATGTCGAAGTGTTTGTTGTCCATCGTGCTCGTGACCTCAATTCCGTGCTGCCGGGCGAGTTCCAGGGCCTGTTCTCTCTTGTTCGTGCTGGATTTCTTGGGGAGCGGCGCAGAGGCTTGGTTGATGCGAGGCGCGCGCTCGGCGACAGGCTTGGGCTGTTTGCGGGCGAACAGGCGCGAAATCAGGCTCATTGGCGACCCTCCTGCAGCTCCTTGGCTGCGGCTATGCTGGGCATGCGTCCGTCAACTCAAATTTGAAATTCTTGCCAAGCGCCGCTGCTGCGCTCGCGAGCGTAGTCAACGTCAGGCTGGTATCCGTCTCATCCAGCAACCGATTCAGGGCCGCACGGCTCGTTTTCATCTTGGCAGCAAGCTTCGTCTTCGTGAGGTGCTGCGCCCTCATTTCCTGCTCGATTTGCCATGCGATCACGCGCTTCATTGCCGTGGCGGTGGCCTCTTCGAGGATTGCCTCTTCGGCTAGGAATTCATCGAAGCTACTTCCGATGTGTTTGTTTGCCATGTCGCACTCCGTTGCGGGCTATCCAACTCTATCTTTCAATCATTCTTTGCTGCTAGGCTTTCTTGACTAGCTTCAGCCGTTCCTTTGCGATGTCCAAATCCTCCTGTGGTGTGCTCTGAGACTTTTTGATAAATCCGTGAAGCAATATCATGTCGCCGTCCGCAACCGTGAAAATGACTCGGGCAATGCGTCGAGACAAGTGAATCCTGACTTCCCACAAATCTTTGGCCATCTTGCGCACGAGAGGCATACCTAACGGCCAGCCGATCTGCACCGTCTTGATGTCCCCGCCAATTGTCCTGCGGTCCAGGGCGTCAAGCCCCTTAAGCCACTCGCGAACCGGTTCATTGCCGCTTTCCGTCTGAAAAAAATAGACTGACAGCACAATCTCGACTTGACCGGCCATAGGTATGGGCGAGCGAAGGGGGATTTGGGATTTCCAAATCGTACCAAAATTGGTACGTCATGTAAAGCAGATTCGCTTGAGATACCGAGGGTTTTGCTGGTGCGCCGGCTCGAACCCGGCTGGGCCGTAGCTTATAGATGGGGAGATTGGGGTGACGAGGTGCAAGTGTTTTTCAGTGCAGGTCGCATGCAATATTTGACGAAGCGCCTTACTGGACGGGGATGAACCCCCCTTGCCTCATCAGCGTGTGATCGAATGGCGACCGGTCCAATTCAACTGTGGAAGTGCTACATCGGTGCTACGGGTTGTTTGTATCCGGGTTGACCCATGCTAGCTAACACTCTCGCGTTCAATCGTTCCCATCCATCATCGGGGCCACGGATACCCGACGGGGGCTGCGCTTAGCAGGGGTGTTCATCGAATAGCCTAAGAATCATGTGTAGGCTGACCACGCGTGGCGACAAAAGTCATATTTTAGCATCGGGTGGCGGCGCCAGCCGGATCGGCCTGGCGCGGATGCGATCCGCTCACCGTTCCGGCTCGCGGGGGGCGCACCGGGACTACCCGGGTAGGCGGCAAAGTCGCATCCGTGGCGCCGAACCGGGACGCGCCGGCTACGCTGGAACCCCGGTGCCCGCCACGGTAGCGCGCGCCGTATGCAATTTGCGGTAGCTGTCGATCAGGCGCTGGTGCCTGTCCAGTCCCTCCAGTTTCATGCTGGTTGGCGTCAAGCCGAAGAAGCGCACGCTGCCGTCCACGGAGCCCAACACCGCGTCCATCCGCGGGTTGCCAAACATTCGACGGAAATTGACCACGTAATCTTCCAACGCCAGGTCGTCATCGAGCAGCACCTCCAGCACCACATTCAAGGCCTGATAAAACAGCCCGCGCTCGACCGTGTTGTCGTTGTACTGCAGGAACGATCCCACCAGTTCTTGGGCTTCCTCGAATTGCTGCAAGGCGAGATGAATCAGCAGCTTCAACTCCAGCACGGTCAGCTGGCCCCAAGCCGTGTTCTCATCAAATTCGATGCCGATCAGGGTGGCTATGTCCAAGTATTCGTCCAGCTCATTATTTTCCAGACGGTCCAGCAGCGCTTCCAGGGCGGCATCGTCGAGACTATGCAAGTTCAAGATATCGGCGCGGAACAACAGGGCTTTGTTGGTGTTATCCCAGATCAAATCTTCTACCGGGTACACCTCCGAATAACCCGGCACCAGGATGCGGCAGGCGATGGCGCCTAACTGGTCATACACAGCCACGTACGCTTCTTTTCCCATGTCTTCGAGTATGCCGAACAAGGTTGCGGCTTCCTCGGCATTGGAATTCTCGCCCTGGCCGGAAAAATCCCATTCGACAAAATCGTAATCGGCTTTCGCACTGAAAAAGCGCCACGACACGATACCGCTGGAATCAATGAAGTGTTCGACAAAGTTGTTAGGCTCAGTCACCGCATGACTGTTGAAGGTGGGCTGAGGTAAATCGTTGAGGCCTTCAAAACTGCGACCTTGCAGCAGCTCCGTCAGACTCCGTTCCAGCGCCACTTCCAGGCTGGGGTGCGCGCCGAACGAGGCAAACACACCGCCTGTTTTCGGGTTCATCAAGGTGACGCACATGACCGGGTAGATGCCACCCAGCGACGCATCCTTGACCAGCACGGGAAAGCCCTGTTCCTCCAAACCCTGAATGCCGGCCAGAATGCCGGGGTACTTCGCCAGCACTTCGTGCGGCACGTCAGGCAATGCGATTTCGCCTTCCAGGATTTCGCGTTTGACTGCCCGTTCGAAAATTTCCGACAGACATTGCACCTGCGCTTCGGCCAGTGTATTGCCCGCACTCATGCCGTTGCTGACATACAGGTTTTCGACCAGATTGGACGGAAAATAGACCAACGCGCCGTCCGACTGCCGTACATACGGCAGCGAACAGATCCCGCGCTGGACATTGCCGGAGTTGGTGTCGATCAGATGCGAGGCGCGCAGTTCGCCGTCGGGATCGTAGATTGGGCGGCAGTATGCATCCAGAATGTCTTTCGGCAACGCATCTTTAGGCCCTGGTTTAAACCAGCGCTCATTCGGATAATGCACAAACGCCGCGTTGGCGATGTCTTCGCCCCAGAAACTAGCGCCATAGAAGTGGTTGCAATTCAGTCGCTCGATAAACTCGCCCAAAGCCGACGCCAATGCGCTTTCCTTGGTGGCACCCTTGCCATTGGTAAAACACATCGGCGAGTGCGCGTCACGGATATGCAGCGACCACACATTGGGCACCAGATTGCGCCACGAAGCGATTTCGATCTTCATGCCCAGGTTTGCCAACACACCCGTCATATTGGCAATGGTTTGCTCCAGCGGCAGATCCTTGCCCGCGATATAGGTGCTTGCTGCCGAGGCCGGCGCCAGGGTCAGCAAGGCCTGCGCGTCAGCATCCAGATTCGCGACCTCTTCAATCACAAACTCGGGCCCGGCCTGTACCACTTTTTTCACCGTACAACGGTCGATGGAGCGCAGAATGCCTTGGCGGTCTTTGGCGGAAATGTCGGCCGGTAACTCGACTTGAATCTTGAAAATCTGCTGATAACGGTTTTCCGGATCAACCATATTGTTTTGCGACAGCCGGATATTCTCGGTCGGAATATCGCGGGTTACGCAGTACAACTTCACAAAGTAAGCTGCACACAAAGCCGACGAGGCCAGAAAGTAGTCGAACGGACCCGGCGCCGAACCATCGCCCTTATAACGGATAGGCTGGTCGGCGATGACGGTGAAGTCGTCGAATTTGGCTTCTAGCCGAAGCTTATCGAGAAAATTGACTTTGATTTCCATGGGGGAAGTCCAAAAGAGTGCTCAAAATGCTTAGCCTGACGCTGCGGCGGCGTGGTTGTTGCCACGAAGTCCGACGCCCAAGGGATCGTGATTGAGGTCGATGGCGACGGTTGGCTAGCGATGGTCAAACGCGAGGATTCCCACCCGTTCGATAAAGGGGAGGTTTCCGGCAATGGAGGCATTATCGCCGATAACGCGCGCGACCCACCGGGCCAGCGCTCGGTGCGTGGCGCTGGGAAGGTCGGCGTAGGTTGATTACGTGTCGGGCGTCACCGTGGCATCGACGCCGCTGCGCAGCGGTTGGCCCCATTGGTTTTCATACAGGCAGCGCGCCAATGGTTCGCGCGTGGCCCAGCGTTCTTGCTCCAACATCGGCGCATCATAAAAGCGCTCGACATGACCGAGGCAGAGGATGGCCACGGGGCTTGCGTCGTCGGGCATCTGCAGCAGGCGCTTGAGTGCGTTGGGGTCGAACAGCGAGACCCAGCCCATGCCCAAGCCCTCGGCCCGCGCCGCCAGCCAGAGATTCTGGATGGCGCAGGCGACCGAAGCCAGATCCATCTCAGGCATGGTGCGGCGTCCGAATACATGCTGCTCGCGACGCTCCATCAGGGCGGCCACCAGCACTTCGCCGCACTCCAGCATGCCTTCGACCTTGAGTTTCATAAAGGTATCGCCGCGCTCACCCAGCGCATCGGCGGTCAGTCGACGCTCCTGTTCGACCAGATCGTGCAAGGCCACGCGCAAGGTGCGATCGGTAATGCGCAGCAGACGCCAGGGCTGCATGTAGCCGACGCTGGGGGCATGATGCGCGGCGTCCAGCAAACGCTGTAGCACGGCCGGTTCGATCGGGTCGGGCAGGAAATGGCGCATGTCGCGCCGTTCGTAGATGGCGCGATACAGACCGGCGCGTTCGGCCTCGTCGAAGCGGTGCATGATCGATGACCTGGAGAGGATATTTGTCATGGTACGCCGCGCGGAATCGCGCGCACCATGCGTGTAAGCCAGAACAGTGAGCGGATTGGGCGCTAGAACTCGACCCCGCGCTGAGCCTTGATGCCCTGTTCGCGGTAGGGGTGCTTGACTTGGCGCATCTCGGTGACAAGATCGGCGGCTTCGATCAGGCTGTCCGGCGCGTGACGGCCCGTGACCACCACGTGCAGGTCGGCGCGGCGAGCGGCCAACTCGGCCAGCACGTCGGCGAGCGGCAGATACTCGTACTTCAGGACGATATTCAATTCGTCGAGTATTACCATCTGGATCTCCGGGCTACGGAGCATGCGCACGGCTTGGTCCCAGCCGAGGCGCGCCGTGGCCATGTCTGCCTCGCGGTTCTGGGTGTTCCAGGTATAGCCGTCGCCCATGGTGACGAATTCGCACAGCGGTGAGGCGCTCAGCATGTCGCGCTCCGCGCTATACAGCTCACCTTTGATGAACTGGACCACGCCCAGGCGTTGCCCGTGTCCCAGGATGCGCAAACCCATGCCGAAAGCGGCCGTGCTCTTGCCCTTGCCGTTGCCGGTGTGGACGATCAACAGACCTTTCTCGTGGGTGGCGGCCGCTTGCTGCCGCTCGAAGTTGGCTTTGCGGCGCTGCGATGCGCGCAGATGCGATTCGGCATCGGTTTTCATCGATTTCCTGGTGTATTGCGCGGCGCCTTGCGGCTGTACGGAACGCTATGCATGGCAGAGGCGGGCGCGCCAAGCCAGCGCGGCGCGCACCGATTGCGGGGGCGTGCCGCAGCGAATTTAAGCGCTGCCGAGCGGGCCCATGGCCGATTGCAGGTAGTTCTGCAGGCCCAGTTTGGCGACCAGTTCGATCTGCGTTTCCAGCCAGTCGATATGCGATTCGGTATCGTCGAGGATGGTGACGAAAATTTCGCGCGAGACGAAATCACGCACCGATTCACAATAGGCGATCGCTTCTTTGCACGTGGCCTGCGAGATCAGTTCCAGCTTGAGGTCGCAGCTCAGGACTTCTTCGGTATTCTCGCCGATCAGCAGCTTGTGCAGATCCTGCAGATTGGGCAGGCCGTCCAGCATGAAGATACGCTTGATCAACATGTCGGCGTGTTTCATTTCGCCTATCGATTCGTCGTACTCGTGTTTGCCCAACACTTCGAGGCCCCAGTGTTGGTACATGCGGGCATGCAGGAAATACTGATTGATGGCGGTGAGTTCGTTCTTGAGCTGGGCGTTCAAGTATTCGATGACTTTCTTATCGCTTTTCATGGTATTCCTGCTGGTGGATGGGGCGAGTCGACGCGGAAGGATCGCGCGGCCGGCAGTATGACACTGCGCGGCACGATTGTTAATCATAGGCGCGAAAAGCGTCCGAGTCGATAAGGGGGGCGCAAGGCGCCGCACGCGGACGCTGGGGTGGGGTGTATTGGCGTGGAGCCGGCGCGGGCATTGCCCGCGCATCGGTAAAACGGAAAGTCGAACGAACGATCAGGCGAGTTCGAGTTGCCCGGCGGCCGGCACGGCGTCGCGGCAAAAGGTCAGCGGGGCGACCGGGCTGGCCGAAGCGGGTTGGCACACGCCAGCTTCGAACAGCATATCGCGCACGGTGGCCTCACAGCACCCGCAGCAAGTCGCGACGCCGAGTTCAATTTGCAGTTCCTCGACGGAACTCGCGCCAGCGTCTATGCATTGTTGGATACGGCGGTCGGATACGGCCTTGCAAACACAAACGATCATGTTCCACCTCAACGGTAACACGAATCATTATCATTTAATTTGCGTCTATGTGCAACTGTCTATTTGTAAAGACTTTTTGTCAGTAGGGTCTTCTTATTTTCGGGCTGTTTCGACCCCGACCGCCTGACTGGGCGTGGTCTGTCGTCCGGCCGAAACCCGCAAGGCGTCGATAAAGCCGAGCACCGTTTCGGCCCGTTCGAAACGCCGGTAGGCGAGGCTCAGTGGCGCGCGCGGGGCGATGCCATCGATCGGGATATAGCGCACGCCTTCGGGGCGGAATGAGCAGATTGCCGCCGGCACGATGGATACGCCCAGTCCTGCTGCGACCAGATTGATGGTGGACGACATCTGCGGTGCTTCTTGCGTGACGTTGGGGCTGAAGCCGGCCTGATGGCACGCCGTCACGATGGCATCGAAGACGCCGGGACCGGTCTGGCGCGCATAGAGGACAAAGTCTTCCTGGGCCAGTTCGGTCAGCGCAAGCGAGGGACGAGAACTGAGCGGATGATGGTCGGACAGGACGATCAGCATGTCCTCGTCGAACAGCGTTTCCACTTCCAATTGTTCATAGTGGCGTGACGGCGGCCGCACGATGGCCAGATCCAGCCGTCCTTCGCGCACAGCCACCAGCATTTCGGCCGAGTTGCCCTCGCGCAGGGTGAGGGTGACGTCGGGGCGCGTCTCGCGAAATTGCAGAATGACCTTGGGTACGAAGGCGTGGAACGAGGCCGATGCGGTGAAGCCGATGTGCAGCGTGCCGAGTTCGCCGCGCGCGGCCCGGCGCGCATTGTCGACGGCGCGTGCCGCGGCGGCCAGGGTGGCGCGCGCATCGGCCAGAAACAGCGTGCCGACTTCGGTCAGCGCCACGCCGCGCGAGAGCCGGCGGAACAAACGGGCCCCGAGTTCGCGTTCGAGTTGCTGGATCTGCTGGCTGAGCGGTGGCTGACCCATACCCAGCCGTTCGGCAGCGCGGGTGAAATGCAACTCTTCGGCCACTGCCACAAAATACCGTAAGTGCCTGAGTTCCATATGTTATCTGTTTCACATATGAATGATGTGAGCATTATATATTGGAAATATTGCCATTCCCGGCTTATCTTGGAAGCTCACCATCCAGGCAATCCCTCAGCACTTCATCATGTCTTCAGTGGTTTCTGTTCCATCCCCAGACCTTGACCATGGCGCCGCCCCTGCGCAGCAGCAGGGTGACGCAGCCCATTTGCCGCCCTATCTGACCCCGGGCACACGCGAGTATCAGCGTGCCAACCTGGCACTGTTGTTGGCCGGTTTTGCCACTTTCTCTCTGCTGTACTGCGTGCAACCGCTGCTCCCCTTGTTCTCGCATGATTTCGGCGTGAGCCCGGCGGACAGCAGCTTGTCGCTGTCGCTCAGCACGGCGTGCCTGGCGCTCTCGATCTTTACCGGCGGTTTGCTGTCCGACCGCTTGAATCGGCGCACCTTGATGACCGTCTCGCTGTGCGCATCGGCTTTGTTGAACCTGCTGGCGGCGTGGTTGCCGAGCTGGCATGCGCTGCTGCTGGTGCGGGCGTTGGAAGGCATCGCGCTGGGCGGCTTGCCGGCCGTGGCGATGGCCTATGTGGCCGAGGAGGTCCACCCACAGGGGCTGGGCATGGCAATGGGGCTGTACGTCAGCGGCACCGCCTTCGGTGGCATGGCCGGGCGGATCATTTCAGGCACGCTGGCGGATTTTTGCTCTTGGCACGTCTCGCTGGGCGTCATTGGCGGCCTGGGATTGCTTACCGGCGCCGCCTTCTTTGTGCTGCTGCCACCGTCGCGCCATTTCAAACCGAGCCGCGGCGCCGGGGCCGGGGAATCGGTACGCGCCCTGCGGGCCTTGTTGGCCCAATCCGGTTTGCCCAGCTTGTTTGCGATGGGCTTCGTGCTGATGGGCGGTTTTGTCACGGTCTACAACTACATAGGCTATCGCTTGGTGGCGCCGCCCTACAGCCTGAGCCAGACCGTGATCGGCTTGATTTTTCTGGTGTATCTGGTCGGCATGGTGGCTTCCACCTGGTGCGGCCGTCTGGCTGACCGCTATGGCCGCGCGCGCATGCTGACGCTGGGCCTGGCGCTGATGGCCGCTGGCGGCGCGTTGACGCTGGCCCAGCCGCTTGCCTGCGTGATAGCCGGCATCATCTTGTTGACCTTTGGCTTTTTCGCCGGACATTCTGTGGCGAGCAGTTGGGTCGGGCGCTTGGCGAAACGCAGCAAGGGACTGGCATCGTCGCTGTATCTGCTGGCCTACTACATTGGCTCGAGCGTGATCGGGTCTTTGGGCGGCCACTTTCTGGCGGCAGCCGGCTGGAGCGGGGTGATTGCCCTGGTCTGGGCCGTACTCGCCGTCGGTTTCGGGCTGACATGGCACGTCGCCAGTCGGGTGGCGCTGGCGCAGGACTAAGTGATCCCGTATCGCGGGATGAGACGCCGGCGGCGGCCAAGTTCGGTTAAGCTGACTGAACCATTCGTCTCGCCTGACCTGATCCGGTCCGGGCGACCTGCCGCTTAAATTGCCGTTTCCTTGTCTGTACCCCCTACCTATGACGGATTCTAACCCGTTCAACCATCCGCTCGCCGTGTGGATGCAACTCGGCACGCGTACCCATGAAATGCTGCTGGCCTCGGCCGCCGTGATCGGCCATCGGACGGCCAGAATGGTGGGTGCCGCGCCTGTGCCTAGTGCCGACGATCAGCGTGAGTTCGTCTTGATGGGCCAAGAGAAGATCGAAGCCGCCAGCGCCGCAGCGCAGGCGATGGCGGTCAACCTGATTGCGAGTCATCCGGAATTGGGCATACACGCGTTCAGCCAGATGATGACGGGCGTCAACGACTGGATCTCCTTGGGGGCGAGCCGCACCACGGACGAGTTGATCGAGCGGCAGGCCAAGCTGATTCAGACCATGACACAGGCCGCGCTGTCAACAACGCAACTAACGGTCTCGGCAGCGCGGGTCGCCGAAGCCGGATTGAGTCCGATCCACGCCCGCGCCACGGCGAACGCGCGCCGCCTGGGCGGGGCCAGTGCAGGGCGGGCAGAGCCGGGGACCTTCAAGACCCAATGCTAGGCGTCGAGGCGGTTCGCCGGGCGGCGAGCCGGTAAGTTGGACGCTGACAGGGTCTTTGTAAGCGACTGGTCTACTATAGGGTTAGAATAGCGTCTGGAAGCCGCGATTGCGGTCGTTTTGGGTGTGCTCACTAGACGGCCGGTCTATTAGTAGCGTGAGTCAATGTCAGTCGCTGCTGTCAGTCAGCGTCAATCTGGGGCCGCATGCTGATCGCGGTCGCTGTGGCGCACAAGTTGAGTGGCCCCGGTGGTATCGAGCCAGGGTCGATACGGCGTGGCCGCGTTCGGCCTGTGCCGCCGCCATCATGGTATTGCTGGACATAACCGCAAGGAAATAGCAAATGAATAACTTCGATTTCTACAATCCGACCCACATCGTATTCGGTCAGGGCAGGATTGCCGAATTGGATCGCCTGGTGCCGGCGCAGGCGCGAGTGCTGGTGCTGTATGGCGGCGGCAGCGCAAAGAAGACGGGTACGCTGGACGAAGTGAAGGCCGCGCTGGGCGCGCGCGAAGTCCACGAATTTGGCGGGATTGAACCGAACCCGACTTACGAAACCTTGATGCGCGCGGTCGAACTGGCGCGTCGCGAGAAGCTGGACTTCCTGCTGGCGGTAGGCGGTGGTTCGGTTATCGACGGCACCAAATTTGTCGCTGCAGCGATTGGCTATGGCGCTGGCGATCCCTGGCAGATCCTGCTCGATCATGGTGCCAGCGTGACCCAGGCGGTGCCGTTCGGCGCTGTGCTGACGCTGCCGGCTACCGGCTCGGAAATGAATGCCGGCTCGGTCATCACGCGAGCCGAATTTCAAGCCAAGCTGTTCTTCAATAGCGCGTTGGTGTATCCCAAGTTCTCCGTGCTCGATCCGACTAAAACCTATACTTTGCCGGCACGCCAGGTCGCCAACGGCGTGGTCGACGCTTTCGTGCACACGGTCGAGCAGTATCTGACCTACCCGGTCGACGCCATGGTGCAGGACCGGTTTGCTGAAGGGTTGCTGCAGACCCTGATCGAACTCGGTCCCAAGGTGTTGGCCGAACCAGAGAACTACTCGGTGCGCGCTAATCTGATGTGGGCCGCGACCCAGGCGCTGAATGGCCTGATCGGTGCCGGTGTGCCGCAGGATTGGGCGACGCACATGGTCGGGCATGAACTGACCGCACTACATGGCATCGACCACGCGCAAACGCTGGCCATCGTGCTGCCGTCGATGTTGCAAGTGCGCCGTGCGTCCAAGCGCGCCAAGCTGTTGCAGTACGCAACGCGCGTCTGGCATATCGACAGCGGCAGCGATGACGAGCGCATTGACGCGGCGATCGAACAGACGCGCGCCTTCTTCGAAAGCCTGGGGGTCAAGACGCGTCTGTCCGATTATTCGGTCGCGCGCGGCGATCTCGATCGTGTAATCGAACAATTGAGTGCGCACGGCATGACCGCGATTGGCGAACATCGCGACGTCACGCCGGCGGTCAGCCGTGAAGTGCTCGAACTGAGCCTGTAAAGTCGTATCGTTCCAGGCTTGTATAGCCCCGGCACGCGCAGGGTACGCGCGCCGGGGTGTGCCCGGTGCCGGGCTAAATCGGCACGGTAGTCCATCGCGCGTTGGCTGGCATGGCCAGGTGGCGCGCATCCTCCTCGTTTTCCCCGTCCATTGCCCATTGGAGGCCCTATGTCCTCACTTCCCACACACAGCCGTCAAGTATTGCTGGCTTCGCGTCCCGATGGCGCGCCCACGCCCGAAAACTTCCGCTTTCACGATGCGCCGCTGGCGCCGCTGGCAGACGGCCAGGTGCTGCTCGCCACCCAGTATCTGTCGCTGGACCCGTATATGCGTGGTCGCATGAGCAGCGCGGCTTCTTACGCGGCCCCGGTCGAAGTGGGGGGGCTGATGGTCGGTGGCACGGTATCGCGGGTGCTGGCCACGCGCGACAGCGCCTTCGCCGAAGGCGATCTGGTGTTGGGCTATACCGGTTGGCAAAGCCATGCGGTTGCCGAAGGCAAAGGTTTGAGCAAGCTGCCGGCGCATATCCCGCAACCGTCGTATGCGCTGGGTGTGCTCGGTATGCCGGGGTTTACGGCGTATCGCGGTCTGACCTGGATCGGCGAGCCCAAACCGGGCGAAACGGTGGTGGTATCGGCCGCCACAGGCGCCGTTGGCGCGGTGGTCGGACAGATCGCCAAGATACTCGGGTGTCGCGTGGTCGGTATTGCCGGCGGCGCGCGCAAGTGTGCGTATGCGGTCGAAACCTTGGGCTTCGATGCCTGCGTCGATCACCGCGACGCCGATTTGCGCGAGCGCCTGCAGCAAGCGTGCCCTGACGGGATCGACGTCTACTTCGAGAATGTCGGCGGTGCCGTGTTCGATGCCGTCTTGCCGCTACTGAACAAGTTTGCCCGGGTGCCACTATGCGGCTTGGTCGCGCAATACAATGCGCGCGCTTTGCCGGATGGTCCGGATCGTTTTTCGGTATTGCCGCGCGCGCTGCTGACCAAAAGCATCCGGATGCAGGGCTTTATCATTTTTGACAGCTACGCGGAACACTACGCGGGCTTTCTGGACACCATGAGTGCCTGGTTGGCCGAGGGCCGCATCAAGGTGCTCGAAGATGTGGTCAGCGGGCTGGACAACGCGCCGGCTGCCTTTATCGGCATGCTGGAAGGGCGCAATTTCGGCAAGTTGGTGGTGCGCGTCGGCGCTTGAGACTGGCGCCTGCGTGTCTCAGGCGCCGCAGGAACCGCTGCGCCGCCGCAGCTAGCCCAGGCGCGCCAGCACCGGGCGCCAACGCCGGCGCCAGCTGCGGTGCAGGCGTTCGAGCCACCCCGGCCTGCTACGCGGGGTGCGATGCAGCACAATACGCGCCGATGTGCCGGGCTCAACGCTCAGCCATAGCGTCTGACCCGGAGCCAGCGGCAAGGTGGCCCCGGGTCGCAGCCAGTAATCGGCCGGGTCTCCGGTGCGGGTGATCCATATCGTGCCGCGGGCGATGCTGAGTTGATGCGCGTGGCCCGGGCGCAACTGGCTGGCCGTGTGGCTGTCGATTTCATAAGCCACAGTTGAAAAAATTTCTTTAAGCATGATATCGCTCCATCGCTGATATATGTCTTATGCTAGGCTAATCCCAGCGTTTATCTAAACGAGCAATTCTCAAGTTATGTGAATTTTTCTAGCATATGGACTTCTCCAAACTGCCGAATTTGAACGCGCTCCGAGCCTTCGAGTCGGCTGCCCGGCTGGAAAGCTTCTCGCGCGCGGCGCAAGAGTTGTTTGTCACGCATGGTGCGATCAGTCATCGCATCCGCGCACTCGAAGACGATCTGGGACTGACCCTGTTCGTGCGCGAGGGCAAGCGCGTGAAGTTGACCGAGACGGGGCGTATCTATGCGCAACAAGTGCGTCTGGCCATGCTCGAGATTGCCCAGGCCACCCAGGGCCTACGTGCCGGCAACCGCGAGCGGCGTCTGATCGTCAGCGTCTTGCCTTCTTTCGCTGCGCGCTGGCTGATGCCGCGCGTTGGCCGCTTTATCGAGGCCTATCCGCAGATTGACCTGGAGTTGATGGCAGCCACTGCGCTGGTCGATTTCCGGCGCAGCGACGTCGACGTCGGGATTCGGCTGGGACTGGGTGAATATCCGGGGCTGGCGGTCGAGAAGTTGATGGACGAAATGTATTTTCCGGTCTGCTCGCCGAATTTTCGGCAAGGGAAGCTGCCCAAGCGGCCCAGCGATCTGCTGAAACTGCCGCTGCAGCGATCGGAGCCTCGCGCTTGGCGCGACTGGTTCGATCGCGCGGGTTTGCCGGATGCCCCGGAGCCCACGCGCGGCGCTTATTTCGACGATTCGGCCATGGTCCTGCAAGCCGCGCTGGATGGCAGCACCATCGCCATCGTGCGCAAGTCGCTGGCGCAGGAATATCTGGATCGTGGACAACTGATCAAACCGTTCGAGATCGAATCACCGAGTCGAGAAGCCTATTACTTCGTGTGTCCGCCGCATCTGGTGCAGACGCAGCGGGTGCTGGCTTTTCGCTACTGGCTGAAAAGTGAGATTGCCTGGTTTGAAGGTGGAGAGCGGACCGAGCAAAGCGTGCCTGTGTGAGCATGGTGGGCCTGAGAGGCTAAGCCGATGAGGTTTGATTTCATGAGCGCCTGCCGTCGCGCTGAAGTGTCGGTGCGTCCTTGCCAAAAAAATTACCCGGCGCGCACGCCGGGCCGGTGCAAAATTGCCCGTCCAAGGAGATAGATGAGTCACCGTGGCGGCTGTAGCGCGGGGCCTCCATGACGTCAGTGATGCAGGGTCAATGAGACGGCGGGCCCGTTCGTATTTCCCCAAGGCCCGGCCTATCAGGAAGTCTGGCGTTGCTGTGCGCTATCTATCCACATCCGCGCCCAGCGCGTTGCGTAGGCCACAGCCTGCGCTTCTTCGAAAAAGTAATCGAGCTCGGCGAAGCGCGCGGCTTCCTGCCTGCGTTCTGCCAGCCGTTCGATATGCAAGTTGGCCGCATACAGGCCATTGTGGAGCGGTGTTGCAGCGGCATGCACCGCATAACCCTTATAGTGAGAGTGCTGATTCATCTGCTTCCTTTAGCGCCATCACGGACCAACGTGATGCCAGTCCGATCGACGCGTTGGAGGCAGTGTAGTGCTTGGCTCGTCAGCGTCGAACCAAGGAATTGTCAAAAGCAAATGACAAGCTGCTCGGATTGGATAGCAAAGGCCAGTGCGGGTTAGCGCGACTTTCCGTGGCTTTAGCGGCTTCAGGAGGAAGACAGGATGGCGCCGTCGGGCGGCACCAGTTCCTGATATTTGATGATGCGATTGCGGCCTGTCGCCTTGGCGCGATAGAGCGCATTGTCTGCGCGGTAGAGCACGCCATCGACATTGTCGCCGGTACGATAGCCGGCGACCCCGATGCTGACGGTCAACTGGATGGCATGCCCGTGAAACAGGATAGGGGTCGAGGCGACCTGCTGTCGCATCCGTTCAAGCACGCGGGCTGCCGCATTTTCGTCCAGCCCCGGTAACACGATGGCAAACTCTTCGCCACCGATACGCCCCAGTTGGCCCTCGGCACGCAAAGCGTGTTGGCAAATATTGGCGAACGCTTTCAAAGCCTCGTCGCCGGCGGCATGCCCATACCCATCGTTGATGCGCTTGAAGAAGTCGAGATCGATCACGGCTACCGAGAACCCATGCTGGTGCGAGGCGTTCTGGACATGGTCCGCCAGCACCTTGACGAAATACCCCCGATTGAAGACGTCCGTCAGCGGGTCGTGTTGCACTTGATATTCGAGATCGAGATTGACCTTGCGCAGTGTGACGTTCAGCGCGATCGTATCGTCGACATAACGCCGATATTGGATGTAATACGCGCCGAGCGCGGCCAAAGCGATGCCAAAGCCGAGATAAGTCAGACAGGCCAGCCAGAAATAATGTTCGCGTTCCGTCGCCAGATGCGGAATTTCGCTGACCGGGACGATTGCATAGACGGACAACCCGCTTTCACGGCTGATGCGCGACCGCATCACGACCGGATCAGCACTGCCTTCGAACTTGTCGACCACGAATTTGCCGCCGATGTTGAGCGGTGTAATCTGCACGATATCGAAGCGATTGCGGCGATACAGACGAAATTGTTCCTTGGGCGACATCGCCAAGACTGCCGCGCCGCGCACGGCCTTGAACAACATGCGCGGATCGTGGGCAATCACGATCACGCCATTGCGGTCTGTCACGAACGCGTTATTGCCGCCGATCCAGTTGCCCATCGCGGCGATGTCGATCTTGACGGCGACCACGCCGGTGACAGTGCCGTGATCGACCACGGGCCCCGAAAAGAACATGCCGGGTTCGCTGGTGCGCCGGCCCACGGCGTACTCGATCGCCGGTTGTCCCGACAGGGCGGTGTAGAAATACTGACGGTCACTCAGATCGGTACCGACGACATTGTCGGGCCACAGGTAATTGCTGGCTGAGACGCAGATGCCGGCCCGGTTCATCACCAATATCAGCGAAATGCCGAGATCCTGCGCCGACGAGTCCAGTACCCGATTTAAAGCTGCCAAGCCTGGCGTATTGAGCAGGGTGACCCGCCGCTCTAGCGGCAATGGATCGTGATTGCCGCTTGCAAGGACCGGTAATTGGGTCAGCGGCGTTTGCACCAGGGGCAGACGCGACAACATCACGGGCACGCCGCGCAGATAACTCAGATTCTGGTCGATTTCGGTGGTGAGCGCATCGGACAGTTGCTCGGAGAGCAAGCTCGCGTTGTCGACCACGGTGGAAATGCGCCGCTGGGTCAGGCGCTCGGCCGTGAAATTTGCGAGGTATACCGACGCGACGGCGATTGTCGCGACGATAACCATAGGCATCCATAGCTGCCTAGGCCGTTTGAGACCGTTCCGAAAAAACGAAATCGGCATCGAATCTCTCATAGAAATCCGGCATGTCCTGGGCGGTTCTGACGCACGCGCACCGAGCGTGTCGTGTCCGCGTCAGTCTTGCTTTAATCATAACAGGGAATTTCAGCCGGGCGCAGTGAGAGTAAGCCCCGTATTGCTTAGGATGGCTGGTCATGCGTTGGCATGCGGTCGGCGCATGCAACAGTCCATGTACTAGACCATGCACTCGGCATGGGCCAGGCGGCGGCTCAGGGTGAGTCGCTTAGATGAACACTGCTGGGACGGTCGGCTCAAGCGGCGCGATCAAACAGGCCGCCGCGCAGACCCGCGTTTTCCTCTGCGATGCAGCGATCTATCATGGCGCAGACGGCATCGATGGAGCCGACCAGAACGACGCGCGACGAAGTGCGATAGACACGCACGGCGGCATCGTCGCCGTGCGTATGGGGCACGGTGCGACTTGCCGTCGGAAGATGTGGCTTGCCCACATACGCACAGGCGCGGGGACGACGTAAATCGCGCAGACGACCGAAGGCACGCAGGGGCAACAGACGGGCAAGACGTTCCATGGTGGCGCTCCGATCAGAATTCGGTGGGGCGTATCAAGCCGACCGCGATGCCTTCCAGCGCGAACTCGGGGCTTCCTGCGTCGACGATGATGGGGGCGTAGTCGGGATTTTCGGCAATCAATTCGATGCCGCCGCGGCGTCGACGCAAACGTTTTACCGTGACTTCATCGCCGATACGGGCCACCACGATCTGGCCATCTTTTGCTTCGCTGCGTTTTTGCACGGCCAGTAAGTCGCCGTCCAGGATGCCGGCGTCGCGCATACTCATGCCGCGCACTTTCAAGAGATAGTCGGGCGTATGTGCAAACAGCGCGGGATCACAGGCATAGGTTTGCGACACGTGCTCCTGGGCAAGGATAGGGCTGCCGGCGGCGACGCGACCTATCAGGGGCAGTGACAGCTGCATCAGGCTTGGATGCGGCAGGGTCAATTGCCGCAGCGGGGTATCGCCATCGTGCTGGGGCACCAGACGGATGCCGCGCGAGGCGCCCGCCGCCAACTCGATCACGCCCTTGCGGGCCAGAGCGCGCAAATGCTCTTCGGCGGAATTGGCCGAGCTGAAGCCTAATTCGGCAGCGATTTCGGCGCGGGTGGGGGGGAACCCACTGCGCTCGATGGCGCGGCGAACCAGGTCGAACACTTGCTGCTGGCGTGCGGTCAGTTTATTCATGGCGCCTGTATATTTGAACAGTGGTTGTATTTTTATACAGTATTTGCGCCCGGGTCAAGCACCGTTTTTCTGAGGTGTCGCAAATGCGTCGCAGGACAGGTTCACGTCCTTAATATCAAAAACGGTATTAAGAAATGATAAACGATTTGTTTTGAATATTAAGGGACGCCGATACACTGGGCCTCGACCGTCAACCTTCCTCCTATGGGCCCTCATGTCTCGATCGCTGCGTTCCACTCATCGTCCGCTCAGTGAGCACAGTCAGCTCAGTTCGCTCAGCCCATTCTGGCAACGCATGCAGCCGCGCGCAGCGTGGCGTCGCGCCCGCGCGCTGGGGCTCGCCGCGCTGGCCGCGGCTACCTTGTGGCAGCCGGTCGCGGCGCTGGCCGAGACCAATTTCCTGAACGTCTCGTACGATCCGACCCGCGAGCTTTATCAGGATTTCAATCAGGCCTTCGCCGCGTATTGGAAACAACAGGGCGGGACGCCGGTCAAGTTTCAACAGTCGCATGGTGGTTCGGGAGCCCAGGCGCGCTCGGTGATCGACGGACTGCAGGCGGATGTGGTCACCTTGGCGCTGGCCTATGACGTCGATGCGATCGCGGCGCATGGCTTGATTGCCAAGGATTGGCAGAAACGGCTGCCGGACAACGCTTCGCCCTACACCTCGACCATCGTGTTCCTGGTGCGGCATGGCAACCCCAAGCACATCAAGGATTGGGATGATGTGATCAAGCCCGGCGTGGCGATCGTGACGCCCAATCCCAAGACTTCGGGCGGGGCGCGTTGGAATTATCTGGCCGCCTACGCCTATGCGCTGCATCAGCCGGGAGGGGACGATGCCAAAGCGCGCGCCTTCGTGGCACAGGTGTATAAGCACGCTGGCGTGCTGGATACCGGCGCGCGCGGCGCGACCACCAGCTTTGTTGAGCGCGGGCAGGGCGACGTGTTGCTGGCCTGGGAAAACGAGGCGTTCCTCGCACAGAAGGAATTCGGTGCCGACAAGTTCGATATCGTGGTGCCGTCGGTCAGTATTCTGGCCGAACCGCCGGTCGCGGTGGTCGATAAGGTGGTCGATCAGCACGGTACGCGCAAATTGGCGGAAGCCTATTTGAAATTTCTGTACAGCGATGAAGGACAGATCATCGCCGCCCGTCATTTTTATCGTCCCCGCTCCAGCACGGTGCCGGCCGAATACACCAAGATTTTCCCCAAGCTGAAGTTGTACACGGTCGACGATACGTTTGGCGGTTGGGCCAATGCACAGAAAGTGCATTTTGCCGACGGCGGCGTGTTCGACCAGATTTACGAACCGAACTGAAATTGCTGTGAGACAGAACCGTGAGCACTTCGCCGCTACTGCTTGAACCCAGGCCTACCGTCACACGCCCGTTGTTGCGCTTGCGCAAACCGAGCGCCTTGCCCGGTTTCGGCTTGACGCTGGGCTTTACGGTCGCCTATCTGAGCCTGATCGTGTTGTTGCCGTTGGCAGCACTGTTCGCCAAATCGGCCAGCCTGACTTGGGCCCATTTCGTGCACGATGTGTCGTCGGCGCGCGTGCTGGCCTCCTATCGCTTGACCTTTGGCGCCGCCGCGATTGCCGGCTTGCTGAACACGGTGTTCGGTTTCCTGGTCGCGTGGGTGCTGGTGCGTTATCCGTTCCCGGGCAAGCGCATCGTCGATGCCCTGGTCGATCTGCCGTTTGCCTTGCCGACTGCGGTGGCGGGGGTGGCGCTGGCCTCGGTCTACGCTCCCAATGGCTGGATCGGTTCGCTGCTGGCACCGCTGGGCATAACGGTGGCTTTTACCCGTATCGGTGTGGTGGTGGCGCTGACTTTTATCGGCTTGCCGTTTGTGGTGCGCACGGTACAGCCAGTACTCGAAGAGTTCGAGCGCGAGCAGGAAGAGGCCGCTGCTTGCCTGGGTGCCTCGCGCTGGTTGACGTTCTACCGCATTCTGCTGCCGGCAGTGGGGCCCGCCGTGCTAACGGGTTTTTCGCTTGCCTTTGCGCGTGGTCTGGGTGAATACGGCTCGGTGATCTTTATTGCCGGTAATGTCCCGATGAAATCGGAAATCACGTCCTTGCTGATCATCACCAAGCTGGAGCAATTCGATACGGCCGGTGCGACGGCGCTGGCCGTGGTGATGCTGCTGGCCTCGTTCCTGTTGCTGTTTGCGATCAATCTGCTGCAGTGGTGCTGGCAACGTCGTTATACGCGCGCCGCGACCACAGCACGTGCGCGGCCGACGCAGGTACTGAGCGGAGCGACCCCATGAGCACAACCCCGCAGGCGGTCGGCAGTCCGCAACGGCTGCGCCAATCGGTCAGCATCGAAGCGGCGACCACGGAGTCGCGCCCGGTACGCATCGCTTTGATTGCGATTACGCTGATTTTCCTGGCGACCTTTCTGGTCGTACCGCTCGTCGCTGTGTTCGAGCTCGCTTTCAGCAAGGGCGTGGCCTACTACTTCGCGTCTTTGGCCGATCCCGATGCGTGGTCGGCGATCCGCCTGACCTTGCTGGTCGCGGTAATTGCAGTGCCGTTGAACGTGGTGTTCGGGCTGGCTGCATCGTGGGCCATCGCCAAATTCGAATTCCGCGGCAAAAGCTTGTTGATGACCTTGATCGACCTGCCGTTTTCGGTCTCGCCGGTGATCGCGGGCCTGGTCTATGTGCTGATGTTCGGCGCCGAGGGCTGGTTTGGCCCCTGGCTGGAGGCGCACGATATTCAATTGATCTTTGCTGTTCCCGGCATTGTGTTGGCCACCATTTTCGTCACCTTTCCGTTCGTTGCGCGCGAGTTGATCCCGCTGATGCAAGCGCAAGGCAGCGAAGAAGAGGAAGCAGCGCGGGTGTTGGGCGCATCGGGCTGGCAGATCTTCCTTCGCGTGACGCTGCCCAATGTGCGATGGGGTCTGTTGTACGGCGTGATTCTGTGCAACGCCCGGGCCATGGGTGAGTTTGGCGCGGTCTCGGTGGTCTCCGGCCATATCCGCGGCCAGACCAATACGATGCCGCTGCACGTCGAGATTCTTTATAACGAGTACAACTTTGCCGCTGCCTTTGCGGTGGCTTCGCTGCTGGCGCTGCTGGCACTGGTGACGCTGGGCCTGAAACTGCTGGCCGAACGCAAGCTGGTCCAGGCGCGCCATGGCGTGTCGGCACATCAACACTGAACCGATAGCTTTATCTGAACGAGGTAGTCGATGAGTATCATCGTACGAGGAATAGAAAAGCGCTTTGGCGATTTCGTCGCGCTCGATCAAGTGTCGCTGGAGTTTGCGGCGGGTGAGCTGGTGGCTTTACTTGGACCGTCGGGTTGCGGCAAGACCACCTTGCTGCGTGTGATCGCCGGGCTGGAGCAGGCCGATGGCGGGCAGGTGCTGCTGGAGGGTAATGACGTGGCCAATATCGGCGCGCGCGAACGCCAGGTCGGTTTCGTGTTTCAGCACTATGCGCTGTTTCGCCATATGACGGTGTTCGAAAACATCGCTTTTGGGCTGCGCGTCAAGCCGCGCGGCAAGCGTCCGTCGGAGGCGGTGATCCGCGACAAGGTACACGGTCTGCTGCAGTTGGTGCAGCTGGATTGGCTGGCTGACCGCTATCCCTCGGAATTGTCGGGCGGGCAGCGCCAGCGTATCGCCTTGGCGCGCGCCTTGGCGGTCGAACCCAGCGTGCTGCTGCTGGACGAGCCGTTTGGTGCGCTCGATGCCAAGGTGCGCAAGGAGCTGCGCAGCTGGTTACGGCGCCTGCACGATGATCTGCACGTGACGACCATCTTCGTGACCCACGATCAGGAGGAAGCCTTGGAAGTTGCCGATCGCATCGTGGTGATGAACCACGGCCAAGTCGAACAGATCGGCAGTCCGCAGGAAGTCTACGACAAGCCGCAGAGCGCTTTTGTCTACGAGTTTTTGGGTGCTGCCAATCGCCTGCGCGGCCAGGTTGGCGCGCGCGGTTTTACCGTCGATGCGACCTTTCAGGGACAGGCTGCATTGGCGGTACAAGCCGACTTCAATGGGCCGGCATTGGCCTATGTGCGTCCACACGACCTGGAACTGCTGGCGGGTGATGCCAATGGCAGTGCGCAACCCGGTATCAAGGCCGGCGTGCGCCGGGTGATTCCGGTGGGCGGCACGGTGCGGGTCGAACTGGAGGCGGGCACAGGCTTTCCGCTCGAGGCTGAACTCGATCGCGCGACCTGGCAGGCCCTGGGCGTGGCGGTAGGCGATGGCGTGGTCGCGGTACCGCGGGCATTGCGGGCATTCCCGGCCGACGCCGCGCCGCAACGGGTGGCTTGAATCGTATCGACGTCAAAGATCACTATTTACGGGGCAGTCATCATGAATTTCCAGCAACTGCGCTTTGTGCGCGAAGCCGTCCGGCAGAACATGAATTTGACCGAGGTGGCGAACGTGCTGTTCACCTCGCAATCGGGCGTGAGCAAACAGATCAAAGATCTTGAAGATGAGTTGGGGGTGGACATCTTCGTGCGGCGCGGCAAGCGTCTGACCGGCCTGACCGAACCCGGCCGCGCCGTCGTGCCGACGATCGAGCGTATGCTGCTCGACGCGGAAAATCTGCGCCGTGTGGCGCGTCAATTTGCTGATCAGGACAGCGGCCATCTGGTGCTGGCCACCACGCACACTCAGGCGCGGTACGCCTTGCCGCAAGTGATACGGCAGTTCACCGAAGTATTCCCGGGCGTGCATCTGGCCTTGCGTCAGGGTAATCCGCAACAGATTGCGCAGATGATACTGAGTGGCGAGGCGGATATCGGGATTTCGACGGAAGCGCTCGACCGCTATCCGGATATCGTGACCTTTCCCTGCTATTCGTGGAATCACGTGGTGGTGGCGCCCAAGTCGCATCCGCTCGTCGGCCGCAAGCAATTGACGCTGGACGAGATTTCCGACTACCCGATCATTACCTACGATCAGGACTTTACTGGGCGCTCGCATATCGACACGGCTTTTGCGCAAGCAGGGGTCGCGCCCGACGTGGTGCTGACCGCGATTGACGCCGACGTGATCAAAACCTATGTCGAGATCGGTATGGGCATCGGCATTGTCGCGGCGATGGCGGTCGATCCGCGCAAGGATACCGAGTTGGTGGTGCTCGATACGGTCGAATTGTTCGAGCCGAGCACGACGCGTGTCGGTTTGCGCAAGGGCGCTTTCCTGCGTCAATATGCGTATCGCCTGATCGAGATGTTCGCGCCGCAGTTGAGCGAAGGCGAGATCGCCGGTCAATTGCGCGAAGCCGCTTGATCGCCGGCCGCGCGGTGATCTGGCAATGCGGTATCGCCCTCGTTGAGGCGAGGCCGTATCGCTGGGTACAATCGCGCTTATGAACTCTCTTCCTCCTGATTCCGTGCACGCGGCGACTGCCGCGCCCGGCGCCGCTGGCGCCCTTCCCAAGATTGCGGTGCTGGCAACCGGGGGCACCATCGCCGGCGCGGCCGGCGATGCCTTGCAGACCGCCGGCTACCAGGCCGGTGCTTTAAGGGTCGAACGTTTGCTCGAGGCGGTACCGGCCCTGGCTGGTCTGGCCCGCATCGAAGCCGAGCAGTTGGCCAGTATCGATAGCAAGGACATGTCCTTTTCGGTCTGGAGCACGCTGGGCGCCCGGGTGCAGGCCTTGCTGGATCGGGCTGACATCGACGCGGTGGTAATCACCCACGGGACGGATACGCTGGAAGAAACCGCCTTCCTGTTGCATCTGACGCTCAAAAGCCGCAAGCCGGTGGTGCTGACCGCCGCCATGCGTCCGGCCACCGCTTTATCGGCCGACGGGCCCTTGAACCTGTGTCAGGCGGTCACCGTCGCGGCGGCGCCGCAGTCGGCCGGACGTGGGGTTCTGGTGGTGTTGAACAATCAGATCCACGGCGCGCGCGAGGTCACCAAGCGCCACACGGCCGCCGTGCAGGCCTTCGAATCGCCTGAGTACGGCATGTTGGGCTGGGTGCAGGATCAGCAGGTCGTATTCCAGCGCGAATTGATCCGGCCCCATACGCTGGCGACGCCTTTCGAATTGCCGCAAGCCTGGCCTGCGGTCGAGCTGGTGGTCAGTTATGCGGGTGCAACGCGGATCACCGTCGATGCGCTGGTGCAGGCAGGGGTGCAAGGATTGATCGTGTTGGGTACCGGTAACGGCTCGATTCACGCCACCCTGCAGCAGGCGCTGGGCGAGGCGGCGGCACGCGGCATCGCGGTGGTGCGTACCTCGCGCACCGGTGCCGGCCTGGTCATGCGCAACGGGGCCGCGCCCGACGATGTGCTGGGCACCGTCGCGGGCGGCAGCTTGAGCCCATATAAGGCCCGGGTGCTCCTGATGCTGGCGCTGGCTCAGCCGGTTGCGGCCACGACACCGGCGCAGTGGCAGGCTCTGTTCGATACCTATTAATTCCAGCGCAACCCGTTTCGGCTGTGCCGATGCGCTTTGCCGGGGGCGCGAGAGCAGGTAAGTGCTTGTTTCTCGTGCAAATCCCCGTTATACTAGCTGGCTAATCCCTTGCCATACCGGTCTTGACGCCTGGATGGCTTTATCCATAAGGAGTCTGTATGCGTCATTATGAAATCGTATTTATCGTGCATCCCGATCAAAGCGAGCAAGTGCCCGCAATGATCGAGCGCTATCGCACGACCATCACCGCCCGCAGCGGCCAAGTCCATCGCGTCGAAGACTGGGGCCGTCGTCAACTGGCTTACATGATCGAGAAGCTCGCCAAGGCACATTATGTGTGCATGAACATCGAGTGCGATCAAGAAACCCTGGACGAGCTCGAGCACGCGTTCAAGTTCAACGATGCCGTGCTGCGCCACCTGATCGTCAAGACGAAGAAGGCCGAAACGGCTCCGTCGCCGATGATGAAGGAAGTTCAGCGCGAAGAAGCCAAGAAGGTTTCGGCTCAACCGACCGAAGCTCAGGCTTAAAACGAATTAACTGATGTTCCTGGCAGGCGGGCCGCTGCGATGAATCGATTGCAGCTGGATGCCGAGGTGCTTGAGCGGGAAGCAATCCGCTACACACCTGCAGGCATACCCATCGTTGGATGCACGTTGCGGCATCGTGCGGAAGTGGTCGAGGCCGGCGTGCCGCGGCAGGTCGAAATGACTTTGCAGGCGGTGGCCGCTGGCGTACCCGCCGGTGCGCTGGAACGCTGCGAATTGGGTGCACTTATCCGGTTCGAAGGCTTTCTGGCCCAACGTAACCGCAATACCAGGGCAGTGGTTTTTCACATCACAGAATTGAAGTATTTAGGAAAGGACTGATCATGGCACGTCCCACTGGCAAGAAATTTGAACGTCGTCGCCCGCAGCAAAACCCGCTGTTCAAGCGCAAGAAATTCTGCCGCTTCACCGCAGCTGGCGTTGAGCAGATCGACTACAAAGATATCGAAACGCTGAAGGATTTCATCGGCGAAAACGGCAAGATCACCCCGGCGCGCCTGACCGGCACCAAGGCCATCTACCAACGTCAGCTCGATACGGCTATCAAGCGTGCGCGTTTCCTCGCGCTGCTGCCGTACACCGACCTGCACAAGGCCTAATTGACGGCGCACTAGGAGAACTCACATGCAAATCATCTTGTTGGAAAAAGTCGTCAATCTGGGCAACCTGGGCGATATCGTTAAGGTCAAGGACGGTTACGCACGTAACTTCCTGATCCCGCAAAAGAAAGCACGTCGTGCAACGAAGGATGCGCTGGCTGAATTCGCAGTCCGCCGCGCTGAACTCGAAAAGATCGCCGCTGAAAAGCTGGCTGCCGCGACTGCCCAAGGCGAAAAGCTGGCTGGCCAGACCATCAAGCTGTCGCAGAAGGCCGGCGTTGACGGTCGTCTGTTCGGCTCGGTGACCAACTTCGACATCGCTGAAGCGCTGAAGGCGCAAGGCTATGACGTTGAGAAGTCGCAAGTGCGTCTGCCGACCGGCCCGCTGAAGATGATCGGCGACCACTCGGTCCAGATCGGCCTGCACACCGACGTCGTGATCGATCTGACGGTTCAGGTGATCGGCGAGCACGCTTAAAGCTTGCCCGGCCAGGCGCAGCTTGCCTGGCCTGCCGCATCAAGCCAGCCCGGTCTGACGCCGGGCTGGCCCGAAGAGCGGAAAGCGCACTGCGCTTTCCGCTCTTTTTTCGTCTCCGCGGCCCTTGCCCAATGGCATAATGCCCATCATGAACGCTCCTGCCAAAGACCCCCAGATTGAATCGCTGAAAGTGCCGCCGCACTCGATCGAAGCCGAGCAATCGGTGCTCGGCGGGCTGTTGCTCGATAACGGCGCATGGGATCGGATTGCCGATTTTCTGCACGAGCACGATTTTTACCGTTTCGACCATCGCTTGATCTTTCAGCATATCGGGCGCCTCATCACGGCAGCCCGACCGGCTGACGTGATTACCGTCTACGAAGCGCTGCAGGGCGCGGGCAAGGCCGACGATGTGGGGGGGCTGGCCTATCTGAATGCGTTGGCGCAAAACACGCCCAGTGCCGCCAATATCCGGCGCTATGCCGAAATCGTGCGCGATCGCGGGGTGCTGCGCAAACTGGTCACGGTAGCCGACGAAATCTCGGGCGACGCGTTCAATCCGCAAGGCAAGGAAGTGCGCCAACTGCTGGATGAGGCCGAAGCCAAAGTGTTTGCGATTGCCGAAGACGGCGCGCGCGGCACGCAGGGCTTTCTGGAAATCCGACCGCTGCTGTCGCAGGTGGTCGAGCGCATCGACGAGCTGTATCACCAGGATAATCCGAGCGAGATTACCGGCACGCCCACCGGCTTTGTCGACCTTGATCGCATGACCTCCGGCATGCACGGCGGCGAACTGATTATCGTCGCCGGTCGTCCTGCCATGGGTAAGACCTCGTTCTCGATGAATATCGGCGAATACGTGGCGGTCGAGTACGGCCTGCCGGTGGCGGTGTTCTCGATGGAAATGCCGGGCACCCAGCTGGCCACCCGGATGTTGGGTTCGGTGGGGCGGCTCGATGCGCACCGGTTGCGCACCGGCCGCCTGATCGATGAGGACTGGCCCAAACTCACGCACGCGATGCAGAAGATGAGCGAGGCCCAGATCTTTATCGATGAAAGCGGCGGCCTGAATCCAATGGAGTTACGCTCGCGCGCGCGTCGGCTCTCGCGTCAGTGCGGCAAGCTGGGTTTGATCATCATCGATTATTTGCAGCTGATGTCGTCGGCCAGCCAGGGCGAAAACCGGGCCACTGAAATTTCCGAAATCTCGCGCTCGCTGAAAGGGCTGGCCAAAGAGTTGGATGTGCCGGTGATCGCTCTGTCGCAGTTGAATCGGGGTTTGGAACAACGGCCGAACAAGCGGCCCGTGATGTCCGACTTGCGCGAATCGGGCGCTATCGAACAGGACGCCGACGTGATCCTGTTTATTTATCGCGACGAAGTCTACAACCCGGATAGCCCGGACAAGGGCACGGCCGAAATCATTATCGGTAAGCAGCGTAACGGGCCGATCGGCACCTGTCGCCTGACCTTCCTCGGTCAATACACGAAGTTCGACAACTTCGCGGGCGGCAACGCCTTCTTCCAGTCCGAATAAGCCAGTCCTGGTCTGTCGTATTCTGTCCTGATAGGCATCGGCCCGCGCCGACGCCTAACTTGGCAGCGCGTCAGATGACCGGGTTGCTAGCCCCATCCATGGGGATCAGCGCTGCGGTGACGTAGCTTGCGCGCCCACTTGCCAGAAACAGCGCGACATCCGCCACTTCCTCGGGGCGCGCATAGCGTCCAAGCGGTACCGACGCTTGTCCGCGCGCCAGCGCTTCGGCTTTGTCTATGCCTTGACGCGCGGCCTCCAGTGCCATCGCTTCATCCACGCGGGTGGTCAGTGTTTGACCGGGGTTGATGGCGTTCACGCGTATCCCATAACGGGCGTAGTAGTGGGCAAAACCTGCCGTCGCCAACATCAGGGCGGCATTGGCCGCACCCCCGGCGATATGGAAATCGGAGGCGACTTTGCCGCCCATGCCGATGATGTTGACGATGTTGCCGGGGGTGGCCCCGGGCTCCGTGCTGCGTCGCTCGACCATGCGTTTGAGCACCGCTTGCTGCGGAAACATATACGGGAAATACTTGGCGTCCATGGTGTCGCGCAGCGCTGCGGCATCGAGGCTCTCCGCTTCATAGCGGCGGGCCGCGCCGGCGCTGTTGACCAGCACATCGATCGGACCCAATGCGCCGCTGACTGCCGCGACCACCCCTTCGGCCTGTTGCGCATCGCTCATGTTGCCGCTGTAGCATTCGATCGTCAGCCCGTCCTGCGCCAATTGCGCCTGTGCGCGAGCCAGATTACCCGGGTCGCGCGAGACAATCGCCACGCGCGCGCCCTCGCGTGCAAATGCCTGCGCACAAGCCAGCCCGATACCTTTGCTGGCGCCGGTGATCAGCACGATCTTGCCTTTCAAGCCGAGATCCATCGACATGCTCCCTTGTGTGTGTATACCAACCCTTACCTTAACAAACCTCGTGCGGGTCTGCTGAACATGGCGCGGACGCGGCGCGCTATCGCCGGCGCCAACGGTCACAGTCCATCAGCCGTGGGCAGTCGAATGCGGGGTCGGACTTGCTCGCAATGACGGGCTCAGTCGTCCAGCGTGAAGCGGAATGGCACATTGGCGCTGGCCCGTATCGCTTCACCATGCTCCAGATAGGGCTGGCACTGGCTCGCGCGTGCCGCTTGCAAGGCTGCCTGGTCCAACCGGGGATGACCGCTGCTGCTGCGTAGCAGGGCGTCTTCGATATGACCCTGAACGTCGATCACCAATTGCACCAGCACGCTGCCGCTCTCGCCGTTGTGACGCGACAGCGCCGGATAATCGGGGCGCGCGATGGTGCAGGTCAGATGCGGCACGGCAAGCGGTGCACCGGCTGGCAGAGTGGCGGCTTGCGGCGCTGCAGGAGCGGGCGCTGCACCGCTCGGTGCAGAAGGTGTCGGGGGACTGGACGGCGTTGCCGCGGTGCTTGTCTGCGTGCTGGCCGTTTGGGGTGTTGCTGGCGTAAGCGCTTGTGGCGTTGATACCGTATGGATCGGCAGGGCTGGCGCGCGCGGTTTCGCGACAGGCCGGGCGGCGGGGGGCGTGGTTGCGTGTTGGGCTGCGCTTGGGGTTGCGCTAGGTACCGCGCTGGGTGCTGCAGTCGGCATCGCCGCCGGCGCGATCAGTTGCGCTTCGATCAATGCTGGGGTCTGCACGGCACGCATTGGCGGCTTAGGCGTGTGCCATAACCAAGCCGCCAGCAATATCAGATGGATCGCGCCAACGGCCAGGCCGCCGTAGAGGAACGCACGGCCACGCTCGGCACTGGCAAGATCGTGTGGAGGGGCGATCAGGGCCGCGCTCATGATAGACACACCGCCATTAGCGCGGCGCTCAGCGATGCGCCAATCAACGCGATCCCTATCATGCGCCGCTTGTGCAATGCGCTCCACAACAGCACGCCAGTCAGCGAAAGAAAGATCAGGCTGCCCGCCAGCGAATCAGTCACCAACATCCAGCCCAGGCCGGTACCCGTGCCGCGATGCAGACTCAACAGAAAGGCAAACAAGCCATTCTGGTTGCGCTTGACGTCGGCCCAGGGATTACCAACCCAGTACTCGATTTGCGTGGTTTCGCGCGGCGAGGCGAATTGAATCTGCCAATGCTCGGGCTGCACCACGGGCTGGCTGCCCCAGGCGACCGCATGGGCCGGTTCACGGCTCACGCGGGTCAGGTTGCCGACGATGC
>Ga0116226_10000615_pt1 | contig 30499 bp, 21 predicted proteins | sample S1TSphfallax_FD_89692 | JGI IMG/M metagenome (GOLD analysis project Ga0116226, IMG submission 89692) | Host-associated microbial communities from peat moss isolated from Minnesota, USA - S1T2_Fa - Sphagnum fallax MG | ecosystem: Host-associated > Plants > Peat moss > Unclassified | place: USA...
GCCTTCTAATCGAAGTTGTAGGTCGGGAGCTCATCAAGCACGGTCTGAAACGACTTCGGCGGCTCGTCGTAAGCCAGGATCACGGATTGCAGTAGAAACCAGCCATAGGCCTGGGGGTCCTGCCCCAACTTCTCGTAATTGGCGGCGAAAAACGTCTGCATGTCCGCGCCGGCCGGAACCGGATTAGGCAGGGCGGCCTGGATTTTTCGGAAATCTGCTACCAGCTTGGCCAAAAAGGCCGGGTCGTGCTCCCGCCACCAGGCCACAGAAATTCGGTTGGTTTCTAACTCGGCCTTCCAATGGTTATTCCAACAATTCTTGATGGCCGCTTGTTTGCCCGTGTCCTGCCTCGCCTCTAAGGCGCCGCCAGTCACCCAATGACCCAATTCATGAACGAAAAAGAACTTATAAAACATATCGCTGAAGAGCGCGCTGCCGGAGGGTTGGTCAGAGGTGTGTGACGCCCAGTTATCGAAGAGCGATTGGATCGGCGGCGGAAGCTCATCAAATCGAGCCTCATGCACGCCCTTATCATCCGTGTACGAGATCATAGGCGTCGTATTGATATAGACAGGCGCGGGCTCCATCGAAAATTTTAGAGCCGGAATATGCGCCTCAGATCGAAACTGTTTTTCGATAGATTGCTCTTTCGCCAAAATATCAGCCGTCGGCGGCGGCGTATCGCTACTGAGCGCCAACAGCGCAAAAGCTAGAGCCAACATTCTCTTCTCCGCCGCAATCGCACGACCCGGAAACAGCAAAATAAGTCTTATGTTTCAACCTAGCCGTAAAGTTTCAGAGGGCCAAGACGGGACCGCGCCGGTATGACTATCAAGGCGCAGACGTGGGTGTTCGTGATGCTGGAGGGTCGGGCGTCAGAAACGCCCCCCACCCCATCAAATTTGGGTAGTTTCCGAGGCTGCGCTGGGCGATATGCGATGATCTAAGGGTGACAGCCGATTATGCTTGATGGAGTATGCGGCCGTGAACGCTAATATATTTGAAGGCCAAAGATTTGATAACACGTCGAGTTTACGTGAAAAGCGCCGATCATACACTCAATTCACGAATCTTCTACATTACTTTGCGCTTGGGATGCTCGTCATAGCTTCCCTTCTCATATTAGCGCTTTGTACGACTGCGGGATGGACCGCCAGCCTGTTTGTCGCCGCCATTGAGTTAACCCTGGGCATTTACTTCGCAAAGCGTAGGCTGGGTGGGTCATGGCAGGCTGAGATCGCCAATGTGGTCGTGGCGACAGAGATTGAAAGCGGACATCAAATTGTCGGCGGCGCAGAGGTCTATGCGCCCTGGCCCAGCTCGAACGAAGTCGAAGCTCTGGATCGAAGCCGGACGCCCACTCCCCGCCAACAAGCCCTCTGAAGGCGGCGCGCAAGGCTTGGCCTCTTTGGAATTGATAACTACGTTTAGGTCTTAGACACCTTTTTCGATCTCGGCCGTTTGGAAGCTTTTGCGAGGCTTGCCATGCTGTTTGAGGGCTATATTCAACGGCTGATCCGCGTCGGTCGGCTGACGGTGATAGGGGCGAACGGCCGGACCACCGACTATGGCGATGGATCGGGCGTCGCCGTCACGGTGCGGCTGAAGCCCGGCGCCCTGCTCAAGATTATCTTGAACCCCAGCCTGGCGCTGGGCGAATGCTTCATGACCGGCGATCTCGTGGTCGAGCAGGGCGACATCTACGATCTCTTGGAAATCGTCGCCCGCAACATGGTCGCCGCCCACCGCCCGCGGACTCTATTCGAACGGCTGTGGTTCGCGCTGGAGCGTCGCCTTGGCCAGATCAATGACCGGCGCGCGGCGCGGCGCAATGTGGCCCATCACTACGACCTGTCCTACGACCTCTATCGTCGGTTCCTCGATGCCGACATGCAATATTCCTGCGCCTATTTCCCCGAACCTGATGTGTCGCTGGAAGCGGCGCAGACGGCCAAAAAGGCGCACATCGCCGCCAAGCTGCGCCTGGGGCCGGAGGTGAACGTGCTCGACATTGGTTGCGGCTGGGGCGGGCTTAGCCTGTCTCTGGCCCAACATGCGCCGGGCGCGCGGGTGGTGGGCGTGACGCTCAGCAAAGAACAACTGGCCGTAGCGAGGGCGAGGGCGCGGGACCAGCGCTTAGATGATCAGGTGCGGTTTGAGCTGTGCGACTATCGCGACATAGACGGCACGTTCGACCGGATCGTTTCGGTCGGCATGTTCGAGCATGTAGGCCGGCCCAATTATCAGGCCTATTTCGACGCCATAGCCCGCCTGTTGGACGAGGATGGGGTGGCCCTGGTGCATTCCATCGGCCGGCGGGGCGAGCCGGGCGTGACCGATCCCTTCATCCGCAAATACATCTTCCCCGGCGGCTACATCCCCGCCCTGTCGGAGGTGCTGCCCGCGATCGAACGGGCGGGCCTGTGGGTGACGGATATCGAAATCCTGCGCCTGCATTACGCCGACACCCTGCGTATCTGGCGCGAGCGGTTTGAGGCCCAGGCGATGGAGCTTGGCGACCTGTTGGACGATAAATTCCGCCGGATGTGGAGCTATTATCTGGCGTCCAGCGAAATCGCTTTCCGCTGGTTCGGATTTATGAACTTCCAGATTCAACTCACAAAGCGCGTCGACGCCCTGCCGCTGACCCGCGACTATATGCAGGAGCAAGAACAGGCGCTGATGAACGCGCAGGCCGACGCCATAGCCGTTAGGCAGCCAGAGGAGGGGCTGGCGCGGCGCACCGGGTGATCAGCGTCTACACGGCGATGTGCGTTGAGACCTTCATCCGCCCCGCTTCAAGACCTCAATATCTTCAGTAATGACGCGGAACAGGCGGCGGATATAGGCGTCGCGCCAAGCGTCGCGGTCTGCATCCACCTCTGCATCAGGCAGGAAGCTCTCGACCTTCGCCCGCGACGGCGCTTCGCCCTGATCGGCCAGCCGCTCATGGGTGTCGACCCGGTCGCGGATAGCGGCTACTTCGGAAACCAGGGCCAGAAGGATGGCCATTACCCGATCTATATCGCCGTCATTGAAATAGACCCGCCGCTCCGGCCCCAAAGCCTTGCGCGGACGCTTGGCGGCGCCATCAGCGGTCAGCGTGTCGGGCGACTCTTTCGACATCAGCGGAGCCCCAGGGCGCCCGGATTGATCAAGCCTTGCGGATCGACGAGCGCCTTCAAGCCTTCGATCAGGGTCCGCACGGCGGGCTGGCGACTTTCCAGATAGCGGTAGGTCTTGCCGATCTGCAGGTGCGCACAGCCCTGGGCCTGCCAGAAATGCGTCAGATCGAGGCGAAGCTGTTTCATGACCGCCGCCGCCTCCGGTGCGGGCGCGAGACGGGGCAGCTTGGCCAGGTGCGACGGCTGGATCATGCGCTCATGATAAAGCTCCCGCTCGCCCGGCCAGTAGAGCATGGGCTCCAACAAGATGGCGGTGGTGGAGATGGCGAAGGCCACATAGCCCCACTCGATGCCATGCTCTTCCAAAAGCGCCGCCCGGTCGTCGAAAAAGCCTTTCAGCCCGTCGGCCAGGGCGGTGATGCGCGAGTGGGGGACAATGCCGTGGCTGGGCGCCCAACGCTCCCCCTTCGGCCCCAATATGTCATTGGGCGGCAGGAAGGGGGTTCCGCGCACAGCCCTTGGCACCGTCGCCTCAACCTCCTTGCCCTTCGGTCCGGCGATAGAGCGGATTTCAGACAAGGCGAACTCCACCTCCGCAGCCGTGCGCCCATCCACGGCGATATTCATGGCGAATTCCACGTCTTCGAGCGCCTGACGGCCAGTCACGGCCATGCGCACCGCGTCCTTCACGCCGCTGAGCAAGGTGCGGCCATTCTTGATCACGCCCACTACCCGCTGCACATCGCGGCTCATATCGGCGTCCCACAGACGCATCCCCCAGATATACGGATCGGCGCCATAGCATTCGGCCGCGAGGCCCCGCCGGGCAATCTCGGACATGGCGGCGAACAGGTCCACCTGGCTGGGGAAGGTGAAAGAGATGAAACCGTTATGCGCCGGCGTCTTTAACAGCCGCAAGGTCGCCCGCGCCTTGAAGCCCAGGGCGCCGGCGTCGTTCAAGAATAGGCCGGTCAGGTCGGGACCATAATGGCGGAAGAAAGGGCCAGCCGCATTCACCCCGCCCGCAGACCCGGTCGAAACCAGCCCGCCATCCGCCAGCACCACATCAAGGCTCAAAACCGAGTCCGACGTGGTGCCGAACTGGGTCGAGCCCAGGAAGATGCTGCCCTGAGACAGGGCACCGCCGACGGTGGAGTGATAGCCGGACATGGGCCCGAAATAGGGCGTGCGCAGACCGAGCGGCTTCAGCGCCTCATACAGCGCACGCCAGCTCGTCCCCGTCTCCACCGTCACATACATGTCCGTCGCATTGATCTCGATAATGCGGTTCAGACGCAGCATGTCGATAATGACAGAGCCCGGCTCGGCCGGCAGAAAACCGCCCGTATAAGACAGGCCGCCGCCCCGCGGGATGACCGTCAGGCCCCGATCCGTACATAGGCGCACAGCCTGGCTCAGCTCCTCCACCGTGCCGGGCCGCAGGACCAGGGCCGCATCGAAATCGCCGCGCCGATAGACGTCAGTAGAATAGAAGGCGAGGTCGTCGGCGTCGCGAACAACATTGTCCGCCCCCAACAGGGTGGTCAGATCGTCAATCGGCAGGGCGCTGGGGGGAGCCAGCGTGCTGGAACTCATGCAATGACCTCAGTTAATGAAATGGGCGTTGAAGATCAGCGACGCTGCGCGCCCCGATAGCCGACAAAGGCGAGTTGCTCAGCCATGTAGGCCGCGCCGATGGGCTGCAAAAACACGTCTTCCGGCGCAAAACCGGCGGCGACGCAGGCGGCCATCCAGTCCAGCGTGCCGCTGCCCCGCTCGAAGGGCTCATTGTTATGGTGGCTGTTCCACTCGGCCATGAACTCCTGAAACGGGTCCGTTGGCCAGCCCACCATGTCGTTGTGCACATGCACCCCGCCGGGGGCGAGCAGCCTGTGGCACTCGATAAGGATCTGCTTGGTCAGCTTTTGCGGGATTTCATGCAGCAGGAGATTGGAAACGATCAGGTCAAACGACCCGTCGGCAAAGTTGGTATGGCCCGCATTCTGCTGCGAATAGTGGATCGGCACGCCCATAGCCTCTGAGCGACCGTGGGCGTAGCGCAGCATGGGCGCAGCGATGTCGACAGCGAAGACCTCCGCCTCAGGATAGGCCTCCGCCAGCGGGTGGGTGGACATACCCGCGCCGCAGCCCAGATCAAGTATGCGCTTAGGCTTTAAGTCCGGATAGCGTCCCTTTACGCAGCCGACCGTCCCCTCGCCCAGGCCGGCGTTTTCGACGCCCAGCCCGCCATAGGCGTAGATATAGACGCCCCGATCATAGACCGCCCCGGCATAGACATCATCCGGCCCAATCTCGGTATGAAAACTGCCGGGCATGACGTGGATATCGACGCTCTTGGCGTAGTCGGGCAGGACGAAATCGGGATCGAGCGTCAGGCTCCCGCCCGCGCCGGACGCGTGGCGGGCGGCATCCGTCAGGGCCGGCAGTTGGCGCTCGACGCTTTCGCCCACCGTATCCCACAGAAGTTCCTGCGTAGCGCGGTTCAGCAGGGAGAAGGCGCGGTAATAGGGATCGGCGTCCATCACCCCTTTGATTTCGCGATAGGTTTCCGGCGCGCGACCATGCGCCTTTTCGAAGGCCGGACGCTGACGGCGCTCATAGGCCACTTCATTGCCGGCATAGAGATCGGTGATCAGGAACCGGCGCATGGCGGCCAGAAAGCCCTCGCGGCCTTGCTCATCGGCGGTGGGGCGCGACAGCAGGGCGTGTTGGTATTGCGGAGTCATGGCGCGTCCTCACTGCGATGGATTGAGCCTACTCGCTTTGCGCCGTCCAGCACCTCGCCCGCCGGATGCGCCCGGATTGTGGGCAAGAGATTGGGGGCCTGGACTCATTTATTATCATACGGAAATTGGCGCGAAGGTGGGGTCGTAGTCGAATAGGCGCGGCTGCTGGGAGGGCGAGCGGGTCAGGCTCGCGCGGTCAGGCTCAGCGGCTTGAATGATCTCGCCCTGATGCAGCGTGCGGGTGCGAACCTCCTCCACCCGCGCCGTTCGCGCTTGTTGAAAGGCGTCAAAGGCTTCCGCGAGATCAGGCGACTGTGCCAAGGCGCGCGCCAGAACAACGCCGTCCTCAATCGCCAGCGCTGCGCCCAGGCCCAAAAAGGGCAGGATGGGATGGGCCGCGTCGCCCAACAGGGTCGCGCGCCCCTTGGACCAGACGGCGAGCGGCGGGCGTGTGAACAGGCCCCACTTGATCATCGCCTCAGTCGGTGAACGCGCGATCAGGCCGAGGACATCGGGGTGAAAACCTTCGAAGGCCTCCAGGAAGTCGTCCACCGACGCTGGGGTGTTCCAGCCCTCGGCCGACCAGGCGGCGGCCTTGGCGATGCCGATCACATTCACCACCTCACCGCCGCGGATCAGGTAGCGATTGAAGACGCGGGATGACCCGATAAACACGGCGGCGCGACCGGCGTTCAGATAGGGCTCCGCCTCCGCCCGATTTATCAGGCAGCGAAAGGCGATCTGACCGGCGAACTGGGGCGCATCATCGTCAAACAGGGCGCGGCGCACCGCCGACCGAGCGCCGTCGGCGCCAATCGCCAGATCAGCTTGAGCAACGGCGCCATCGGCGAACCGCAGAGAGGCGCCCGCCCCGGTATCGTCCAGAGCAAGTAGTCGCTTGCCGCAGACCACCGCGTCTGGATCAATCTGGCGAACCGCCGCGACGAGCAGGCCGTGCAAGTCGGCCCGATGGATATGACGCGGCTGGGCCAGGCCCTGATCGACCGGCGACTCCCGATGGATTTCACCGGCCAGCACCTCGCCCGTCGCGTAATGCAGAAAGGCGATATCGGGCACGGGGAGGGAGGCGACGAGAATCTGCGACTCCAGGCCCAGCGAGGCGAGGCCGCGCCCAGCCCCGGGGCTTAGCGTCAGACCCGCCCCCACCTCGCCCAGCACGGGCGCCTGCTCATAAACCCGGACACGCCAGCCCTGTTTAAGGAGGGCCAGAGCGGCCGTCAGCCCGCCCAGGCCCGCGCCGACAATGGCGCAAGACCCTGCTTGGGCCGTTCTGGCGCCCATCAATCGACCAATTGGCCGCCATCCACCGCCAGAAGGGCGCCGGTGACGAAGCTGTTTTCCGGGTCGAGGAGGAAGGCCACGGACTGGGCGATATCTGTGGTCTGGCCGATCCGACCGATGGGATGCTGCTTGACCAGCATGTCGATCAGCTCCTGCGGGTCCTGTCCCTCGCGCAGATTGCCCCACAGCATGGGCGTATCGATGGCGCCGGGCAGAACGGCGTTGACCCTCACGCCGAACTTGCCGCCAGCCTTGGCCGCCACCCGGGTCAGGGCCAGGACCGCCGCCTTGGAGACGCAATAGGCTGCGCCATCGCTCAACATGATGTGGGCCAGACCCGACGAGAAATTGACGATGGAGCCGCCGCCGGTCTTGGCCATGGCCTTCATCCCCAGCGTGCAACCGAGGAAAGAGCCGTCGACATTGACGTCCATATGATAACGCCATTGGGTCAGCGTCATGTCCTGGAACGGGATGCCCGGCGTAAAGACGCCAGCGATATTGATCAGGCCGTAAAGCCCGCCGTGCTCAGATACGACCTGATCGATTACCTGGCCCCAGGCGGCTTCGGACGTCACATCCAGGGGTAGATAGATAGACCCTTCCGGCAGGGCGCTCTTGGGCTCTGCCGCGCGATCCGTCACCACCACCTTGGCCCCCTTAGCCAGCAGGTGTCGGGCCACTTCGCCGCCGATCCCGCCCAGGCCGCCGGTGATCAGGACGGTCTTGTCTGCAAACACCATGTTAATGTCCTTGTCAGGCGGCGCGCGGGCGCCTGCGTGCTGTTTTTTCAAGCTTAAGCGGCTTTACACGCTGGTCAGGCCGCATCCCAAACGCCGCCCGCATGGCGGGCGTGAAAAAAACGCGGATAGGGATGGATTTGGGTTCATCCTAGCGTCATGGACTGACTTGGAGCCGCCCACCGTTGACCAGCGTCGCCGCAGACCCCGATAAGCTTGACCAAACGCCGCGCGCGCCCACGAGCCCGACAGCCCTACCCAACATATCCCTGTTCGGATTCAGTCTGGGCATGATCGGCGAGCGCATCTTCCGCGATGCGCCTGCGCTTTTGCTGCTCATCTACATGACCAACTATCTGGCCATACCGCCGGCCCTGGCGGGCCTGGCCATATTCGCGCCCAAGATCATTATCGTCTTCGTCGATCCCCTGGTGGGCCTAGCGTCGGATCGGCTGAACACGCCCTGGGGCCGCAGGCGTCCGCTCATGCTGGCCGGCGCGCTCTTGACCAGCCTTAGCCTCGTCATGTTCTTCCATGTGCCGCATTTCGGCCAGGCCCTGCCCCAGGCCATCTATATGAGCGGCATGGTTCTGGTCGGCTTCACCGGCTATTCACTGTTTTCCGTCCCCTACCTGACTATGGGCTCCGAAATCGCCGCCAGCGATGATGAGCGGCGCAAGATCATGTCCTGGCGCGTGGTCTTCATGGCTATCGGCCTCTCCATCAGCGCTTTCGCGGGCGGCCTGGTCCAGGCCATAGGCGGGGGGCTGAAGGGCTATGCCGCCATGTCGCTGATCTATGCTGGCGTCTGCCTCGTCACTATGCTGTCCAGCGTGGTCTCGACCGGGAAGATCGCCACCGCGCCGGGCGAGCGGGAGCGGCTGAGCCTGCTGGAACAGGTGCGCCTCGTGGCCGGCAATCACCGTTATCTGCGCCTCTTGCTGGTCTGCTTCGCCCAGAAGGCGGCGGAGGGAGTGGGCTATGGCTCCTTCGCCTATTTCTGCATCTATGTTGTGCGCCAGCCCTTGAGCGGGATCGGCCTGGTGGTGCTGGCCAGCATGGCGGGTCAGATCCTGGCCCAGCCCCTGTGGCTGAAGGCCAGCCGCAAATGGTCAGGCCCCACCCTCTATGCCGTCGGCGTCTTGGGCTGGTGCGTCAACCTCCTGCTCTGGCTGGCCATGAAGGACCAGTCCCCCTGGTGGCTGATCCCGTTGGGTCTACAGGGCGGCGTAGCAGCCGGCGGCTTTTTGATGGTGACGCTGGGCATGTTGTCCAACACCATGGCCAAGGACGCTGAGGAGACCGGCGTGAATCGCGAAGGCATTTACAGCGGTTTTTGGCTGGCGACGGAAAAGCTGGCCTTCGCGCTGGGCGCCCTCATTGTCGGCGTGGCGCTAGGCCTGTTCGGCTTTGTCGAAAGCTCAGGCGGCGCCCAGGTGACCCAATCGCCGATGGCCATATTCGGCATCGCCTTCACTTATTGCGGCCTCAACATGATCATTTACCTGGCCAGCATATTGGCTGTGCGCCGTATCTCGCGGGTTTGATCCCCCGTCGGAGCGCAGAATGACTGGCGACCTTTCTGAATATCTAGGTCGCACCCGTGCGCTCGCCACCCGGATCACGTCAGCGCAGATGGCGGCCCTGGCCGGGCTGCTGGACCGCCCTGAACCGCCCGCCGTCGTCCCCGTCGCTTGGCATTGGGCGGGCATGGCCCCTTATGTGCGCCAGTCTCAGATCGGCGCGGATGGCCATCCCCGCCCCGGCGACTTCCTGCCGCCACAGTTGGGACCCCGGCGGATGTTCGCCGGCTCGGCCATCCAATGCCTGGAGACGCTGGAGGTCGACGCAGACATCCACCTGCAAGAGACGCTGAAATCCGTCCGCGAAAAGCAGGGCGCCAGCGGGCGACTGGTGTTCGTCGAGCTCGAACGCCGCCTCGATCAGGGCGGCCAGACCCGGGTGACGGAGACCCAGACCCTGGTCTATCGCGAGGCGGTTTCAAGTCCCTCCAGCGCGGCCGCCCAAAGCCTTCCGCCTCCTGTCGAAGCCCAGTGGCGCCGAGAAATCACCTGCAATCCTGTCCTTCTGTTCCGCTTCTCCGCCGCCACGGCCAACAGCCACCGCATCCACTATGACCGGCCCTATGCCATGGAGGTGGAGGGCTATCCCGCCCTGGTCGTACATGGCCCGCTGATCGCCATCCTATTGCTGGAGGGGCTGGCGGCGGCGCATCCGAACCTGCATGTGCGCGCCTTCAGCTTTCGCGCGCTGAAGCCCTTGTTTGACAGCCGAACCTTTCAGGTCTGCGGCGCGCTCCAGGGCGCTAAAGCGACCCTTTGGGCCGAAGCGCCGGAGGGCGGTATGGCCATGTTGGCCGAGGCGGTCGTCGGTTAGACGGGGCGCGCGAGCCTCCCTGCGAGCCTAAGAGCCAAGGCCTGGTCATTCGACAAAACCTGGGCCGAGAGCGGCAGGCCATCGCGCGACAGGCCGATGGGAAAGGCGATGGCGTACATGTCGGCCAGATTGGCCATCTGGGTGAAGTCTGACGCACCGATGGGCTGATCCGCATCGAAGGCGAAGGCCGGCGTCGGCGTTGTCGGCGTTAGGATGGCGTCAAAGGCGCCGAAAGCCGACTGAAGGCCGAGTCTTAGAGATTGAAGGTCATGCTGGGCGGCGGCGAGGCGATCCGCCGGCTGCCGCGCCGCCCAGGCCATGATGCGATGGAAGTCTGGACTGAAACCATTGGGTTTCGATTTGATCATTACGCCGTACTCGGCCAACGCCTCCTTCGCCACGACGAGGAGGCTGAGACGACGCAGTCCAAGCCCATCCAAGGCCGGCACGATCTCTTGCTGCACAGCCAGGCCATCGCCTCGCGCGCGGTCCAGTAGATGATTGAAGGCCGCCGCCGTGTCTGGACTGAGGGCGATCTGACCGGCCAGGTCCGCCACCCCGCATCGGAGGGTCTGCGAGGGCACGTGTTCCCACCCGCACGCCGCGCCCGTCAGCGCCCGCGTCATCAGCGCGATATCATCGACGGATCGCGCCAAGACGCCCAGGCAATCCAGGCTGGGCGACAGGGGCTGAACGCCGCTCAGATACACGTCTCCCAGCTTCAGTTTCAAGCCGAAGACGCCGCAATAGGCGGCCGGAATACGCACGCTGCCCAGCGTGTCCGTGCCGAGAGCTGCGGCGCAGAGCCCAGCCGCTACCGCCGAAGCCGAGCCCCCTGACGATCCCCCTGGCGTAAAGCCGGGACGATGGGGGTTATGGCACCGCCCGAAGGCGGCGTTTTCATTGGTCGCGCCGAACGCCGCCTCGTGCATGTTCGTTAGCCCAAGGATCACAGCCCCAGCCGCGCGAAGCCGCGCGACGCAGACGGCATCGGCCTCCGCGATGCGATCTCGATAGGCCGCCACACCCGCATGCCAGGGCGCGCCCGCCAACGCGATATTGGCCTTGATGGCGATAGGCACGCCGTCGAGAGGCGAGCGCGGAGCGCCGTCCCGCCAACGCTGGGCGCTGGCCTGGGCCGAAAGGCGCGCGCCCTCAACATCCAAATAGATCAGGGAGTTCAACTCCGGGTTGAGTCGCTCTACGCGGGCCAGATAGCGCGCCAGCACATCCACCGGATCGACCGCGCCGGACCGGAACAGCGGCGCTAATCCGGCCACGCCCGCCCCCACGATCTGATCCGTCAAAAGCGGTGGCATGTCTTATAAAGGCCGTTCAATAGGATCGCGGCAGGCCCAGTACATGCTCGCCAAGATAGGCCAGGATCATATTGGTGGAAATCGGCGCCACTTGATAAAGCCGGGTTTCGCGGAACTTGCGCTCCACATCGTATTCTTCGGCGAACCCGAACCCGCCATGGGTTTGCAGGCACATATCCGCCGCCGCCCAGGAGGCTTCGGACGCCAAGAGCTTGGCGATATTGGCCTGTTCGCCGCAGGGCAAGCCCTGCTCATAGCAGGCGGCCGCGTCATAGACGGTGAGACGGGCGGCGTGCAGTTGGGCGTAGGCGCGGGCGATCGGGAACTGCACCCCCTGATTCATGCCAATGGGCCGGCCGAACACGACCCTTGAATTGGCGTAATTGCGCGCCCGATCAATCAGCCAGCGCCCATCGCCCAGGCATTCGGCGGCGATCAGGATACGCTCAGCGTTCATGCCGTCGAGGATATAGCGAAAGCCCTTCCCCTCTTCGCCGATCAGGGTGTCCGCCGGGATGCGCAGATCGTCGAAAAAGACCTCGGTCGTGGCGTGGTTCAGCATGGTGGCGATGGGCTTTATGGTCAGGCCATGGCCCTTGGCCGCGCGCATATCGACCAGAAAAACGGAAAGCCCCTCGCTCTTGCGCTTGACCTGATCCATCGGCGTGGTGCGGGCCAGAAGCACCATCAGATCGGAATGCTCGGCGCGGGAGGTCCAGACTTTTTGGCCGTTCACCACGTAATGATCGCCGTCGAGGCGGGCGAAGGTGCTGATGCTGGTCGTATCCGTGCCCGCCGAAGGCTCGGTAACGCCAAACGCCTGCAAGCGGATGGAGCCATCCGCCACCTTGGGCAGCCAGGTTGATTTCTGCGCCTCGCTGCCATGCCGCAGCACGGTGCCCATGGTGTAGATCTGAGCGTGAAGCGCGGCTGCATTGCCGCCGCTGGCGTGAACCGTCTCCAGTATGGTCGCCGCCGCCGTCAGGCCTAGGCCGCTGCCGCCATAGATTTCGGGGATCAGCACACCCAACAGGCCAGCCTCCGTCATCGCCGTAACAAAGTCGGTCGGATAGGCCTTTTTGCGATCCAGCTCGCGCCAGTAGGTGTCCGGAAAACGCGCGCACAGGGTTCGAACCGTGTCGCGGATCGACTCCAGCAGCTCCGCATCATCCGAAAGCTGTGGATTGGGGGGGCGTGCGGGAAAGATATTTTGTCCTTTCAGACATTTCAGCGTGTCGGACGCGCCCCCCGCTTAGCTGAGCCTCGATGCCAAGACATTCACGATGCAGGCTCCGTCCGCATCTCGAACACCCGATCACCAGCGCCTTCGGGGCGAAGAACGTCCAGGTTGGGGAGCTGGCGACGTGATGTCCAACTAGACGTCCGATTCATCTTCATCATCGCCAGGTCCTGAGGGCTTATTGGCAGCGACGTAGCGGGCGACACTGCGCATAAGCAGGGGATAATCGGTCTCCGGGCCTTGTCGCTCCATATCCTCAACCAGAACCCGGTGACGTTCCTGAGCTAGGGCTGCAAGCCTCTCGCCCTCCGCCGTCAATTGCAGCACCTTTGACCGGCGATCATCCGGATCGGGCGCGCGGGTGACCAGACCGCGATCCACAAGGGTGTCAATGCGTCGGACAAGATTGGTCTGCAGCGCGCCGAGCGCTGCGCCGATATCGGTCTGACGGCAGCCTGGGTTCATCTTGATCAGGATCAGGATCGAATAGAGACGCGGCGTGATCCCCAGGTCGGCGAACCTATCGTTAAAGTCGCGAAAAACCTGCTGCTGGGCGCGGCTTAGCAAAAAGCCCAGCGTCTGATCCAGGTCGGCCATATCCAGCTTTCGCACGCCATTCGCCTTCAACTTTCGCGCCTCCAATCCCGACGGCGGTCCTTGCAAGTCCTTTACGAGACAAACCCTAATCGACGGATCCGCACAACATTGACATATGATTATAGTAATGTAGCATCACTAAATAACCGGCGCTAAGCCTGGATGGAGGGAATGCTATGGGTGTAAGATTCGCGTTGGCGACTCGGCGGCGTGTTTTGGTCGCAACGGTATCCGCCATTACAATGGTCCTTGCGGGCGCAGCCTGGAGCCAAGCTTCGGCTCAGGCGCAGAGCGCGTCCACACCGGCCACACAAGCCCCACCTCCTGTATCCACCCTCGATGTGGTAGTCGTCACCGCCCAACGGCGCACGCAGAACCTGCAGGACGTGCCAATTTCCGTCACCGCGCTGAGCGCAAACTATCTGGCCCAGCATGAAGTTCACTCCCTGCAAGACCTGGCCGCCGATGTTCCGAACCTCGTCGTCACCAACAGCGTCAGCTATGGCAACGCCCCCATCAGCATCCGCGGCGTCGGCGGCCCCAGCGGCGGCGGCAGCCTGTTCAATGAAGAGCCGGTGGCTGTCTATATAGACGGGGTCTATGTCTCTCAGCTCGGTCAGGCGGTGTCAGACCTATCGGATATTGGCAATATCCAGGTGCTGCGCGGGCCCCAGGGCACGCTGTACGGCCGCAATTCCACGGCCGGGGCGGTCTTGATCACCACCAATCGCCCGACCAACACGCCCGCCGTGGATTTTAGCGTTACGGGCGCCAGCTATGACGATTATCGCGCCAATCTGGCCCTGTCCGGCCCCATCGCGGGGGATCAACTGACCGGCCGTCTGGCCCTTGGCTATCACGACGGGGGCGACTGGGCGACTAATACGGCCGACAACAAGACCATCGGCGGAAGTCGCGATTTCAGCGGCCGGTTATCCTTGCAATATAAGCCCACGGCCAAGCTCACCGTTACTCTGATCGGCGATCTGGAAGCCTCCACCGCCGATCCCGTCACCTTCGGCCTGGCTGGCCTATTTCCTGCGCCGACTGGCTCAGTGCTCGGCACGGTCTATGTCGGCAATCCTTTCGCCCGTCGCCCGGACTACAATCAGGTTTTGCACGGGGACAGGTTCTACCTGGATACGCCGCAATACAGCGTCACCCATAGCGATGACCTGTCTGTGCTGACCAACTATAAGTTCGATAACGGCTATGCGCTGGACTCCATCACCGGATATCGCCGGTTCAAGGTTCGCGGAGGCCAGGACGGCGACGCCTATCCGTCCGCCACCCCGCTCGATGACAACTTCGCCGATCAGAAGGCCGAAGACGTCTCCGAAGAGCTACGCCTGTCTTCACCGACGACGGGAAAGCTGAAGTGGACCGCAGGCGTCTATTACGAGAATGAGCGCGATAGCGACGACATCACGATCAACAGCTTCCAGGGCGGCCCGCCGGTCTTTAACCTGGTCTTCCCCCCGCATAGCGCGCCGGTCGCCGTTCCGGCCTTCGCCATCGCCGGCACCTCCGCCAATTTCGACGGCGTGCAGACGCTGAACGCCTACGCCGCCTTCGCTGACGCGACCTACAACATCACCGACAAGCTCGCCCTGACGGTGGGCGGGCGCTATAGTTATGAGACCAAGGACGTCAATATCAACCAACTCGTGACGACCATCACGCCGACCATCATCGCCGGTCCGGTCCTGTCGCAGAGTTCGTGCCCCTCTAAGGCGGCGTGCTCCGCCAACTTCAGCAACTTCTCACCCCGGGCCGTTTTGGAATACAAGGTGACCAAGGGGTCGCAGGTCTACGCCAGCTTCAGCGAAGGCTATAACAGCGGCGGCTTCAACACCTTCGGCGACCTGGCCACACCGACCGATCCCGCCAATCCGCTCAAGACCCAGTCGGAAAAGATCGACGCCTATGAGATCGGGACCAAGAACGATCTGTTCGGCCGCCGCCTGCGCCTGAACCTCGACGGCTTCTACTACGACTATTCCAACCTGCAGATTCGTGAGGCGGTCTATACAGGCGGGGTGTCGCTGGTAAATGTGCCCAAGGCGGAGGTGAAGGGCGTGGAGCTGGAGACCAGCTATGTGCCTGTCCAGCACCTGACGCTGACCGGCAATGTCTCCTATCTCGACGCGACCATCACACAGGGAACTCTTTCGGCTCTGCCCACCAATATCGGCGCCATCATCTATGGCCAGAACCTAACGGTGGGAACCCAGAACGTAGCGGGCGCCCAGCTCACCCGCGCGCCGCACTGGCAGCTCTACCTGGCCGCCGACTATAAGTATCCGACTGCGATCGGCGAGTTCGAGGCCAGCGCCAACTTCAAATACCAGTCGAGCGAATTCTTCAACGAAGTCGATCAGTCTTCCAACATCTATCAAGGCGCCGCCTGGTCGGAGACCGCCCTTCGCACCGGCTGGACGAGCCCTGACGGCAAGCTGGGCCTAGCCGCCTTCGCCACCAATATTTTCGACAATCGACATCTGACCCAGGTGGCGAGCTTTGTCGGCTTCCCGGTCGGCGCCTTGAATACGCCGCGCGTGGTGGGGCTCACCCTCACCGCCCGATATTAAGGCTCAAGGTCATGACGGGATCACCGCTGGCGGGGCTGGATGTGCTGGGGCTGAAGCTCCTGGGCGTGAACCTGGCGGACATCAGCACCACGGCGCTCATCGTGATCATGTTCACCATGGGACTTGAGCTGAGCCTGAGCGACTTCCGCCGAATCGCCCAGCACCCGCTGCCAATTGCGGTGGGGCTCGGCTGCCAGTTGATCCTGGGGCCGCTGGTGGCTTTCGGTCTGGCCTTCTCCCTGCACCCGCCCATGCCCATTGCAGTGGGGCTGGTGCTACTGGCCTGTTGCCCCAGCGCCGCCACCTCCGCCTTCTTCACCTTCCTGGCGAAGGGCGAGGTCGCGATCTCAGTGACCTTGACGGCGATCAGCGGCCCCATCGTCACCATCACCCTGCCCATCCTCGTCAATCTGGCGCTCAGCCTGTTCGGCGGCCATAATCAGCCCATTCATCTGCCGGTCGCGCGCTCCATGATCGAGATCGCCACCTTAATCGTCCTGCCCGTGGCCGCAGGCATGGCTGTGCGGGTCCTGGCGCCCAAGATGGCCGCAGCCTTGGGGCGGGTGGCGGCCAAGGTGTGTTTCGTGTTCGTCATCGGCATTATGGCGGTGCTGCTGGTCTATCTCTGGCCCCGCCTGCCCGCCCTTCTCGCCATGACAGGCGTCGTCACGCTCAGCCTGAACCTCGCCATGCTGGTGGGCGGCTTCATCGTGGCGCGAGTGTTGAAGACCAATGAGGCGCAAAGCCGGGCGATCAGTATCGAGATCGGCATCCACAATTTTATCCTGGCGGTGGTGATCTCGCTGGCCATCTTGCGTCGCCCAGATTTCGCCCTCGTTCCCATCACCTATTTGTTCGTAATGTACACCACGGTCTTCGCCTTCATAGGCTATTGCCGCCTGTTTCGTGATCGGCGGATCAATGTTACGCACGTGGAGGCTCTGGCTTGAAACTCGTCACCTGTGTTTGGGAAACTCACGAAAGGCTCGGCGCCTTGGACGGGGATCAGGTCATTGATCTTCAGGCCGCCCATGCCGCTAAAGCGGGCGAGGCGGCGCCGGCGCTGACCTCCATGCAGGCCCTGATCGAGGCCGGCGAAGCGGGGATGGCCCTTGCGCGATCCGCCTTGACGAGCGCCGGCGAGGCGGCGCGACATGCGCTGGCTGAGACCACCTTGCTGTCGCCCCTGCCCTGCCCGGTGCAGATGCGCGACTTCCTGTGTTTTGAAACTCATATGCGCCAGGCCGGCGACGCGGTGGCTAGGCTGACCGCGCTGGCCTCGCCCGATCCCGAGGCGGCGCTGGCGGACCTGGCCCGCGTCGGCTCGCGCCCAATCCCGCCGGTCTGGTATCAGCAGCCGATCTACTACAAGTGCAATCGCTTCGCCGTGCAGGGAACCGGCGCCGACGTCCACTGGCCCGCCTATTCCAAGGTGATGGACTATGAGTTGGAGATCGCGGCGGTGATCGGGCGTCAGGGCCGCGATATCGCCAAAGAAGACGCGGCATCCCACGTCTTCGGCTTTACCATTTTAAACGATTTTTCCGCCCGCGACGCCCAGGCCAAGGAGATGAGCGGCCCGCTCGGCCCCGCCAAGGGCAAGGATTTCGATGGGGCGAACATACTGGGCCCTTGCATCGTCACGCCGGACGAGATTGACGACCTCTATGACCTGACCATGACCGCGCGCGTGAATGGCGAAGAATGGTCGCGCGGCAATACCGGCACGATCCACTGGAGCTTCGATGACATCATCAGTTTCCTCAGCGCCGGAGAAACGCTTTACCCGGGCGAGGTTCTGGGGTCAGGCACGGTCGGCAATGGCTGCGGCCTGGAATCCTTACGCTTTCTGAAGCATGGCGATGTTGTCGAGCTGGAAATCGACCAGATCGGCGTGATCCGTAACCGCGTGCTTGCGCCCCATACGCTGAGCTGACCCGGCCTCAACCCCGTTGCATAGGAGGCCGGATTGGCCCGTCGTTTCGTTGATCTTTCCATCGCCATCAGCAATGACGTGATTTCCGATCCGCCGCCGCTGCGGCCCAAGATCACCTATCACCGCCACGCCGACACCTTTCACCAGATGTCGCCCTTCTTTCCGGGGCTTCGCCAGGAAGACCTGCCAGACGCCGAGGGCTGGGCGGTGGAGGACATAACCCTGACCAGCCACAGCGGCACGCATATGGATGCACCTTGGCATTATCACTCCACGGCTGAGGGGCAACCCGCCCCCACCATCGACCAGGCGCCGCTGGACTGGTGTTATAAGCCGGGCTTCAAGCTCGACTTTCGTCATTTTTCGGACGGTTATGTGGCGACCGCCGAAGATGTGCGCGCAGAGCTGGACAGAATTGAGTATCACCCACAACATCTCGACATTGCGCTGGTCAATACGCGCGCCGGGACGGCCTATGGCGGCCCTGATTATGTCGACGCCGGCTGCGGCATGGGGCGGGCGGCGACCCTTTATCTGACCGGCCTCGGCGTCAAGATTGTCGGCACCGACGCCTGGTCCTGGGACGCCCCTTTTTCCCATACGGCCAAAAAATACCGCGAGACCGGCGACGCCAGCCTGATCTGGGAAGGGCACAAGGCCGGTCGCGACGCCGTCTATTATCAGATGGAAAAGCTCCATAATCTGGAGGCGCTGCCGTCCTTTGGATTTCAGGTGATCTGTTTTCCCGTCAAGATCGAAGGCGCCGGCGCGGGGTGGACGCGCACCGTCGCGCTTTTGGAGGACGCAGACTGACGCCGATAAATGCTCTCGGAAACTCTCGGATTTACTTTCGACGGGACCTGATACTGCGCCATTTCTAATTTAATAATATGTATACCAAATAAGTCTCTAAACTCCTCAATTGTCGGCCTCTTTGGGCACGTGGGACCTTGTCGAATGTCGCGTTTTGGAGTGCGGGTTTGATGCAAACAGCGTATATTGCGACAAGCCATGAAGAGGCTCAGTATAAAAGACTCGTGGAAGGCGTCACAGATTACGCGATATACATGCTAACCCCTGACGGCGCCGTCGCGAGCTGGAATCCGGGGGCGGAACGGGCCAAGGGTTATTCACGCGAAGAGGTTATTGGGCGAAATTTTGCGATCTTCTATTCCGACGAGGATCAGGCGCTCGGGCTGCCCCAGAAGTCACTTGAAATCGCCCGTCGCGATGGCCGATTTGAAATCGAAGGGTGGCGAATCCGCAAGGATCGAAGCCGCTTCTGGGCGCATGTGGTCATAGACGCCATCCTGGAAGATGGGCGGATCGTTGGGTTCGCCAAGATTACGCGAGACGCGACGGCGATCCGGGCCATGCAGCAAGAGATCGTGGACGCGCTGGCTGAAGCCAAGGCGGCGAACGAGTCCAAATCCGGCTTCCTCGCCATGATGAGTCATGAAATCCGCACCCCCCTCAACGGCGTTTTGGGTATGGCCCAGGCCATGGCGGCCGGCGAACTTTCCGACGTCCAACGCGGGCGTCTTAGGGTTATCCAGGAGTCCGGCAAGATCCTGACGGCCATATTGAATGATATTCTTGATATTTCAAAAATAGAGGCCGGTCAGCTTGAAATTGAAAGCGTCGAGTTTGATCTCGGCCAAATCTTGCGCGGCGCGCAAGCCACATTCACGACCAGCGCCAATGAAAAAGGCGTGTCTCTCATGTTTCAAATTGATGATGCAAAAGGAGTTTATAGAGGCGATCCCACGCGTATCCGGCAGATCGTTTACAACCTGCTTTCGAATGCTCTCAAATTTACAAGACGGGGCCAAGTCTCCGTTATCGCAATGCGAGTCGATGGCGGGCTGAAATTGGAAGTTGCCGACACCGGAATCGGTATGTCGCAGGCCACGCTCGCCAAGCTGTTCACAAAATTTACGCAGGCGGACGCCGCCACGACCCGGCAGTTCGGGGGCACCGGTCTAGGCTTGGCCATCTGCAGCGAGTTGGCCTCGCTTATGGGCGGAAAGATCAGTGTCGCCTCCGTCCTGGATAAGGGCGCGACCTTTACGGTGGAGCTCCCCTTCCCCTACATCGGGCCGCCGATAGAAGCGCCTGAGGTCGGATATCAACCCGAAGGGTTTGATGGAGATATCTCGCTCCGCGTCCTTGTCGCAGACGATAACCCGACCAATCAATTGGTCCTGAAGACCCTGCTGAACCAGGTCGGCATCGATCCCGTGGTTGTCTCAGACGGCCTACAGGCTGTCGATACCTGGCGCGGGGCGGAATGGGACCTCGTCTTCATGGACATCCAGATGCCGCGCATGGATGGCCGGGCGGCGGCCGTCGAGATTCGACGGATGGAGGCGGAAAGCGGGCGCCGCCGAACCCCGATTTACGCCCTCTCCGCCAACGCCATGGCCCATCAGTCGGCGGACTATCTGAAGGCCGGGATGGATGGTCATATCGCCAAGCCGGTCGAAATTCGTGAGCTGTTCCGGGTTCTGGAGGACGTCCTTGAGACCGGCGAGGCAGGGCCGGACTCGGCGGAAGAAATTATGAATTCGCCCTTATCGATAAAGGCCTGATCAAGGCCTGCGTCAGCCCTCCTACCCGCAGAAGTATGACGCCATGGGCGGGAATCTCGCCTTTGAAACCGGGCGACGCCGCGTCCAGATCGACGCCGCGCCAGACGTCGCGCAGCTCGGCATGAGGGCCCAAACCCAAATCCCTCCAATTAACGGTCACGGTTTTAGGCTGAGCGCTGCGGTTGAACAGGCCGACGGCCACGGCGCCGTCCGCCAGCGGACGCGTCCAGATTTCAATATCGCCTGAGCGCTGCACAGGCAGGCCCTGGCGGCCGAGCCGGTCCTGGTCGATGGCGATCACATCACGATTGCTCAACAGAGAAAGGATATCAGGCGGAACCTGGCGCAGATCATCGCCCAAAAGCAGGGGCGCGGCCATCAGGGCCCAGAGGCTCATATGCGTCCTGTATTCCTCCAGGGTCATGCCGCCGTTGCCCACCTCAAGCATGTCCGGATCGTTCCAACCGCCGGGTCCGCCATTATGCGGCGCGCCGTTCGTATCAAAGCCGATCTTCGACATGGCGGCGTAGTTGTCGGTGATATCGCGGGTCGTGCGCCAAAGATTGCCGCCGACCCTGCGCCCCCAGCTTCCCACATCGAAACGGCCATATTCACAAAGGCTGTAGAGAATGGGCCGGCCCGTCGCCTGCAAGGCCTCGCCCATCTGCTGGTAAACGGCCTGAACGGTGTCTGCGGTATGATAAAAGGCCTCGCCGGAACAGAGATCGTATTTCAGATAATCGACGCCCCAGCCCGCCCAGGTCTTCACGTCCTGCTCTACATGGCCATAGCTGCCTGGATAGCCGGCGCATGACTTCGGACCGGGCGAGCTGTAAAGACCGAGCTTCAGGCCCCTGGCGTGGAGATAGTCCGCCAGCGCCTTCATATCTGGAAACTTGGCGTTGGGTTGCAGCACGCCGTTCGCGTCCCGCGCGCCCTGCCAGCCATCGTCGATATTCACATAGACATAGCCCGCATCGCGCAGGCCGGTCGCGACCAGGGCGTCCGCGATCTGGCGCACCGTCTTGTCATCAATCGCTTCGGCGAATTTGTTCCAGCTACTCCAGCCCATGGGCGGGGTGCGGGCCAGTCCGTTATCCGCCACGGGGCGCGGCGGCGGCAGAGGGTAGGTGGGAAAGCTGAGGGCGGCCAGGGCCGCAGGCGCAGCGCGATGCGCCGTCGCGTGAATATCGTCATCCCAAAGCCGGCCAGTCAGGACAAGATCGCCGCCCTCCAGGCGGGCGACAAAGTCATGTTTTGTCAGCCGCGGATTGCCGTTATCGATCATGAAGATCAGCCGATCCTGATCGATCCTCAGGTTCAGCATGGGCAGGTCGCCATACCACTGAGAGGTGATCACGCCCGTCAGCCGCCCGTCGCGATTTGTGACGACCATTTTGGTGAATTCGGGAAAGGCCTGCGACGGCTCGAACACCCAACCGCCCAAGGGCGGGGTCTGGGCCCAAGCTTGGGGCGAACCAAGGCCGATCAGCCAAATCCCGACCAAGGCCCATAAGCATGTCTTCATCCACGGACGCCCGTTTTCCTTTGAGACTCTCAGTCCAAACTCATGTTGGAGCCGTCGGCTATACACCTCGGTTTGCGGGAGGAGAGATAGCCTTCCTCGCCTACGCCTCGCGGCCGAAATGATCGAAAAGCGTGGCCGGCTATTTTCTTCGTCCCTTCCTGAACTGCTCCGCCTTCTCCGCCCGCGCTTCGGCGCGGAGCTGTTTGGGGGCGTTGCGGTCAACGGTCTGGCCCTCAGGCGTTAGGACCTCGTTGGCGAATTCCAAGTCGAGCAGTTTCAGGCGTTTGAGTTCGTCGCGCAGGCGAGCGGCCTCCTCGAATTCGAGGTTGGAGGCGGCGGCGCGCATGCGGGTTTCCAGGTCTTTCAGCGTGGTCTGGAAGTTGGAGCCCAGGAAGGGCTTACCAGCCTCGGCGGTCCCGACATTGACCGTGACGCGGTCGGCCTTTTCGTAGGGGCTGTCGAGGATATCAGCTATGCCGCGCTTCACGCTTTCGGGCGTGATGCCGTGCTCCAGATTATAGGCGTGCTGGCGTTCGCGCCGTCGCTGTGTCTCGGCCATGGCGCGCTCCATGGACCCCGTAATGCGGTCGGCGTAGAGGATCACCTTGCCGTCGATATTGCGCGCCGCCCGGCCGATGGTCTGGATCAGGCTGGTCTCCGAGCGCAGGAAGCCTTCCTTGTCGGCATCCAATATGGCGACGAGCCCGCATTCGGGAATATCCAGCCCCTCGCGCAGCAGGTTGATGCCGATCAGCACATCAAAGGCGCCGAGCCGCAGGTCGCGGATGATCTCAATCCGCTCCACCGTATCCACGTCGGAGTGCATATAGCGCACGCGGATACCCTGCTCGTGCATATACTCGGTCAGGTCTTCGGCCATCTTCTTCGTCAGGACGGTGACCAGGGCGCGATAGCCGTGCTTGGCCACTTCCTTGATCTCAGCGATCACGTCATCGACCTGGCTGGCGCCGTCCCTCACCACCGGGCGCACCTCGACTGGCGGGTCGATCAGGCCGGTGGGGCGGATCACCTGTTCGACGAAGACGCCGCCGGTCTTGTCCAACTCCCAGGGCCCCGGGGTGGCGGAGACGTGGACGGTCTGGGGGCGCATGGCCTCCCACTCCTCGAACTTGAGCGGGCGATTGTCGATGGCGGACGGTAGGCGAAAGCCATATTCGGCCAGAGTGAACTTGCGCCGATAGTCGCCGCGATACATGCCGCCGATCTGGGGTACGGTGACGTGGCTTTCATCCGTAAACAGCAGCGAGCCTTCGGGCATGTATTCGAAAAAGGTGGGCGGCGGCTCGCCCGGCTTGCGGCCCGTGAGATAGCGCGAATAGTTCTCGATCCCGGCGCAGGAGCCCGTCGTCTCCATCATCTCCAGATCAAAATGGGTGCGCTGTTCCAGCCTCTGGGCCTCCAGCAGCTTGCCGTTGTCGTTGAACCATTTCAGCCGCTCGGCCAGATCGGCGCGAATCTGGTCCATGGACTGTTTCAAGGTCCGGCGCGGCGTGACGTAGTGGCTATTGGCGTAGATCTTGATCGAGGGCAGCTCAGCCGTCTTTCGCCCGGTCAGGGGGTCGAACTCCGATATGCTCTCCACCTCCTCCCCGAACAGGGAGATGCGCCAGGCGCGATCCTCATAGTGGGCCGGGAACAGCTCGATCACGTCGCCCCGACGGCGGAAGGTTCCGCGCGCAAAGGCCTGATCATTGCGCTTGTACTGAAGCGCAACGAGGTCGGCCATCAGCCGTCGCTCATCCACCACCTCACCCACCTTCAGCTCAAAGGTCATGGCGGTATAGGTCTCCACCGAGCCGATGCCGTAAATGCAGGAGACGGAGGCGACGATGATCACATCATCCCGCTCCAGGATCGCGCGCGTGGCGGCGTGGCGCATTCGGTCGATCTGCTCGTTTATGGAGCTATCTTTTTCGATATAGGTGTCCGTGCGCGGGACGTAGGCCTCCGGCTGGTAATAGTCATAGTAGGAAACGAAGTACTCGACCGCGTTGTCGGGGAAAAAGGATTTGAACTCCCCATAAAGCTGGGCGGCCAGGGTCTTGTTGGGAGCGAGGATAAGGGCCGGCCTCTGCACCGCCTCGATGATCTTGGCCATGGTGAAGGTTTTGCCCGAGCCGGTGACGCCGAGCAGCACCTGATCCGTCTCCCCCGCCTCCACCCCCGCCGCCAGTTCAGCTATGGCCTTTGGCTGGTCGCCGGCGGGTTCGTAGGACGAGACCAGCTTGAACCGCCGCCCGCCTTCGGACTTCTGCGGGCGAGACGGCCTGTGCGGCGCCCAGCCCGCCATGACGAAGGGGGCGAAACCCTCCGCCACGCCGCCGGCGGCCCCGCCCGCCTCGGCGAACTGGGCGAGAACGGGTAAGGGCTCCGGCGCCTTGCGCGAGGCGGACCCCTTGGTGAAAGCGGGCGTAGTCTGGGATGGGTTTCCGGAACGAGCCATGAACATAGACTAGTCTAGGGCCAGGCGTTGCGCTAGACCGCAATGGACCCTGCAGTCAAATCAACTCAACAAACGAGTCTTGCCGAAAATTAATATATTTCTAGACTGAAATGAAGTGGGGCGGACTTACAGCCCGCCCCGTCCCCTCGCCCCGCAAACGCCGACCCATCCCCTGGCAAGCGTCGCCGAAATCTTTGTTATGTCGATCTAGAAGCGACCAGTCGGCGGCGTCAAAGCCTGATTGGATTGGCGTGACGAAATCCAGGAGCTTGTAGCCCGATTGCAACAACTTGGCGTACGCGTCGAAAATCAGTTTTGATCGGCCTCAAAAAGGTCCAGACGAAAATGAAGGGATGTGGTGAAACTTGCTAATTGCCTTATTGAGGCGATAGCGGATACGCCCGCTTGGCGTCGTTCTGCATAGAGCTCGTGACGTTTTAGGAGTTTGATCCGCGTGGAAACAGGTTCTCGGCCCAGTTCTCGGCCACCGGCCGCCCCCCAGCCGGCGACTCCGACGAGCGAGCGCCGTCCCGATGCGACTGCTGCGCCCTATTCGACGACGCCGGGCGGCCCGCGCGGGCCGATGGCGCCGCCGCCGCGCCCACGTCGCTTAACCTGGATCTGGCTGATTGTCGGCCTTGTGGTGGTGGTTGGCCTGATCTGGTGGTTCATCGTCCCGCACGGGGGAGCCGAAAGTGGAACGGCGGCGAGAGGTCGCGGTCGCTTCGGCGCCGGCGGGCCGCCGACCACGGTGGTGACGGGCGCAGTGGCGAAAGGCGATATGCCCGTATACCTGAACGCGCTGGGCGCTGTAACGCCCTTGGCCACCGTCACCGTGCAGCCGCAGATCGCCGGCTATATTCAGTCCATCGCCTTCAAGGAAGGCCAGATGGTCAAGAAGGGCCAGCTCCTGGCCCAGATCGACGACCGGCTGTACCGCGCCCAACTCCTCTCCGCCCAGGGCTCCCTGGCTAAGGACCAGGCGGCGCTCGCCGACGCCCGGCTGGACCTGAAGCGCTATCAGACCCTGCTCGCTCAGGACTCCATCGCCAGTCAGCAGGTCGATACTCAGGCCGCCCTGGTCAAGCAGGATGAAGGCGCCGTCGGCATAGATGAAGCGGCGATCAATACGGCCAAGCTCGACATCGCCTATTGCCACATCGTCTCGCCGGTGAACGGACGCGTCGGTCTGCGTCAGGTGGATGTGGGCAATTACGTCACCAGCGGGCTGGCCAACGGTATCGTCATCGTGACAGAGATTGCGCCGATTGACGTCGAGTTCGCCCTGCCGGAGGACAACCTGCCTCAGGTCTCGGCCCGCATTCACGCCGGCGCCAAGCTGCCCGTAGTGGCGACGGACCGGACGGGAACGACGCAGTTGGCCACGGGTCAGCTCCTGACCCTGGACAATCAAGTCGACTCCACCACCGGCACCATCAAGGCCAAGGCCCGGTTCGACAACGGCTCCGGCAGCCTGTTTCCGCAGCAGTTCGTCAATGTGCGTGTTCTTGTGGACACTCTGCACAACGCCGTGATTGCGCCGAGCGCCGCCGTGCTGCGCGGCTCATCGGGCCTTTACGCCTTTGTCGTCCAAGGCGGCCAGAACCAGCACAAGGTGAGCATCCGCAATATCACCATCGGGCCGGCGGCTGGGGAAAAGACTGCTATTCTGTCCGGACTCAATCCCGGCGATGTCGTGGTGACCGATGGATCGGATCGCCTAGTCGAAGGGGCTCGCGTCATCTTGCCTGGCGACTGTATCCCCAGCATGCGCCCAGGCGGCGGGGCCAAGTCCGGCGGCTATGGCGGCGCCAAGCCGGCTGCAGGCGCTGCAGGGGCAGGCGGTTGTCCAGCCGGTCAAAGGCCGGCCGGAGCGCCGAACGCCGCAACCCTGTCCGCCGGCGCGGCGGTGGGCGGCGGACCGGGCGATACGAGCACGAGCGCCGGCCCCAACGCGACGCCGACCTCGCCGGTCTCCAGTCCCGCTATCAATGCCAAACCCGGCACGTCGGCGGCCAGTTCGGGCGCTTCGACCGCTCCGGCCGGCGGCCAGGGCGACTCCGGCCAGGGCGGCGGCGGGACTGGCGGACGGATGCAGGCCCTGTTGTCTCAACTCAACCTGGATGCGGCCCAACAGGCCAAGGCCCAGGCCTTGTTTGAAAAAGCCAGGGGCGACGCCATGGCGGCGGCGGCCAATGCGGGCGACGATCCCGACGCCCAGCGCAACGCCCGTCGCCAGGCCATGGCCCAGGCCTTCGCCGGCCTTGAGCCCATCCTGCGCCCGGACCAGAAGGCCAAACTGGCTCAGCTTAGGGCCCAGATGGCCCAAGGCGGGGGCCAGGGCGGCTATCAGGGCGGCGGCGGTCAACCCTGATGAGCGAGGTTGAACGCCGGGACAACGCCTCTCCGACTGGCGGAGACGGTGAACCCACCTATGCTTTCAGCCCTTCGCGGCTGTTCATCCTGAGGCCTATCGCCACCACGCTCCTGATGGTGGCGATCTTCCTGGCCGGGGTGGTGGGCTTTCAGTTCCTGCCGCTATCGGCCCTGCCGGAGGTGGATTATCCCACCATCCAGGTGCAAACCTTCTACCCGGGCGCGAGCCCCGAGGTCACCACCTCCTACATCACCGCGCCGTTAGAGCGGCAGTTCGGCGAGATGGAGAGTCTGCAGAGGATGAGTAGCGTCTCCTCCCAGGGGGCGTCGGTCATCACCCTGCAGTTCGGTCTTAACATCAATATCGACGTGGCGGAGCAGGAGGTGCAGGCCGCCATCAACGCCGCCGGCAACCTCCTGCCGTCCGACCTGCCCAACCCGCCGGTCTACGCCAAGGTCAATCCCGCCGACGCGCCGATCATCTCCATCGCCTTGTCGTCCAAAACCATTCCCCTGAATACAGAAGGCGGGCTGGAGGATCTGGCCGATACGCGGCTGGCCTCCAAGCTCAGCGAAGTGCCGGGCGTGGGCCTGGTCAGCGTCGCGGGCGGCCAGAGGCCGTCGGTGCGGGTCCAGGCCAATCCTCGTGCGCTCGCCGCCTATGGCCTCTCCATGGAGACGCTGCGCTCCGTCATCGGCTCAGCTAATGTGAACGGCGCCAAGGGCAGCTTCAACGGCCCAGCGCGCGCCTATACGGTGGACGCCAACGATCAGCTCAACAGCCCGGAAGACTACGCAAAGACTATAATCGCCTATCATAACGGCGCGCCCGTGCGCCTGGGCGATGTGGCGACGGTCGTTGCGGGGGCGGAGAACAGCCAGCTCGGCGCCCTGAACAACACTACGCCGTCTGTGATCTTGAACATCCAGCGTCAGCCGGGCGCCAATGTGATTGGCGTGGTGGATCGCATCAAGAAGCTCCTGCCCCGCACCTTCTGCGCCGGCGATCAGGCCTGTCTGGATAAGACCCAGCCAGGCCAGCTTGAAGCCGCCCTGCCCGCCGGCGTGGTCATGCAGGCGACCACGGACCGAACGGTCACCATCCGCGCGTCGGTGGAGGATGTGGAATTTGAATTGACGCTGTCCGTCGCCCTCGTGGTGCTGGTGATCTTCGTCTTCCTGCGCAACATCGCCGCCACCCTGATCGCCGGCGTGGCCGTGCCCCTCTCGCTCGTGGGCACCTTCGCCATCATGTACTTTCTGGGCTACAGCCTGAACAACCTGACCCTGATGTCGCTGACCATCGCCACCGGCTTCGTCGTCGACGACGCCATCGTGATGATCGAGAATATCAGCCGCCATGTTGAGGGCGGAATGGAGGGTCGGCCCGCCGCCCTGCGCGGGGCGGGCGAGATCGGCTTCACCATCATCTCGCTGACCGTCTCCCTGCTGGCCGTGCTCATCCCCCTTCTGTTCATGGGCGACGTGGTCGGCCGGCTGTTCCGCGAGTTCGCGGTGACGCTCGCCATCACCATCATCTTCTCCGCCATCGTCTCGCTCACGCTCGTGCCGTCGCTGTGCGGCCTCTATCTGCGCCACCCCAAGGAGCCCAAGCCCGGCAGTTTCAGCCAGCGGGCGGAGGCCGCCTTCGACTGGGTGATCAACCGTTATGACAAGGCCCTGACCTGGGTGCTGGGCCGCCAGACCCTGACCCTGCTGGTCGCCGTCGCCACCTTCGTCGTCACCGCCCTGCTCTATATCGTCATCCCCAAGGGCCTGTTTCCCACCCAGGACACCGGCCTGATCCAGGGCGTGACCGAGGCCTCCCAGTCCATCTCCTACAGCGCCATGACGGCCCGCCAGCGGGAGTTGGCCACCGCGATCCTGAGCGATCCGGCGGTCGAAAGCGTATCCTCCTTTGTCGGCGTGGACGGCACCAACGAGACTCTGAACGCCGGCCGGGTGCTGATCAATCTAAAGCCTTTGAACCAGCGCCATGAGTCCGCCAGCGAGATCATCCGCAGGCTGAATCAGGAAACCGCCGGCGTGCCGGGCATGGCCATGTACCTCCAGCCGGTGCAGGATCTGACGCTGGACGCCAGCGTCAGCCGGACCCAGTACCAGTTCACCCTGGGCGCTGTGGACCAGTCCCTGCTGGATACCTGGACATCCAAGCTTCTGACCGAATTGCGCAGCAACCCCAAGCTGGAGGATGTGTCCTCCGACAGTCAGAACAAGGGCCTCTCGGTCTATATTCAGGTGGATCGCGATACCGCGTCGCGCCTGGGCGTCAGCCTGCAGACCATCGACAATGTGCTTTATGACGCCTTCGGCCAGCGCATTGTCACCACCATCTACACCCAGTCCAACCAGTACCGCGTGATCCTTGAGGCGTCGCCCAACAACCAGCGCTCGCCGGACTCACTGAGCGACATCTATCTCACGTCAAACACCGGCGGCGCTGTGCCGCTTTCGGCGGTGGCGACGATGCATGTCCAGACCGTGCCTTTGCAGGTGAGCCATCAGGGCCAGTTCCCCAACACCACCATCTCCTTCAACCTGGCCAAAGGCGTATCTTTGGGCGAGTCCGTCGGGCTGATACAGCAGGCGGAGAAGGCGATCAACGTCCCCGCCAGCATCACCACCACCTTCCTGGGCGCCGCCCAGGCCTATCAGGCCTCGCTGAATAATGAGCTGTGGCTGATCCTGGCGGCGGTGGTGGAGATCTACATCGTACTGGGCATCCTGTACGAAAGCTTCATCCACCCGGTCACCATCCTTTCCACCCTGCCGTCCGCCGCCATCGGGGCCTTGTTCTTCCTGTGGATTGCAGGCCAGGATCTAGGCGTGATCGGCATTATCGGCGTCGTGCTGCTGTTCGGCATCGTGAAGAAGAACGCCATCATGATGATCGACTTCGCGCTTGAGGCCGAACGCCATGAAGGCTTGACCGCTCAGGAGGCGATCCATCAGGCGGCGCTCCTTCGCTTCCGACCCATCCTCATGACCACCATGGCGGCCCTGATCGCGGCGGTGCCTCTGTGGGTCGGCGGCGGCATGGGGGCGGAATTGCGCCGGCCGCTGGGGATCAGCATCATCGGCGGGCTGATCTTCTCCCAGGTGCTGACCCTCTTCACCACGCCGGTAATCTACATCGCCTTCGATAATCTGGGTCACCGTTTCGGCAGGCGGCGTGGCAAGGCTCCGGCTGCGGAGCCCTCCACCGGTGGTCGCCCCAATTCACCCGGCCTGGAAGGCGCCCCATCGTGAGCCTGGCCGACAGCGTCGCATCGGAGACGGGCGAGGCGGGCAATATGTCCGCCCTCTTCATCCGCCGGCCGGTGGCGACGACGCTTCTCACCCTCGCCATCGCCCTGGTGGGCGTAGCAGCCTATTTCGTCCTGCCCGTCGCCCCCCTGCCCCAGGTGGACATCCCGTCGGTCAATGTGCAGGCGCAGTTGCCCGGCGCCAGTCCGGACGTCATGGCCGCCACCGTCGCCACGCCCCTGGAACGGCGCCTGGGCGTGATTTCCAATGTCACGGAGA